>Ga0210396_10000145_pt1 | contig 123999 bp, 99 predicted proteins | sample IncBWH17OmetaG_FD_155466 | JGI IMG/M metagenome (GOLD analysis project Ga0210396, IMG submission 155466) | Forest soil microbial communities from Barre Woods Harvard Forest LTER site, Petersham, Massachusetts, United States - Inc-BW-H-17-O ...
AGGCGGACCGCCGTTTGGGGGAGGCGGACCGCCGTTTGGCGGAGGCGGACCACCGTTTGGGGGAGGCGGACCGCCGTTTGGGGGAGGCGGACCACCGTTTGGTGGAGGCGGCGAGATTGACGTTGCCACCGCCAACTCAGTAACCCATGTCCCTCAAAACCTCATGGTGACATCAGAGATTGCGTCACCGAGGACGATAACGCTGTCGTGGACTGCGCCTTTCGGTCAGATTGGTTCGTACAATATCTACCGTTCGGCGGATGGCGGAAAAACGTTCACTCAAATTGCCTCGGTTGCCGCTCCGGCAACCACGTACACCGAAAAGACTCCACAGGGGAACGGGCCAACCTGTAACCCGGTTGTTGGATATCAATACTTTGTAACCGCGGTGCTGGCAAATACGAACCCGCCGCAGGAAAGCACGCCGTCGAATACGGCGTCCACTATTCTGCCTGACACAACCGACCCGGTGACGGGCTGCTACATCGTAACTGGGCCCTTGGCACCGGCAAACGCCGTCCAAGGGAGCCAAGTCTCCGTAACCTGGACATTGCAGGACGACTTCTACCCCAAACAGGGTGCTGTGACCCGGCAGGCCACAAACACGCTTGTCGCCATCGGCCCCCTCCCCGGTAGCTGCACAACGTCCGGTCGCACCACATTGTTGGCCGCCGGAGTCCCAACCAACGGCTACCCCGCGGCCGGTACGGACACGTTTGGCAACAGCGGAGATGTGTTCACGTTTACATGGAACAGCACGGACGCGTTCTGCGCGGGTTCCTATACTCTCGAGCTGGATTTGGACAGTGGCCAGACCCCGACTACGTCTCCCCTGCAGCTCGGGATTGACGTAAACGATACCGACACGACTCCACACGTCGCCACCGTGGCTCTCAACGCTGGAACTGTGGGCCTGGCCTACACAGCCACACTCACCGAAGACGGTGGAACCGCGCCATTCAAATGGACCATCACCGGTTCTCTGCCGAGCGGCATTCCGCAGCTGTCTCTATATTCCCCTACAATCTCCGGCACAGCGTGCACGGCTGGCCCTTACAATTTCACGGCGACAGTGACTGACTCCAAGTCGAACTCTGGTTCGCAAGCGCTCACGTTCCAGATAAACAAGGCGAACACCACGACGGGCGTAACGTCGAGTACAAACCTAAACACGTCGGTGTTTCAAGAGAGCGTTACATTCACAGTCACTGTCGCACCGCAATACACTTGCACACCGACGGGAACGGTAACCTTGTTCGTTGATGGGGGCTCGATCGGTTCCAAGGCGCTCAGCGGGGGAATGGCGACGTTCACGACATACGCTCTGTCGGTCGGCATGCACAACATCACCGCAAGTTACGGGGGCGATTTCAATTTCAATGCCAGCAATTCCAATTCAGCGCCCTTGGTCCAGACCGTAAACAAGGCGAGCACCACGATTACTAATGCTTCGGCGTCGCCTAATCCGGCGGTCGTGGGACAATCGATCACCGTGGCTTACAATTTCGCGGTAGCCGCACCCGGAGCAGGTGCACCAATTGCGCCCAGCGGCAACATAACTGTAATGGCCAGCGACGGATCCGTGTGCATGGCACCGGCTGCTCAAGGGCCTGGAATGTGCACGCTTGTGCCGGCGGCCAGCATCGCCGGCAACTTAACGTTCACAGTCACATACACTGGTGACAGCAACTTCCTCGGTAGCGGAGCGAACGGCAACTACACCGTGAACATCTATGTTTCGGGTGCTGCCGCGCCGCCATTCACCCCCGTCACCACGCTCCCGAACGGAGTTGTGGGGAGCTCTTACAGCAATACGGTTTACGAAAGCGGTGGCGTCACGACAGGACAAAACAACTTCTCGTGGACGATCATGCCGGGTTCGGTTACGCCCGGTAGCGGTTCAACTCTGCCTGGCATTGCTTTTCAAGCGAATGCGGGCGGCGTAACCAATGGCACGCTCTCCGGCACACCTACATCAGCAGGCACATTCACGTTCACGGCACTGGTCACGGACTCCGTCGGCAACATCGGGACGCAAAACTTCGCGATAACGGTGTTTGCACCTGAGTCTGCTCCCTATGGGCTCGTGAGTTGGTACCCCTTCGAGGGTAATGCGAACGACCTCGAAAAAATCAATAACGGAAGCGTGGTTGGCACTCCCCAATTCGTACCTGCTGAGGTGGATAACGGATTGAAGCCCGGACCGCAACTCAACGGCAGCCTAGTCACGATAGCGGACTCGCCGACACTCGCTCTGGTGCAATTCACGATCGGGGCATGGGTCAGGGTCGATGCCATCGACCCTGTTGAGTCGATGCAGATCGTTTGGAAGGGCGACAACACGGCAGGGGACCTGACCACGCCGTATTCACTCTCAGTCCTGGGCTCTGCCGCCAACAGTTTCGGCCCCAATTTAGTCGGTACGGCCGGGCCGGGCAAAGTACTTGTCATACTGACAGACGGCACGAACGAATTGGACATCGTTTCGACCAATGCCTTGCCTCTGGATGGCAAATTCCACTACGTCGCGCTCACTGCGGACGGTCAAAATGTGAGTCTGTATATTGATGGAGCGGTGGACCCCAACACGCCGACGTCCGAGGCGTCTTTGACTCATCTACCATTCGCAACCGCGAATCCGCTGCAGATCGGAGGAATCCAGGGCGGCCCTGCTCCAGGTAACAATTTCGACGGCGTCATCGATGAGCTGCAGATTTGGAATCGAGGGTTAACTCCGTCAGAAATCTCCGGCATCTTCAACACCGTCGGAGAGTATCAGCCTGCAGCGCGGCCGGCCGGCCTTGTGAGTTGGTGGCCCGCCGAGGGCAACTACGCGGACATCATAAACGCCAATAACGGCACGCCGTCCGGAGGCGTGAGGTTTGCGCCGGGAGAAGTTGGCCAGGCATTTAGCTTCAACGGTGTAGACGGCGAGATTTCAGTGGCCGACAATGCAAATCTAGACGTGAGCCAAATTACGATAGAGGCTTGGCTGAATCCGTCAAACTTGGTAGAGGGTAGCCCGATACTACAAAAGGGTTCATCCGACTCAGGCGGCTATGCATTCCAAACGACGAACTCGCCTACCGGTCCCGCCAATGGCCTGCAGTTTGTAATATGGATTGGTGGTGCGCAGTACACACTGCAAACTCCGGCGAACGTCCTCGCGCTTAACACATGGCAACATGTGGCCGCCACTTTCGACGGATCGACGATGACAATCTATGTGAACGGCGTCCAGCAGGCGAGTTCGTCCGTGTCAGGCTCCATTGACACGGACACCACAGATCCTCTGGTGATGGGTTTGAACAACGGGAGCGACTGGAATGGTTCTATAGACGAGGTGTCGCTCTATAATCGCGCACTCACGTCAACAGAGATCCAGTCCATCTTCAATGCTGGGGGTGCAGGCAAGGCGAAACCGTGATTAATGCTCGAGGCGCTTCCGGATTTCCGGCAGCAGCGGATCTTCTCCGGCCTGCCCGCGGATACCCAGATAAGTGCGGTAAGAGTCCGCGAACCCGGCGCTCTTCAGGCCTTCGCGCACGCGCCCCTGGTAGTAGTAAACGGGCGGAAGATATCCGTATGTGGGTACTTCATCCATGAACAGCGACAAGGCCTCGCCGCGCCGCCTGAGGCACTGATCGAATTCGGAATCCGCCTCCGCAAAGGCGTTGGCTTCCAAATACGCGCGTCCCAGCTCGAAGTGGCCAAGCCACGTGTTCAGAAGTGTGTTCGCATCGGTCAGCGCTTTGATCGCTTGCTGTGTGTCTTTGCGCTGCAGGGCCAAGGCGGCTTCAATCATTTTGGCGTCGGCCTGAGCCTCCGTTTGCACCTCCGCGGCCAGGCCCGTGGCTAGTTTTTGCGCTTTGTCCTGCTGTCCTGTTTCCGCAAAGACCTTGGCCGCCAGGAACCTGATCTTTACTTCATTGCTGTTGGCAAGGGCCTTCTCCACCGCGGTGCTGGCTTGCGGCTTGCGCTGCATCCACAGTTGTGAGTAGGCCAGCGCGGTAAACTTATCGGCCGCGGAATCATTGTTTTTCGCGGCCAAATCGGCGGCTGCGCCTTGCTCCAAAATGCGTACCGATTCCGCGAAACGGCCCTGGTACACAGCCAGATCGGCGAGTCCCCAGGCTGATGAAGAAGCGCCGTGCTCGCCAAGCTTGGCGAGTTGGGAGTAGGTATCCGCGGCATCTGGAAGTTGCCCCTCGCCCATTTGTGCGAACGCCAGGGCGAGATAGCCGTATTCAGAAGAGGGGTAGCGTTTCCGGAGTTCGCGTGCTTCCGTCTCTCCATTTTGGAAATCCCCTGTATAGGACGTGAGCACCGACAGATCGGTGTATGCCAACTCATTCGGATTTGTTTCCACGTCGCGCCGCGCCTCTTCGATCGCTTTGGGCAAATTCCGCATCTTGCCCAGACAGATGGCGAGATTATTGTGCCCGATATTGTCCCCCGGGTAACTCTGGACCAGCGCGCTGTATTCCTCAGCGCATTTCTGCCAGTTCCCTGACGTGCCGTAATACAGGCCGCGCACCCGGTATCGTTCACGATCGGTCATGCGGTCCACATGTTCCATGGCCAAGTTCATGTACTTTGCGGCATCCGACTGGCGATCCAGCCTTATGGACGAAGCTGCCATTCCAGAGTAGGCGCGCGCAAAATTGGGATCGAGTTCGGCCGCTTTCGCAAAGGACTTTAATGACTCTTCGCTCTTTCCTGCGAACTGCTCCTCCATCGCCACACCGTATTGGTGCACGACTTCCAAAGACGCCGCCGTGAAAGCTCCTCCGGCGCGCTCCAGTTGAGCCGCTTCGGGCGTAGCGTCGCCCAACGCCTTACGAATCGGGGCTACGAGCTTAGGAATGGTGCTGACAACCGTATCTTTGCTGGCAGCCGTGGCCTCGGCCTGAGCGATGACGTTGCCCGTCGCGGCATCCAGGGCTATGGCGGAAACAGCGTAGTTATCGCCCCGCCGGCTGATTTCGCCCACGATGACCGTGCTGATGCGTTGGCTGAGGGCCACCAGCCGGGCCGGCTGCTCATCGAGCTTTTCGGTGGGATTCGGGAGCTTTTCGGCGAGTTTGCGGGCGGTGCCGCGGTTGTAAGCGTTGATAAAACTGGCGCCTTCCAGCGCCACGTTGAACATTGGCTCCAGCGTGCCATCAAAAACCGGATCGCCGGTATGATTGCTGAAATCGGCAACCAATACCGTTATGGGTGAATGCGGCCCTGCTGGAACGCGCAAGATACGTCCTCGAATTGTGTACGACGCAACTCCGATCAAGACAAGCAGCAGACCTGCCGCGCCTCCAATAATCCAAATTCGATACCGCTGAAAAAGCGAAACCTCCGCGGGCATGGGAGGTGCAGGCGCCGTCACCATCGTGGGTGCAATGGTCCGTACGCTCGTAGGACTCTCATGCCCAAGGTCCTCGAGAATTTCTCTGGCTGTGGAGTAACGAAGGTCGCGATCGATTTCCAGGCACTTCATTATCACGTCGCTGATCGCCTTTGGAATCGTGGGGTCCAGATCCGCGGGAGGCTGCGGGCGCTCCTGTGTGCGTTTCAGAAGCGTAGCTATAGCCGTGTCAGCCTTATAGGGAGAAATGCCAGTAAGCAATTCATAAAAGATTATCCCCAGAGCAAACAGATCCGAGCGTGCATCGACCTTCATCCCCCTGGCCTGCTCGGGCGACATGTATTCCGGCGTGCCCATCAATGCGCCCGTCTGCGTCATGCCCGGCGTTTCGAGAGAATGCGCGATGCCAAAGTCCATTACGTAAACGCGGTCTTTTGCGTCCAGCATAATGTTCTGAGGTTTCAAATCGCGATGGACCACTCCGGCCGCGTGGGCCGCTTCCAGAGCCCGGCAAACCTGCGCGATAATCTTTACTGCCTCATCCGGCGGGAGTTTTCCTTTGTCCTTTAGCACCGCGCGAAGATCGCGGCCTTCCACGAACTCCATGGTGATGAACTTGATGCCTTGGGCCTGTCCCAGATCGAAAATGCGGATCACGTTGCGGTGGGTAACTTCGCGAGCCAGGATAAGTTCCTGTTTGAATCGGCGGAGGATTTCCGGATTGCTGGCGAGTTCGGGACGGATCAGCTTGAGAGCAACGAGTCGTTCCAGTTCGGTGTCCCGCGCTTTATAAACAGCGCCCATTCCGCCCTGACCGAGCAATTCCAGAATTTCGTAACGTTCGGCCAGCATCGCTCCGATAAGCTCTTTACCTTGGGCGGAAGGGGCGCCCGCCGGCGGGTTGACGGCCACCGACCAGGCATACGTGGCCCGGGGAGGAGATCCTTCTGTCAGGGTCCGGTCGTCCATGGTTGCGCCGAGATCTTCATTATTCCATGGCAAGGGGGTGCTGCACTTGGTACAGACGGCGGCGCTGGGCAGGTTTTCAGCCTGACAAAGAGGGCATTGCATGGACTAGCATTCTACAGATTCAAAATCATCTTCATTATGGGATTTTGTCAAGGAAATGCAAGGAGATTGTTGAAGATACAGGCTAATCATCAATCTGGGCCCTGTGGAAGAGGTAATTGCCACCGAACCCTTCGCGGAGATGCCTTTGAAAACGAATTTCACCGCATAGAATCGCCGATCCTGGCAAGTACCATCACTTTGCACCAAATGCTAAAAGTCCGGAAGCCAATGGGGTAGTAGGAGAGTAGTCCAAGCGATTTTTCAAACCTGGCATGTCTGCCCACGTGATCGGCAACCGGCTGCAGGTTTCCAAAAATTTCCGGGCAAATCGTGAGATCGAACGATAGCAAGGAACTCCTTCAATGAGGGCGGATCCAGCCGCCACGGGACGATTCCCACGCTATCCGATTGTGGTATGATCCATACCACTTCGATGGCCAGGAGGCCTTTACCATGAAAAAATCGTTTCTGGTTATTGCGATTTCTTTGCTGATCAGCTTGCCCGTATTGGCTGCCCTGAAAGTTGGCGACAAGGCGCCCGATTTTTCCGCTCGCGGTTCAATGGGGGGAAAAGAATTTGATTTCTCACTGCAAGAAGCGCTGAAGAAAGGGCCGGTGGTGGTTTATTTCTTCCCTTCTGCTTACACCAAAGGCTGCGATCTCGAAGCGCACACATTTTCCCAGGAGAAGGACAAATTCGACGCCGCCGGGGCCAGTATTATTGGCGTATCGGCTGACAGCATCACGCGACTCAACCGGTTTGCGGCAGACCCCGAATTTTGCGCCGGGAAATTCCCGGTAGCCTCCGATGCGGATAAGAAAATCGCCACGTCGTACAATCTGGCGACGAACCCCGTAAAAGCCGGCATGACGGACGTGAAAGGCGACGCGATTGACCATGACTTTATCGAGCGCGTAACTTTCGTCATCGGCAAAGACCACAAGATCATCGCGGCGTTTTCATCCAAGGACGACGGCATTTCACCCGATCAGCATGTGGCGAAGGCGTTGGCCATCGTGCAGCAGATCGGCTCCAAATAGCCGCGCCTTCGGGCTCTAATTCGCGCGTCCTGCGCGTCAGGCGGAAATTAATTCGTTTGCCGGGCAAGCGCCCCATGGCCGCGAAGTTCGCTTTACGCGCGGTCGCGCACCTCATCACCCCGGCCGGGCAGGCGTGGCGAGCCGGCCTAGGGGCGCTCATGGCCGCATTCTATTTGTCTTGCTGGCTTGAAAATAGTTTTGTGGAGCCACCCCAATTTCTTCAAATCTGTGAACGCGGAATTTCCGCGGCTTGAAATTCTCGGATCTCAGTTACAGCTGATCGCGTTTCTCCGGACTCGGGCATATTCTGATTCCTGAGACGAATTTCGCGCCTGCAGCCTGCGTATTTGTTGATTTCCTGCTGGTTGAAAATCAATCGCCATCCGGCCGCTGGCCCCTCGGCGGACAAACCCGGGGGAAACGTGGTAAAACTATAAGGCAAAACATCCGATATATCTGGCTGCAGAAGGCTGCCACTCGCGTCGGACAAGCACCATACTTTTTTCATTTGGGACGGATCAGATCATGGCTATTGCGACGATTAATCCTGCAACAGGACAAACCATCAAGAAATTCGAGTCGCTCACGGATTCACAGGTGGATCAGAAGATCCAGCGGGCCGCCGAAGCGTTTCCGAAGTTTCGTAAATTACCCTTTGCCGAACGCGGGAAAATGATGATGCGCGCGGCGGAGATTCTCGAGAGTGAAAAGGATTCCCTCGCGCATCTGATGACGCTCGAAATGGGCAAAACCCTTCGTTCCGCGGTGGACGAAGCCGTCAAATGCGCCTGGGTTTGCCGCTACTATGCCGAAAATGCGGAACGCTTTCTTGCCGACGAAGTCGTCGAGACACCGGCGAGCCGCAGTTTCATTCGCTACCAGCCCATGGGCGTGGTCCTGGTCATCATGCCGTGGAATTATCCGTTCTGGCAGGCATTCCGCTTTATCGCTCCGGGACTAATGGCGGGCAATGTGGGGCTGCTGAAGCACGCGTCGAATGTTCCCCAATGCGCCATGAAAATAGAGGAACTCCTGCTTCGTGCGGGCGTCCCCGAAGGAGTTTTCCAGACCCTTCTGGTAGGCTCCGGAAGCGTGGACAGAATCCTGGATGACCCGCGCATTGCCGCGGCAACCTTGACGGGAAGCGAAGGGGCTGGCGTAAAAGTCGGGACCGGCGCGGCGCAGAGAATCAAGAAAGTCGTGCTGGAGCTGGGCGGCAGCGATCCGTTCATCGTCATGCCCAGCGCAAACCTGGACGACGCAATCGCCGTTGGCATCAAGGCTCGGGTGGCCAATAACGGGCAATCGTGCATCGCGGCCAAGCGCTTTATCGTTCACGATCAAATCGCGGACAAATTTCAGAGCGCGTTCGTCGCGAAGATGGAAAGCCTGAAAGTCGGCGATCCCTTCGACGAAAAAACGGATGTCGGTCCGCTGGCCAATGCAGAAGCCGTTACGTCGCTCGACGCCGACGTCCGCAGTTCCATCCAAGCCGGCGCAAAAGTCCTGACCGGAGGCAAGCCCGCCGACCGGCCCGGAAGTTTCTATCTCCCTACCGTCCTGACGGATATTCCCAAAAATTCTCCGGCATACAAGGAAGAGTTGTTCGGCCCGGTGGCCTCTATTTTCCGAGTAAAGAATCTCGACGAAGCCATTCGCGTAGCCAATGACAGCCGGTTCGGTCTTGGCGCGAGCGCCTGGACCAACGACAAGACAGAGCAAGAACGCTTCATCAATGAACTCGAAGCCGGCATGGTCTTCATCAATCAAATGGTGTTTTCCGACCCCAGGGTCCCATTCGGCGGGGTAAAGCGTTCAGGGGTGGGCCGCGAGCTCAGCACGTATGGAATTCGCGAGTTCACCAATGTCAAGACAGTCTGGGTGAAGTAAAGGAAGAGGCGGTACAGGGAAGAGGAGAAATCGCCCTTGCAAGAAATCGCGGTAATTGGTATGGTGGTATGACCATATGACCTTGTTCTGGGCTTTGCACTTAGTGCCGTCTGAGCAGAATCGGGTCTGAATAGTTAGCGAATTTGGTGATTACGCCTTGTATAAAGTCGTTCAAGCTTCCCGTCTTTACGAGCAGATCGTTCAGCAAATTGAGGAATCGATCCTCAAGGGGGAACTAAGCGAAGGGAGCCAGCTTCCCGCGGAACGAGATCTTGCCAAGCAGTTCGGGGTCAGCAGAACCGCTGTGCGCGAGGCCATCAAAGCGCTGCAAGAAAAGGGGCTGGTCGACGCGTTTCCAGGACGTGGAACGTTTGTCACCAATGGAACGTCCAACTCGATGCGCCGCTATCTGGATCGAATTATCAAGAGCGGGGAACCGGACGGCTGGGCCTACGTCGTAGAAATGCGGGAGATATTGGAGCCAGAGATCGCGGCCCTTGCTGCGGCTCGCGCCACGGATCAGGATCTGGCGACGATGCGAGAAGCTGTTGAGGTTATGGACAACTCGCGCCAGGATTCCGACGTTTTCATCGAGGCGGATCTGGATTTTCACCTGGCGCTCGCCGAAGCGGCGGGGAATCCGATTGTTTTATCGTTAATCGATTCCATCGTTGGTTTGCTACGCGAACAACGGTTACGGATTTTTCGCATCGCAGGCGGTCCGCAGCGCGGGCAGCACCATCACCGGCGCATTCTGGAAGCGATTAAGCGCCACGATGCGCCGGGGGCGCGCGCGGCCATGCAGGCTCACCTTTCTCAAGTACGGGAAGATTCACGCAACACAGCAGCCGTTGAACAGCCGGGCGCCTAAGGGCGATTTCTGATTCAGGAGACTTCAGCGAATGGCGAACCTCGGGTTTGTGGGACTCGGAGTAATGGGCGGCAACATGGTCGCCCGGCTGCTGGACAAGGGACACAGGATTACGGGTTACAATCGCACGCGCTCCAAGGCGCAGTGGCTGGTGGATCGTGGCATGAAGTGGGGTGATTCCCCGCGCGCCGTGAGCGCCGCAGCGGATTTTACGTTTTCGATGGTCACCAACGCGTCCGCGATACGTTCGATCACGGAGGGACCTGATGGAATTCTTGCGGGACTCGGCCCCGGGAAAATCCTGATCGATATGAGCACGGTGAGCCCCGCCGTCAGCCGCGAGCTTGCGGGCAAGGTTCGCGAGAAGGGCGCGGACATGATCGATTCTCCCGTTTCCGGAAGCGTGGTTACTTTGCAAGAGGGAAGATTGTCGGTGATGGTTGGGGGACGCCGCGAAACGTTTGAGCGGGCCAAACCCGTGCTCCAGGACGTCGGTCCCAAAGTCACGTATGTGGGCGACAACGGTCAGGCCCTGGTGCTGAAGATTGCAACAAATTTGAGCCTCGCCGTGCAGATGCTGGCATTTTGCGAAGGCGTCCTGCTTGCCGAAAAAAGCGGGATTTCGCGCGAGACAGCGGTGGATGTTCTGACGCACAGCGCCATCGCCTCCCCCATGGTTCAATACCGCGGCCCATTTGTGTTAAAAATGCCGGAAGAAGCATGGTTCGACGTGAACATGATGCAAAAGGACATGATGCTGGCGCTGGAAATGGGGCGGCGTCTCGATGTTCCATTGCCCACGACGGCGGTAACGAATGAATTCTTGACCGCGGCACGGGGCATGGGCCTGGTGAAGCAGGATTTCGCGGTGATTTTCGAGGTGCTAGCTCGAATGTCGGGGATAGGCAAATGAAAACGGAAAGCAAACCAGCAGTTGCGGGCCCGGGAACCGGCGGCGAAAAGTGGCTGCGCATGTATCGCGCAATGCAAATGATTCGCCTTTTCGAAGAACAGGTGAACCAGTTGTACACGCGCGCGGTTATGCCGGGCCTGGCGCATCTGTACATCGGCGAGGAAGCGGTGGCGGTGGGGATTTGCGAGGCGCTGCATCGCGACGACTACATCACCAGCACGCATCGCGGACACGGGCACTGCCTGGCCAAGGGCGCGTCGCCCGACCGGATGTTCGCCGAACTGCTGGGCAAAGAAGCGGGATACTGCAAGGGCAAGGGCGGATCGATGCACATCGCCGATCCGGCGAGCGGAAATTTGGGCGCCAACGCCATCGTGGGCGGAAGCGCGGGAATCGCGACGGGCGCGGCGTTTTCGGCCAAGCATCGCGGCACAAAACAAGTGGCCGTGTGTTTCTTCGGAGAAGGGGCGCTCGGCCAGGGGCTGCTTTATGAAGTGATGAACCTCGCGCGCCTCTGGAATTTGCCGGTGATTTACGTCTGCGAAAATAATATGTACAACGAATACACCCATTTTTCGGAAACGACGGCCGGCGAAATTCTGGCGCGTCCCGCGGCGTTTGGGATTCCGGCGGAAAGCGTGGACGGGCAGGACATCCGCGCGGTGCACTCGGTGGCGAGCCATATGATCGAGCAGGCGCGCGCGGGAAATGGGCCGTCGTTTCTCCTGTGCAATACGTACCGGTATCATGGCCACCATGTCGGCGACGTGAGCCGAGAATATTACCGCGCCAAGCAAGAAGAGCAGCAATGGAGAGCCGAACGCGATCCGATCGCAATCCAGAGCAAGTGGCTGCTCAGCGAAAAAGTCGCGACGCAATCGCAGCTCGACGAAATTCAGGCGCAGGCGAAATCGGAAATCGACGCGGCAGTCGCCTTTGCTTTACAAGCCCCCTATCCGGGAACGGATAAGGTGGGGGAGGATGTTTATGCCTGAAGTCGCCGTACGCGAATTGACTATGGCGGAAGCCGTGCGGGAAGCGCTGTCCGAGGAAATGCGCCGCGACCCGAGCGTGTTCATCATGGGAGAAGATGTGGCCGAAGCGGGCACGCCCTTCAAGGTCCTTTCCGGGATGGTGGAAGAGTTTGGGAAATCGCGAGTGATCGATACTCCGATTTCGGAGCCTGGGTTCACGGGCATCGGTGTGGGCGCGGCGATGACGGGGCTGCGCCCGGTGGTGGACATCATGTTCGGTGACTTCCTGACGCTAGTGATGGATCAGTTGGTGAACCAGGCGGCCAAGGTGCACTACATGTCGGGAGGCGCGTGGAAAGTGCCGATGGTGCTGCGGACGACGCTCGGAGCCTCGCGCCGCTCGGCCGCGCAGCACTCGCAATCGCTGCAGGCTTGGCTCAGCCACGTTCCGGGCTTGAAAGTGGCGCTGCCATCAACGCCCTACGATGCCAAGGGATTGCTGAAGACGGCCATTCGCGACGATAATCCCGTTATCTTTTTTGAAGACAAAATGATGTTCCGCCTCAAGGGCCCGGTGCCGGTCGAGGATTACACGATCCCGTTCGGCGTGGCGGACATCAAGCGCGAGGGCGAGGACATCACCATCGTGGCCACCAGCAGCATGGTGCAAGTCGCGCTGGGCGCCGCGAAGTTGCTCGAGGAAATCGGGATCAGCGCGGAAGTCGTGGATCCGCGAACGACCTGGCCGCTCGATGAAAAAACTTTGATCGAATCGGCGAAGAAAACTTCGCGGGCCATTGTCCTCGACGAAGGCTACGAGAGATACGGCGTAACGGCGGAAATTGCTTCCGTGATCGCGACGGGCGCATTTTATGATTTGGACGCGCCGGTGAAACGCATCGGGGCGATGCACGTGCCCATTCCGTTTTCTCCTCCGCTCGAAGATGCTACGATTCCTACCGAGAAATCCGTCTTCGAAGCGGCCCGGGCGATGTGCAAGCGGGGGTAGGTTGAGTTATTTGAATCTTGTGGCACGGGCTTCAGCCTGTGTGCATTTGCATTCACATTAAAGCAAAACCCACAGGCTGAAGCCTGTGCTACTTGGGGGGTGCACCATGGCATTACCGACCTACGGAACGATGGCGGTGGACTGGGAAGAGCGCGTCGATTTTGACCGTTTGCGGCGCGAGCGACTGGAGCGGGCCAAGGCGCTCCTGGCGAAATCTTCGATGGGCGCGCTACTTTGCTTCGACATGAACAATGTGCGCTACATTACCGCGACGCACATCGGCACGTGGGCGCAGGACAAGAACAGCCGCTTCACCCTTCTGCCCCAGAACGACGAGCCGCTCATGTGGGATTTCGGTTCGGCGGCCAAGCATCACCGGCTGCACTGCTCGTGGCTCGGCGAGCGTTCGCAAGCGGGCATTCCGCTGTTGCGCGGGGCCATGTCGCCGGAAATGGGGCGCGCGGAAGACGTCGCCAAAAAAATCCGCAGAGAGCTCGAGAAGCGCGGCTTGCACAAGGAGCCGCTGGGAGTCGACATCATCGAACCGCCGATTCTTTTCGCGTTGCAGCGCGAGGGGATCACGGTGGTCGACGGGCAGCAGGTCATGTCCGATGCGCGCGAGATCAAGACGCAGGATGAAATCACTCTGCTGAACATGTCGGCAATGATGGTGGACGCGGCTTACCATGACCTGTATTGCGCGATGAAGCCCGGCTTGCGCGAAAATGAAGCGGTCGGGTTAGTGAGCAAAGTTCTTTACGATCTTGGCTCGGAATATGTCGAGGCGGTCAACGCGATTTCCGGCGAGCGCTGCAACCCGCACCCGCACGTGTTCTCCGATCGCATCTTGCGCCCGGGCGACCCGGTCTACTACGACATTTTGCATTCCTACATGGGCTACCGCACCTGCTACTACCGCTGCTTCTCGATCGGTTACGCGTCGCGCGTGATGGTGGACGCCTACAAGCGCTGCCGCGATTATCTGGATGCGGCAATTTCGCTGATTCGCCCCGGACGCACCACGGCGGAAATCGCGGCCGTATGGCCCAAGGCGCAGGAGTTTGGTTTTCCAGACGAGGAAGCGGCGTTTGCGCTGCAATTCGGCCACGGGATCGGCCTGGCGATCTGGGAAAAGCCGGTGATCAGCCGGCTGGTGTCGCTCGAGCACTCGCATGAGATCAAGCCGGGAATGGTGTTCGCGCTGGAGACATTCTGGCCGGCCAGCGACGGCTGGAGTGCGGCGCGCATCGAGGAAGAAATTGTCGTCACTCCAACCGGGCACGAAGTGATCACGCGCTTCCCGGCGGAAAAACTTCTCGTCGCCGGCGCGTCTTACGTAACCGTTGACGGGCCGCTCGAAACTACGCGCGAGCATGACGCGCCGCCCGACCAGCACATCCTGGACATGGTGGAAGCCAGCGCCCGGACGGAAGGATTGAAAGTTTCCAAGTAACTCGGTCTCGCGTCATCCCAAAAACATCATGGCTCATAGCATCGTTATGCCCGCGCTCGAAATGGCCCAGGAAACCGGCAAGCTATTGTCCTGGCGAAAAAGGGAAGGCGACGCCATCGCCAAAGGCGAGCCGCTGCTGGACATCGAAACCGACAAGGCCGTTGTGGAGATCGAGGCGCCGGCCGATGGAATCCTCGCAGGCGTTAAGGCGCAGGCGGGCGACGTCATTCCGGTGGGCCAGACGATTGCCTGGATCGTGAATCTAGGGGAGAAGCCTCCGGTAGAAGAGGCTGCCTCTGCATCGGGGCGGCGGATGGACACTAAGGCTGCTCCAGCCACTGCCGCTGCTGCTGTTGCGAATGCCCCCGCGGCCGCAGCTGCTGCACCGGCGGCGAATGCTCGAATTTCTCCCAAGGCTCGGCGGCTGGCGCGCGAACATGGGGTTGAGCTTTCTCGCGTGCGTGGGACCGGCAGCGAAGGGGAAATTCTGGCCGAGGACATTCTAGCTTTCGTGGCGGCGTCTGGGTCGCAGGCAGCCGCGCCTCGACCTGGCGGAAAGCCGCAGGCTGAAGCCTACGCTACTCAACCCCTCTCCCAGGTGGCTCGGTTGATGGCTGAGAGGACTACGCAGAGCTGGACTACCGCGCCGCATTTTTTTGTGACGCGCGACATCGATGCCGGCGCGCTGCTTTCTGCGCGCGAAAAATTCGGGCCGGCCATTGAGAAAGAGCGCGGTGTGAAACTGAGTCACACTGACTTGCTGATCGCGGCGGTGGCGCACGCACTCGGAAAACACCCACTCGTGAATGCCAGCTGGACGGGCGATGGGATCCGCCTGCATCCGGAAATCAATGTCGGCGTCGCCATGGCGGTCGAGGGCGGCGTGGTGGCGGCGTCTATCCCCGGCGCCAACACGAAAAAGCTCGGCGAAATCGCCGTACTGCGTCGCGACCTTACCGAGCGGGCCCGTGCGGGAAAATTGCGGCCTGCGGACATTACCGGCGCAACCTTCACCATCAGCAATCTTGGCATGTACCAGGTGGACGCGTTCACCGCGATCATCGTCGCTCCACAGGCGGCGATCCTCGCCGTGGGGCGCATTGCCGATCGTGTGGTGCCTGTCGATGGAAAACCGGGTATTCGCCCCATGATGGCGCTCACGCTTTCCTGCGATCACCGCGTCTTCGATGGAGCGCGCGCAGCCTTGTTCCTGAACGACCTGGCCGCTGCCATTGTTGAACCGGAAAAGCTCCTCTAGTGATAGACTCCCAGAACCCGGGCAGACCTAATACCTGAAGTAGATTGGTTCGAGGCGCGCTGGAAAGCCTCTCGAAGGCGCTCGACTCAAGGAGAATCTAAAGATGAGCGACACGCTCGCAACGAACGCGACCCAAATCCTTCCGGAACCCTCCCCGGCTCCCAAGAAAACCCCATTCTATATGACGCTCTGGGGACAAGTATTGATCGGAGTGGCCATCGCGATTATTTACGGATACTTCAAACCGGCGTCCGCGATCAAGATGAAGCCTCTCGGCGACGGTTTTATCCGCCTGATCACTATGGTGATCACCGTGATTATTTTCTGCACCGTGGTTACCGGCATCGCCGGCATGGAGAATTTGAAGAAGGTGGGCAGGATCGGCGGGAAGGCGCTGCTGTACTTTGAAATTGTGTCCACGCTGGCGCTCTTCACCGGGATGCTCGTCGGGAACGTGGCGCATCCCGGTTCCGGCTTCAACGTGAACCCCGCGACGCTGGATGCCAAATCCGTGGCGGACTACGCGGGCGCCGCCAAACAGCAAAGCGTGACGGACTTCCTGATGAACATCATCCCCACGACCATGGTGGACGCTTTCGCCAAAGGCAACATCCTGCAGGTGCTGCTGGTTGCGATTCTGTTCGGCTTCGCGCTGTCGCTGGTTGGCCCGAAGTGTAAACCAGTTGTGGAGCTGTTCGACGCCTTGACCCACGCCGTATTCGGCGTAATCAACATTGTAATGAAGCTGGCGCCCATCGGCGCATTTGGAGCGATGGCATTCACCGTGGGCCGCTACGGAATTGCATCATTGGGTCCACTCGCAAAATTGATTGCGGTGTTCTACGTCACCTGCATTCTGTTCGTGCTGGTTGTCTTCGGCCTGATTGCCTGGGCTTCCGGTTTCAGCATCATTAAATTCCTTGCGTATATCAAGGAAGAGATTGTCGTGGTGCTGGCGACCAGTTCGTCGGATCCGGCGTTGCCCACGCTCATGGAAAAAATGGAAAAGCTGGGCTGCTCGAAATCGCTGGTCGGCTTGGTGGTGCCCACGGGCTACACGTTCAACACCGACGGCAGCAGCCTGTACATGACCATGGCGGCGCTGTTTGTCGCTCAGGCGACGAACATCCACTTAACGATTGGACAGCAGTTGACGATTTTCGCCGTGGCCGTGCTCACTTCCAAGGGAGCGAGCGGCGTGACCGGAGCGGCGTTCATCGCCCTCGTCGCCACGCTGATGGTCATTCCCACAATCCCCGTGGCGGGCATGGCGCTGCTCATCGGGATCGACCGCTTCATGAGCATGTTCCGCGCAGTGGTCAACATGATTGGGAATGGCGTTGCGACCGTCGTCGTGGCGCGTTGGGAACACGAACTCGACAAGGTAACATTGCAGAAAAATCTGGCCTGAGTGTTTTTGTGGCGCCGGCGTCTCGCCGGCGGTTTTACGCGACGTGAAATTCAGAAAAATCGCCGGCAGGACGCCGGCGCTACTGAATCTTCGCTAGCGCCTTGCGATAGTAGGAGAGATCGTAGTATTTCTCCGCCGCTGGCGCGGCACCGTTTCCTCCCGCCTCGATCTCCGCGCGCAGCTGCAAAGTCTTTTTGAAACCTTCCACATCAAACGCCGCGTCTTTCGCGTACCCGCCGTTCTGCACCATGGCCGCGTACCAATCTCCGGCGGTGGCCTCATTCAAACTCGATTCCTTCATCACCAGGTCAACCACCTCGCGGCGGTTGGCAGGCGACATAAGCAAGCGCTGTCCCTCGATATATGCCGCAAGATATCGCACCAGCAGGTCGGAGTTGCCGCGCGCCCACGTCCGCTGTGCAAACGTGCCGCGATCCAGGTCCGCGCCCAGCAGCTTGCGCATAGAACCGAGGCTGACCATCCCGCTTTGCTTGGCCAGAATCGAGAACGGAGGATTCATGACTGCGGCGGCGTATTCCTGGTGTTCGCGCATGGCCTGCAAACGGAACGGTGTCGAACCGACCGGCTTCAACTCATATTCTTTTCCCGGGTGCATTCCATTATTGAGGAGAACTTTTTTTAGCTCTAGCGCGTACGCCGTATTGGTCGCATCGACGAGAAGCGTGTGCCCGCGCAAATCCTCGATGGACTTGGCTCCCGGCTGCGCGATGATCTCGTTCTCGGAACTTTCCGCACCCATCACGATGACCACGTCGACTCCCGCGGAATCCACCATGGCGACGTCATTGTCCACGGCCAGGAACGCGACATCCCCTTTTCCGGCAGCCAGGTCGTTTCGCAAGGACCCCGAACTCGGGCGCACCAGATATTCCACTTCGATCCCGTACCTGGCCAGAATGCCGCGCGATTCCGCGATCAACACAGGAAACGGCCGCGCCAGGCAGAGGATGCGAATCTTTTGCGGCGCCGGCTGCTGCTGCCGCGCAAAGGAAGAAACGCACATCGTCAAACCGATGATCGTCGCCATGCAAGAAGATACGAACGCTGCGCCCATGTCCGGCTGCCACTCGACCACGGGCGTAGACTCATTTTTTGTGTTTCTCCATCGCCATTCTGCGTAGATTAGAAATTCTTAGTGCCCGGGGCGGGAGTCGAACCCGCACGCCCCGAAGGGCAAGGGATTTTAAGTCCCCCGCGTATGCCATTCCGCCACCCGGGCACATTGCAAAACAGTCATCGAGCCTTCTTCCGTGGCCGACCACCCTTCTTCGCCCACCTGCTTAGGGTGGCCTTATCATACTTTGCCGCCCGCGCTTTTCCACCCTGACGTGCCAGCTCGCGGCGAACTTCGCGCATTAGTCTAGCACTGATTTTCTTCATAGAAATACCATAATACTTGCTGGCAAGTTTTGTCAAAGGGATGATGCTCGCGCCATTCCTGGCCCGCACCGGAAATTGACGATGACCCCGCTGACGGACGAATGCAATGGCGCAGACCGGCTGCTATTTATGTTTTTCGCTTGCAACTCCGCGGCGGACCATACGTTCCGGTAAGACAACTCCCGTCTTGTCAACCTCGATTAGAGAGGTTGGATATTTGACAGTTGCGAGGGCTGCTATCTACATTCCTGAAGTGCGATTCTGCAGCAGAAGCATAAAGATAAGTGCGTGCGATAGCAGGAGGGCCGGTACAATCGTTGTTACGATATAAAATCCTGCGCCTAATGAGCCGGGCTCCGGTTGCCTCGATGGGAATCTTACTTTTGGGGAAGCGGCTCGATCAGAAGCCTTGAATCTACAATGCCGATCTCCACGCGCCGATTGGCTGATCGCGCCTCGTTGGTCCCGCCTTTAACGCGTGGGTCGGATTTGCCAAAGCCCTTGGTGGTGATCACGCCCGGAGTGATTCCCGCCTGGATCAGGGAATTGCGAACGGCCTGGGCGCGGCGGGCGGAGAGTTTCAGGTTGTAATCCTTGGTGCCAACATCATCCGTATATCCGTAAACGTAAATGGAATATTGCTTGAGCGTCATCAGGATGCCCGCGATGCGGTTCAGAATGTCGCGATATTGAGGTTTGATGTCCGCCTTGTCAAAGTCGAATCGGATCGATTTCTCGCCGAGGGTCATTACCAGTCCCAGGGCAGTACGGTGCGTCTCTGCAATTTGCCCGAGCACCTGTTGTAGTTGCTGGAGCTGCTCCTCGCGTTGCTTGCGATATTCTTCGGCTTTCTGCGTGGCTTTTGTGGCCTGCTCTTGTGCAGTAGCGGCCGCCTGGAGGGCCGATTGCGCCTGGGCTGCCGAATTTTCCTCGGACTGCTTCGCTTCATCGCGCTGCTGCGCGGCCGCTTTGGCGCTTGCCGCTGCCTGCGAAGCCTGCTGGCCTAGAGACTGTGATTGTTGTTCAACGGCCCCGACTCGGCGATTGAGCTGCTCCGTCTGCTGGCTGAGGCGCGCCATCCGCCCGTTCAGCCGCCGGACCGACCTCAATAGCCAGAAACCAAGCGCGAGGGTAACGCCCAGCGTGATCACTCCAAGAACAATCCCCATCCGGCCTTCAGACGGGCCAGATCTGTCTTGAGGTTTTTGGGCGCTCGGGGTTGATGGCGTGCGGCGCAGCTGCTCTTCCTGAATCGCACGCTCCTCGATTTCCGACGGTATAATCGACATGGGCTCAGTCCTCCTTGATCAATTCTTTGGAGCTCTGGGAGTCACATCCATTTTAAGAGGGGATTGGCCAAGAACGTCGAATGGCGGGGGGTAAATTGCGCAAGGTATTATCTGTCCGTTGGTACAGGCCGGCATGGACTTCGGAGTATCTGAAATTCTCCCGGATTACCGGCATATTCCAATCTGGGAACTCTTAAGGCTCTGGCGCTAGCCGTGGGAGTGCGCCAGCCCTTTCAGGAGGCGTAACAGCTGCCCTCGCTCCTCGTAGCCCATCGCGACAAATTCGATGCCCATCCCAACACCAGGCACGGAGCGCCGTACAATGGCGCGCGCGAATATTTCTGTCCAGTATTTCAAATATTAGTTTTACCGACGAACCCACCGATGGAGAGTCTGCCGTTTGAATAAAAGCCCCACCCAAGCTGAGATCGATAACCTGCGAGACGAGACCTTTGCCTGAGCCTTCCCAGGCCACACGCATACCCTTGGGCATCTCCACGCGGGGATACCGCCGTTTTTCCGGCATAATCTGTGAAATCATTCCGAGGCACTCCGCACACATTCAAGAATCGCGAATGATCCCCTGCACATGGCGTAATTGCAGGCGGGGTCTGCCTGACAACGATCGGGAATCAGTGAGAACCGCTCCGAAGTTTTATTCCACGACATCGATCGTGCCTCTAATATTTTGAGTCATGCTTTTGGGCGGCCTTCACGTAGGCTACGCCGTACCTGAAGAAACCTCCGGACACTGGTTGCGCGTATGCAATCCGACCTGCCACGAATATGTTGTTGCTGCTTTTCGCGTAGGGTACAGCCGCTTCGATACGCGCCCCTTCCGGAAATACCCTCCGGCTCTTGAACCGGAAGCCGCCGCGAGACACGTCTTCACACTCGACGACTGTTTCCCAACCTTGGCACCGGATGCAGGCCGGGGGAGTCATGGGGGTACGTTTTTCTCTTCGTTTTTCTTGCGGTTTTCGAGCCGGCAGTTCCGTTACGGGGGGACTTTCTTGCCGCCGATCGCTCGTTCTTTGCTCCGGGGCCCTTCTCTTCGTCACTCGCCTGTCCGTTGGTCTCCAGGTCGTCGAGGAGTTGCTGCAATCACAATGACGTGTCAGCATTTGCTTCGATTCAAAAACGTCCTTTTCAATTTCACTGAGCAAGACGGCCTCAACGGCGTGACAACGGCTGCATTCCAGGGTAACCGTCGTTGGGGCCTTTGCTTCGGGAAATGCGTCTTGCCACGGATTCACGGGACTATCTACGAAGGCTATGGCATACACTTGAACAAAAATTTCATCACGGACAAGGTCCACCACTCTGGCGATGGCCTCTTTGTTGTTCACCGGATTGCGAACAATCAACTCGGAGTCGGGGGCCAGCTTGTTAGCCAACGGGATCGTAGCGCCGTCTCGCGTCATGGTCAGAATTCGAGTCTGTTCGATGAATTGACGCCCGGAAAGTTCGGTCCCGAACACTTCAATCTGCAGTTCACGGGTGAAAGGGTTTGTTGACGGCTCATTGCTCATGGAGCATATCTCCCATCTTTTACCCGAACCGAGCGCCATGCTGACGCATGGAACGATTGAAAAGTATCTGACGTCATGTCCCGCGCATCTTCGCTGCACTGGACTGATTGCGTTCAAGGTGCTGGCCGACCAATACCGCAGCGTAGCAGGAGCAGCACGTCATTTCGGCCTCGGACCATTTCGCCAACGAAGGAATCCAACGGCCGAGTTTTTCGATCAGCTCGTAATACGCCCGCAATGCCCGGAAGTTGCCGCTGGATCCTCGCAGGTCGGGAACCAGGTCGTTAGTGCCCACAATCGCTTTAAAATCATGCGAACCAACCGTCGTTGCCGTAATCCGGGCAGCGACCCGGACGAGATCAGAAACTGGCAGCGCTGAGACTCTCCGCATCCTCTTACGCCAATGACTCAAACCAGTAAAGCAAAGGGCGGCCACGGAAACGCAGAATAGGATTACGGCGGTCATAGGATTGAACCCTCCGTTTGCCTGCTCGGCGGATTGGCGAAGTTAAGCCCTTGATCCTTGTTGGCCAGCCTCGAATTGGGTTGCGCGTTGAACATCGCAGCATATACAGCACGTACGATGCCTTTAGTCGATCCTCTAACATCCAATGAATCAATGAGGTACGGACGGCCTGGAATTGAATGCTAATGGCTGTGTCCGCGTGGAACATCGTCTGTACGCGCGGACTACAGTCATCAGAAATCAATGCTCTGCGAGATTTCGGTTGATAAATAGCCATCTCGGAATGTAGCTCGCAGTTTCCGAAGAGCAATTTACTGAGGTCAACCAGGACAGAGACGGAACGAATTGGCTCTTTGCTTCCTGAGGAACGAGCAACGTGGAGGGGACTTTCTTAGGAGAAGGCTTCTCCAGAACATAAGCAGTGGATTGCGCTTATTTTCAAATTGTCTCCGATACCTTTTCTTGTGGGTTGAACAGGCTTGCTTAGTTGGTGGGCGGGAAATCGACTCTCCAGAAGTGGGGCGCCGACCGCATGAGTGAAAATCCCACTTTTTTCTTATGGCCCTCCAGGGGCCCTACGTAGACGACGCGGCATTGCTGTTCTTCTTGTGTGGCCTTGTTAACGACAAGAAAAGTTTCACCCAGACCCACGCGAGCGGACAGAGCGACCATGCCGCCGTGTGCGTTGATTGTGTCCGTCGCTGTTTCTTCGCGAAAAGCGCCGGCTGCCCTATTCTGGCCGTAAATCGCCACAGGTATCCTGAGGTGTATCCTCTTGCTGCGCCGCCGCGCTTTCAGCATCCTTCCGGCGGTCATCCTTCTTGTTGGTTGTACCTCTGGGTCAAGGGGAGTGGTTATTTCCTTGGTCTCGACGGGAATCTCTTTCTGCACTCCGTGGACAGGGCACTCAAAATGCCAGGTAGAATTTTGAACCTGTTCGAGGGTCTCCTCGCGATTTCGGAGAATGAGGATTTCGTCCGCATCGCCCTGCGAACACTTGAACCTAAGCATGTAGTTCTTGGCCATAGGTCCCCACGCTAAAATTCTAAAGGAGTGCATATCCTGCAGCTTGGCTACATTCGTCCTCGTTGCCTAGAAAGTTAGCCGAGTGGGCGGGATGAGGTTACGTCACGGTGGAACAGTCGGGCACCTCGCAAGCGGAAAAAAAAGGCCGGATGGCAGCACAGCCCCACCCGGCCAAGTGACACGGATTCTCTCGAGCAAGGCCGGGCGCAGCCCAGCCATAAGGGGAATTCTTACTTGTTCGGTGGCGTCGCTGCGTTGTCCGGGCCCGCGGACTTTCCCGAATGTTTTTTGTTTTTCGTTTTATTTGACTTCTCGGTTTTCATGCTCGGGTCTTTCTTCACCCACTTGATTGGATTGTAAGAGTGAGGAGAGTCGGTACTCTTTGCAGCCGTGTCGGCGCCAGCCCCCTGAGGGCCGGGGCCTTGCGCTGCGGCCCCAAAAACAGCCAGGAAAACGATCAACACGGCGGCTGCGACGACGATGCTTTGCTTTCTCATCTGTGCTCCTTTGAAGGCCGGGTATGCGTTGGCCTTCAGACATCAGTAGGCCACGCCTGTGTGGAACGTTGTGAATTTAGGCGAAGGTACTACCCGAATGCGTCATCCTGACCAAACGATCAGGTCGAAGCTTGCTTCGTAAATTTGCTTTTCGTATCGCGGGAGCGATAACAGGTTGCTTCGTTTTTTTTTGCAGATATCTAAAAGATTGCTTGGAGACGCTGCGACCACGGCTAAGCCCTGCCAAGCGCTCTTATCGGTCGGCAAACCAGACCCGGGCGGCTCCGTTAACATTCAGACGCAGCGCACGGATGTCTTCTCAAGATATTCCACATCGAAATGCGCAGTTGGTACAATCAAAAAGTGTCAGCCGGTGGCTCGCAGGCTCGATATTCGGATGCGAAGAGCCGCAAAAGTGAGAGGCTCATGAAAACTAAAAAAAAATCGCCAAAGACGCCGCACCATTCGCAGAGTGACGCCATACGCATTGTTCCGCTTCATCGTCCCGAACTGGAAGCGAAGGCGCCTGCCTCCGCCCCCAAGCTGACATATCGAAACGGCCCGCTCATCACGTCCGCCGAGGTCTTCACAATATTCTGGGGCGGCGACTGGCAACAGCAGCCGTCGGCCGGAATCCTCACGCAGATGAATCAGTTTTTTGATTTTGTCCTCACCAGCAACCTGATGGATCAGTTGGGCGAATATAGCGTTGCGGGGCAGACCATTGGGCATGGAAAACGGACAGGCACGATTACGATCACCACGCCTGCGCCGTCCCCCTCCGTGACGGATCAGGCCATTCAACAATTCCTGCAACAGGAGATTTCCAGCAATGCCGCATTCCCTCAGGCGTCCCCCAACACTTTGTACTTTGTCTTCGTGCCGCCCGGCACAACTGTCGTCCAGGGCGGGAGCGCCTCCTGCCAGCAATTTTGCGGGTATCACGATGCCATTGGCGGAAAGATTTTTTATGCGGTCATGCCTTTTCCGAACTGCGCCGGATGCCTCGGCGGAGCGGCCCAGCTCGATGCTTTGACCTCGACCAGTTCCCACGAGCTTTGCGAAGCGATCACCGATCCGATTCCTGGCGAGGGTTGGTACGATGACGCCAACGGCGAGATCGGCGACATTTGCGCCTGGAAGAGCAAGAAGTTAGGGCAGTTTTCGGTGCAGCTGGAATGGTCAAATCGCGCGAAGAAATGCCTCTAATTCCACGAGTGATGGCATGCACTGTGCCGGCAGAGTGACTCTGGAATAATCCTGACAATCGACTGAAGGACGCGCGCGGCGTGTCAAAGGGGAATTGCGGTATCCCGAATTGCCTACGGTGTGGGGGAGCCTCCCGCTTTTTGTCCCATAACCCACGCCTTCATGTTCTTCCAGTCCGGGTCGTCCTGGGATGCAAATTGCCTCCCTCCCTGGTGCGTGTCGGCTAACCCGCCTGCCTCCGGCGCCAGCGGCATGCGCAGAAACAGGCTCAAGTCCGGGTTGCCGGGAACCACCAGCTTTGAGACGGTCTCGAAGTTACGGCGGGACTGCTCTTCGGTCCAAAAGTTCGCCCCGGCTGGCAGCATATCCAGGCTCAGCGGCCCGGCGCCGTGGCGCATTACTTGATGGCAAACGTAACAGCGCGCGTGCTCATCCGACCGCTTCTTCAGGAAGATAGGCTCGACGCGCGTTTTAAAATATTCATAATCCAGCTGCGGTCCTTGCGCGTCGGGGCTCCCGGAGTTCTGCGCTGTAACAAAGGGAGCAAATACGCATAATGAAACGGCCGCCGCCAGCGCGAAACCAGCGGAAATTATCTTTGGCAAAATCCTCGAAATCATAATCGCCTCACATTCGCCAGCGCAAAGTTTGTTTGACTGACAGCGGTCCGGCGTCGCCAACCGAGGGCCGAATCACAACACTAGGGAAGCTCTAGAGTGCTGATCCGGTCGGGCATCTCGTGGACCGGAATGCGAGTCACTTCCTTGATTGCCTGTACATCGATCGCGGTGATCGATTTGGTCCCGCAAGTGGAAACGTAAACAGTCTTGCTGTCGGGAGTGAATGTGATCCAGGCGGGTCCGCCCCCTCTCGGGGCCTTTCCGGGCACCTCGGTTTCTGGCAAGGAGACATGTCCCAGCAGTTTGAGGTCCGGGAGAGAGTAGACGAATACGGCATTCGCCGGCCTGCTGTTCGTCCACAGGCTTTTATGGTCCGGCGCGATATTGATGCCGTGGCTGATGCCCTCGCATCCTGGAGGAAACCCCGACGGTTCGTCGGGATTCTTGATTCTCGCCACTTCTTTGTGGGTGGCAAAATCCACGACGGAGAATCCATTCGTTTTATTCAGGTTTGCAAAGATCCGGTGGCCCGACCCGTCGGGGTTGCTTTCAATGATTACGGGCAGGACTCCCTGGTCGTACTGCACCTCCCAGGCGATTTCCATTTTCTGGAGGTCAAACACCGTGATGAACTGTCCCCCGGGCGAGCCGGCGGCCGCAAACTTTCCGTCTCCCGTCAGCGCTACATCGTGAAGGCCGCGCCGAACAGGAATACTCTTGACCTTTTCCAGGGACTTGGAGTCGATGATATCCAACGCCCCGGCATCCACCGCCTCTGTGCCGGTGTTGCGGATGCAGACGACAATCAGCTTTCCATCGCTGGTCACTCCTGCATCGTTGGCCCAACCACTGAGGGGCACTTTCTTGATCGTCTTCCCGCTCTTTCGATCCCGAACGTCGAGGACATCCTCGCTCCTGCTGGTGATATAGAGGCGGCTTCCGTCAGGAGAGAATCGAATCACCTCTGGCGACTCAATGCCTTTGATCACCTCGACGACCTTGTTGGTCGCAGAGTCGATCACATCAATGGTGGTTCCGCCCCGGTTCGCGACATAGATGCGGGCCGTGGACGCCAAGAGCGGCATGGCTGCGAACAGCAGCACCAGCAATAACCGCGCGTCGATCCGCCCGCGGAAATATCTTTTCATGTTGGTTGAGCTCATAGTGGGAAGGCGCTCCTAACCCTTCGGCGCAGAGAGTAGAACTGCGCGGACCGCAAGTCAAGCATCTCCCGCCCGCGATGTGATTCAACGGGTGCGGGCGCGCAGATCGTCACCCAAGGCAGGGAAGTACACGTTCCGGCAGAAACGGTACTGCGCTTTCGACTGGATCGCCCGCTGTAGGCGCGTTTGTGCTCGTGATTTGCGCGATGTTCCGATTACGCTTCTCAGGAGTTGGGCATCGTGGAGAACATGACCTTTTGCTTGGATTGCTGATGGCGGTGCTCAGGACCTATTCGACGCAAGCAAAGGCGTGTCGGACTCAATTGTGCCGCGCTGCGCAATCCAGACGAGCAGCAGCAAAGCTGGCACGGTCGCCACTGTGGTCAGAAGAAAGAAGGATACCCAACCGAGTTTGTCGGCAAGCACTCCCCCTGAAGACGCCACCAGCGTGCGCCCAACCGTCGCGAGCGAAGACAGCAGCGCGTATTGAGTGGCGGTGAATCCGGGGGAACACAAACTGGAGAGATAACTCACCAGAGCCGAGCCCGCCATTGCACCCGTCAGATTTTCCGCAGTGACACAGAGCGCCAGATAACCGATCCGGTGCCCACCTACAGCTTGCAGCACGTAAAATAAATTACCCGCGGATTGCAGCACGCCACACAACATGAGGGAGCGTAAAATACCGAAGCGCGCCGTCACCACACCCCCGATGAGGGCACCCGCGACGATTGCGAAAAATCCCACCAGCTTTGAGACAGCGGCAATCTCGTCAAGTGAAAAACCCAGCGAGACGTAGAGGGGCGTTGCCATTACGCCCGCCAGCGCTTCGCCCAGCTTATAGCCGAGAATGAAAACAAGAATCACCAGCCAAAGCGGCCGGCGCATGAACTCGGCGAAGGGCCCGGTCACTGCCGTCGCGAGCCATTGGCGAAGCCCGCCCCCTCTGCCAGTTTGCCTCTGCCGCTCAGCCTCGGCCGCTTCCTTGGGCTCGGGGCCGAACAGGAATACAAGAATTCCCACTGTCATTAGACCCGCCATCGTGGCATAGGCCGCGAACCAGCCAAAGCGCGAAGCGATAAACAGTGAACCCGCTCCCGAGACCAGCATAGCGATTCGGTACCCCGTCTGGATCATTCCTGCGCCCGGACCTTGCAGTTCGATCGCAAGGATCTCCACACGCCAGGCGTCAATCACAACGTCCTGGCTGGCCGAGAGAAACGCGACGAGCAGCGCCAGCGCACCCATCCGTGCAAGATGTAGTTTGGGATCGCACGCTCCCAAGCTGAGTGTCGCGGCGATCAACGCGATCTGGATCGTCACTCCCCAACCGCGCCTTCGCCCCAGCGGGAGGGGTGCGGGCAGGCGGTCCATCAGCGGCGCCCACAAAAATTTGAAGGCGTAGGGCGTGCCGACCAGGGCGAAAGCGCCAATCGCACTGCGGCGCACACCGGCGGTGGCCAGCCACGCCGAAAGGGTTGAATAAGTAAGGAGTAGCGGGAGACCGCTGGCGAATCCCAGCGCCAGGACCTGCAGCACCTGGCGATTGGTATACGCCTTGACCGAGCGCTGCCAGACGGTGGCGCCCCTTTCAGCAATGCTGGTTGTTTCTCCCATCGTAATGTGAGGCCCACGCGGCCACAGCAACATTTAAGGCTGCTTTGCGCGCCTCTTGAATCATGCGCACAATGCTTCTTGGGCGCAAGACTCCATGGGCCGCGACATTCCTTTAAGGAAACACTCCTGAAAGACGGATTTGTTCCGGCTGCGACATCTCCTGAGATATAAGTTTCTAGGAACGTTGCCTGGACTCCGTCATGAGGCAGAAAGGGAGACTCCGATAATCGGGACTTGGCTCAATTGGTTTTGAAAGATGAGGAACTCTGATGTAATGAACATATTCTTTCAATCTCGTTGTGCTCGCTCTCGTTCAGCACGCGGAACACAGGCGAATGGTAGGCGTGTTTCATCTCGCTTCCGCAATAGCAACGCGGGGCCGTTCCGGTCAAGGGCGCTTTCTTTACGATGACAAATTCTGTTCCACATTAGGATTGGTACAAATGAGAGCGCCCTGTCCCGTCACGACCATTTACCCTCCCGGGTTTGGATTGGATTTTATCTCCCTCGGGAACGCTCCATCGCTCCCCCTGCATCAGCTACAAGATGTAATTTATCCTAACTCTAACGTTATTGTGTAAATAACAGATCATAATCGGTATTACTAATGGAATGAAACAATCGAGGAATTACAGTACTCGCCATATTTCATTGTGTCATTTCAGGTCGAAAGGCCGAATTTTCAGAATTCGGGTGTGGATCGGTCGGGCGCGGGCAAGCTTCTAGTGTCTCGCTTGCCTTGCTCCAAATCAAAAAATCATGCGGGTGATGAACATCCGGTAGTTGCCGTAGTTCGCTAAAACGCCGGCCCTGGCTTCTTGGCAACCAACTCTGAACCTCATTCCGCGGGCCTACGTATTCTTGAGCCGCGGTATGAGCTTTACCACATTGTCGCGTTCGACCAACTTCAGTTCGGCATCGTTGAACATCTTCAATTCGCGGATGGCTTGGGCTTGTTCCAATATGCTCCCTCCGGGCGGAAAATCGGTCCCAAATAGAATCTTGTCCGGCATCACGAGCTGGCGCAGGGAAGCAACTACGCCAGGAAATGCTGCGCCTGCTAAGTCGTAATACATTTTCTTCAACTCGGCCATCAGGCCGTTGGGCATCTGTTCCTTGTGGCTGCCCGCGGCACCCGAAATGCGCCCGGCGAGGAACGGCATCGTGCCGCCGCCATGCGACCAGATCCAGCGAATATTGGTGAAATGTGCGACATAACCGCTGAAACAGACATCGGTGATGGCCCGTGTGGTGTCGGTCCCGTATTCCATGCTCCCCGGAGCCACGCCGTAATTGAGGTTCCGGCAGCAATCGGGTGCGGTCGGATGGACAAAGACGACGGCGTTGCGCCGATTGAGTTCCTCAAACACCGGCTTGTAGGCGGCGTTGCCCAGCCAGGTGTCGCCAAAGCTGGTCATGAAACCGATCCCATCGGCGTGGAGCTGATCGTAGGCGTACGCAATCTCCTTCAGTGTGGCGCCGACGTCGGGTAACGGCATTGCGGCGAACAAACCGAATCGGTTCGGGTGGTCCTGCACCACTTTCGCGCCGAAGTCGTTGCACTCGCGGGCGAGGCGAATTGCCTGCTGCTTATCGCCGATATAGAGACCGGGATTGGTAATGGATATCAACGCGGCGGAGGCGCCGCCGCGGTCCATGTCTTCGAGGGACTTTTCGACCGTCCAGGTCGTATTGGCAGCCTGCAGCAGTTTGTTGCCCTTCATCGCCTCGATCCACGTCGGCGGCGCAAAATGATGGTGTGCGTCAATGCGGAATTTCATGGAAGAATCCTCCGTTTGCGGGCGAGCGCTCAAGAAGTCTGCGCGGCCCAACGTCGCCGCTGCTCCCAGTGTGGCAATTGCGTTGGCCAAGAAACTTCGACGGTCCGATACGGCCATAAGCCACCTCCAAAGATTCCCAACCGGAATTTCGGATTTAGACCTCTCGCTTGTGCATCGTATGCTTCTCCCGCTTCGGACACAACGAATTTGCCGCCCGAGCGGGTCGCGAAGTCTAACTCCCCAGAACTCATCAGGATGTGGGTCCAATTAAGTCGATGCAATATTCGATCGAGTTTCAGAGACTTGCCCCCATTCGTGCGTCCCATAAGTCCTAGAACTGCTACTCCAACATTGTTACTTGACGTAAATATTAACTAATAAGAGAATGCCGATTATTTACACCCGCGCATCTTCAGGCGGTCCGCAGCTGAAGGAGTGTCCTCTGTCCGGGATACGGCAACTAACTTAGTTCAGGCAGGTTGACGATCATGAATCGAGCCGCAAAGCTGTCGCTATTGGTGTTGCTGTTCACCGTTCCAGCGAGGGCACAGACGCCGGCAGGTGTAGCGCGAGAATATATCTTGCCCGATCACATCCAGCCTGCTCGAAATGTTTTTACGCAGCCATTCCTGGACACGCGAGATGCGTTTCTGTTCAAGGACAAGGCTGAGTCAATTCTTGCTTTAACGCAGGGAATCTTCCTGCTTTCCGACGGGATAGTTACCCGATCTCTCGTGCGACCTGGCAGTGTTGAAGAAATCAACCCGGCAATCAGATCTCTTACAGGACCTTATCCGACCTGGAGCCGGATGGCGCCGCTGGGAGCAGTCCAGGAGATTGTTGGAATTTGGGTGGGAACCGAGATGAAGCGAAGCCAAAACCGCTTTTTCCGGAAAGCCTGGTGGATTCCGCAGGCAATCGGAATCGGAGGAAATCTATCTGGGACGGCGTACGGACTGATAGCAAAGTGAGCCCCTTCGCGAGGATGGGCTCTTCCGACTTTGAGGGAGTTCTGGAACCGACGGATCGTCACACTGGGAAAAGTACAAAAGTAATGCACGCCCTTCGGCTTTGTGGTTGAAGTGCTAATGCGGATTGTGATTCGCCGCGTGTGAGCAAGAATGCAGTCTTCGAAACGCACCCTCTTCGCGCCCTGAACAAAACCAGCTTGTCGCCAAAGCAAGTCAAACAGGATCGCAAAGTTCTAATCGCAAAGTTCCGATAAACATGATCATTCGAATGTGGAAATCAGGGGTAACCCTGCAGCCTTGGTGTCCCGTGCTTCCATTCCGGGGCCAGCGCCAAGTGATCCCGGTTTGGCATTTTCACCTTCGGCAGACTCTGGGCGTCCATGACCTCGTCCTCTTTGATGATGCCGTTCTTGAAGAGGATATAGGCAGTGAGAGCGTAAACCTCATTAGGCTTAAGCGTGCCCTCTTTGGTCAGTGGCATGGCGCGGTTGATGTAATCCCAGATCGTCGTGGCGTACGGCGAGTGAAACGCCATGAGGTTTGTATCGTTCACGCATGGGTTGAGGCAGGGATAGGGGGATTTGGTCTTGCCGTCGCTCTTTATTAAAGTAGGAGCCGGGCCACCTGAACCTGTCTCCCCATGGCATCCAAAGCAGGCCTTGCGAACAAAGAGTCCCGCGCCTTCCACGGCGGTTCCGTGTCCTGGCGGGAGTTCTTTTCCCTCGGGGCCGATCGAGATATCCAACTTGCGGATTTCTTCCGCTGTGGGAGTTCTCCCCACACCGTAGTTAGGTGACTGTGCCTTGCTGATCTGGCACAACCCCAGAATCATCACCAGCAACAGAAGCTTACGCGAGCCCATTGTAAACGCTCCCATCACTGGCCACCCTCCACGGAAATACGCTGTTGTCCAGGCCCTTTATCTGGAGATCTTTGTCGTTCGGCACATTCCAATATTTCGCGATTTCGGCCCGCGTGGGTTGCACGGTGCCCAGTTCGTCTGTGCAGCGTGACATGATTACGCATTCCTTCCCGTCCCATTTCCAATGGAAACCAAATCGGGTATGCGCCATGGGATAGGCCGGGGATCGAAGTTCAGCGGGCGTCCACGTCTGCCCGCCGTCGAGCGAGATGTCCACGCTTCGAATCGCACCCGATCCCGACCATGCCAGACCGGTGATTTCATAAAATCCGGGGCCGGGCAGCTTTTGATCTCCGGAAGGGAATATGATGACCGACTTCGGCCCCACCTGGCGATTCAGAGCAGCGACGCGGGCATCGGCGGCAAGATGTCCGTAATCGTTGTAAGTCATATAGTGTTTGTCCACAACCTTGATTCGCCGCAGATACTTCACGTTATGAATTCCTTCATAGCCGGGTACGATCAATCGAAGCGGAAAGCCGTGCTGGGGACGCACCGGCTCGCCATTTTGGCCGTAGCAGACCAGGCAATCGTCCATGACCTTTTCGAGCGGAAGGCTCGTCGCGCCTTTGACGGTCTCCGCGCCTTCCGCCACGACGTAGGACGCTCCGCTCTGCACGCCGGCCTCTTTGAGCAACAGAGAGAGGGGCACGCCGGTCCACTCCGAGCAACTGGTCATGCCGTGCGTCTGCTGCACGTTTTTGTGCGTGGCTCTCGCGCGATTTCCGCTGCATTCCAGGAAATGAACGCGGGTCACAAACGGCAAACGCTTGAGTTCGTCCACCGTGAAAATCAGCGGCCGGTCCACCATGCCGTGGATCATCAGCCGGTGTTCCTGAGGATTGATGTCCGGGACATAGGAGCCGCGATGGGTGGCTACATAATGGAGCGACGAGGCCGTGATGATTCCCACCGAATCCTGGATCGGGGACAATACGTGAAACGTCATTCCAAATTCATCCGGTGACATCCTCTCCATCACAGGAATACGGATCGATTTCACGTAATGGGAGCGCTCTCCATAGGCGATAAGGTCCTTGCTATCTTTGCAATCTTTGGTGGCCGCCTCGGAAGGCGACATCTGGGCGTCGGCGGACGGCACCACCCCCGCTCCCGCGGCCAAACCAACTAATGCGGCGCTATTTCTCAGGAATTTTCTTCGATCAGATAACTTGGGGCTCATGCGTGCTCCTTCGCAATTGAAGTGGCCAGCAACTGTTTTTTGGGCTACTCAGCTGTTGGGAGTATACATCCGTTCGGATTACAGCCAAAAAAATCCTGCTGCGCACCGGTGTCGATCGGATCACTGCTCCAATAAGTCTGCAAGGCTGACACGCAACGCAAAAAGGATGAGATTTGCTGTGCGACCATAACCGCATCGATTTCTTCCCGAGGATCGGGGCTCGTCAAATGAGCGGAAGCTGCCGCCGGAACGCCACGAATTTCACTGGGGTTTGCATTGTTGGTGAATATGTTGTGTCGAAGGTAGGAGAAGCGTACGATTCGTGAAACAAATGGCCCAATTGAATATTCCGGGCAAAACTCCACGGAGTGCTTTCATGCGCAAAAAGATCGCGTTTCTTGTGCTGGCCTTCGCTCTTTCCTCGGCGTCATTAATTGCCCAGACGCGGACGGCCAGGACGACATTGGACATTTATGTTGTAGATGTCGAGGGCGGTAACGCGGTGCTCTTTGTGCCCCCTTCGGGTGAGTCGGTTCTCATTGACACGGGGAACGTGGCTCCGGGCGCTGTTCGCGATGCCGAACGTATCATCGCCGCCGTGAAAGACGCCGGCGTTACGCAGATCGATCACCTGATCATTACTCACTGGCATGGCGACCATTTTGGAGGACTGGCGGAACTCTCCACCCGCATCCCGATTAAGCAGTTCATCGATCATGGTCCGAACGTTCAACCCGGCCCTGCTGCCGATGAATTTTTGCAGAAGACTTACCCGGCGCTCTACGCAAAGGCCACCCACACTGTCGTGAAGCCCGGCGACAAGATTCCGGTGGCTGGTCTCGATTGGCGTATTGTGGCGTCTGCTGGACAGGTCCTCAAGGCGCCGCTCCCGGGCGCCGGCAAACCGAATCCATATTGCTCCGAGTTCAAGCCGGGCGAGAACAATGCCGAAGACCCGCAATCCGTTGCAAGCCTCATTACCTTCGGGAAATTTCGTACGATTCATTTGGGAGATTTAACCAAGAACAAAGAATTCGAGCTGATGTGCACGAATAATCCCATTGGCACTGTCGATCTCTTTTTAGGTTTGCACCATGGACAGGCGAGCTCCAATTCAATCGTGGTCGTACACGCTCTTCGTCCTCGCGTTGCCATCATGAACAACGGCAGCCGCAAAGGCGGCGAACCTGAAACCATGCAGACGGTTCACTCCTCTCCAGGTCTCGAGGATCTCTGGCAGATGCACTTCTCCCTCTTGAGCGGTCAGGAGTACACCGTCCCCGGCATGTTCATCGCCAATACGTTTGATGACGAGCCGGCCAGCATGCCGATCGCTCCGATGACGGCTCCTGCGCCGGGTCCGGGAGCGCCTCCGCCACCCCAGCACAATGGGACAGCCTACTGGATCAAAGTGTCGGCACAGACGAACGGCACCTTCACGGTCACCAACGCCCGCAACAGCTTCACCAAGACATACACTGCGGGAAGCAAATAAAAATTGAAGGCCTTTCCTTCTTGCGATCTGTATCAAATAGAGACTCAATACCCGAATGCAATCTCCGAATCAGCCCAGGGATTTGGTATCACGCGAAATGAAGCAGTATTTACCCGGAGCGAGGAAACGTTCGATAAGGTCAGAGCCGTCCCTCATTGCGATGTGCGAGTTGGAGGAGTATCGTGCGCGTCATGACTTTCGCAAAGCTATGGCGGCCGGCAGACGCCATGGCTTGAGGAGAATTTAGGATGCGGTACATCGTTTTACTGATGTTGTTCAGTTCTCCTTGCGTTACGCCGGCACAACGACCGGCGGCGCAGCGCAATGCCACCGAGAACGCACGGCCCCAGAGCGATTCAATCCAGACAAACCTGGCTGCTTTGCTGGAAGCGAGAGTCCGAGCGGCCTGGGAATCATTCAAGATGAGAGACAAGGACAGGTACGCGGAGTTTCTCGCGGACGACTTCCAGGCGGTGGAAGCAGACGGCGAGGGCGAACGCTCCAGACCTCGCATCCTGCGCGAGGTCGAGCACAGCATGTACACGGATTATTTGCTCCAGCTTTTTCAGGTGCAGCCGCTCGGGTCGGATTACGCCTTCGTTACCTATGAGGCCACGATTCAGTTTCCGGCCGGGGCAGGGACTCGCTTCAAGCGCATATTCGTGGGTGAGCTATGGACCGAAAAGCGCGGGAATTGGAAGATGAAGCGCTACCAGGAAACGCCGGTGCGTTAGCCGCGTTTCATTGCCCATTCCTTTAATTCCGGATAGTCAAACGTCAGCGGTCATTGAGAGGCGAAGATCCCGACACAACCGTTGGCAGCTATCGATTGGCACAGCGGACTCACGCCAAGCGGCACGAAGATGTGATTCGTATTGGGGTCGGCCGCGACGCTGTGTGAGAAGACAGTCGTGGGCACGTTTTGCAACCACTGTCGGGAGCTCGCGTCGATCACTCCGAGAGCCGGGCCGGGGGTCATGTTGGCGGCGCCCAAATAGTATTTCGAATCGCCCGGATTGTACGTTGCCTGGTCGACACCTCCCACAAAGTTGATCGTAGAAAGAATCTCACCGGTGGTGCCGTTCAGGATGTAAGTGGCTGGCTGGAAGGTCTTGCCGTCGTGGGATGCGCAAGCCACCAGGACGTCCGTGCCGGGTCCCATGACCACGCTGGAAGGCATGCAATTCGGCACGGGGAAGCTGTTCACTACCGCTGGCCCGTAGACAGTACCTCCACTGCTCGTCACGAACGGATGAAATGGATCGATTTCGTCAACGCTTCCTACAGTCAGATCGGTGATCGAGTTCGCGTTCGTCAAGAGGAAGTGGCCGGTATTTGGATTGAAAACCGAACCACCCAAGCCTGAAATACCGATCGCGCCCATACAACCAGGGGGCGTACCCGGCCCGGGAGGACAGAAAACTCCGCCGGCTTGAGTTGGCGTCGTTACGGTGAGCATTGGGCCGTGGTGACAGGGAACGTCAGGATTGAATCCAGCGGCGTGCCCGGAAGCTCCCGACGGAACGGACGGGCCCGGCACGCCGGGTGCTGGGCCGCTGAACTGAAGCGTGGGATCGGGGCACGAAAATTTGCCTAGATTCGAGCCCTGATCGTCGATTACCACGCTTACGTCATTTTGCGCGGCGGCATCGTAGTAGATCTGGCCCAGGATGCACGAAGAATAATTCGCGGGAAAGTTGGCGCTGCCCGGACTGTAGGGGATTGGCGCGACGCCAGGGCCGGGCGTGACCGTCTTGTATGGCAGACAGTGTTGCTGGGAAAGTGTCCCAGTCTTGGTCACGATGCCCGTTGCGTCCACGATGGTTGCAAAGGGAAGTCCCGGGTCGCCGTTAATGACCAGAAAGAGAAAATGTTTGGTCCCATCGGGCGCCGTAATCAGCCCGCCGGTTGTGGAAAGTTCATCCGCGCGCAAATCGCCGCACGTCGGGTCCGAGAAGGCTCGCCCCTGGGAGGACTGAATACACCCGTTGACTCCGTTGGGAAGACCGTCGAAGTCCGCAGGCGTGCCAGTGACGATGGTAGCGACCACCGTCGGCGGGGTGGCTGGATTTGCGATCGTCGGGGTCATGTCGAATACGATCACGTCGGAAGCGCCATTGCCGGCAAACAGGAACTTTCCATCCGTCGTCGTTTCGATGCCATTCGGACCCTGCAATGGAAATATGTTGTTTCCACGCGAGCCGCAACACACTCCGCCTACAAAGCCGCCGAAATGACCGTTGGGACCAAAGAAACCGGGAATACGAAAATTCCCGGTCTTACACCCGTATTGCGAATAGTTCCCTTGTGCGGACGTCATGGGAGGAATAACTTGATTTCCTGCAGCATCCTGAAAACACGGACTGGCGTTGTTTCCGGACTGCGCGATGGAACTGTCTCCGCCAATCGCCCCCGCGGCGATATTGTTGACGATGTTAAACGACGCGATGTCGACGCCCACCGTATCCGATACGTAGTAGAAATGATTCGTGGCATCCACCCAGCTGATATCGAAGAGATTGAACGGCCCACCCGGCGCGCCCGTCGCGCTGTGCCCGGGCACGGCCATGACGTCGATCAGTCCGACTGTACTGTTCTTGTCCGTTCCACAGACAGGACAGCCCGGCGGGCTGCTACTGCAACCCGTCGAAACGAGAACTAGTCCGAAGAGAACCATGATGACTATCCGGGTCAACGACTGCGGAACCATCGCTTCTGGGTTCAAGGATGCTCAACCTCCCGCTCAGAATCGAAACTGAATGCCTTCCAAAAACACAAAGTAGTTTCGGGGCAAAATCCCCTGAACGCTGGGATTCACCAGCTGATTGATGTTCAGATCTGACCGAACCATAACCCAGTAGTTCAGATACCAATTCAGCCCCGCCGTGATCTGATCCGTGTGGTCGCTGTAGGTCGGAACGGTTCCGGGAGCCAGCGGGCATGCAGGGATTGTCAAGAGATCACAAGTCGCTCCGGCCGCCCTTCCTTGTACCCACGAGTACCGGAACTTCAGCTGCCATGCGCCCCATCCCGGTCCCCCGGTCTCCCCCGGTGAGTCTGGACCGATCATTGAGTGCTTGACCCTCGGCATGGAATTGTCCGGTGTGCTCTCTCCCGTGAGAAAGTAGGTGACGATCCCGGAGGCACCCTTTCCCACAACACCTGGGAGACTGTTGAATCCGACCCCGCCGTTGACGAAAGAGCCGATGCCGTCGCGCTTCTCTAACTCTTGGGTGTACTCACCGCGGACGGTCCAGGGTCCACTGAGCCAGGAAAAGAATCCGTTGTACCGCTGAATCCCGCCGTTGATTCTCTGTTGAGGGAAGAAAATGTAGGTGTTGTCGGTCAGGAGGCCATTGAAGCTGAGTTCGTTGGCCAGAGCTTTGGACCGGCTATGCTCGACTGAACCGCCCAGAGCAAACCCTTTCAGCCAACTGTTTCCGGATTGTCTCCACGGAATGAATCGAACCTTGCCGGTGATTTCGGGCTCATTTGTTGTTCCATTTTGGATGAGCCCCTGGCCATTGAAGACGCCAACTGCGTATTGCGCTCGGCCGCCCGCCAAACTTCCGTGAACGTCGACGCCGGGAGCGCGGAAAGCTCCCGCCGCATTGGGGAACAAGACGGCTGAGATGGAAAGTGAATTGAATTCGTAGGCGGTTTCCAGCCACAAGGCTTCCTGGGAGAACGGAACTCTGTACTGCCCGCCCATGATGCTGAACGCGGTCCAAGGCTTGAAATCTAAATATGCATCACGGATGGTCAGAGGGGACGCCGATTCGAAGAGAAATTGATAATCGAGCTGCTTTCCGTAGCTGCCCTGGAGGCCGAACCGTGCTCGCGGAATGGTGAAAGTAGCTGGTGGCGCGCCGTCCCCTTTGTAAAAGTTGTATTGTGCGTTGAAGTATCCAATCGGCATGGCGGTGAAGTTGCCGTCGGAGCTCCTCAAGAAAAAGTGTTCGCCGTTCCATCCGGCAACGATTGGTGGGGTGGCGCCAGTCTGTTGCTGTGACGAAGGCGCTAATTCCGAACGAGAGTCGATGACGGAGTAACTAACGGGGCTTTCCAGATGTGCATCAGGCGAAGCCGAATCGAGAACGGCACTGGCCAGCGCGAGTCGAGGCCCATCGTTCGCGGCCTTGGTGCCTGTTTCAGCGAGCCGCTGGACCAGCATTCTTAGTTCCGCCACTTCTTGCCGAAGTTGTGCAACCTCCTCTTCCGTGGCCGGATGGGAGGCCGGCGCTCCGCGGACTTCCGCGTCGCGATCACTCTGCGCTCGAGCGGCCGGCAAAGGAAGGAAGAAACTCACGCCCAGAAACAGAATGGGAATCATTGGCCAGCGCATATATACACTTCTCCTTCCGTAAGAGAACGGTACACATGATTCACTTCAATGAAACGAGTGGACGATATACCATCTGTTGAATCAATAGGCAAAAAATTTATGGTCAAGATAACTGGTTGGGCCGCATAACTCCAATAGCTGCACTTCAGCAAATAGAGTCTCCGGGGGAGATACCAACATCAGGAAGCCCTGCCGGGTCAGCCGATCAGGCGTTGCTGCATTGACCAGTGAAGTTCGCGGGGGTAAACAGAATGCGGCCCAAATCTGGTCGCGAGGCAAAAAGCCACATCCGCATGGAACTACTTCGCGGGACTTGCCTGCGCCTAATGCTAGAAGGGAAGAGGCACAAACGAACGCGCGTCTGAGCACGTTGAAACTTCCGATTCGCCCCCGGCGGGTTCCGGGTCAGAAGATCGCCAGCGGATTAAGCGGTGAACCCGTTCCCAAGGCGATGCGCAACGGGGCAGCCGAGAACAGAAATTCATAGCGTTTCAACTGCCTCGCATGCTCAGCGGCTCGCTCGAAGTCCAGATTATCGAAAATGTCCACGCCCATCGCTACGAGCGCCAGGCGATGAAGCGGGTTTGTAACCGTCGGCGGAAAGCCCGTGGGCAAGACGTCATTCGGACCGTCGCATCCAATGAAGGATACGCCGCGTTCTTTCAAAAAGTAGGCGACGTCGGCGTGATAACCGGCGAAACCGGTATCCCTGCCCCAGGGTCCCTTCTCGGCGCGCCGCTTCCAACGGCCGGTGTATAGCAGGATCACGTCCCCGGGAGACACTTTTACGTGCTCCAACTTTTCCAACATTTCAAGGTCTTCCCGATGGACAGGCGTTCCCGGTTCAAGCCATCCTTCTGGCGTGGCCTTTCCGGGAAGGAGCGTTGCGTCGAACAAGATGGCACGCGTCACCACGCCGTCTTTCAGAGCATTGATATTGCCTTTCGGGCAGCCTCCCGCAGCCTAGATGTCTTCCATGGACCGGCCGTTGTATCCCTTGCCGTCGACCATCATGTGACAGTCCACCGAATCCAGATGGCTGTGGACCACGCCATGATATGTGCCCGTATATTGGTAGCGATCCGTGGTGCCCGTCGGCGTTACGTCGTTCAGAGTCCTCTCCAGAAAGAAGGGCGCATCCGCGGCCGTTTCCTGGGCGATGTCGTGCGCGAGTGAAATGACCACGCCTTCCTTGGCCAAAGCGAAAGCCTGTTTCCGCTTTTCGGGTGTAATCAGATTGGCGGCGCCGAGCTCGTCGTCCTCTCCCCATCGCCCCCAGTTGGAAAGCTCCTTCAACGCGCGGTGATAGTCCTCTTCGTTTGCGATTGTGGGGCGTGCATTGCTCTGGCTTTGTGCATTGGGGACGGAGACTGACCCGCCCAACAGGATCAAACCAATCACCAGGATTTTCATGTTTCCTCCTCTGAGCGAACCGGGGATAAAGACCGCGCCCGGTTCAAAAATGGCCGCGTATCCGATTTGTTGACAGCGCGCCCGCGCCGAAACCGCAACAGGGTCCTCACCACAAATTTGGATTTTGCCAGGTTCGCTTGCAGGCCAAGGATTCGCGACGCAGATGTGCCACTCCTTCGAAACACGCCTTTCAGATGCCGGCGTACCAGGCATATCCTCCTTCCGGAGATGCGGAGCCCAAACCCGAGCCGAACTCTTTCATGTTGTCGGTGACGGTCAGGTGAGTGATGAATTTTACGTTTTTGTAGCCGAGCTGGCGGGGGAGCCGCATGCGAAGAGGCCCGCCGTTGCCCACGGGAAGTTCATTGCCATTCAATCCATAGGCGAGAAAAGTCTGCGGATGCATGGCATCGGCCATGTCGATGCTGTCCCACCAGTCGGGATCGATCGAGAAGTAGACAATGTATCTGGCTTGCGGGTGGATTCCCACGACATCCAGGATGTGGGAGAGAGGCACGCCCGCCCACTCGGCAACGTACGACCAGCCCTCTTCGCATGCGAGTTGAGTAATCTGGCTGCGAGACGGGTAGCTCCTGAGCTGGCTAAGGGAAAACGAGGCGGGCCGGTCGACCATGCCGTCGACGGTGAGTCGCCAGTCGGCGAAACCTCCTGCCTGAAGGCGCTTGAACGCGTCATTGAGCGGCGGAATTTCGTTCGCGAACGGCGGCCTCGAAATCTGGCTCTGAGGGAACTCGCGGGCTAACGAGTGCCTCGCAAGCAACCGCTGGGAAGCATAGTTGAGCGTTTCGCCGAGGCCGTAGATTCCGCCGTGATCGGGCGGGACCAGTCCATACTCTTGTGCAATGCGAGACGTCACAGCCAGCCCGGTTACGCCCGCCGCCGTGGCCGCGAGCCCGGTTACGATCAGTTTGCGGCGTGAGAGATCGGTCATGTGCGCTCCAGTTGTGCACCTGTCCTGCCGGTGATCATCGCTCGAGTGCGGCTTTTGAATCCGGCCAGACCAACCATCACGACGTGGACAATTAGGAAGAGCAGGAGGGCCAGGGAGACGAAGAAGTGAAGCGTCCGCGCGGATTGCCGCCCTCCGAGCAGCGTGACGCTCGCCGGAACAGCGGAAACAAAGGCAGGGGACATCGCCAGCCCTGTCCAGATTACCAATGGGAACAGTACGAAGATGACTAACAAGTAGGTAGACCTCTGGAGCACGTTGTACGACTCAGCTCCCGACTGGTCAGGGCGCTCGAAGCGCAGATGCGTAGCAATCGCGGCAAAGAGCCCCCGCCAGGAAAGATCAGCCTTAGCCGGAATCAAGTCTTTTCGGAAGTGCCCTGTTAGAAAACCAAACACCATATAAAGCAAACCGGTTAATACCGCGATCCAGGCTGCTTGAAAGTGGAGATACCGGCTCCAGCCATTCTGATCCGGCAGCACGTACCCGTAGCCGGTCGGTACCAAGGCCCTCGAGGAAGGGATTGGCAGCTTAAACAAAGTTGGAGTTAAATCGTTGCCGTTTTCGCCCCAATAAAAGCGAGGGTGAGAGATCACAATTTCAGCTCCGCTGACAAGAAGGGCAAGAAAGCACAGCGTAGTAATCCAGTGTGTTATGCGGACGAGAGCAGAGTGCCGCGAAGTAGCCGTGGTGGCTGGGATGGCCGGAACAGAGCTTGGGACGCCGGCTCCGAGTGGCGCCTCGACGGATCCCAATCTCGCCATTTCTAACCTCCTGCTGGCGCTCCGACTCGTTTTCCAGGATGGATTGTCATACTATCACATAGGTCGTGAGAAACTGCGCACCCGAAAGTAATTCACCAACTGCTCGTCCGAAGCGTACTTTCAGTTTACGATCCACATCAAGCGTTTCCACCGCCTCCGGTGGATCTCCCCCACATCGTAATAATCGCTGGAGTGCCGACCTGGTCTTGGTATGCCGCGCCCGTGACTTAGCGCGAGTAGGACGAAGGGAGCGCACGCTATGAGCAACCAAATAGCCCAGCCGTGGAACATCAAATGAGAGTGAAATGAGAGTTTCGGTCGGCTACAGATTCTGAGCTTAACCCCGCAAGGGTGCGCCGCGGGAATGCCAAAATCGATCGGAAGCTGGCGCACCCGCGTTACTTCACGTTTTTGCGCATCCAGTCATCGATGAACTTGATGACCACATCGCTGTTCCGGTCGAGGAACATTTCGTGCATGTTGCCGTGGATGCCGATATCTTCGAGTCGCACAAACTCGTCCTTCACGCCCGCTTGATTCAGCCACTTGGGAATGCAGGCGTCGAACACGCGGTGATAGGTCCCCTCGGCGGAGATGGACAGGATGCGCATGTTCGCCAGGCTCGCCAGCTTGTGCACCGGTTCCTTCTGCATATAACAGGGAACTTCGTCGGGCCGTTCCGATTTTTCTTCGAGATAGGTTTTCAAATCGTCGGGGCTGTTGACCGGTGGATCGTAATGCATGGGCATGTTGGTGATTCCCCACGCGTTTCCAATTTTCCCCGTATATTTCACCTTTGCCGTATCCACGATGCCGATCTGCGGGCCGCCGGGCTCGATCGCCACCATTCCCGCCACGAGCTTGGGACGCTGGTCGGCGACGTTAAAGCCGATGCCGCCTCCCTGCGAATGAGTGATCAGGATGACCGGGCTCCCGATCTGATCGAGGAGCGCCACGCCGGCGGGCACGGCGAGCTCGGCCTGCGCGGAGATAAACTGCATCTGGCCCTTGATGAAATTATCGAACACCGGATCGCCCATCGTGCCTTTCTTCGGCGAGTCGCTTGGCCACTGCGTGTACAGCTTCATCCGCGGAAAATCCCCGCCGGAGGGCACAGGGCCGGTCCAGATCTGCTCCAGATCGAGCGCCGTGCGCAGGCCCAACTTCCCGTCCATGTCGGGGACGTAAGGCGAGCGCCCGCGCGCCGGGTAATCTACCATGTATACAACATATCCTTGATTAATTAAATAGTAAGCCCAGCCCGGACGCCCGTCCGGCGTTTGCCGCCAGACCGCTCCGGTCTGCCCGTTCCCGTGGAAAAATACGACGGGATACTTTTGCTTGATCTGCTTCGGCACCATGACTTCGACATACATCGCGCCGTGCATCACCTCTTTGCCCGGCGCCCCGGCATACTCTCCGCCCACGTAGAAAAAAGCCTCGCGCCCCACGTTTTCCATCGAAAACGTCGGAATCGAGGCCGGCGGCATGGCCGAGTTCTTCGAGTCGCTGGCTTGAGCGCCGTGCCGAAGATCTGCCACCGTCGCAAGCCCCGCCAAAACCAAAATTGCCAGTCCCGCTCTTACGATCCGACGATTCATTAAACCCTCCCCTGGCGTGCATTTCTCAAATAAACCGGAACTGTCACTCGAATTAATTTCTTCCTGCACCGGCAACGTTTTCCGTGGCGCCGGCGTCCCGGCGGCGGTTTGCCTGCCGCCAGAATGGGACAGAATCGCCGGCGGGACGCCGGCGCCACCAAAAGCGCACGCCGGAATTTTTCACGCCTTCAGTCGCGGGAACAGCCGTTCGGCATTTCCGCGATTGATCGCCTGCAATTCGCCCGCCGGGAATCCGAAATGGTCCAGGGGCCCCTCGGAGACCGGAAGGGGCACGATGGGATAGTCGCTGCCAAAAAGGATCTGCGAAACAGGAACCACTTTGGTCAGCGCGGACAAGGGCGCGGGATAGGTTGCGTGCGCCACATCGAAGTAAAGCTGCTTCACTTCATCCATCAGTTCGGCGGTTTCTTTCTCAGAGCGTTTTTCGGGCAGACTTTCCGTCACCCGGTTCGCGAGCACTGGCAGTGTTCCTCCGGAATGAGGAAAAATGAAGCGGATATTCGGGTAGCGGTGGAACGAATCGCTTTTCAAGTAGCTCACCACTGCTCTCACAATATCGAAGTCGTATTCCACAACGCTGTCGATCACGCCGGGCTGGAGCGCACGGCAACAGATGGGCGGGGCGGAGTGAATAAAAATGATGGCCTTGCGGCGGTTGAGCTCTTCATACACAGGCGCGAAGACCGGATCGCCGGGCCACTTGTCGGCGTAACTTGTCCACAGGCCGATGCCATCGGCCTTGAGCGTATCGAACGCGTATTCAATTTCACGCAGGCTGCCCTCAGTGTCCGGCAATGGGATGGCGGCAAAATGTCCGAAGCGCCCGGGGTAATCTCTCACCAGCTGTTGCGAGTAGTCATTGTTCTGCCGCGCCAGCTTGCGCGCCCGCTCCGACTTGTCGGAGAGCGAATCCTGCACCACGCGCGTCATCGGCGACAGCATCGACGTGGCGATTCCATTTTTATTCATCGTTTCAATGTGCAGCGCCGGAGTCCAGGTTGGAAGCGGATGCCCAGTCGCCAAAATCTCTTTCTCCATGACCTTTGTGTAGAAGGGCGGGACGGTGTGGGTATGCACGTCAATCCGGCCGGTGAGCGCGCCCGCGGCGGGCATCGCGGCCTGCGCCAACAAGCCGCTCGCGGGCAACACCGAGCTCGTTCCCGCCATCGCCAGCCATTGCAGAACTTCCCGCCGCGAAGCGCCTGCGCCCGATCCGGGCCGCGTTTCATACTTATGATCCAAATTCATGGCGATGCCCGCGGTCTCAAAAGCATGCTGCCTCATAGGCGCCCCCTCGGTTGCATCGTAATCTTAATTTTGTTTCCCGCCGAACGGCAATCTACACCTCGCCGCTTCCGCAAACAATGCGAAAGTAACCCCGCCCCTGCATTGCCTGCATAGGATGGCGAGCGCCCGCCGGCGCGCGGACATCTATTGTCCTCATTTCCTCCACGTTTTCTCCGAAGATAAGCGCGCACGGCGATGCGGGTTTACGTGGCGCCGGCGTCCCGCCGGCGATTTTGCGGCGTATCGAAATCGCAAAACCGCCGGCGAGACGCCGGCGCTACCCTTTCGTGGAAGGGGACAGGAACAGCCCATGCTCGAGAAAATCGAGTACGGCGCGGCGGCGCTGCTCGACGTTGCGGGGATTCCAGATATCGCGGTTCCAAATCTGGCTCGCAAGCTGCCCAGTAGCCAAATAGTACATAATCATTCCAAAGATAGTAAATACCATCTGGTCGGGATCGACGGCGCGAAACTGCCCGCGGGTGATTCCCTCGCGTATGGTTTTCACGGCGCGTTGGTGCAGGGGGCGGTGATGCGCCACCACCATCCAGTGCAACGGCCGCCGGGCCGCCATCATCTCGCGCTGGATCAGGCGCGGGTACGCCGGGTTGCGCATAACGAAATCAAAGGTCAGGTTCACCAATGCGCGGACGCGTCCGGGAGGGTCCATCGAGAGCACCGCCGTCGATTCCATCTGCCCGGAAATTTGCGCGATCATCGTTTCGAGCACGAAGCGATGCAGCTCTTCCTTGTTGCGAAAATAATAATACGGCAGGGCTTTGTTGACGCCCGCGACGCGGGCGATTTCGTCCATGCGCGCTCCGGCGAGGCCTCTCTGCGCGAACACCTTTCGCGCGGCCAGCACAATGCGCCGGACCGTCTTGAATTGGCGCCCCTCGCGAAGAATCCGCCGTCCGATGGGCGAAAGTTCCCAATTCCGAACGAGATCCGTTGGAGATTTGGATTTTTTTTTGGATTTGGCCATTTTCCGACCGCAATGGTGTAGTCCAAATATATCGCAACGTCAAGGAATATGAGGGAATTAACGGCATTCATCGCTGGGCTGTGCCAGGAGGCGCGGATTGCATTTCGGCGCGCATCGGTCCTGTGGCACAATGGCGCCGATGGGGAATGCGTGAATATGATCTTGCCATTCGTGAAAGCGATCGGGCGTCGCCCTTCTTGCATCGCCCGGCGCATCGCCGTGGCGGCGGGCGGCGCGATCTTTCTGCTTGCCTGGCCTGCGCTCCGAGCGCAAAACGCCTCGCCGCAAGGCGAAAAGAGCGAAGCGGCCCTCACGGGAAATGCCGAGACGGGCAAAAAGATTTTTACGAAAGATGGCTGTTATGAATGCCACGGCCGCCAGGGCCAGGGCGCCGCGCAGGGAGCGGGGCCGCGCATCGGCCCGCTGCAACTTTCCTTCGAGGCGTTCTCCAAGTACGTCCACCAACCCACAGGCCAGATGCCCCCGTACACCAGCAAAGTGATCTCCGACCAGGATCTCGCCGACATTTACGCCTATTTGCAGTCCCGACCAAAGGCCGCGCCTTCCAAGGACATTCCGCTCTTGAATCAATAGCCGGGTTTTCGTGGCGCCGGCGTCCCGCCGGCGATTTTTCCGAATTCAATCCAGCGCAAAAACGCCGGCGGGACGCCGGCGCCACGATAACCCGCGTTCCGACAAGAATTAAATTGGATAAATTAAATTTCGCCAATTGGAATCAAGCGAAGACCAGCAGGTTAGAAAAACCGTTCAACGCGGCTCGGTGACGGCCTCGACCAGCGCCGGTTCGCCGCGCTTGACCACTTCTTTCGCGCGCAGAATCGCCGGACCAAGATCCTTGGGGTCCGTAATCGGCCCTTCGGAATAGACGCCCATCCCTTTGGCGACCATGGCGAAGTTGATGTTGGGATCGGTGATGGTGGTTCCAATCGAAGCGCGGTCGATGCCGCGGCTGCGGCGGTCACACATGCGCTGCACGTGCATGACTTCTTGATGATACGCGCGGTTGTTGTGCATGACGCTGAGCAGCGGAATATGGTGATGCGCCGAAGTCCACAGAACTCCCGGCGCATACATTAAATCCCCGTCATTCTGAATCGTGACCGTCAGCCGGCCGTGCTTCTTGTTGGCCAGCGCGGCCCCGAGGGAGGCAGGCGCTCCGTAGCCGACGCCGAATCCGCCTGAAGAGCCGATGTATTGGTAAAACTTGTCAAAATTCCACAAGCGCAGCGGCCAGCGATTCACCCACGGGGAAACTTCGCAAGCCAGGGACCAATCTTCGTTCTTGATCGCTCCCCAAATTTCAGCGCAGAGGCGCGCCGTGGTGATGGGGCTGGCATCCCAGCCGTAGGCCGCTTCATCGCGGGCGCGCCGCAAGGCGTCGTCGTGCGCCGCGGCCAGTTTTTTGCCGCGATCCGCGAACACCCTTTTGCGATCGTCCGTTAATTGCCGTTTAACGGCCTCGATCAGCGACGGCAGCGTGGCCTCCGCGTCAGCCGCCATGGCCAGGTCCACTTCGGTGTAGCGCTGGAAATCCTGATAGTTGCTTTTCATGTACAGATCGCTGGCGCTGATGCTGATGAGCTTCGCATCCTTCTTGATGATCGGGGCCGAGGTGCGGTGCAGCTGGTCGCGATAAGAATTAATCGTGCCCCAGAAATTCAGCGCTTCGAGGCCCAGGATGACATCCGCGCCGCCGATCATTGCCCGCGTGCGCTCGGTCTGATTCAACGGATGCTGCGAGGGGAAATTCATGCGCGCGGCTAAATCTACGACCGGCGCCTGCAGCGTTTCGGCAAGTTCGATGGTGTATTTCAATCCATCGGCCGTGCGCGCGGTGCGCTCCAATAAAATTACCGGGTTTTCTGCGGCGACCAGCATTCGCGCCGCTTCCGCGACCGAGCCCGAATCGCCCTGCGGCGGCATGGCCCGCGTGAGCTTGGGAATGTGGAATTTTGCGTCGTCGGGAATTGCGCCTTCCTGCAGCTCCCCATCCGCGACCAGCAACACGGGAGCCATCGGCGGCGTCATCGCGATTTTGTATGCGCGCACGGCCGATTCCGCAAAATGATCGAGCGAAATCGGCACATCATCCCACTTCAGGCAATCGCGAACAATCGCCGCGGCATCCTGAACACTATGGTCCCACTCGACTCCCGGGCGCCGCGAATTGATTTCCAACGCGTTGCCCGCGATCAGATAGACCGGCACGCGATCGCAAAACGCGTTGTAAATGGCCATTGACCCGTGCTGCAAACCCACGTCGCTGTGAAGAAAAACCGCCATGGGCTTGCCTTCGATTTTTGAGTAGCCGTGGGCCATGGCCACGGCCGATTCTTCATGGCAGCAGGTAATGAACTCGGGATTCTCGTTTCCGCCGTAATTGATCACCGACTCGTGCAGCCCGCGGAAACTCGATCCCGGATTGGACGCCACGTACTCGATGCCCAGGGACTTGATCACGTCCACCATAAAGTCGGATCCGGAACGGTTCTCGGTCAGAACGTCCAGCACGGCGGGTGTCTCGGCCTCGAGCTCTTTGGGCATGGGCTTGGCGGCGGCCGCGCGGGACACCTCGGCCTGCTGCGCGTTTGCAACCGCCGGAATCGCCGCGAGCGCCGCGGCGCCCGCCGCGGCTCCTTTCAAAAACTTGCGCCGATCGATCGCGTCTTTTTTGGATTTTCGCATCGCGTTTTTCCCTTGATCTCGCAGGGAGATTTTCTATCTACATCGTTTTTCGGTCTGAATTTCCACCTTATGCCAGTGCCATAGGAGTGTCAAGCGTGCTTCGGTTGCGAGATGCAGGGAAACACAGGCGATTACCGTGGCGCCGGCGTCTCGCCGGCGATTTTTCTATGAACTCGCCACAACGCAAAAACGCCGGCGAGACGCCGGCGCCACGAAAACCTGCGATTCTTCGGATTTTAATGAATTACATTTCGCCGATTGGATTCAGGAAAAGAATCACCAGCTACATGCGGACCTTACTTTTGAACCGCCATAATTCGTCCTGCGATCTCCCGGTCACGGAATTTCTTGCCACCACATGCAGCGATTTAGCCGGTTTGGAAGCGCGCGCTGCGGCTTGCTCCAAAATAAGGCTAAGGTCGCTTCCTTGCGGCACGCTCCCCTGGGCAAAGTCTTTCGTCCCCCCGCCTTTTCCTCCACAGGCCTTGACCGCCTCGCGCAACAATGCGTTCATGTCGCCAGTGACGCCTTCGGATTTGGCAAGAACAATAGATCCACTGGCGGCCGAGGCGAGCAGCGCGACCACTCCGCCCTCTGCCACGATATTGCTCGCAACGCTTCGAAGATATTCCATGTCCGCATCTGCCAGGATTGCGGTCACAATCCGTGAGTGATTGGCCGCACGATGCGTGCTCTCTTTGGCCAGTAGCGCTTGGGCTTGCAGCGCCGCCGCTTCTTCCAGGTATCGCTCGGCAGATCGATTGGCGGCGTTGCGTTCGTTGAGAATGCGCGTGATCCCCGCGTGAATCCTGTCGGGGCCGCAGGTCAGGCGCTGAGAGATATCCTCGAGTAATCCAAAATCCGCGCGCGCCGCTCGCCTCGCCCTCTCGCCGCACACAAATTCTACCCGCCAGTTTTCTCTGACCTTTTTTATGCGCCGGATAAGAATCATTCCAATCTGCCCCGTGCGCCCCACGTGCGTCCCGCCGCAGGCCTGTACATCCATACCTTGAATCTCCACCGCGCGCAGCATTCCCTCTCGCTCCGATTCCTTTTGCACGCCCAGGGCAGAGAGCTCGGCAGCCGTACCGTAGCGAACATGAACGGGCCTGTCTTCAAAAATAATTTCGTTTACAAAACGCTCGATGTTTTCCAATTGTTCGGCCCGGATTGAAGACGCCGCGACATCCAGCGTGGAGAAAGTCTTACCCAAGCGGAACGAAACGGACGGGATACCCAACCTGGCCACGAACGCCGCCGACAACACGTGCGAGCCCGTATGTTGCTGCATGTGGTCGAAACGCCGGGCCCAGTCAATCGATCCCCGAACGGATCCGACCGCCAACTGCCGGTCAGTGACGTGCACAACCGTCCCGTCTTCCCGTTCGAATGCGTCTATGACCGCGGCTTCGCCTAAGCGCCCAATGTCGTGCGGCTGGCCGCCGGATGTGGGATAAAACGCGGTTTGCTCCAGGGTAACCCACCAGGTGGGGCACGTTCCCACCGCGCGTTCACTCAGTGCGCTCTCGCAGGAAATCACATGCGCATCGAAGTCGCGCAAAAACGAATCTTCGTAGTATAGGCGCTCGCTCAAGAAGTGATGCCTCCCATGGCACAATTCCCCCGTGTAGTCACAAAACTACCCAGCAGCCGCGGATCGTGGGAGAACATCCATTCCATAGCAATCCGACACCCACACGAACCCCGGTTGGCGCGGGGGAGCAGGCAGCCATTGGATCCATCTATCGGATTACAATAGACTTACTGGAAGGAAGGAACGCTTCACCGCTCGCCCAACGATTCGCATCTCTTGGTGATCAACAATTGGAAAACGGTTGCCCCTATAATTCCGGCAAGTTCCCATTGCCGGTCCACATCTCGCCGCTTTGGAATCCTAAGACTAAGCAAGCACTGAGGTCGTGAAACGTCCCCGGGAACGCCAATCTCCCGATTGGCGTCTTCCCTAAGGCCATCCAGGAGAATGGCATTCCCGGGCCACATCTCCACGTGAATCTACGCTCAACTTGAACGGCGGCCCTGTAGCGAAAGGATTCAGCCCCTTCCTTTCCTGTCCGCAATCGTAGCGCGAAGTGCGTATACTATTAAGCATTATATTATTACAGGAAATATTGTGTCGCATGCGCTTGAATTACGGATCACCCCTTTGGAAGTCAACGATTTGATCTTTGAATTTGTCTTTCGCGAATGTCTGGGGCAGGATGGATCAGGAGAACAAGGTTTTGAAATATTGATTCAAGACTTTTTCTTCCATGTCGAACGGGAATGTCCCCGGTCTCTCCCGCGGAAGTCAGCCTGTTTAAGACACCCCGCTGTGTCCCGGCAAGTAAGAATTTATTTCGCTTGAGCTTCGCGCGAATTTTTTAATTTTTTATTCGCTTGCTGGATTCCGCAAGCAACATTTTTGAGGAGGCATCATGATCAGTGAGCAAAATCTGCTTGTGGAAGACGTGTATCCGGGCGGCAGGCCGGGAAGCAGCGTGGTTTTGCCGCCGCCCAAAATAAAATTGCAAAACCGCGTTTTTGCCGAGGCCCTGCTTGAAAATTCCACGGCGCGGCAGCGACGCAGCCCGATGGATTGGGCCCTTTCTTTTTTCATTCATTCCGGCATCTTGCTCCTTGCGCTCTTCCTCCCGCTCTATTTCTCGCAAGGGATTGATATGAAAAGGATGGAAACAACGCTCCTGGTGGCGGCCATGCCGCCGATGGCCGCGGTACCGGCGCCTCCGCCAGCGGTGGCGCGCGAGGTCCGCGTGGCTCCAAAAGTTTTCACGCCAGGGAAACTGATCGCGCCAATGTTTATTCCAAAGGCCATTCCAGCGGCTACTGGCGACGCTGCTCCCCCGCAGGAAGCGTTTGCCGCAGGAATGGGCGCCTTGCCGGGCGGCGTTCCCGGAGGATTGATGGGCGGCATCACCGGCGGAATGCCGGGTGCCGCGGCTCCCGTAGTGCCGGCGCCCACCGTTGATGGGCCGAAGCGGCCCGTCCGCATTGGCGGCGACGTGAAGCCGCCGCGATTAATCTACGGCCCCGCGGCGATCTACCCGATCCTCGCGAGCCAGTCGCACATCCACGGGATGGTCTTGATTGACGCCATCATCGACGAACATGGCAATGTGGTCGAAGAAAAAGTCGTCAGCGGACATCCCTTGCTCATCAAAGCGGCGCTGAAAGCCGTTTCGGAAAGAAAATATGAACCAACGATCCTCGATGGAGTGCCCACGCCGATTGACCTGAGAGTGGAGGTCAACTTCCTGATGTAGTGACTCTTCACTTCCCGCCTGCCACCTGCGCGCGGCCCGGCATCAAGGCCGCGCGCAAGTCTCTCCGCCGCCGCAGCTTGCGAACGTCCCGCGTTCGTAAAATGTAAGTTCGGAATCGGCCGGCCCATTGTCGCCAACCGCGCGCCGAACTTCCAGGAACCTCTCAAGAATTCCCATGATTCAACGGGTGTGTCTGTGTGACACTGGATGGCCGGCAACGGAAACCATGCTACGACTTCCTCTCAAGCAGATCGTGCGCCGCGCCGCGCGCTGGCGTTGTCCGAATTGCGGGCGTGGCCGGTTGTTTCGCGGCGTCTTTCGCATGCTGCCCCGTTGTCCGGAATGCGGGCTGTCGTATTTTCCAGAGCAGGGATACTACCTCGGAGCGATGATCATCAATTACGCGGTCACAACCGCGGTCGTGGTGGCGATATTTCTTGTGTCCCTGCTGTTTCCGGATTTCACCACTCTTTCGACGAATGCCAAAATTCTGCTTTGGATGCTTTTCGCCACCGCTTTGTCCCTCTCGCTCGTGCGGCACGCTTACAGCTTCTGGCTGGGAATCGATTTCTGGATCACGCCCAGGCAGCCGGACATTCCCTCGCTGGAAAAATCCTAACCGCCTCGCGCCACCCGCGCGGCAATGCCGAGGATCGCCCCGCCGAGCACCAGCCAGGCCGAATTGATTCGGAAGCGAAACAAAAGCACCGCGCTGGCTACCGCGAGAGCGATCGTCACCCAATCCACAATCGCCGCGCGCCCGAGTTGGTAGCTGACCGCGGCCATCAACGCAAGCGAGGCCACGTTCACGCCATCAAGAAAAGCGCCGGCCGTCGCAGAACGGCGAAGCAGCGGAATCAGCGGCCCGCTGAGGCCCACGAGGATGAAAGCCGGGAGGAAAATTCCGACGGTCGCCACAATCGCGCCCACAGGTCCCCGCAACAGGTACCCAAGAAAAGTGGCCGTGGTGAACACCGGGCCCGGCGTCACCTGCCCGATGGCCACGGCATCGACCAATTGCGCGTCCGTCACCCACGCGCGATGCACCACAAGATCGGCGCGCAGAAATGCCAGCAAAACATAGCCGCTGCCGAAAACAATCGAGCCGATCCTCAGGAAGACCAGGAACAGCGGCCACATACCGGGGATCACAGCTGCTACTCCTGTCGCGCCTGCCCACGGAAAAATACGCGCGAGGCCCGAAAGCGCCCCGCGCCACACGGAAACAAAAGCCGGGATACCCGCAGCTTTCTGGTTTCCTTTACGATTCCGGGATAGCTCTCGAACACCCGCAAGGATCGCGCCCGTTCCAAATAAAATGACCAGAATGTTCACTCGCGCGAAAGTGAGCGCAACGCAGAGGATGCCCGCGATTGCCAGGAACCAGCTCTTGACCGCTGCGCGGCCAAGTCCCCACAGCGCCTGCAGAATGACGGCAATCACCACCGGCTTGACGCCGTAAAGCAGCGCCGCAACGGCCGGCAAGTGCCCGAAGCGCACATAGGCCCAGGCGATGATTCCCACCAGGACGGCCGCGGGAATAATAAAGCAGACGCCGCCGAGGAGCAGTCCCGCCCACCCCGCGCGCAGATAGCCGATTTGGATGGCCAGTTCGCTGGAGCTGGGGCCGGGAATCAGGTTGCTGGCGCCGAGGAGATCGAGAAACTTTTCGCGCGAAAGCCATTTACGCCGGCGAACCAGTTCATCTTCCATGATGGCGATATGCGCCGCCGGCCCGCCAAACGCGGTGACTCCCAGCCGCAGAAAAAAAAGCGCCAGTTCTTTCAGCGACCCGCGCGGGGCCGCGTCTGGTGTTCCTGTTTTGGAATGTTCGAGTTCCGCCATGCTGGTCCGGCGGAAGTGTAGCTCATTCTGCAGCCAGAAATGCAGAAGGGCGTTTTAAGTGGGATAGGCTTCAGCCTGTCTGGTTTTAAATCTAGGATGGCGCGTCCGACATGGCTGAAATGAAAACCAGACAGGCAGAAGCCCGTCCTACTGAAAACCCAGCCTTCGTTTTATTCAGAGATCAGCGGGGGGTCGCAGCGACCATGTAGGGATTCAAATTTACGGCTCGCCAATCGCCGCGAATAATCGCTGCACGAATCTGCGCCGGAGTCTTCCCCTTTTGCGTGAGCTGATAGGAGAGCACCGCTTCCTTCTGGCAGATATCGCATTCCGCTCCGTGCGTGCCCACAAAGCAATCGAGCAAGCTCTTGTGCCCTGCGTGCCGGTCGCAATAGCAATAGCAAGGCTGCTGGTACAAAACCGGCCTGATTTTCGCCGCCAGCGCATACACATTGCGATTGAGCGCGTCGGGAAATTGCCTGGGATCGAGCGTGGAAGGGAACGGCGGCTTCAACGCATAAGCGTGGTAAGAAGGAATCCCCAAATCGGCCTGCCCCGGCATATCCATTTGCATTTGCGAATCCTGGTCATTCCATTCCGCGCCGAACGCCGGACGCAATTGCGCTAACCCCGCGCTTACGAGGGTCAGGATGAAGGCGATTGCCACTGCCGCATATTTTCCGGCCATAAAGGAAACCTCCGCGATCTATGAAAACGGTAGCGCATCTCGCATGGGAGAGCAACACGCCATCCGTCCCTCAAAGGAAACAAAGCGTCACCCAAACCGATTCCCTTCCAAGGAAGGAATCAGCCGGAGAACCAGCTTGATCCAATTTCAGGAACCGGTTGCGTCCGGCTCGGATGCATCCGGCAAATCAGCGGGAGCTGCGTCATTGGAATCGTCAGCGGATGGAAACGCTGCGGGCGCAGTTTCGGAAGAAGCCGCAGCAGGCATTGAAGTGGTCGACGAGGCATCCCCGGCTCCCGCGGCTGCCGCCGACGCTATTTCCAGCCGCGCCGATAGCACATCGGCCAGCAAATCGATCAGCTTGCGCGCGCCATGTCCGTCGGCGTCAAGGTCCGGGTTATACCCGGCCACTTCGAAAGCGGCCAGATTCGGCTGGCCGGCGAATACGCGAAGGGCATCGCGCGCTTCGTTCAGGCTGAGGCCGCCCGCGCCGGGAAAATTTGTCCAGGGAAATTCTTCGCCGTTAATCACGTCCACGTCGAAGTGCAGGATGAATTCATGCTTGGCCGCGTGCACGCGCTCGAGGGCGAGGCGAGCCGCTGCAGCAGCGCCTACGGTGGTCACTTCCAAAGATGGGTGCCGCCGCAAGGGCGAGGCCGCCAAGTACAGCTCCTCCGGCGCGTCCAGTCGCTCGAATCCAAACAAAGCGACGTCGGGTTCGCGAACCAGCGGCGGCTCGCCCCAGAAGCGAACCAGTTCCGGCGCGCCGCGTCCAATGACTTGCGAAATCACCATGCCATCGACGCACCCCGAAGGCGTCGTCGCCGGCACGTTGAGATCGGCGTCGCGGTCCACGTAAATCAGGCTGACGTTGCGATAGTAGCGGCGCGTGCCGGCAATGACGGCCAGCACGGAAATGCAATCGCCGGTAAGGATGACAGGGAGCGAGCCGGACTTCACCGCGACTTCGACGCGCGGGCGCAGATCGTTCAGCGATTTCAGAACAGCGGAAACATTCCTGGCGCGGGGGTGTTCGTCGTCTGGCTGGAAAACGTACCTTGCCGTATCCCCGGCAGCGGCAACGCTAAATCCGGCGGCCTTCAGCCGATCCGCGATCCCCGCGGCGCGCAACGCGGCGGGCGCGCGCTCCAGCCCGGCGCGCAGGGCCGCTGCGCTGGTGGCCGAGCCCAGCAGGGCGATATTCTTCGTCTGACGGGTGATCTTGACCGCCAAAGTCGCTCTCCTGTTATTGGAGACGATCTCCCCCGATTGACCGCAACCTGCATAACGATTTCACTAAACGTTCACGACGCCGAGCTTGCCCTAACTCGACGCCGGCGCGATGGTTGTCAGCTCGGACGGCAGAGTGAACCGCACATCTTCGCGGATCAGATCCAGATCGCGCTGATTCGTGTAGCCCAATCCAGCCAGGCGTTCGCTGACCTGCTCGACCAGAATTTCTGGCGCGGACGCCCCGGCCGTCAGGCCCACGCGGCGAATCCCCTCCAGCCATTTCGGGTCAATGTCAATCGCGGAGTCAATCAATTCTGCGGCCACTCCCGAACGTTTGGCAACTTCTACCAGCCGGTTCGAGTTGGAACTGTTGGGCGAACCGACCACAAGGATCAGTTCCACTTCGCGCGCCAGTTGCTCGACCGCTTCCTGCCGATTCTGCGTCGCGTAACAGATGTCGTCGGAAGCGGGCCCCTGGATCGAAGGAAACCTCTCGCGCAGCCGGGCGACAATTTCCTGCGTGTCGTAAAGGCTCAGCGTCGTCTGCGTAAGAAACGCCAGGTGACTCGCGTCCTTCACTTCGAGCGCGTCCACCGCTTCAACGCTGTCCACGACGACGGTTTGTTTGGGAGCTTCTCCCGAGGTTCCCACGATTTCCTGGTGATCGCGGTGGCCGATCAGGATAATGGTGCGATTCTCGCGCGCGAACTTCAGAGCTTCGAGATGGACCTTGGTCACCAGCGGGCAGGTCGCGTCAATCACGCGCAACTCGCGCAGCCGCGCTTCCTCGCGCGTGGTCGGAGGAACTCCGTGCGCGCTGAACACCAGCACGGAGCCGAGCGGCACTTCCTCCACCGTCTCGACGAAAATCGCGCCGTCGTGCCGCAGTTGCTCCACCACGTAGCGGTTGTGCACGATTTCGTGATGCACATACACCGGCGGCCCGTACGCTTGCAGCGCGAGCTCCACGATATCCACCGCGCGCACCACTCCCGCGCAAAAACCGCGCGGCCGCACGCGGATCAGGCTCTTGCCTTCCCCCTTGCCATCCACGGACTGTTGCATCTGGTTGCTCATCTAGCAGCCTCAAAAATGCCACAATAGATTATCACGGCAGGGGACACTCGTGCGATCTTTTGGCGCGATGGGTGGCCATTCAGCCTTGTTTGGGATGGACTAAACGGCTGCCTGCCCCAAATATGGCCGGCCTCAACATAGCCCATTACGAACCTGGCATTATGGTTTTGTAACGCCCTTTCCGTCCCGTTCATGGTAAGCAGTGCATTCCGGTGCGGAAAGGGCGTCCTCGCTCGCTATTGCTGCTCACTCGACTCGCAGCATCCCGTCCAACAACATTAGAGATTGAGTGTATGTGCTCGGCTCCTCTATAATGCCTTGTTTTGCCACGGGTGCGGCGGCTGTCTGCTTTTCTGAATCGCGGGATATCCAGATAGCGTTGCGCGGGAGGATTTTCGGACGTGTGGGACGCTCTTCGTGAAAAAAAGCTAGGCGTGCGGATCATGCTCGGAGTCGTCGTGGGGATTCTGGGGATCGGCATGTTGTTGTATCTCGTGCCGCAGGGCACCAACGATTTGAACTCGGCGGAGACGGTCGCCCAAGTGGGGGACCAGGCCATTTCTGTCGTCGATGTCCAGAACCAATTGAGCAAGAATACCCGTGGCAGCCAGATTCCCCCCGCCCTCCAGCCCATCTATACCCAGCAGGCGCTCGACCAATTGATCGACGAAAAGATGCTGTCGCTCGAAGCCGACCGCATGGGCCTGCGCGTATCAGCCGAAGAGCACGCCGACCTTCTGAAGAAGCTTGTGCCCACGGCGTTTACCGGCGACACGTTTATCGGCATGGACCGCTACTCGGCGGAAGTTCAGGCGCGCTTTCAGGTGAGCGTCCCGGAGTTTGAGGCGGAAGTAAAAAACGCCCTGCTGCAGCAGAAGTTCCAGCAAATCGTGACGGACGGCATTACGGCCAGCGACGATGAATTGCGCGAGGAGTTCAAGCGCGAGAATGAGAAGATCAAACTTGATTACGTGTCGATCAAGCCGGAAGATCTGCAGTCCAAGGTAGAGGTTTCAGACGCGGATCTGGCGGCGTATTTCGACAAGAACAAGGCCCAGTACGTGGTCCCGGAACGCAGGACCGTGGATTACGCCATTCTGAACCTCGCGCAGCTTCGCCAGCGCACTCCAGTGACTGATGACGACGAAAAAGTCTACTACCAGAGCCATATCGATCAGTACAAACTGGAAGATCGCGCTCACGTCGCGCACATTCTTTTCAAGACCGTGGGTATGACCGATGCCGAGGCCGCAGAGGTCAAGAAAAAAGCCGAGGACGTTCTGAACAAGGCCAAACATGGCGGGAATTTCGCCGATCTGGCCAAGCAATACTCAGAAGACACGACCAAGGACAAGGGCGGCGACCTGGGCTGGATCGTCCGGGGACAGACCGTGCCCGAATTTGAAGCGGCAGCATTCAGCCTTCCTAAGGGATCGATTTCCGATTTGGTGAAGACTCAATACGGCTTCCACATTATCCAGGTCATCGATCGCGAAACCGCTCGCACGCAGACGCTGGACGAAGTCAAGGCCAACATTGTCAATCAGTTGCAACAGGAAAAAGCCGAGCAGCTGGGGGAGACTGTTTCTACCCAAATCGCCGACGAAATTCGCCGCGGCGGCCGCGTCCCGATTGAAGATTTAGCCAAGAAATTCAACATGACGACCGGCGAGGCGAAACTGGTCGAGGCCAATCAGCCGCTTCCGGAACTGGGGAACGCGCCCGGCCTGATGGATACAATCTTTCATCAGCGGGTGGGCGATGTGGGCGCTCCAATCCATACCGATCTCGGCTACGTCGTTTTCTCTGTAAAGGATATCCAGCCTGCACATCCCGCGACTCTGGCGGAGGTTCACGACCGCGTCGCCAGCGAATACAGGCATGGAAAAGCGGTGGATCTTGCGAAAACTCGCGCCGAAGATCTCACCAAACGCGCCAAATCGGGTGAGAATTTCGCCGCTGCCGCCAAGGCTCTCGGTTTTGAAGTGAAAACATCGGAACTCATCTCTCGAGCGGGTTCGATCCCCGATGTCGGCAGTGCCAAGCAATTCGCAGCCGCGTTTACTTTGCCCGCCGGCCAGGTCGGCGATCCGATCGCCCTCGGGCAAAATTGGACTGTTTATCGCGTCGCCCAGCACGATCCCGTCAACCAGAATGATTTTGAAAAGCAGAAGACCAAGATCGAAGAGCAAGTATTGCAGCGCAAGCGCCAAACGGCTTACGATTTATTCCGAACGGCCCTCAAAGCCAGGCTCCAACAGCAGGGGCAGTTGCGCTTCAACGCGGAGAATTTGAAACGTCTTATCAGCCCAGCATAGTCCTGTAACTTATAGAAAATAAGCGTGTTATTAATTTTTCCACAGGCCTTGATTTCACCCCGGGCCTAAGCTAGCATGTTTGTGTTCGCAGTCTTAGGCCCTACGCCAGGGGGCTAAGATTTCGAAGCTGTGGCCTTCCCAGCGCGCATCGCTTCTCGCAGGTGTGGTTCTTCTAATTTCATTCTGATCGCCCCCTCTTCATGGGGCAACCAGCGATACGCGCTATCGAGGCCCAGAAGTCTCTTTCAAAGTGTAAGACTGGATTTTGCAACGAAGGCGAGTCAATGAGGTGCACCATGCCGGGGAAGCCGAATCATCGCAACGAGTATCAATGCACGATTGAATTGAATCAGACCGGGAAGTATTGCGTGCGCATTCGAGCCATATTTGCCCGCAAGGCCTGGGTCTTGCCTGTCTATTTCCTTGCCTCCACGTTTGACCGCTCCATGCGCAAACTGGAACAAGTGCTGCAGTTCCTGCAGCAAAAGGAAGAACGCCTGTGGTTCTGGGGCGTTGAATATTCCGACGACCCGAATTTTTCCGAGGAACTCGTCCGCGAGGCCGGCTTGCGGCTCGATCGCCGGACCGAATTCCCGCGCCGGTCATCGAACGTGGCCCTGACGCCGGAAAAACCAGTTCCTGCTGTGTTGCTGGCACCGGTTCGCCGCGGGCTGGCTCATTCGATAGACACCGGCCGTGTAGGCGCGGCGGGAAATTGAGCCTTATTTTTCCCTCAAAATGACTTCGCCATTGCCGATGGGCTGATCGTTCAGCCAAAGGCGATATTTGTAGGAGCCTGGGTTTGTCCCTGGGCGGGGCGGACCGCTCTGCAATTGGCGCCCGGGGGGCGCCTGGAAGACGTTGGATTGGAACGGGCAGCGGTTGGGATCGAACTGGATCTTCAAATTGCCGGTGTCCGACAGCCACACGACCTGCTCATCGGGACCAATTACAACAATTTCGGGCAGTACACCAACCAGAACCAGTTTTTCCGCCATCGATGCGTATTCCTCCAGCGCCACGCGAAGATAGCACAGCAAGCCGCAGAAGCGCTTGGAGAATGTATCTGCCAGGCCGTCTGAGGCACAATCACCATTGCGGTCCGGAATCGGTACTCTCTGTGCACTCTGTGCCCTCCGTGTTAAAAGTTTTTCAGATTCGCTGTGTATTTCAAGGCGTTAAAACCCTTTAACACAGAGGGCACAGAGAACACAGAGAAATCCGGAGCAAAAATTCAACGGCGCGATTTGAAGCTGCGGAGTATTCGATGATTGTTTACACATGCCATTTTGGCGGTTGCGCGAGGGCCAGGAATCGCGCAAACTAGATGGTGGACAGGAGCACATTTGAGAGAAATGCCCCGGAACGCGACCGGGGGCAATCTTTTTATCCACTGAGCCATCTTCGATGGTCTGTGTACTCCTCTCAGGGCACATTATTTGGACGTGCCGCCAAGACGCCGCGTGAAAGCTGAGGTTTTGAAGTCATGAACAACCCGATGGAAGAATTGCGGCCGCCGACAAGGCTGATGCTCACGCCCGGCCCTTCGTGCCTCAGCCCGCGCGTCTACCGCGCGCTGGCCACGGCGATTGTGGGGCATGTCGATCCGTGGTTCACCGAATTTATGGGCGGCGTTCAGGAGCTGATGCGTCGCATTTTCCAGACGAAGAATCACATAACATTCCCGATTTCCGCATCGGGGACCGGCGGCATCGAAACCGCAGTGATCAACGCGCTGGAGCCGGGTGATGAGGCCATTGTCTGCGTGAATGGCATGTTTTCCAATCGCATGGCGGATATCGCCGAGCGGACCGGGGCCAAGATTCACCGCGTCCCTGCGCCGCTGGGCCGGACCGTGGACCCGGAAGATGTGCGCCGTGCCGGGCAAGGCCGCAAGATCAAGTTCGTCGGCCTGGCGCATGGGGAGACCTCGACCGGGGTCGTGACGAAGGTCGAACCCTTTCGCAAGGTTGCCGATGAACTCGGGGCCCTGCTCATCGTAGACAGCGTCGCCACGCTCGGCGGCGTGCCGCTCGATATCGATCGCCAGCGGATCGATATCTGCTTCAGCGGAACGCAAAAAGCCATCAGCGCTCCTCCGGGGATGGCGCCCATTACGGTGAACGCGCGCGTTGAGGAAATGCTGCGCAACCGCAAGACGAAAGTGCAGAGCTGGTATTTCGATTTGACCACCGTGATGAATTACTGGGGCAAGGAACGCACCTATCACCACACTCCGGCGGTTCCCCTGATTTACGCGCTGCATGAGGCTATGCGGATCCTCCTTGAGGAGGGGCTGGAAGCCAGCTGTGAGCGCCACCGGCAAAATCAGGCGGCGCTGATCGCGGGCCTGGAAGCGATGGGCATTCGCATTTTTGTCGAAAACCCGGAGGACCGCCTGACGACGGTCACCGCCGTCTGCATTCCCAGCGGCATCGATGGCGTGAAAACGCGTTCCCGCCTGCTGAATGAGTTCAACATCGAAATCGCCGGAGGACTTGGAGATATCAAGGCCACGACGTGGCGTGTCGGCCTGATGGGATATTCCAGCCAGCGCGCGAACGTGCTTCTGTTCCTCGATTCACTGGAGAAGATCCTGCTCGATCAGGGCATGAAGCTGCCCGTGGGGGCCGGGATCGCGGCGGCAGCCGGCAGCTTTGCGCATGCCGAACCGGTGACCGTCGGCCACGGAAAGTAGAACAATGAGCACCGGAATTGGCGTTTCCAATCTGGGCGCGATGAACCAGTTCGTGGGAGAATTTGAAGTGACCTCACGACTGACGGACCGGACCTATCACTGCCGGTTTTCGCATCTGTGGAACGGCGTGGCTACGCGCCATAGCGATACAGTGGACACAAAATTCCTGGTGGACGGCACGGGAGTGATAGTAGGCCTCGCGCACCCCGGAATTGTTCAGTTCACGGCCCAATCCGGCCGCGACCTTAGCGACCGCGAAGCCAGCTATGTGGCCGCGCAGTATTTGCGGGAGCAACTCGAGCAGGAAGACGAGCGCCCGTTGTACGATGTTTCCGCAGTCGATGTTTTGCGAATTATTGGGCTGCTTGGAATTAAGTGAACGTGATTCGTGATTCGAGAAGAACATTCACCCGCTGTTTTCCGTTTCTCCTGAAATTCTCTGTGCCCTCAGTGTTCAAGCCTTTTCCGGATTGGCGGAAGTAATCTCAATTACGCGTCGGAGAGAGATTCGTCAAAGCCGGCCGGTGGCTCCGGCAATTCGCCGGATTCGAGGATGGCCCCGCAGTCCAGGCATTCCACATATTCCGCATCGGAATCCTTGGCGATAAGTTGCGTGCGGCCATGGCGGCAGGCGGCAGGATCGTTCAGAAGACTGCTCCTATAGTTGCCCGAATCATATCACGCGCGCGGCTAGCCTTAAATTGCCAACGAACCCCCCAAAAGGTCCTCACCTGGGTTATAAGAGGAGCCTTGCAATTGGTCGACAGGCTAAGTAACAGGGAGATCTCGACCTGCCATGGCCCAAAGCGCCGAATATCGCTTCAGCAACGTCTTATTCTACGGCGTCGTGTTGTGTCTCGCCTATCTCGTCTTTCGAGTCTTTGAGCCTTTTCTCGTGCCGTTGGGGTGGGCGGCGGTATTTGGGGTTATCTTCTTTTCCCTGAACAAACTATTCGAACGGAGATGGGGTCGTACGAGGTCGGCCGTGCTGATCACCATAGGCGTCACCCTGATCTTGATTGTCCCCGTGCTCCTGCTGGCGGTAATGTTCGTCCGTGAAGGGATCGCCGCTGCGCGGAACATCCAGACAGCAATGGTGGGCGGGGGCTATGGCTGGTTAAACCACGCATGGGAATGGCTTGCTTTTCACATCGCGGCGCAGGGGGTAACCGTGGATTTGCCCGGACTCGTGCGCCAGGGTGCCAGCAGAGCCGGGGAATACCTGGCAACGGAGCTGGGTCGGGTAATCCGGAACATCATAGTCTTCCTGTTCGAACTCTTTGTGATGCTCTTCGCATTATTTTACTTCCTGCGGGACGGGGAAACGATCGTGCACCACTTCCGGCTTTTTCTGCCGTTCGAGGAGACCATGACGGATCGCATGCTGACGGAGGCCCGCGAACTGATTTTCGCCAGCGTCACGACCAGTCTGGTCATTGCCGCGGTTCAGGGGACGATTTGCGGCGGAGCTTTTGGAATTGTGGGTTTGGGTTCGCCCGTCTTTTGGGGAGTGGTGATGGGATTTTTGTCGCTGCTGCCGGTGGTGGGCGCATGGCCGGTCTGGATTCCCGCGGCGATCTGGCTGTTTTCCACGGGTCACGCGTGGCGAGCGATCATTCTGATAGCCATTTGCGGGGCGTTGGGCGGCACAATCGACAATGTTTTGCGCCCTGTATTGCTCGGCGGGCGGGCCTCGCTGAACGGATTGCTGGTGTTCATCAGCGTGCTGGGGGGGATTGCCGTGTTCGGCGTGTTGGGAGTCGTCCTCGGACCCATCGTGGTGGCCACCGCCGTAGGGATTCTGGATGTGTATTCGGGAAATGATGTGGCCGGTGGCGCGCCGGATGCTCCGGTTCTGTAATGTGCCGATGGTGGAAATTCTGGAAGCAGCGCCGGTGCGCCTGGAGTCTTGCCTGTGCTAGAGTAACGCGCCTGAGGTCAAGTAGGACGGGCTTCCGCCTGTCGCCGGTGGTAGTTGATCAATTAAACGAAAACCAGACAGGCTGAAGCCCGTCCTACCTAAGAAGACTCAACCATGGCCAGCAAAACCTTGACATTGCTCGCTGGATTGCCTCCCGAAAAACTTCGGTGGAAGTGCGATCCCTCTACGATTCCGTTTGCCACCACGGCCGCGGCCGAGCCGGTGAAGGAACTGCTCGGGCAGGAGCGGGCTTTTCGTGCGCTGAAAATGGGCGTCGAGCTCAACGCCCCCGGATTCAACATTTTTGTGTGCGGGCTTGCCGGAACGAGCCGCGGCGGCACGATCACGCATTTGATCGATCAGATTCATCCTCCCGCGAAGGCTTCGCTCGATCGCTGCTACGTCAATAATTTCAAGAGTCCCGACCGGCCGCGCCTGCTGGCGCTGCCGCGCGGGCAGGCCAACGGCTTCAAGAAAGACATGCAGAGCGGCATCGAATTTTTGCGGCGGCGAATCCCGCAGGTATTCGAGGGCGAACCCTTCCAGCGGCAAAAAGGACGCATCGTGGACCGCTTCACCGTCCGCGAAAAAGAATTGATGGACGATTTCACGCGGCGCATCGCCCGCGAACAATTCGCGCTGGGCCACATGCAGGTGGGGGCCGTGGCGCTGCCGGAAATTTTTCCGGTCCTCGAAGGGCAGATGGTGCCGATCGAAGACATCCCGAAAATGGTGCACGAAGGCAAGCTGGAAACGGTGGCCGCCGAGGATCTGGAACGCAAGTACGAACAGTTCCGGCAGGAGTTCACCGTGGTTTACCGCAAGACGTTGACGCTGTCGCGCGAGCTGGCCAGCGAACTGAGCTACCTCGAGCAGGAAGCGGCCTCGGTGCTGGTCGACGGATTCATCGAGGAGCTGAAGGAGAAATATTCAGGGAACCTGGTCGCGGAATACCTGGAAGAAGTGCGCCACAGCATCCTCGACAACCTCGAGCCGTTCAAGGAACGGGAGGGCGAGGAAGAGCCTGGGGGAGCGCCCCCTCCGCAGGACGGCAATCCAAAGTCCACATCGACCGAGCGCGATCCGTTTCGCGTGTACGGCGTCAACGTGATTCTGGCGCACAACGAAGAGGACAGCTCGCCCGTCATTTTTGAAACGACCCCGACCTACACGAATCTTTTCGGCACCATCCAGCGCAGCTATGACTCGCGCGGCGGCTGGAATTCCGATTTCATGGATTTGCGGCCCGGATCGCTGCTGCGCGCCGATGGCGGTTTTCTGGTTATGTATGCATACGACGCGCTGACCGAAGCCGGAGTATGGCGCACGCTCAAGCGCATGCTGAATCACTCGAAACTCGAAATTCAGCCGCTAGAAATGTTCTTTCCGTTCGGGACCTCGGCCCTGAAGCCCGAGCCGATCGACATCGACGTGAAAATTATTTTGATCGGCGACCGGCACATGTACGAAGTCCTGTACGAATTCGAGGAGGACTTCCGCAAGATTTTTAAAGTGCGCGTGGAGTTCGACGAGGAAATGGTGATGAGCGACGCGGTCGTGCGCCACTACGGCGACCGCCTGCGCCAGCTCTCGGAACAGGAGCACATCGGCCCCTTCGATCGCACTGCCGTGGCCAGCATGCTGGAATACGGAGTGCGCATGGCCGGAAGGCGGAACAAAGTTACGGCGCGATTTCCGGAACTGGCGGACCTGGCGCGCGAGGCGGCCTACATCGCGAGGCAGGATGGCGCGGAGTTGGTGAACGCGTTGCATGTTCGCCGCGCGCGCGAAGCGCGCATCGAGCGGCATAACCTCACGGAGACCAAGATCCGCGAAATGATCGAAGAAGGCACGCTGCTGATCGAAACCGACGGCACTCGCGTCGGGCAGGTGAATGGCCTGAGCGTTCTGGAAATTGGCGGCTACGCATTTGGCAAGCCCGTGCGCATTACGGCTTCGGCGGCGCTCGGCAAGACGGGGCTGATCAACGTCGAGCGGGAAGCCAACTTGAGCGGCAGCTTCCACGACAAGGGCATGCAAATCATCGCCGGATATTTGCGCACCAAGTTCGCGCAGGATAAGCCGCTGTCGCTCGCGGCCAGCATTTGCTTCGAGCAATCCTACAGCGGCGTGGACGGAGACAGCGCCAGCTCGACCGAAATTTATGCGCTGCTTTCCGCGCTTTCCGGATTACCCATCCGCCAGGATATTGCCGTGACCGGGTCGGTCAGCCAGCAGGGCGACATTCAGCCCATCGGCGGCGTCAACCAGAAGATTGAAGGATTCTTCGACGTGTGCCGCGTGAAAACGGGGTTAACGGGGCGACAGGGCGTGATGATTCCTTCCGAGAACATTGAAGACCTGATGCTGCGCGACGACGTGATCGAAGCCGTCGCCGCGGGCAAGTTCCACATTCTGCCGGTCACAACTCTGGAAGAAGGAATCGAAATCCTCACTGGGGTGAAAGCCGGGTGCTGCGATGCCAAGGGAGCGTTTGAGCCCGGTACGGTGTACGCGCAGGTGGACCGGCGTCTTCACGAGATGGCTACGACCCTCAAGGCGTTCGAGTCGTAATAAATCATTGAAAATGAAAAAAAACCACAGGCTGAAGCCTGCGCTACTTACTGTGCGCGGGCGCTGCCCACGTCTTTTGGCGTGGAGAGGTAGCCGTTCACTTTGTCTTTGGTCACGTCGAAGACCACGATTTCGTAAGGTTTCGTGGCTCCCTTGATATAAAACTGCACCGGCTCGTCGGCGGTCTTGTCTTTTTTCTCGATGGTTTTATCGTCCGCGACGACCATCAAAGTGTATTTGAATTTCTTGGGGTCCGTTTTCGTCAGCGTCACCTGAATGGGGCCGACGTGCGTGGGCGTCTTGGACCTGGTGAGGTGCAGCTCAAAGATATTGCGTTCGCCGGAACGCTTCAATTGATCGAGTTCTTCCTGGTTGCGCGCGATCAGGCCGCTCTGCACGCCCAGGTCGCCGACGGTGCTGGTGAGCTTGGCCTTGGTCGCTTCCAGGTCCTGCTTCGTCGCGTTGATATCGCCTTTCGCGCCGGTCAGGTCCGTGCTCACTTGCCCGATCTTGGCGTCGGTATCCTGTTTCACCTGGCCGATCTGGGCGGTGAGCTTATCGTCGGAATCTTTCTGGGTTTGGCGAATGTTCTGCGCCAAAGCGCGAGCTTGCGCCAGTTCGGCCTGGGTGAACCCGAGCTTCTGCGTGGTCACTTCCAACTGGCCCTTGAGGTCGGCGACACGCGAATTGGTTTGATCGATCTGCACGGAAAGGATCGCCTCTTTCGAATTGGCTTGAGCGAGATCGGCCTCCAGCTTGGTTTTCTCGGTGTTGCCAGCGTAGAGCAGATATCCGATCAGTACGAAGGCCGCTACAAACACCACGATGATCCAGCGCGGTGTAGGCGCCGCTTCGTAGAAATTGGTTTCGTTTCCGCTCGGTTCGGGAACATTCGGGGAAATGCTCATCATGTCTCCTTGGCGGCCATTCTGGGACTGGCGACGCCATTTAGGTGTGATTATCACCGAGGCGCAACGGGTTGTCTACGATTTGTGGGAAGGACGAGTGTTTCTCGGCCAGCGCGCTTCCACCGTGGTGGTCAAGCCGCCGCGCGGCGTGAATTCGCCGCGCACGACGCACCAGGCCGGGTGAATGGCGTCCACGATGTCCCGCAGCATGCGGTTGACGGCATTTTCGTAAAAGATGCCCAGGCTGCGATATGCCAGCAGGTACATTTTCAGGGCCTTGAGTTCCAGGCATGATTTTTTCGGTTCGTACTCAATGGTGATCGTGCCGTAGTCCGGCAATCCGGTTTTCGGGCAAACGGAAGTGTACTCCGGGTAGCGCGTGACGATGCGGTATCCTGGGAACTGGTTGGGCCAGGTGTCCAGGAGAGGAAGTTTTGTGTTAATTCCCGCGCGCGCATGTTCCGCAGTGTAGTCGGCCATTCGTCAACCCTCGTGCCATTCTACATCGCGCCGCAAATTCGCACAGATGGAACTTGCCATTAACATAAGTTTTCCCTTATTCTTTTTGTAGACTTCCCAGGGGTGAAGGTAATTTGTTATGTCCCGTCTGTCATAGCGACAGCCCTCGCCGTTCCCGCAGACGTAGTGTTAAGGACTACCTCGTGGGAGGGGCAAGACTGCGCCCTTGGCGTTGCCGTGCCTGCGACTCGCGTTTCTATGCCTGGGCGACTCCCATCGGATACGTCTTCTACGTGCATTGCGAAATGTGCGGCAACATGGACTTGCAGCGCATTTCGAGCGAACATGGAATGGGCCTGTTTGCCTGGGTGTTTCGCCTGTTTCGCTTTCCGGCGTATCGCTGCGCCCCTTGCCGGAATCGTTTTTTCTCGCTTCGGCTCTATCGGCGTATCGTACCCTCGCAGCAGCCCGTGGAACCCAGGGCGGAGTCCCATCCCGTCCCGCACTAGCGGCGTTTTTCCCTCCGGAACATGCCGGAAGCCGAAGGTTGACTTCCATTTCAAGAAACGTATGATTGGGAAGTGGCGATGGAGTTCGCCTTATAACCGCTGTCCATTTGGCCGGGCAGATGATGACTCCTGACAAGTTCCTTGTCGCGGAGCCATGTCCCCGGCAATGAGCAAATCGAGAGTTATCGGAATTCCCGGCAGATGATGCGTGCAGCATGCGCATTTTCCGTTTTCCGCGGATGTTTACGTTCCGGGGCGCCGCGGCCGGCGTTATTTTCTGGATGGCGGGGAAATCAGATTTTGTCGAGAGCATAAATGAATAAATACTGGGTAGTTGGCCTCGGTGGGTTCCTCGGTTCGATTGCTCGATTCTGGCTGGGCGGATACATCAGCAATCGGATGGGAGTGCGCTTTCCGTACGGGACTTTTGTCATTAATATCAGCGGATCGTTTCTTATCGGGCTTGTCGTGACTCTGCTCGCGGAACGCACGCATTGGAGCGCGAATTGGCGCTACCTGATTCCGATCGGTTTTATCGGAGCGTATACGACATTTTCCACGTTCGAGTTCGAGACCTTTCAGAGTTTTCGGGACGGCGAACTTTTCATCGCGTTCCTGAACGTGATCCTGAGCGTGACCATCGGATTTATCGCGGTGTGGCTCGGAGTTGTCACCGGAAGGACGCTCGGATGAAACCGCGACGAGAGCCCCCGCTTCCAACAGGAATTGGTGAGAGGAAATGCTGAAACCAGGGCCGGCCAAGAAAGTTTGTATTTACGTGGGCGAGGACCAGCAGTACCACGGCCAGGCCCTCTATGCCGCCGTCCTGGACTATTTGTTTTACCGGGGCGTTTCTGGCGCCAGCGCGATCCGCGGCATCGCGGGATTCGGCGCCGACCACAAGATGCACACCGCGCGAATCCTGCGGTTGACGGAAAACTTGCCCGTCAAAATCGAGTTCGTCGAAACGCCGGAAAAACTGGACGAAATACTTCCCAAACTTCACGACATGGTTGGCGTGGGGTTGATTGACGTGCTGGACACGACCCTCCTGAAACCTTCGCAGGCCCGCGAAGCCGACGCGCCGGACAGCTTGCTCCCGGCGGCCAAGCGCACGGGCAAGGCCAAGCTGATGCGAATTTTCATCGGCGAAAATGACAAGTGGCGCGACAAGCCGCTGTACCGGGCGCTCGTGGAGAGTCTGCGCGCCAACGATATCGCGGGGGTTACCGTCTACCACGGGATCCTGGGCTATGGAGCGAACCGCAGAATTCATCAGCAGAAGGCGATGACCCTTTCCCACGACCGCCCCATCATGCTTTCCATCGTGGATACCGAGGAAAAGTTGCGCGCCTTTGCGCCCGTGCTGGACGATATGGTCACGCAGGGGTTGGTAGTTCTCTCCGACGTGGACATCGTGAAGTACACGCACGCTTTGCCGCAACCGAAGAGCGAATCGAAGGAAACGAAATGAAGCTCGAGGGGAAAGCCAAATTGCTGCGCATCCACTTTGGCGAGAGCGATGAGTGGCGCGGGAAGCCGCTGTATCGAGCGATCGTGGAAAAGTGCAAGGAATTGGACATCGCGGGCGCCACCGTATTTCGCGGGATCGAGGGATACGGCGCGAGCACACTGATACGGCGCGCCCACTTGCTGTCGTTTTCTTCCGACGCGCCCGTGATGGTCAGCGTGGTCGATTCCGATGAAAAAATTAAGCTGCTCCTTCCGTTTCTGGACGAAATGCTTCGGGACGGCCTGATTGCGACGTCCGATGTGGAAGTGGTCAAGTACGTCCATCAAGGCGGAGCCCGTTCGTAACGAGAAAAATTGCCGCGTCGGCATCGATGGTGATCGCGCCGCATTGCCGAAAAAATATAAACGTTGGCAAGTTTTTGCCCCGCCGCGATTCAGACGGCCAGTCGTCGCTTGATTCTTTCACTTGTTCATATCAAAATGGAATTTGACTCGTTCGAGCTGTTTGAATGCTTTCTTAAAAAAGTGTTTGGGCGAGATGGAATTTCCGCTATCCAGCGCGAGAATCACGGGAGGAGTCGGAAGAGTGCGCACACCAAGGAACCAGGTTTTGACTTATTCAACACTTATTGCTTTTCTTGTCGGCGTCGTTGGCCTGGGAATTTTAGCCTCGCCGCCCAGGAGCCATGCGCAGAACGGATCTACGGCCGGAGCCGCTTCGCTCGGCGCTCTGATTCATCGGGCGCATGCGATTCCGGCAGCAGCCCCGCGTCCCGCTGCCACTCAGGACGCCGGACAAGCTGCTCCTCCCCCTGCCGCAGCCGCCGCACCGAAGCCCGTGGAGCTGCCCGAAGGTGACGGCAAGCCAATTGCCACCGAGTATTGCCAGATGTGCCACAAGCTCACGAATTTGACCAAGGCGCACAAGAACCTGGACGACTGGGTAGACACGATCCATACCATGATCGACCGTGGCGCGAGCATCCCGGACGACAAGATAGACACCCTGGCGAAATATCTGGCCGCGAATTTTGGTCCTAAGGATACCACCGCTGCCGCGAATGCCCCGGCCGCTTCTCCCGCCACGCCAACTCCTTCGCCGGACGCTGCGGCGCCAAGCACGCCCAAGCCCGCGGCCGCAAACACCGTCGTGGAATTGCCGGACGGCGACGGGAAAGCGATCGCCACGGAAAATTGCCAGGCCTGCCACAAGCTTACGAATCTGACCAAGGCGCACAAGAACCTGGACGATTGGAAAGACACTGTGCAGACCATGATCGACCGCGGAGCCAATGTCCCCGCGGACAAGATCGATACTCTCGTTCAATATCTCGCCAAGAACTTTGGGCCGAAGGACGCATCAGCGCCGGCCTCTCCCGCGCCGGGGCAATAACTTTTCACCTGGGAACACCAATCTCCCGATTGGCGGCACACAATCCGCCAATCGGGAGATTGGCGTTCCCAGGGTGATTGCAGGCGCGGCTTGCGCCTGTGTTGGGTCCGTGCGAAAATTACACCTCCTAAGTCTGCGCCAATCGCTCCACGTGGAAGGCAGTTTTCCGAGTTCGGGCGGTCGTACGCGTATGGCTTACGACGGCGATATCGTCTAAGGGTTAGGACGTGGCCCTCTCAAGGCCAAAATCCGGGTTCGAATCCCGGTATCGCTACCATTCCTGGAGAGCACTGGGCATTTAGGGGATGGCGTAACCGGGGCTGGTTCGAATACGTCAATAGAGGCGAGTCAATTTATACAAACTGACAGGACAAATATGGCCATTCCTCAATCTCCGCAACAAAACGATACCGAGAGTCGCGCGGAACTGCATCCCCTCGGCGGCGGAACCGATAAGCCGAAGAAGAGTGGCTGGTTGTGGGTCCTGGTGTTGATCGTGCTGGCCGGCGGCGGGTACTACTACTATAAATCGCGCCCCTCTTCCGAGAGCAAGGCCGCGCCTGCGCCCGGAGCCAAACCAGCGACGCTGGGTACGGTCTCGGTGGCTGTCACGTCTGCGATGAAGCAAAACGTGCCCTACTACCTTTCGGGCCTCGGGTCAGTTACCGCCTTTAACACGGTTACGGTGAAAAGCCGCGTGGATGGGGAGCTGCAAAAGGTCAATTTCAAGGAGGGGCAATTCGTTCATGAGGGCGAACTCCTGGCAGAGATTGATCCTCGCCCATTTCAGGTAGCGCTCGAACAAATGGAGGGGCAACTTTTCCGCGATCAGGCGCAGCTGAACAATGCGCGCGTCGATTTCAAGCGCTATGACCAGCTGGCGAAAGAGGGCGTCATCGCTTCGCAGCAGGTGGACACGCAGAACGCCACGGTGGGACAACTCGAAGGCGCAGTGCGAGCCGACCAGGCGCAAATCGACAACGAGAAATTGCAACTGGTCTATTGCAAAATTACGGCGCCGCTCACCGGCCGCGTCGGGCTGCGGCTCGTCGATCAGGGCAACATGATTCATGCCACCGATCCGAATGGCCTGGTGGTCATCACGCAAGTGCAGCCGATTGCCGTTCTTTTCACATTGCCAGAAGACAACCTCCCGGAAGTTATCCAGCACATGAAGAACGAGGAGTTGGGAGTCGAAGCCTACAACCGCGACGATCAGACCAAGCTGGCGTCGGGCAAGCTGTTGACCGTGGACAATCAGATCGATCCCACTACCGGGACGGTTCGGTTCAAGGCGGCTTTTGAAAATCGCGATTTGTCTCTGTGGCCGAATCAGTTTGTGAATACACGATTGATGCTTGCGGTGCGCAAGGATGCCATTGTGGTTCCGCTGGCGGCCATTCAGCGCGGGACGCAGGGTTCGTATGTCTATACCGTGAAGGCTGGCAAGGCGAACATGCAGCCTGTCAACGTGGATTTGACCCAGGGCAATATTGCCTTGATTGCCTCGGGCATTTCGGCCGGCGATCAAGTGGTCGTGGACGGACAGGAACGGTTGCAATCGGGCACTCCAGTGGAAGTGCATAATACGTCGCCTAGCGGTTCTGGCGCCAACCCTGCCGTGGTTCCCGCGCCTGGAAAAGATTCCAATCCATCCAGCGCGCCGAAAAACAAAACGCAGAGAAAACAAAGCTGATGAATCCGTCACGGCCATTTATCCTGCGCCCGATTGCGACGTCATTGCTCATGGCTGCGATTTTGCTCGCGGGAGCCGTGGCCTACCGGCAGCTTCCGGTTTCCGCCCTGCCGCAGGTGGACTATCCGACGATCCAGGTGCTCACGTTTTATCCGGGGGCGAGTCCCTCCGTGATGGCCTCGTCGGTGACCACGCCGCTCGAGAGGCAATTCGGCCAGGTGCCCGGCCTCAATCAGATGACCTCGACGAGCTCGTTCGGGGCGTCCCTCATCACCCTGCAATTTGTGCTGGATCTGAATATCGACGTGGCCGAACAGCAAGTGCAGGCCGCCATCAACGCCGCGACCACCTATCTTCCGACGAATCTTCCCAACCCGCCGATTTACAGCAAGACCAACCCGGCGGACACACCCGTGCTGACGCTCGCTTTGACCTCGGATTCGCTGCCCTTGACGAAACTGGAGGACATGGCGGACACGGTTTTGTCGCAGAAAATTGCGCAATTGCCGGGGGTCGGTCTGGTAAGCATCAGCGGTGGACAAAAACCTTCGGTGAGGATCCAGGCCAACCCGACGGCGCTGGCCTCCTACGGATTAAGCTTGGAAGATTTGCGCACGGCGCTGGGGCAGGCGAACGTCAACCAGGCCAAGGGCAATCTTGACAGTTCCCAGCAGGCATTTACGATTTGGGCTAACGACCAGTTGATGACAGCGGATGCCTACAAGCCCATCGTGATCGCCTACAAGAACGGCGGCCCCGTCCGCATCATGGACGTCGCCAACGTCATTGACAGCGCGGAAAACGTCAAGCTGGCGGCCTGGGAAAACGACCGGCCCGCCGTGGTCGTCAACATTCAAAGGCAGCCGGGCGCGAACATCATCAACGTGGTGGACCGCATCAAGAACCTGCTGCCGCAACTCAAAGCCTCGCTGCCTTCCTCGGTCCAGCTTTCCATTCTGACCGATCGCACCACGACCATCCGCGCTTCCGTTTCGGACGTCCAATTCGAGCTGATGCTGACCGTGGCGCTGGTCGTGCTGGTCATCTTTTTATTTCTGCGTAGCCTAGCGGCCACCGCCATCCCCAGCGTGGCCGTGCCCCTTTCACTGGTTGGCACTTTCGGGGTGATGTATCTGCTGGGATACAGCCTGGATAACTTATCGCTCATGGCGCTGACGATTTCGACCGGGTTCGTGGTCGACGATGCCATCGTCATGATCGAAAACATCACCCGCTACATTGAAGAGGGCGATCCGCCCCTGGAAGCCGCGCTCAAAGGCTCCGAGCAAATCGGCTTCACCATTTTATCGCTCACGGTTTCGCTGATCGCCGTGCTGATTCCCCTCCTGTTCATGCAGGACGTGGTGGGCAGGCTGTTCCGGGAATTCGCCATCACCCTGAGCGTGACGATTCTGGTTTCGGCCGTGGTGTCGCTGACGCTCACTCCGATGATGTGCTCGAAAATTTTGCGCCATCAAAAAGAATCGGAAAAGAGCTGGTTCTACCGGGTTTCGGAAAATTCGCTGAACTGGATCATCGAGCAATACGCGAAGATCCTGCAATTTGTGCTGAAGCACCAGCCGGCCACCCTGGTCGTCACAGCCGGAACATTGGCGCTGACGATATTTCTGTTCCTGGTCATTCCCAAAGGATTTTTCCCCGTGCAGGATACCGGGGTCCTCCTCGGCATCTCCGAAGCTCCAGCGACCATTTCGTTTCCTGCCATGGGAGAACGCCAGCAAGAACTCGCGAAAGTTATTTTGAAAGATCCCGACGTGGTCAGCCTGTCCTCGTTTATCGGCGTCGACGGCGTCAACATGCTGCCGAACAGCGGGCGCATTCAAATCAACCTGAAGTCACGCGAAGAAAGAACCGATGACGCTCCCACGGTGATTCGCCGTCTGCAAGCGAGCCTGAACGACGTGAAGGGAATCACGCTCTACCTGCAACCCGTGCAGGACCTGACCGTGGAAGACCGCATCAGCCGCACGCAATTCCAATACACGATGGAAGACGCCGATGGGCAGGAACTTGCCGAATGGGTGCCAAAACTTATCGATAAGCTCAAAAATTTGCCGCAGTTGACCGATGTGGCCAGCGACCAGCAGGAGCGCGGCACGCAGGCGACCCTGGAGATCGATCGCGACACGGCCTCGAGGTTGGGAATCCTTCCTCAAGTGATTGACGACACGTTGTACGACGCATTCGGCCAGCGGCAAGTCTCCACGATTTTTACGCAATTGAACCAGTACCATGTGGTTCTCGAAGTGAACCCGGTATTCCAGCAGAATCCCGACTCGCTCAAATTGATTTACGTTCACTCCTCGAATGGAACGCAGGTTCCGCTCAGCGCGTTTACCAAATACTCCTCGGAACTCGCTCCCATCGCCGTCAACCACCAGGGACAATTTCCCGTGGTGACGCTGTCGTTCAACCTGAAACAAGGCGCTTCGCTCGGCCAGGCCGTGGACGCCATCAAGCAGGCCCAGCAAGACCTCGGATTTCCGGCGAGTATTCACGCGGGATTCCAGGGAACGGCGCAAGCCTTCCAGGCCGCGCTGGCCAATGAGCCGATCCTGGTGCTGGCCGCTCTGGTGACCGTGTACATCGTTCTCGGCGTGCTCTATGAGAGCTACATTCATCCCATCACGATTCTTTCGACGCTGCCCTCGGCGGGAGTCGGAGCGTTGCTCGCTTTGTTGATCACGCACACCGATTTCAGCATTATTGCGCTCATAGGAATCATCCTGCTTATAGGAATCGTCCAGAAAAACGCGATTATGATGATTGACTTTGCGCTCGAAGCGGAACGCAAGGGCGGCAAGAATCCTGTGGACGCTATTTATCAGGCCTGCCTGCTCCGATTCCGGCCCATCCTGATGACCACCATGGCCGCGATGCTGGGCGGCTTGCCGCTGGCCCTCGGCGGTGGGACTGGCGCGGAACTGCGCAAGCCGTTGGGCATAGCGATCGTCGGCGGCTTGATTTTCAGCCAGGCGCTGACGCTATTCACCACCCCGGTTGTGTACCTCGCGTTTGACCGGCTTGCAAAGCGCCTCGGCCATGGGACAACCGTCGAAGTTCCTGCTCATTCTCCCGCGGATTAAGTAAGTAGGACGGGCTTCAGCCTGTCTGATTCTGACTGCGCCAAACAAAATCAAAACCAGACAGGCTGAAGCCCGTCCTACGTGATCCATCAGCCCAAAAATTTGCGAATCTTGCGGAGAACCCGCGCGAACATGGCCGGCGTCAATCGTCCGGTCTGCGTGTTTTGCTGGCTTGGATGGTAAGCGGCAAAAAGGCGAGGGAGATCGCCCGGGAGCGCAAAGCTCGCACCGTGGGCAAACGGATATGGCGCGCGCGAGGGGATCAAACCCTGCCGCTTCAGCAAGTCCAGATACGTGTTGAGAGCAATACCTCCCAGCGCCAGGATGGCGCGCGGTCGGATCAACGCGAGTTCCTGTTCAAGGTATGGCAGGCAGTTTTGGATTTCTTCCGGCAGAGGCTTGTTGGCGGGAGGCGCGCAGCGAACGGCCGCCGAGATTAGCGCGTCCTTCAGAGTCAGCCCGTCATCGGCCCGCTTCGATTGAGCCTGATTGGCGAACCCCGCCCGATACAGTTGTTCGTACAGGAAATCTCCCGACCGGTCGCCCGTAAACATTCGCCCCGTTCGATTGGCCCCGTGAGCGGCGGGCGCGAGGCCGATGATGACCAGCCGGGCATTAGGATCGCCAAACGAAGGGACGGGCCGTCCCCAATAGGTCCAGTCCCGGTAAGCGCGGCGCTTGGTGCGCGCGATTTCCTCGCGGTAGGGCACCAGGCGCGGGCACTTCCGGCAATTCGTAATTTCTCGCTCGAGAATAGTCAGCGCGTCCAGCGTCCCGCCTCCTTTCGAACAAAACCTCGGTTTATCTGAAACACCGAGCTTGAAAATACAGGACGCCTCCGTATTTTTCTACCATTCTTCGACTGGCGAAAAAGGAAATTGAGTTTCACCGCAAGATCCGGATAGCGCCTGTTCACCGGTTATCGGTACTTTGGTCAGGCCGTGACTTGACTGCTGTCAAAGAAAAGTAAGATCGCGGCACTCGCGTCCAAATTGGCTGCGAACCAATTTGGGTCGCGATCCAATTTGGTTGCCGACCAATTTGAGTCTGGTCTTGGTTCTGCCGATAGGGAAAATCGAAACATCGCACGAGGCTGATTAAACGCCGTCGGCCATAGAGGCAGGGGAAGAATGAAACTCAAAATTATAGTTTTCACAGCAACGCTCTGGTTCGTGGCGAGTTTTCCGATTTCGGCCAGGAAAAATCCAGCCCGCTTCTTCTTTCTTCCGACTCCCGTCACTGTTGAGGGAGCGCAAATTCCACAAGGCATGTACCAGTTGATCGTGGAGTCCAGCAATTCGGGTGTCCGGGTTAACTGGTGGAGGGAAGGCCAATTCGTGGCGTCGGCGAGCGGGGCCTGGGTGAGGAGCGGAATGAAGTACAGTGAAAACACCGTTCTTCTTCGGGTGAATTCCGATGGGTCGCGCTCTCTCATCGAGATTCGCCTGGCGGGCTCCGCAAAAGCCATCGTCCTCAAAAATACCGACCCCATCGTCCGCTACAGCGAGAAATAGCCGGTTCAGGTTCTCGCGCCCGCGGCAAGGCCGCGGAAGGCATTCTACCAACCCACAATATTGACAGGGATCGCAGGGCCTGGCGCGATTGACTCCCCTCGCGGCGGAAGTTAGCATGGTGGTTTCCGCTTCCGCCTTGATTCGAGGTGGGAGACGCTCCCATGGCGGCAGAAACCAAATCCGGGACGGTGCTCGACCGCATAATCGAGGCGCGCCGCGCGGCGATTGCGCACCGCAAGAAATCCGTTCCTGAGACGGCGCTGCGTTTCGGAGTGAAGCATGCCAAGCCCGTGCGTGATTTCACCGCGGCGCTGACGCGCGATACCCTGAATGTGATTGCGGAACTGAAGAAGGCCTCGCCATCGCGCGGCTTGATCCGCGCCGATTTCGATCCGGCGTCGCTGGCGAAAAGTTTGGAGGCGGCCGGAGCGGCGGCGCTCTCCGTGTTGACCGAAGAGGAATTCTTTCAGGGCAATTTGAAATACATGCGCGATGCGCGCGCCGCGACGGGCTTGCCGGTGCTGCGCAAGGATTTCATCATCGATCCCTGGCAGGTTTGGGAGGCGCGGGCGACGGACGCCGATTCGTTCCTGTTGATTGTGGCGGGACTTGGTGACGCGCTCCTCGGCGAGTTGCTCGCGCTCGGGCGCGAACTGGGAATGGAGCCGCTCGTCGAAGTCCACACGCGCGAGGAGTTGGCGCGGGCTTTGGCGGCGGGCGCGCGCATTCTGGGAGTGAACAACCGCGACCTGCGCACGCTCGAAGTGCGGGTGGAAACGTCGGAGGAATTGATCGAGGCCATCCCGGAAGAATGCGTCGCCGTTTGCGAATCGGGATTGCGCACTCACGGCGATCTGGCGCGCCTGCGGTCCGCGGGCTTTGACGCGTTCCTCATCGGCGAGCATCTTATGGCTCAGCCGGACCCGGCGGCGGCGCTGCGCCAATTGCTGGGCGCGTGAAGTGGCGCATGCTTCAGCTTGCGGGGTTTGCTTTGTGCAAGACCGCAACCCCGCAAGCTGAAGCATGCGTCACCAGAATCCAATGCCGACTCGTGTTAAAATTTGCGGGATTACCACCTGGGACGACGCGCGCTTATCCGTTGACCTGGGGGCTTCCGCGCTGGGATTCAATTTTTATCCACCCAGCCCGCGTGCCATCAGCCCCGCGGATGCTTGGAATATCATCCGGCGTCTGCCGCCGTTTGTGGAGGCGGTTGGCGTGTTTGTGAATTGGCCGCCGCTGGTGGTGGATGCCATGGCCCGCGCGCTGCGGCTCGGTTCGGTGCAGCTTCACGGAGCGGAATCTCCCGCGGAAGTGGAAGAACTGGCGCGCAAGCACCACGTGATCAAGGCGGTTCAGGTGAAGCGTGGATTTCGCGCCGCCTCGCTGGCCCGCTACCGGGCTGCGGATGCGATATTGCTGGATGGATTTGCGCGCGGTTTGCATGGCGGCACAGGCCGCCCGCTGGATTGGAAATTGGCGCGTGCCGCGGGGCGTTATGCGCGGATCATCCTGGCGGGTGGCCTGACCCCTGAAAATATCGCCGAGGCCATTCGCGTCGCCGAGCCGTACGCCGTGGATGTGGCCAGCGGCGTAGAATCGCGGCCCGGGCGCAAGGATCCCGCGCGTTTGCGCGCGTTGTTCGCCGCCGTTTTGTAGGGACTATACGAAATGGTTTCGGCTTTGTAGCGCCCGCCTTCAGGCGGGCATCTGCCAGGCCATAAAATGCCCACCTTAAGGTGGGCGCTACACAACTCGAAATTTCCGAAGTAATAGGAGCGCTTTGTCCTCGGCAACACAAACCTGGCCGGACGCGAAAGGCCGCTTCGGCCCCTACGGGGGCCGCTACGTTCCGGAGACGCTCGTCGCGCCGCTCGAGGAGCTCGAGCACGCCTACGAGGAAGCGCGCAAAGATCCGAGTTTCCAGAGGGAACTCGACTTCTTGCTCAAGAATTTTGCCGGCCGTCCCACTCCACTGCAGTTTGCTTCGAGGCTGACGGAGCATCTGGGTGGGCCGCGCATCTACATCAAGCGCGAGGACCTGCTGCACACAGGCGCGCACAAAATCAACAATTGCATCGGGCAGGGGTTGCTGGCCGTGCGCATGGGCAAGCGCCGCGTCATCGCGGAAACCGGCGCGGGGCAACACGGTGTGGCGACGGCAACGGTTGCGGCGCGGCTGGGTCTCGAATGCGTAGTGTACATGGGCGTCGAAGACATGGAGCGCCAGCGGCTCAACGTCTTCCGCATGCGATTGCTGGGCGCGGAAGTGGTGGGTGTGAATTCTGGCACGCGCACGCTCAAGGACGCGATTAACGAAGCGATGCGCGACTGGGTCACCAATGTTCGCACCACGCATTATTTGCTGGGCTCGGTTTTGGGAGCGCATCCGTATCCGATGATGGTGCGCGATTTTCATCGTGTGATCGGCCTCGAGGCGCGCGCCCAGATTTTAGAATCTGAAAAGCGCTTGCCGGACCTGCTCGTCGCCTGCGTCGGCGGCGGTTCCAATGCCATCGGTTTGTTTCACGCATTTCTGAACGATGCGAATGTGAAACTGCTGGGCGTGGAAGCGGGAGGGCGCGGCACGACGCTCGGCGAGCACGCCGCGCGCATGGCTGCAGCGGCAGGATATTCAGGCGCGCGGCCCGGCGTGTTGCAGGGAACATATTCTTACGTTTTGCAGACTCCCGAAGGGCAGATCGCAACCACACATTCCGTTTCGGCCGGCCTGGATTATCCGGCGATTGGTCCCGAGCACGCGTGGCTCGCCGACCGGCATCGCGCCGAGTACACGGCCGTAAGCGACGACGCGGCGGTCGCCGCCGCGCGAACGCTCGCGCGAATGGAAGGCATCATTCCCGCGCTCGAATCCGCGCACGCGCTAGCCGAATTGATCGAGCGCGCGCCCAAAATGTCCCGCGACGCGATCGTGATCTTGAATCTTTCAGGGCGAGGCGACAAGGATATGGAGATCCTAGCCCGCTATTTGTAGGCTTTTAGTGGCGCATGCTTTAGGTTGCGGGTTTTAGTCGGTGCATGCACGCAACCTCGCAGGCTGAAGCCGACGCTACCATTTTTCATCATGGCACATGCCACCACAACGATGACGAATCCCTCGCGCATCGCGCAGCGCTTTGCCGCCCTGCGCCGCACGGGCGAAATGGGCCTGGTCGCCTATCTCACCGCGGGCGATCCGACGCTCGCCGCGACCGAGCAGTTCGTGCTTGCTCTAGCCGACGCGGGCGCGGACGTGATCGAACTGGGCGTACCCTTCAGCGATCCCGTAGCCGACGGCCCGGTGATTCAACGCGCCAGCGAGCGCGCGCTGCGAAGCGGCACGACGCTCGCTGGCGTGCTTTCGCTCGTGAAATCATTGTGCGCCAAGACCCAAGTGCCGCTCGTTTTGTTCAGCTATTTCAATCCGGTTTTGCAAATGGGCCTTGAGAAATTCGGCAACGCGGCAAAAGCGGCAGGCGCCGACGGCGTGTTGATCACCGATCTCACGCCGGATGAGGCAGGCGACTATCGCGCGGTGATGTCCGCGCGCGGGCTGGACACGATTTTTCTGGCCGCTCCCACGTCAACCGACGAGCGACTTGCGCTCATCTCCAAAGCGACGAGCGGATTTTTATACGTCATTTCACGGACCGGCGTGACCGGTGCGAAGGACCAGCTCGCGGAGGAATTGCCGGCTCTGGCCCGGCGCGTGCGCCGCTTCACAGAACTCCCGATCGCCATCGGTTTTGGCATTTCGCTGCCGGGGCACGTCTCGTTGCTCGGCGGATTGGCGGATGCCGCCGTGGTCGGTTCAGCTTTGGTGGAAGAAATCGAGCGGGCCGAAAATGTGGACGCAGCGGCTGCGGCGCTGGGCGCGCGCGTCAAGCTGCTGAAAAGCGCGGCAGTGACCGGGATGAGCCGGCGGGAGCCACAGGCATGAGCGTAGAAGACTGGCGCCGCAAAATTGACGAGATCGATCGGCGGCTGGTCGAGCTGCTAAACGAGCGCTCGCGCTGCGTCGTTGAAATCGGGCGGATCAAGCAGGCGTCGGGCGAAGCGCTCTACCAGCCGGACAGAGAGAAGCAGGTACTCGATGGCGTTGCGCAGGCAAATCCCGGGCCGCTTCCCGACGCCGCGATTCGTCGGCTGTTTGAGCGGATCCTGGACGAAGCGCGATCGGTCGAGCGCGCTGTGATGCACGGCGGCGACGGAAAAAAAGAAAACTGAATTCGGCAGTAAGTTTTGAAGGCGCGAACGGTTTTCGCGGTGCCGGCGTCCCGCCGGCGGTTTTTCCGCCGTGGCGATACACGCCAAAACCGCCGGCGAGACGCCGGCGCCACCAAGCGTGCGAACCTTGTGAATCGGGACTGGAGTTGAAATGGTAGTCGTAATGCAAGAAGGCGCGAAAGAGGAGCAGATCCAGCATGTGATCGACCGCCTGGTGTCGATGGGTTTCGACATCCATCGCTCCACAGGCGCGTCGCAAACGGTTCTGGGCGCCGTGGGCGTTCCGGTGGATTTTGATCCGCGCGACGTCGAAGTCCTCGACGGCGTGCGCGAAGTCGTGCGCATCACGCAGCCTTACAAGCTGGCCAGCCGCGCGTTTCGCCCGCAGGGAACGGTGGTCGAATTACCGCGAGGTGTGCGAATTGGCGGCGCGGAAGTTGTAGTTGCCGCGGGTCCGTGCTCGGTCGAGACGCCGGAACAAATTGGCGTCATTGCGGATCGCGTCGCGAAAGCCGGCGCCAAAATCCTGCGTGGTGGGGCGTTCAAACCGCGCAGCTCGCCATACAGTTTTCAAGGGCACGGCGAGAAGGCCCTTGTCATGATGCGCAACGCTGCAGAAAAGAGCGGCCTGCTCGTGTGCAGCGAAGTGATGGACGCGTCGCAGATTCCGTTGATGCTGCCCTACGTGGATATTTTTCAAGTCGGCGCGCGCAACATGCAGAATTATTTCCTGCTGCGGTCGCTCGGAACGGTCAGCAAGCCCGTGCTACTGAAACGAGGGATGTCGGCAACCATCGAAGAACTCTTGCTGAGCGCCGAATACATCATGGCGGGAGGCAACCACAACGTGATCCTGTGCGAGCGCGGGATCCGCACGTTTGAAACCGCCACGCGCAACACGCTCGACATTGCGGCGATTCCCGTCATCAAGAAACTTTCGCACCTTCCGATACTCGCCGATCCTTCGCACGGCACCGGAATTCGCGACAAAGTTCCTCCCATGGCGCGGGCCGCGGTCGCAGCCGGCGCCGACGGGTTGCTCCTCGAAGTGCACAACGATCCGGAGCATGCGCTTTCCGACGGCGCGCAATCGCTCTTCTTCGATCAATTTGAAAAACTCATGGCCGAGCTGCGCATCATCGCCCCCGCCGTCGGCCGGAACATCGCGTAAGCCATGCCCGCCTCCTTCCGCCGCGTGGCAATCGTTGGCACGGGATTGATTGGCGGTTCGTTTGCCCTCGCGCTCCGCAAGTATTTCCCGGATTCGGTAGTCGTCGGCTGGGACAAATCGCCGGTGTTGCGCCACGCGCTTGAACGCGGAGCAATCCACGAAGCGATTCCCGACCTGTCACTCGCCCTCGCTGGCTCGGACTTAATCTATGTCGCGCTTCCTGTGGGCCACACCATCGAGCTGCTCCCGGAAATCGCGCGGCTGGCCCCGCCGAATGCGCTCGTTACCGATGCTTCCAGCACCAAGCGATCGGTGTGCGCCGTGGCGGCGGAATCGTTCGACAAAGGCCGGGCCCATTTTCTAGGCGGCCATCCGATGGCCGGAAAGGAAATTTCCGGGATCGCCGCAGCGGAAGCAAATTTGTTTCGCGGATCGAAGTACGCGCTGATCCGCGCCTCCGCAAAAGAGAAAGCCGCCGGCGGACGCGAGCAGCTTTTGGCCGGGTTCGTTGCGCTTATCGAGAAACTGGGGGCGGAACCGGTGTGGCTGGAGGCCGAGGCGCATGACCGCGCGGCGGCGGTGGTCTCGCACTTGCCGCAGCTTCTCTCCGTGGCGCTTGCCGGCGTTGTACGCAGCCAGACGGACGAAACAGGTTTGCCGGTCACGCTGGCGGGCCGCGGGCTCCGCGACGCGCTGCGCCTCGCAGGAAGCCCATACTCGGTGTGGCGTGATATTATTCTCACCAACAGCGACAATTTGGAGCGCGTGCTGGATCAGATGATCCAGGCCCTGGAACAGGTGCGCAGCGATCTGCGGACGCGCGCGCTCGAAGAAGAATTCTCCGCTGCCGGAGAACTGTACAAGATTCTGCGTGATTTGCAGTAAACTGTTGGAAACAAATACGGGATGCATCTGATTCGGCGGGAGCCTGATTCCATGGATAAACGCGTAGCCAACGCGGATGTGGCGATCGAAAAACTTTTCGACGGGGCCGTCATCCTCGCGGGCGGATTCGGAACCTGCGGCGTACCTGAAAACCTTATTGCCGCCGTGCGCCGCAAGGGCACGAAAAATCTTACGGTGGCCTCGAACAACGCGGGCACGATGGACGCCGGCCTGGGCCTGCTGCTGCAAACGCACCAGATCAAAAAAATGATCGCCAGCTACGTCGGTGAAAATAAACTTTTCGAGCAACAGGTGCTGAGCGGGGAGGTCGAGGTCGAGCTCAATCCCCAGGGCACACTCGCCGAACGCATGCGCGCGGCAGGCGCGGGAATCCCGGCCTTTTACACGCCGACAGGTGTAGGCACGATGATCGCGGAAGGAAAAGAAGTCCGCGAATTCAACGGCCGCAAATTCATTCTCGAGCGCGGCCTGCGCGGCGACTTCGCTTTCATCAAGGCGTGGAAAGGCGACCGCTGGGGAAACCTCATCTACCGGAAAACCGCGCGGAATTTCAATCCGGTGATGGCCACGGCCGCGGATTACGTGATCGCCGAGGTGGAAGAGCTGGTCGAGCTGGGAACGATTCCTCCCGAGTCTGTGCACACGCCGGGAATTTTCGTAAACGCGATTTTCCAGGGCGTCAAGTACGACAAAAAAATTGAGAAGAGAACAGTGAGAAAACGGCGATGACACAAATCGTTTCGCATCCAGAAGGGAAGAAATCGACTAAGTCCGACGAGAGCAAGCGGGAACTGATCGCCCGACGCGTCGCGCAAGAGTTGCGCGACGGTTTCTACGTGAATCTTGGCATCGGCACGCCGACGCTGGTCGCCAACTACATTCCCGAGGGAATGGACGTCGTGCAGCAATCGGAAAACGGCATGCTCGGCGTCGGGCCATTCCCCTTTGAAGGCGAGGAAGACGCGGATCTGATCAATGCCGGCAAGGAAACCGTCACGGAAATTCCCGGGACAAGTTATTTTTCAAGCTCCGATTCGTTCGGGATGATTCGCGGCGCCCATGTGAACATGACCGTCCTAGGCGCGCTGCAGGTGGACGAAAAGGGCAACCTGGCGAATTGGGCCATCCCCGGGAAAATGCTCAAAGGCATGGGCGGCGCGATGGACCTCGTCGCCAGCTCGCCTTACGTAATCATCGCGATGGAGCACGCCACCAAGGACGGCCAGCCCAAGATTCTCAAGAAGTGCACTCTGCCTCTTACCGGTGTGGAGGTCGTCGATCTGATCGTCACCGAGCTGGCGGTCATCGCGGTCACGCCAGAGGGGCTACTGCTGCGCGAAGTGGCGCCGGGCATCACGCCCGGGGACGTTCAGAAACTGACCGAGCCGAAATTGCTGATCGCCGAAAATTTGAAAACGATTTCTTTGTAACGCCAGGCAAGAAAAAGCTCCGCACCCGGGGAGCGAAGCGAGCGCATACTTGGAACCGAACTCCATCGTCATTGTGAGCCTGCACACGCCCAAGGAAAAATTGTGGGGCTCCCTGGTTTCCATGAACTCTTCCGGCGTCACGCTGCGCGGCATCGATCTGAATTCGTTTGACGATTTCATCCGGCAGGTAATGGATCCGGAGGGAGAGCGCATCGGGCTCGCCACGCTCTTCTTTCCTATGCAACGAATCGAACGCATCGCGCTCGACGAGCCGCACGGATCGATTCCGTCGCTCTCCGCAAGGTTCGAGCAGCGCGTGGGGCGCTCCTTGCGGGACTATCTCGCGCTCTTCGTGTAAGCGGAAGCGAAATCCAAAAATGGCCTCACGCGTCTTCACCGTCCCGAACCAGCTTACGTTCCTGCGGCTTGGATTTTTGCCGTTTTTTATTATGACCATCCATTACCGCCTGTACGGTCTGGCGCTCGCGATCTTGATTGTTGCCGGGCTGACGGACGGGCTGGACGGCCTCCTCGCACGCTCCCTGAACCAGAAGACTGCGTTGGGCGCCTATCTCGATCCCATCGCGGACAAGCTGCTGTTGTCCTCTTCCTTCGTTGTTTTGGCGCTGAACCGGAAGATCAGCTGGTGGCTCGCCACGCTCGTGCTGAGCCGCGACGTCCTTCTCCTGACGGCGGCCGCGGTGATCCTGGTGGTGGTCGGTTACCGGCCTTTCCCGCCGAGTATTTGGGGAAAGGCCACCACGGCGCTGCAAATCTTGCTGGTCTTTGCCGTGGTGCTGCTGGCGGTGACGGATTGGGCCTGGCTGCAAGCCGTCAGAAATGTCATCGGCTACCTGGTCGCTGGCTTCACGGTCTTCTCCGGCTTTCATTATTGCTTCACGGTAGCCCGCCGCCTGAACGAGCAGCAGCCCCAGTAGCGCACGCTTCAGCCTGTGTTGTTTTGAGGTAATTTAGACGCGCAAATTCCACAGGCTGAAGCCTGTGCCACTAAATGCCACTACGCGCTTTGCAAATAATTCACGACCATGAAGGCGAAGCTGACGGCGATGGCGATCCCCGCAGCCCATCCGAGAAAATCAGCGCGCCGCCGCTCGCTCAAGTCCGCGGGAGTCCGGTCCGGCATCAGGCGGCCCAGCAGGTAGCCTGTCGCCACGCCGCCGAAGTGGGCGTAGTTGTCAGTGCCGCTGAACAGAAAACCGAGAACAGCAATATAGATCAGCCAGCGAATCAATGCGCTTCGCAGTGCCTGCGCAGCCATGCTCTTCCTGCCCGTTGTCGCTGCGAGGAGCACGCCGATGAGGCCAAGCAGCGATCCTGACGCTCCCACGCTTAAGTGGCCCACTGCAGAACTGAGCACGTATCCAGCCACGCCAGTCGCAACATACAAAAACAAATATCGCGCCGAGCCATACAGTTCCTCGACCATCGGCCCGATGTCCATCAGCACCCACATATTGAAACCAATGTGCAACAATCCGCCGTGGAGAAAGATCGCTGTTACGAATCGCCAGGGTTGGCTGAGGTTGTAAGCCAGCGGAAGCGAAGCGCCCAAACGATAGTTGACCTGCGTGGCGATTCCTCCCAAGTTCATGATTCCGCCGCCCGCGCCTTCGCCGCCGGAGAACTTCATGGTGATCACAAACGACAATCCGTACATTAGGCAGCAGATCGCCACCATCGCGTAAGTCACAGGCGAAGTCTGCGGCATCCAGCGGCCGAGCGACTTGCTCGCGGCGGCGAATGAAAACGTCATGTTCGCGCCGCACTGATGGCACTTGTTGGCCGTCGCGCCGACCAGCGTCCCGCAGGCCGGGCAGAGCCGCGGGCGCAACTGTTTCGGTTTAGAGTGAAACACCGCCGCAATCTGGCTGCGCCAGCGGTCTAATTTGTAGCGCCATCGAACGGGAAGCGGCACGGCGTCTCCTTGCTCGAAAAATTTCGCATGCCTATAATAGCCGGAATCGCACAAAGACGCGAAATGCGGTTCCAGTAGGACAGCCACTCTTGGCTGTCCGGTTTTCGCCAAGCTGGGATGGTGAATAATTGCCACAGAGGACAGCCAAGAGTGGCTGTCCTACATAAATCGGCCCGCGACCGGCTCCGAATCGCACTGAAAGAAATTGGAAAGGATGCTCATTGCAAGAGCTCAAAAATGACGGTGCCTGGAGTGACTGAGCGCGCTTCCACGCGGATGACGTCGTTCCTAAGTTCGGCTCGTCTGATTACTCCGTTTGCAGCAGCACTGCTCATGGCTGGTTGCGCGGGCCGCCGCCCGATCGCCAGCGCTCCACCTTCTCCACCTCCCGCTCAACCACAACCCGCCCCCGCACCGCCCCATCCGCCATCCGCGCCGGGCGCTGCGCAGCCTCCAACTCGCACTTCGCCGTTCGTCCCCGGCATATACGTCGAGGAGGGCACTGCCTCGTGGTACGGAATTCCATTTCATGGACGCCGCGCGGCAAACGGCGAAATCTTTGACATGAACTCGCTCGTGGCCGCGCATCGCACGTTGCCGTTCGGAAGCATCCTGCGCGTTACGAATCTGAATAATGGACTCGACGTGCAAGTGCGCGTCATCGACCGCGGCCCTTTCGTCGGCGACCGCGTTCTCGATCTCGCTCGCGCGGCGGCAGTGGCGCTGGACATGATCGGCACCGGCACTGCTCCGGTGCGCATCGAATTGCTCTCCGGCCCGAATCCCGCGGTGGGAGATTTCACCGTGCAAATCGGCGCTTTCACGGATCGCGCGAACGCCGAGCGCCTGCGCGAACGCTTGCTCGCGCGCTATCAGTCGATTTTTATTCAGGACTATGATGCGCCGGCGGGACATTTCTATCGCGTGCGCGTCGGCCAGGTTCTGAGCCCCGACGCCGCGCAGCAGCTTGCCGCGCAACTGAAGGATAGCGACGGATTCCAAACGTTCGTCGTGCGCCTCGACCAGCCGGCCGATTTTGGCAGCAGGTAGCCCCAATTGAAAATTGTCAGACCTTATTCCTCGAGTGTTCAGAGAGGGAGATTAGATGTCTCGGGTTCTAGTGGCACAGGCACTCTTGCCTGTGCGGGTTTTGCGATTGAAGTTAGTCTGCTAGCCATTGCATGCAACATACAAACCCACACAGCCAAGCGTGGCTGTGCTACTCGACTTTTTCCACCAGCTGTGTAGACTGCATGCTGCGAGGAAATCTCATGGACGATTGCCTGTTCTGCAAAATCGGGAAAAAGGAAATCCCGTCGAAACTCGTATACGAGGATTCGGAAATCTTCGCCTTCGAGGATATCCAGCCGCAGGCGCCAAGTCACGTCCTCATTTGCCCGCGCAAGCATTTGGGTTCGCTGACGGATGCGACCGCGGAAGACACAGCCATGCTCGGCAAACTGCAACTGGTCGCAGCGAAACTCGCAGGCGAACGCAAACTGACATCTGGCTACCGCACGGTGCTGAACAACGGACGCGGCGCAGGCCAGTCCGTGTTTCACCTGCACCTGCATTTGTTAGGCGGCCGAGATTTTCGATGGCCCCCGGGTTAAGTAGGATAGGCTTCAGCCTGTCTGCCTTTGACTTTTTTCAATATCGAAATAAATCAAACCCAGACAGGCTGAAGCCCGTCCTACTTATGCGTCATGACGTAAACCCCATCCCAATTTTCCTCAGGCCCTGCCAGGAAATATTCCTTGCAGCGATTCAGGTACATCCGCGCAGGCCCGTCATCAGGCCAGCGCTCCAGTAATTTTTCAAAGACGATTTGCGCATCCTGCCAGCGCCGCTCGCGGTAGCACGCGCGCCCCTGCGAAAAAAATTCAAGACGTTGTTCCAGATCGGGTGCGTCGCCTTCGGAAGTGCCGCGCGCGGCCACCAGTTCGTACAGTATGACCGGCTGCGACTTCCCCTTCACACGAATGAGATCGAGTTCCCGGAAGACGAGCAGCGGATCTACCACTGCCGAGTAGGTCGTATCGCTCAAGAGAATGTGCGTTGCGTATTCCTTGTTCAGCCCCTCGATGCGCGAAGAAAGATTTACGATGTCGCCGAGCGCCGTGTATCCGTATCGCAGCGTCGAGCCCATGTTGCCCACCGACGCGACGCCCGTGCACAGCCCGACGCCAATGTCCAGCACCGGCCTTCCTTCCGACCGCCATTTGTTCTGCATTTCCTTCAGCCGCGCGATCATTTCGAGCGCGGCGTGGCAGCCTTTGGTCGCATGGTCCGGGTCTTCAAAAGGCGCGCCCCAGAACGCCATCACCGCGTCACCAATGTACTTATCGAGTGTGCCGTTGTGCCGGAAAACGATTTGCGTCATGTCCGTCAGATATTCGTTAAGCAGCGCGGCAAGTTCCTGCGCGTCCAGCTTTTCCGAAATGCTGGTAAACCCGCGCACGTCGCTGAACATCACCGTGATTTCCGTTTTCCGCGGCTTCACCAGATCGGGGTTTTCAAGCAAGCGGCGAATCACTTCCGGACTCAGATATTGCTGGAACGCACCCCGCACGCGCCGCTTTTCTTTTTCCTCGACCAGCGCACGATACACTGCAACAAAGCCCACGTTGGCGACCAGTGTTCCCGACGGAACGATGAAATTCAGCCACCATCCATGCAGGAACGCGAACCATACGCCGAGGCCGAAGGGCACGAGCAGCAGCACGCCAAACAGCATCGATCGAGGCTGCGCGAGCGCCAGCCACAATCCGAGCGGCACTCCCACCAGAAAAATCAGCAGCAAGTCCAAGGCGATTTGATTGGCACCGCGCAACAGGAAATGCCGGTTCAGGATGTTGTCGATCAGGTTTGCATGGATCTCGACGCCCGGATAATTGATCCCTCCAAATGGCGTCGAGCGCAAATCGCCGATTCCCGTTGCAGACGCGCCCACCAGGACAATTTTCCCGTTGAAGGTTCCCGCGGGGAATTTGCGGCCGACAACGTCGGCGATCGAAACGTAGGGATAAGTCGCGACATCGCCTTCGTAGTCAATCATCATTCGCCCGACGGCGTCGGGATGGATGATGAGCGAAGGCCCAAATTCCAAAGCCGTGATTCCCGTCTCGCTGAAATCGAGGACCATCTGCTGGTCGGGCAATCCCTGAAAGAGGCGTACCGCCTGCACGTCGAGCGACGCGTACAGATCCCAGTCGTCCAGATTCTTCGATCGGCCGTAGGGAAGCACCAGCAGGGAATGCCGCACGACGCCGTCCGCGTCCGGCTCGACATTGAAAAATCCGGTCGCGCCGTGCGCGTTTCGCAGCGCGTCGCTGAGAATTTCGATATTGGCCTGCGTGCCTCTCGGCAGCAGCTCGTACGGTTCGCCAAAGCCCTGAATCAGATGCCGGAGATCCCGCTGCCCGGTTTGCGGATTTGCCGCGCGCACCTGCGGAAACGGGAAATCGGCGAGGATGTTGGCGTAGCGGTCCAGCGTCTTGTCATCGACGCCATTTAAATCGTATTCGGAGTACAAGAAAAAATTTCCGAGGACCACGTTTCCAAACCGCTCGATGGCCTGCGCAAATTGTTCGTCCCCGTCATATTCTTTCGACAGCCGGTCGAGGTCCGCGATCACGCGCGGGTCTGTCCGGCCGCCTTGCTTTTGCCGCGCGATGACGGTTTTCCGCAGTTCGCGAATCGGCGCAGCAGTTTCGTCCGGCTTGCTGAACGTGATGTCAAAGGCCGCGACTTTCGCGCCGTCCTCGCGCAGGGCATCGAGCGTGCGCGCGAAGTAGGTGCGCGAGAACGGCCAGCGTCCCAGAATCTCCTGCGAACGCTGGTCGATATCCACGATGATGATGCGAGGATCGGGGTGCTTGTAGCGTGACGGCCGCAGGCGGAATCGCAGGTCCAGCGCATTCAGCTCCAGCCGGCTGATGAAGGAAAACAATGCTGTCGGACGGTCACCGACAAAAGTATTTATGTAGATCGTCAGCGCGAACGCGGTCAGGCCCACGCTGATGGCAAACGGAACGCGCCGCTGCCACCACGCCCGCAGCCATTCGCGCGGGACCTGCAGGGCGCGACGCGATTCACCGCACGTGGAAGTTCCAGACATGGTACGGGGATTGTATCTGAGGGCGCGGCAGAAGGTTAATCACGATATAAGAAATTGAGCCGCACGCGGCCAACTTCGATCAAGTCTCCATCCTTGAGTTTCGTCAGGCCCTGGATGCTGATTCCGTTGATTTTCGGCACGCGGTCCCCCCGGCCCAGGTAGTAGCCATCCTCGTGCTTATTGATTTGCGCCGCTATTTCCGGCGTGAACCATCCGCGGAGCCGGACGGTGGCCATTTCGGAGTGGCCGATTACGGTCAGTTTGCCTGCGATCCGGTATTCTTTTTGATCGGTGCGGCCCTTGAGCACGGTGAGCGTGGGGACGCGCGACCGTTCCGGGGAAACCTGGGAACGCTCGCCGGCTGCGGCGGCTGCCTCGAACAGCTTGCGGCGTTCGTGGGTATCCAGGATCATCGTTTCATTGACGCGCGGCGCGGGAGCCTTGCGCAACCCATCCAGCGGGGCGGCCACATCGTGCGCATGATCCACCAGAATTTGATGCTTGCCGATCATAATGGCGTCGCCGTCCTTGAGCATGGCGCGTTCGACGCGAATATCGTTTAAAAACGATCCGTTCAGGCTGTTCAGGTCCTCGACCACCAGGGAGCCGGCTTCGACGTACACCCGCGCGTGATAGTTAGAAACAGCTAAATTATCTATTTGGATATCATTGTCCGGAGCGCGCCCGATCGTCACCGGGCTGGTTCCCAGCGGAACTTCTTTCAGCGCCGCGCTCTCGAATTTCAGGACCAGCCTGGGCATTTCTCTTCTCCTCCGGCCGATGCCGGGGCCACTCTACTCGGAGCGCCGTTTCCAAATCTTCAGGCGCCCGAACACGCTTTCCGATTTATCGAGGATGCGCAAAACAATCACGCTCACGTTATCCACGCCGCCGTATTCGTTGGCCAGATCGACCAGACGCTCGGCCGCTTCCTGGGAGTTCGCGCTGGTCAGAAGCGTGCTCGCGATTTCAGGATCGCTGACCATTCGCGTCAGCCCGTCCGAGCAAAGCAGCACGAAATCTCCGACCAGCAGGGCCTGTTCGTCGGTATCCACTTCAACTTTACCGCTTGTTCCCACCGCGCGCGTCAACACGCTTTGCATTTCGCTGGCGTCGGCTTCCTGTGGCGTCAGGATCCCCACGCGCACTTTTTCCGCCACCAGGGAATGATCGGCCGTCAGCTGGTCCATCGAGCCGGCCCGCAGCAGGTATGCCCGGCTATCTCCCACGTGCGCGAGAGATAGTCTTTGCCCTTCGATCCATGCCGCTACTATGGTCGCTCCCATGCCTCTCTGCTCGGAGTTCGAGGCCGCCGTCTCAAAAACTTTCCGGTTCGCAAGGTGGATCGCGCTGGCCAGACGATTCGTCCGCTCGGAAACATCCGGGCTGGATTCCCCGAAGGTGGGGGTCGCGCGGCTATTTTCAGCCTGCCTGCAATGCGTCACGATCGTCTGAACGGCAAGCTGGCTGGCTACTTCGCCATGCGCTTCTCCGCCCATTCCATCGGACAGCACATACAATTGCAGCGAGGAATCGATCAAATAATTGTCTTCATTATTTTTTCGGACGCGCCCAAGGTCGGTGCGCGCGCCGGCATCAATTTGCAAAAGGCGCCTCAATCGGCTGGCGGTCAGGTCCCAGGCTACTCACACCTATAGACCGATTACACCCCGAACCTGTACTCCTTCGAAACCTGCTGTTTGTAAGACCCGTCGGAGTACTGAAAATCAGACTAGCAAACTGAATTTAAGACCACAATAGCCTGTGACGTAAGAAGTTACATCCTTTTAAGCCACATCGGGCGCGGGCTGGCTAGGCGCGACCCCCGAATTTCGATATACTTATCGCAGCGGAGAGCGCGCAGAAATCCCACCCCTGCAGCATCCGCACCCTCACTCATGCCGCAGCGCGCAGAAATTTGGTATTTCGAACATTCCCTGGCCGCACCGCTGGCCCGTCCCTTGAGCCGTCGTTATGCGCTTCGGGCGCTGCCCCCTCCTTCGCCGGGCGGGCGGATTTCTGCAGCGGGGGCGGGCGATAACCCAGTAGTGTGTCTTGCCGATCTGGGCGCTGGCGACCTGGTTGCTCTACGGCGGCTGGCGCGGCGGATCCCGCGTGTCCGGTTCATTGGCATTTCGCGCAATGGCGCAAGCCATAGCGCTAACGGTTGCTTCGCCACACTTCCACGCAAAGCCAATCCCTCCGTGGTTCGCGAGACGGTAGACGCCGCCGTTGCCAATATCGAGCTGGCGCAGCGCGAAAGTGCCGCCCGGGCCGAACTCGCCCGGGCAGAGCGCGAGATGGAGGACCTCAATCGTATTGGCATCGCCCTCTCGCAAACGCGGGAAGTTGGAGCCCTGCTCAATTTGATCCTCATGAAGGCCCGCGAGATCACCGGGGCGGATGCGGGCTCCCTTTATCTGGTTGAGGAGACGCATCCGGATGTATTGTCCGCCGGCCCGGGCGACCGCCATCTCCGTTTTATACTGACCGAAAACGACAGCGTGCAATTTCCCTTTGCCGAATTCGAGCTTCCTCTCGAGGAGAATTCCCTGGCCGGATATACAGCGTTGCATGGCGAAGTGATCAACCTCGCCGATGCCCGGCGCATACCCCGGGATCGTCCCTATCGTTTCAATCCGCGTTACGATGAAGAAACCGGATACCTCACACGCTCCATGCTGACGCTCCCCATGAAGAATGGGCGCAACGAGGTTATCGGCGTTCTGCAGCTCATCAACTGCAAGCTTCATCCCCAGGCGCGCCTGACCAGCCCGCAAGCCATGGCTCGCGAGGTGCGGCCATTCTCCCGCCGCGCCGCACGGCTGGCGCTCTCGCTGGCCTCGCAAGCGGCCGTCGCCTACGAAAATAGCCACCTCTACCAGGACATTGAAAAGCTGTTCGAAGGCTTCGTCCAGGCTTCCATCAAGGCCATTGAGCAGCGCGATCCGACCACCTCGGGCCATTCTTTGCGGGTCTCTCATATGACCGTCGGGCTGGCGGAGATTGTGGATCGCGTCGATAAGGGGGCGTATGCCTCCGTGCATTTCACTCCTGAACAAATGAAGGAAATTCGTTACGCCGCGCTGCTGCATGATTTCGGAAAAGTCGGCGTGCGCGAAGATGTGCTGATCAAGGCCAAGAAACTTTATCCGATGCAAATTGACGTCATTGCCGCCCGCTTCGATTATCTCTACAAGGAGATGGAAGCCCGCATGGAGCGCGAGAAGGTCCGGCTCCTGTTGGAAATGGATCGGCCGGAGGCGCTGGCCCGGATCGCGGCCCTCGAAGAGGAATACCGTCTCCGCAGGCTCCAAATCGACGGGGGCTTCGAGGCCGTCCTGAAGGCCAACGAGCCGACCGTGCTTCCGGAGAGAGAGTTTGACCGTATCTTCGAAATCGCCAGTCACACCTATCGGGACCCGCGAGGCGTGGAGAAGCCGATCCTCACTCCGGAAGAAGTCCGCTTCCTTTCGATTCCCAAGGGCAGCCTCAGCTCCGAGGAACGCCTTCAGATTGAATCCCACGTGGTCCACAGTTTCAATTTCTTGCTTCAGATTCCGTGGACCAAACAAATCCGCGAGATCCCCCGGATCGTCCGGGCCCATCACGAAAAATTAAATGGAACAGGTTACCCCTACAAACTGCGAAGCAACGAAATTCCACTCCAGGCGAAGATCATGACGATATGCGATATTTTCGACGCCCTCTCCGCCTCTGACCGGCCCTACAAAAACGCCGTGGCCTCCGACCGCGCGCTCAGCATCCTTGAAATGTCCGTAAAAGGTAAGGAACTCGATCCGGATCTGTATCGCCTGTTCCTCGAAGCAAAGATCTTCCAACTGGCCGACAAAAGTTGAACGCGACTTGTGATTTACTGTACGGAAATCATTCAGAGAATAGATCAGCCGGAATTCCGACCCTGCTGCGCAACCTTGGGTTGAAACCCGGTAACGCCAATCTCCCGATTGGCGACTCCAACAGCGCCATTCAGGAGAATGACGTTCCCAGGAGTCCAATAACGACAGCACGCGTGTCTCACCAATAAAATATTTACCCCCTCTCGCTGATTTCTCTCTCTTGCCCCTGCCGCGGTAGAATTCCTGCTATGGCATTTGCGTGGGGTCGCCTAAAAGTGCCGGGCTGCAGCCTGGGTTTCATCCTTCTGGTGGCCGTGTGTACCCCCCTACCGGCGGCACAACAACCGCCCAAACCGCCTGCATCGCCCGCTCCCCATCTGATTGTCCTGCCTCCTAAAGTACTGGCCGGAGCGCAGGCTACGCTCGCAGTGCTCGATTCCCAGGGCCGTCTTTTACCCAATACCGCGGTAGAACTTTCAGATGGACAGGAAGTGACGACAGACGCGACGGGGCGCGCCACGTTCAAGGCCGGCGTTCAACCCGGCACACTCGTTGCAAGAGCTTCCGGCCAGGGAATCACCGCGTCCACGAGCGTAGTCGCGGCGGAAGCTACAAGCCAGCACGCGGCGCCAAGTGCGTCCCTGGCAGGCGCGAAAATAGTCTCCTACCCGCGCATCGTGGCCATCCACGACCGGTTTACTCTGGGAGGCTCCGGCTTCCGAGGCGCGGCGGATTTGAATCACGTTTATTTGGCTGACGAACCTTGCCTCGTTTTGGCGGCGTCCCCGCTTTCGATCGTGGCGCTTCCCGGCCCGAGCGTTCCGGTGGGTGACGTCAGCCTTCGCATCACCGTGGGTGGCGTTGACGCGGGACACTTCCCTGTCGCGGCCGTGCTGCTGGAATTCAGTGGCCCCGCAGAGGCGGTAAACGCCGGCTCCGCCGGGAAACTCATTCTGCGCGCGCACGGCACCAGCGAGCCGCTCCTGCTCGAAATTCGAAATGGATCGCCCGGCGTAATCCAACTCTCGAAAGGAAATGTGCAGCGCCTCAAGACCTCCGGCGGCGATGAGAATATAGCGCCGGTGGAAGTGCAGTTTGTGACGGGCGGAAACTATTCGGTTTCGGCGAGGCTTATCTCCCCGGACGCAAACCAACCCGACCTGGAATTAGCTCGAAGACGCCTGGCCGAAGCGCGGAAAATCGCCTCTGGCGGCTGGCCCGCGCGGATCGATCAAGTCCTCCTTAAAATCGATCAGGCGCCGCAGGATTTACCGCAGATCCGCGCCCAACTCAGGAGCATGCTGGACGACAAGCCCGCCGCTCCGATCGCCTCGCTGCTCGACTCCGCTTGGCGTGAACTCAACTAACGCTCGCTCATTGGAGCTCTTCGGGGATCGTTGGGGGCATACTTCACAGGCTGCGGAAAAAGCAGTTTATTTTGTCATTCCGAGCGAAGCGAGGAATCTCTCTTCGATTTGGCCCCGTGAAAATAAAGAGAGATTCCTCGCTTCGCTCGGAATGACAATATTCTGGAGGGGCGTTTTCGGCAGCCTGTTCAGCGTGTGGATTTAATTTTTGCCCACTCGCAAAACCCACAGGCTGAAGCCCGCGCCACTCCCGGCATGGTAGAATCTCGTCCTCAGCTTTAAAGTTTCGCGATTTCCTTCACCGAAGGCGCCTTCATGACAGAAACTGGAATACTGATTGCCATCGCTTGCCTTGCGGCTGGTTTTGCGGTCGCCTGGGCGTGGGCGAAATCTTCGGCGGGCGCCGCGCGGCTGGACCTTGAAAAGCGAGCCGCAAGCCTGGATGGCACGGCTCAAGAATTAAAAAAGCAAAACGACAGCTTGCAGCAAGACCTGCGCGTTTCGCAGAAAAGAATTGAAGAAGAACAGAAGCTGCGCGCCGCCGCGGAAAAAGAAGCGGAGTCGCAACGGGCGAATCTCATCGAACAGAGGCGCTCCCTCGATGACGCCCAGGCAAAGCTTCGGGATGTTTTCCAGTCCCTGGCAGGCGAAGCCCTGAAAGCCAGCAGCGACCAGTTTCTGGAGCTCGCCAAATCCAAATTCGATTCCCTGCAAAAGGAAGCCGAAGGGGATCTCGAGCAGCGCAAGATTTCCATTCAGTCCATGGTGGATCCGCTGGAAACGGCCTTGAAAGACTTGCGCTCGGAAGTGGCCCGCGTCGAGTCCGCGCGGCAGGAAGCGTACGGCAGCCTGCGCAACGAGGTCCAACTCCTCGCCACGACCAATAAAGAATTGCGGGAGGAAACGGGAAGCCTGGTCAATTCCCTCAAGCAGCCGCAGGTCAAAGGGAAGTGGGGCGAGTTGACTTTGCGGCGTGTCGTCGAGTTGGCCGGCATGTCTCCCCACTGCGATTTTCAGGAACAACAATCGATCGACACGGAAGAGGGCCGTTTGCGCCCCGACCTGATTGTCCATCTTCCCGGCGGCACGCAAATCGTGGTGGACGTAAAAGTCCCGCTCCACGCGTTTTTCAAGGCCGTCAGCGCGCAGTCGGACCCCGAATACCGCGAAGCCATGATGCAACATGCCGCGCTGGTCCGCGATCACATCAAAGGTTTATCGGGGAAGGAATATTGGAAGCAGTTTGAACCCACGCCTGAATTCGTAGTTCTTTTCGTTCCCGGAGAATCTTTTTTCAGCGCGGCGCTCGAGCAGGACCGCACGCTCATTGAGGATGCCATCGATAAGCGCGTCGTACTGGCCAGCCCCACAACGCTGATCGCGCTGCTGAGAGCCGTTGCGTACGGTTGGAAACAGCAACTGGTTGCCGAAAACGCGGAGCGCATCAAGGATCTGGGCAAGGAATTGTACGACCGTGTGGTGAAGTTCGCCGAGCACCTTTCCGAAATCGCCAAGGGCTTGGAACGCGCCAGCAAAGCCTACAACAATGCCGTGGCCTCTTTTGACAGCCGCCTGATCCCCTCCGCACGCAAATTTAGAGAAATGGGCGTCGGCAGCGCGGACGTCCCGCAAATCGAACCCGTCGAAACGTTTCCCCGCCCCCTGCTCTCCACGCCCAATTCCGAAGAAGATTGATGGATCAGATTCCGATTCTAGTAGCGCAGGCTTCAGCCTGTGGGGTTTCGCAATTGCAAGGCGCAAAACCCACAGGCTGAAGCCTGCGCTACTGGAACCAGCGCCGGAATTCTTGTTCTTAGGAAAATCGTGTTCGTCGGGGAATTCTACTTGACTAACTGCGTGATGAGTCGCCGCAGCCGCTCACGGTCGCGCGGCTTCAAATGAACAAATTCGACGCCTGCCCCAGCCGCCGTAATGTTGCGCACGACAGCGGTGGATTGAATGCTGCGAAGCCCAGTCCGAATTTCCAATTGCATGGAGTCTCCCGGCGCCAGGCGCTGTTCGGTTTCGAGGAAAGCTCCCCCGAGCGCGATGATGCGAACGCGCGCGGGCCCGCTGCGAGTTCCGATGAACACCGCTGGTATGGGATTCTGCAAGCGCGCGCGAACATACCGGCGAGGCCGTGAGTAGGCCCCACTGGATTTCGTCCGCGCGCCTTCCGCCAATCGAGCGCGCGCGGATGACGGACGATTTTCGAGCAGTGCAAGCGCTTCTTCGGCCGCCGAACGAAGAGCCGCCGGTTCGTCATGGGCCAGGCCGTTGCGCTCCCTCACCATCCGCAGCAACGCCGGGGCCGCTTCCGGCACGCGCATTCTGCCCAGCGCCTCGATGGCCTTGATCCGGAAATAAATGTCACGCAGGGCCGCATGCTCTCCTTCAGCAATCAGAAGCAGCAAAGGAACCGCCGCAGTCTCGTGCGCGATTCCCAGTTGGTCGATCATGCAGGGCACAACCATCGAGTGCGCTTCGGCCAGAGTGGCCAGAAATGCCTGCGCCGTCGCCGCTACCACCGGTGGATTCGTCCACTTCATCAATTCCGTCGCGGCCAGATCCTGCAGACTCCATTCCCAACTCGCCAGGGCCCTGGGCAGCGCGCTCGCCAGACGTTTCGGGTCCGCGGACGCAAGCAGCTGAATGGCGGTCGCGGTGCGTTGCCGTCGCGCCTCGTACAATCGGGTCTCCAGAGCGCCCAGCACCGGCTCGCCCGTGCCGTGGATCAACCGCACCATCGCAGGAAGAGAATTCAGACCGTTGGCGGCGGTCAGCAGCAGGCCCAAGCGATCGATCAGGCGGTCCGGGCACCTCTTTAACAATCGAGGAATGACCGGGTTGAGTGGGCGGTTGGAAAGGGCTTCGTCCACCAGGTACAGCCATTGCTCATCGCTGAGAATGCGGCCGACCAGGGTTGCAATATGCGCGTGTTCGTCGTCCCGCGGCGCGGCTTCCAGCGCATCAAGGATGCGCTCGAATTCCGCGTATTCACGCTTCACCAACGAAGTGCAGGCCAGCTTCTCAACTGCCGCGGAAAGCAGTCCCGCGATTCCCGGCGAATTTTCCAGCAGAAGAGCCTGAACAATGCCCCGACCGAAATCGGCCGCCGAAGGATGCGGCCACAATCGTTCCGTTTGCGGCGCGATTTCCGCCAGGCCCGCGGCCACGGCGCGCCGTGCCTTGCTCTCCTCCGATTGGAGGCAACGCGCGTAGGCCAGCAGCACAGCGCGTCCCTCGCGCCCGGCCGCATCGGCTTTCTTTTTTTCCGCGGCGATGGCCAGCGGTTCGAGGTAGCGAGTCACCACGCTGGCGGGCACGCACCATGCGTCGCGGCTGCGAAGCGTCTTGCCCTTCACTCGCGCGGGCAACGAGTTCCAGAATTTCTCGCATAAAGCCGACACGCGCACTTCGTCGTGCTGCGACCCGCCCATCCGGCCATTTGCGGTGTTGTCGCTTTGGCCGCGCTCCTGGTCGAGGCGCACGAGCAAGGACGCGAGTCCCGGGGGAGTTGTCCGGCCCGCATTGAATTCCTGTTTCACAAACGCCAGGACCAACTCGTCGGTGAGCCTCTCCAGATACGGCTCCAGTGTTTCGCCCTCGCGCGGCTTTACGTGCGAGACTCCGTACACAATCAGGGAGATGCAGAATTGTTCGCTTCCCGAAACAACGGAATGAAAGCGCCGGGCAACATTCTCGGTCGAGGGTTGCATTTCCGGATCGTTGGGCGGCGCCAATTTCGCCAATACGCGCAAAGTGGCCACCACCTGCTCGAAGCTCGCCTCCGGCATCTTCCGCACTACGTGAGAGTGGGAGGAATGTTGCGGCGCATCGTCGTAAGCCAAAACCGCGGACATCAGGCTTGCCAGAAGCAGGGAATCGCGCCGCTCGGTCGGGATATTGATACGAATCCCCACCACGCCCCGGTTCCTGATCCAGTTGTCCCACAATTTTCGCGACGTGGTATCGCCCGGACTAGCGCTGCGCGGAACCTGGCTGATTTCATGCGCGAGTAAATCCAATTCGCCGACGTTGATCGGATGTGTAAACAGGAGCGAGCAAATCCCGCTGCGCAGAAGCTCTTCCGCAAGAGTGCGCAATTCGCCGCGAGGGTCGTGCAACAACTCGACGGCGCTGCCTTCCTGGCGGGGAAGGATCATTCCTCTCGGCTCCACGGCTACGACCAGGGGAGATCGCGCAGCCAGGGCGATCCTTAACTGCTGTTCCGTGGAGGCTAGACTCTCCATCAGCCGCGGATGGTTTCGTTGATACAGCCGCGCCGCGCCCAACAACACGCGGAATTGCCGGAGAAAGAAAATGATGGCCGTTTCGGCATTTGAAAATGCCGGGCGAACAGGTACAACTTCCGCGTGAACGGGTCCCGGCTTGCGCGGCGAAATGGGAATGGCGCTTACAACGGGAACATCTTCGCTCGGTTTGACCTTCGAATTGTCGAGGACTTTCATTCTGAAGATAGTTCCTGCCTGAAATGGCGTCAAGGTACCCGGACTAGCCGCAAACTGCTCTTTTCAGGTTCGTTAAGGCGGTAAGCCTCATGGCGCCGCATGCAATCGGACGTACTGATATCCAACTCTAAGAGCAAGCCGCCTGCCGTCAGCATGTGCCACCAAGCAGTTGAAAAAAAGTGGATTGCTGAGCGTCGGAGGCCTAAGAATTAACAGAACAGGATGATGCGGGTAGAATCGTTACAAAGGCGGGAGGTGAGTTTACAGGAAAACCAGGTCATCTTTTGGGCCTCAACCCCATTCTCCACGCACCTTTAAGATCTGCGCAAGTATCACACTTTAAAATGGTTGTTCCGTCGCCAGGGTCTCTGTCATTTGCATGGTTTGGCCCTGATTCACGAGCACGCTCCTGTGGGCGCTCCCAAATCCTCGGCGCACCAAACGTACCTCGTGTTCTCCAACTTGCAATTCCAAACGTGCCGGAGTACGGAGGCCAGTCTCCTCCCCGTCCACAAGAATTCTGGCGCCTGGCGGTGACGATCGCACCCAGATCCAGCCCGCGGAAGCGGGCGCGGGGGTTGCTTTCGGGTCCTCCGTATACCCAGTGTCGTCGATCACTCGGACCCCGGGTGGAACGGTACGCAGGTCGTTTAGGAGGGCGCGGTGCTCGGCAAGGGTCAGTGAGCCGGAAAGCGTAAGAGCGTTCGCGGTAGCCTGTATCGTCAATTTGTCTGCAAGGGAAGTCCCAGCTAATTCGCTGCGCAATATTGTTTCAAGCAGATGCGCCGGGGAGGGTCCCGCGGGAGGGGCCGGTTTTTGCGGCGCGATGGGCTTTTCAACGCTGATGGCTGGGCTGATGGTTGGCGCGAGAGCAGGCTCGGAAGGCTTCACGGATGTGTCAGTGCCGGGCGCGGCCATGGGTTGCGGAGCACCCCGCTGGGCCGATTTTTCCACTGGCGCTGCAGCGGTTGCCGGCGCCGGCGCAGTAGTCTGCGGCGTGTCCTCGGATTGGATATCCGGCTTAGGATTGGAGTTTTCCGGATTTGACGGCTGCGGCGCCGATTCCGCCTTTGCCGGATTTACCGGCGCTTCCACTGGTTCACGGGCGCGTTGCCATAAATCCACCAGCGGCGGGTAGACGCGATATCCCGAATAGCCAATGATGCCAAGCAAAATGAGCGTGAGCAGCAGGCCCCCGGGCCTTTTCGAGGATTTCTCTTCCACTGCCACGGGCAACATGAATTGGGCGGTTGGGTCCGCCTCAAAGGAGGCAGGAACCATCGGAACAGTCGCGGCGCGGGTCGGTTGAGCAACGGGCCGGTTTGTTCCCTGCGCAGGTTGCGAACTGGTTGGCAACCTTCTCACGGTCGGTTCGGGCCCAATCATTTCGTGGAAATTCTTCAGCGCATTCAGGAATTCATGGCAACTCTGATAGCGGGCAGCGGGCTCCTTAGCAAGCGCGCGAGTGATCACTGCTGATAGTCCCGGGTGTATGGAAGAGTCGAGCGACCTCGGGGGTATCGGCTCTTCGTTGATAATTTTGTAGATGACCGTGGTGATATTCTGCCCGGGAAACGGTTTCTCTCCGGTCATCAATTCGTACAGGATTACGCCCAGCGAAAAAATGTCCGACCGTCCGTCGACCGGCTTGCCCTTCACTTGTTCGGGCGACATATAGGAGGGCGTTCCCATCACGTGCGCTGTCTGCGCCGTGCCGAATTGAAGAATCTTGGCGGTGCCGAAGTCAGTGATCTTGACGGTGTCGTCCGAAGTCAGCATGAGGTTCGCTGGTTTGATGTCGCGGTGCACGACATTATGCTGGTGCGCGAAATCCAGCGCGGAGCACACTTGCTCCATCAGCTTTAAGACGCGGGACACAGGGAAGGGCTGTCGCGCGTCGATGAGAGTCTGCAGGCTGCGCCCCTCAACGAACTCCATGGTGATGTAGAACAGTCCATCTTCCTCGCCGGCGTCGAAGACCACGACGATGTTAGGATGGGTCAGCAGGCCAGCCGCGCGCGCCTCGGTTTGGAATCGGCCGATCAATTCTTCGCGCGACAATCCCGTCCCGGCTTCGGACAAGCGCAATGTTTTGACGGCGACATCCCGGCCGATCACGGGATCGAACCCGTGAAATACCACGCCCATGGCGCCGCGGCCCAATTCTTCACGGAGATCGTAGCGGCCCGCTTTGGTTAGGGTGGTCACTTATGTTTGACGCGCGGGCGTACAGCGCCTGCTGATGACCGGGTCGATATTGGTCAACAAGCAGTGCAGACGCGGGACTGGCGTAAATCCTTACAGTGCTCAGGAGGCGCTGGCGCCTAGGCAGAATCGCCCGGGGGAAACGCCGGCACTCCGCACGGCCTTCCTATCGAACATATCCCCCCGGCAGGGGAGCGTCAACGCCGCCGAGGGACAGTGTTCCGGGATAGCAATGGCGGGGGCATCCCACTGTTAGCGAAATGAGGGGGTAACGTAGGAACGGTGACTGGTTCATGATGAAAACCAGCCGCCCTGGGCTGTGGCATCCCTCTCATTGCATGTGATATAAGGTATAAATCAGCGCGAAACTGAGGTGCAAACCCATGGCCAAGCAAACTAAGCCAGTTGTCGATCGCCGAAATTTCCTGAAGGGCGCAGCCGCAGGGGCCGCGGCGCTGGCGGCGGCACCAGCGGCAGTAGCGGCGAAGTCGGCCGAACCGAGGCGCGCTGTTCCTCCGCCGATGTCTCCAGCGGCCGAAGCGGAAGTTCCTTCGGGAGCGGAAGTCCTGACTGCAGATCGCACGGGGTCGGACTTCATGGTGGACGTGATCAAGTCGCTGGGGTTTGAATATGTGTGCGCGAATCCGGGGTCGAGCTTTCGGGGAATTCACGAATCGATTATTAACTATGGTGGTAATAAAAGCCCCGAATTCATCACCTGCTGCCACGAAGAGTCCTCGGTGGCCATGGCTCACGGCTATTACAAAGTGGAGAGCAAGCCGCTGGCGGTCCTGGCCCACGGAACGGTCGGGGTACAGCACGCGGCCATGGCCATTTACAACGCCTACTGCGATCGTGTGCCCGTCTATGTGATTCTGGGGAACATCATCGATGTGACCAAGCGCGCGCCGGGCGTGGAGTGGTTTCACAGCGTGCAGGACGCCGCGGCGATCGTGCGCGATTTCACGAAGTGGGACGATCTGCCCATTTCGCTCGAGCATTTTGCCGAATCGGCGGCTCGCGCTTATCGAGTGGCGATGACGCCGCCAACGTTGCCTGTCGTTCTTGTGGCGGACGGCGATCTGCAAGAAACTCCGATCCCTTCCGACTCGAAGATCCGCCCCGCGAAACTGACAACGGAAATGCCGCCCGTAGGAGATTCAGGCTCTGTCGCCGAAGTGGCGCGGCTACTGGTTGCGGCGGAGAATCCCGTCATTCTTGCCGACCGCACGGCGCGAACGCCCGCGGGTCTGGCGTGCCTGGTGGACCTGGCTGAGGCGCTGCAATGTTCGGTGGTCGATCAGGCTGGCCGGATGAATTTCCCCACGCGTCACCCGCTCAATCAATCCGACCGGGCACGCGCGGCCGTGGCTGATGCGGATGTGATTCTGGGCCTCGACGTTGCCGATTTTTACGGCATCACGCATACCTATCGCGACCAGATCGAACGGACTTCGCGGCCGGGCACCAAGCCGAACGCCAAGCTTCTCACCATCAGTTCAGACGATCTTTACATCAAGGCGAACTACCAGGATTTCCAGCGGTTTACCGAAGTGGATATGGCCATCGCGGCGGATTCCGAGGCCACGCTGCCCTCCTTGACCGAAGCGGTAAAACGCCTCGCGACGGATGACCGCAAGCGCGCCTTTCAGGATCGCGGCGTGCGGCTCAATGCGGCGCACCTGCAGGCGCTGGAGCGTTCGCGGGACGCGGCGGCCTTTGCCTGGGACGCGAGCCCGATCAGCACGGCGCGCCTGTGCATGGAGCTGTGGGGGCAAATTCAGAATGAGGATTGGTCGCTCGTGGGCGCCACGACGTTCGTCAGCAAGTGGCCGCAGCGGCTTTGGAACATGGACAAGCATTACCAATACATCGGAGGCGCGGGCGGCTACGGAATCGGCTACAACGCTCCGGCGGCGACAGGCGCAGCGCTTGCCAATCGCAAGTACGGGCGCCTGACGGTCAACATCCAGTGCGACGGCGATCTGATGTTCGCTCCCGGGATTTTGTGGACCGCGGCGCACCACAAGATTCCCGTGCTGCACATCATGCACAACAACCGCGCCTATCATCAGGAAGTGATGCAGGTGCAGATCATGGCCGACCGTCACAGCCGCGGCATCGCCAACTGCGGCACCGGGACGACCATCACCGGCCCGGATGTGTCCTATGCCAAGCTCGCGGAGAGCATGGGCATGTACGGCGAAGGACCGATCTCGGACCCCAAAGACCTGGGCCCCGCGATCAAGCGGGCCATCGAAGTGGTGAAGCGCGGCGAACCGGCCCTGGTGGATGTGGTCACGCAGCCTCGATAATCAAGCATTGACGCCCGCGAAAAGGAGATGCGCGTGATGAGATGGGCTGAGCGGCGTGCGAAAGCGCACCCGAAACAAAGAATGGATTTGACCGCCAGCCATGCAGGCAGGCCGGGAAGACTTCTGGCATTATTTCTTTTTGTTTTTGCGGCGCTGCTTTTTGGATTTCCGGTGGCGCGAGCCCAACAATCTTCCGACGCTCCTCCCAACGGAAATGCGCAAAACGGAAGAAAACTTTTCATGAGTGACGGCTGCTATGAGTGCCACGGCCGGCAAGGCCAGGGCGCGGCGCAAACCGGCGCGGCGCGCATCGGCCCTCCGCAGCTTTCTTTCGAAGGATTCCAGAATTACGTTCGAAAGCCGACCAATCAAATGCCTCCCTACACCAGCAAGGCGCTTCCGGAGCAGGACCTAGCCGATATCTACGCGTACCTGAAGTCGATCCCGATGCCGCCCAAAGGCAAAGATATTCCGCTGCTGAACAAGTAGTCGCGTTGTGATGAACGTATCGTTTGCGTGAACGCGGTCAGAAAATTTCATCCAATCGCCTATATGACGCCTTCCATTCCCAGCGGCGGGCAAAATTACAAAACGATCTGGAAATTGGGTGGATTGACACCCTGGGAACTTTCGAGGCGCGTGGTTTATGACGCTATCGATGATGACCTGATCGGGCGCGCTTCCGGACTCGCTTTCGATTTCCTGCTTGCGCTCTTCCCGTTTTTGGTTTTTCTGCTTGCAATGTTCGGGTTGTTCGCTTCCCAAAGCATACAATTGAGGACCGGCCTGCTGAGTTACTTCGCCACGTTTCTGCCTCCCTTGGCATTTCTACTTTTGAAAAATACAACCGAGGAACTGGCCAAGACCGCGAATGGAGGAAAGTTGACGCTCGGCATTCTTTTGGCGCTGTGGTTCGCCTCCGGGGGAGTGGCTTCGATGATTTCCACGCTGAACGTGGCCTATCGCACAAGGGAGGATCGTTCCTGGTTTAAGGTGCGGGCAATCGCCCTCGCTTTGACGCTGGTGATCTCGATTTTGATTTTTGCGGCCTTGTGCCTTGTGCTGGTGGGCGGGATTCCGATTGATTGGATCGGGGAAGAGCTACAGTTCGCTTCGGCAATGGTCCTGATTTGGAAGGCGCTTCAATGGCCGTTGGCCGCGCTATTCGTGACCTTCTCGTACGCGCTGATTTACTCTTGCGGGCCGAACGCACGGAATCGACGCTGGTATTGGATCACGCCAGGATCGGTGTTCGGCGGGCTGTTGTGGCTCGTCGCTTCTGCCGGGTTTCGCGTTTACCTGAGATACATCAACACGTACACTGCAATTTATGGATCTCTCGGAGCCTTGATCATCCTTGTGGTTTGGCTATACGTTTCAGGACTGGCATTCCTGATCGGAGGCGAAATCAACGCCAACATCGAACGCGCCGCTGCGGAACATTCGGCCACCTGAAATAGGTAGCTTCGCGGGACAGAGGGGCGCGCCAGGACCGGAAAAGCTTTTAACACAGAGGACACAGAGAACATCGAGGGCACGGAATCTGCCGGAGCCGGTTGTGGGATTTTCACCAGTCACTAATCACCAATCACCCCTCACGGCTTTTTCCCGACATTGTCGCTGATCAGATCGCCGACCGCGATGGCCTGGCTGATCTGGTCGCGGAGATTTTTCATCTCCCCCGGCGCGTGGGACAGCATGAGCGTATTGGTATTCGCTGAAGCGCCGATTTCTTTTAGGGTATCGAGATATTGCGTGAGCAGCACCAGCGTCATGACATCGCGCGCCGTCGTGCCCTCAACAACTTTTTGGAAATCCTCCACGGACTCCTTCAGTCCGGCGATGATGGCTTTGCGCTGCGCGGCGATGCCTTCGCCCTGCAGGCGCTTGCTCTCTGCCTCCGCTTCGGCTTTTTTCACGGCGATGGTTTTATCCGCCTCGCCTTTCGCCAGGGCCGCTTCCTGTTCGCGCCGCGCCGCGTTAATTTCATTCATGGCCGTCTTCACGCGGGCGTCCGGCACGATGTCGGTAACCAGCGCGCGCACGATGGAGAAGCCGAAATTTTCCATGGTGGCGTCGAGCTCGTCCTTGACCGCCTTGGCAATCTGATCTTTTTCGAGGTAGGCCTCGTCGAGCGCCAATTTCGGCACGTGGCCAAGGATGACGTTGTAGACGTACGACTCGATTTGTTTTTGCGGGTCGGTCAGCTTGTAGTACGCGTCGCTGACCTTGTCCGCAAGAACCTGATATTGGACCGAGACCGGGATGACCACGAACACGTTGTCTTTCGTTTTCGTTTCGATTTTGAAAGGGAGTTCTTGCACGCGCATGTCCACGCGGTGCACGGTCTCGGCGAACGGCAACTTCAGGGAGAGGCCCGGCCCGGCGATGCGGGAAAACTTGTTGAATCTCTCCACCACCCCGCGCTCGGCCGTGTTGATTGTGAAGAACGATCCGAGCAGCGTGCCCAGGATAATAAACGCAACCAGGATTAACAGGATCAGGATGAACATTGAGGCTGGGTTATCCATGGCACTCTCCTCTTCGGCAGCGAAGTCATCTCACAAGGAAGCTTTGGAAATCAAGGCTGGCGCAGCATAACACCAGCCGCGCACCTCGCGCGCGCCTATCGGAGAGTGAGCGATACGCCCCGGATTGTGGTGTAATACGCGGTCAATGGTGATACGCGCATGAGCGCCTGGGAAAAGTGGAAGAAACGCCCGCAGAATGTCTGGCTGCGCAGGGCGCTTTTTCAAGTGCATCTGTGGACCGGAATCGGGCTTGGCATATACATTTTGCTCATGAGCGTGACCGGCTCCGCGCTGGTTTTCCGCCGGGAAATGGTGAGGTCGCTGGCACGCGAGCCGCGCGTGGCCGCCGGGCCGGGTGCGCGGATGAACGTGGATGAACTCGGGCAAGCGGCGAAGCGGGCTTATCCCGAATACGACGTGACCCAAGTGTTCCTGCGAAAAAATCCCGACGAGGCCGCCGAGATCACCCTGGAGCGCCGCGACAAAAAATTGCAGCGCCTGTTCAATCCCTACACGGGCGCCGATTTGGGCGATTCCGTTCGATTCGGATTTCGCTTTGTCCTGTGGCTCGCGGATCTGCACGACAATCTTCTGCTTGCGCAGGCAGGGCGCCTGATCAATGCCGCCGGGGGAATTTTCACCATGCTGCTCGTTCTCACGGGCGCCGTCATCTGGTGGCCTGGGATTGATACCTGGGGCCGCAGCCTCAGTTTTCGTTGGAAAACAAATCCCAAGGGATTTAACTGGACGCTGCACAGCGCGCTTGGATTCTGGACTTTAGCGTTCTCGTTCATGTGGGCGGTCACGGGAATTTATCTCTCGATTCCAACCAAGTTCAACGCTGTCGTCGACTTCCTCGAGCCGCTGAATGCGTCCAGCAGGAACCTGCGCTTTGGGGATCTGGTATTGTCCTGGCTCGCGAAGGCGCATTTCGGCCGGTTCGCGGACATCTGGGTGAAAATTATTTGGACGGTAGTTGGACTGGCGCCCGCGGTCCTGTTCCTTACAGGGATGCTCATGTGGTGGAAACGTGTGCTCAAACCCTGGCTAGGGCGGAAGGCGTTGGTCCCGCCGCGGGCGGAACAGATTGACGAGGCGGCGCGCTCTGAACATTCCATTCACGCGCGTTCCTAGCCCTTGGTCAATTCAGAAGGGGATCCGCCCTGCTCAGTTGAAGGGTTTTACGACGTGCGAGGCGCACAAAAATTCAAAGGCTTTTAACACAGAGAACACAGAGGGCACAGGGAAAACACAGAAGAACGCCGGGGTTTGCACCAGTCACTAGTCACCAGCCACTGCCTTACCGCAGCTGCACGAGCGATTCCGGCGAAGACGGCGGAGCGGCGACGGGCTTCAGCGTTTGCGGCCCGCGCCAGTTGTCGACGACGGCGATCTGCTGCACGCAGGACACCGTGCAGAGCGGCGCGCAATGCTTTTTGGTGAAGTATTCGCGGCGCAGATCTTCGGCGGTGTATTTTTCGAGGGGGATTCCCGGATATCCGCGCTGCTGTGAGCACCAGTGCACCAGCCCGTCCTCGCAAATGTAGAGGTAGCGCGAGCCGGAGCGGCACCGCCAGTCGTTCGTCTTGCCCTTGGCGATATTGTGCTGAAATCCGTTGATGCGTGAAAAGCCGCGCTTGCCCATGGCCATGATCTCTTCAAAGATTTCAATCTCGCGCCCGCCGAGTGGTTTCAGTTGTCCCTGGCCGTCGTGCAGAATGCCGACGGTGCTGGTGAAGCCCAGTTCCTGCGCGCGGCGGGCCACCTGGAGCGCGTCCTCCGGATTTTTCACCCCGCTCCCCAGCACGGAATTGATGTTCACCTGAAAGACGGCGTGGTCGGCCAGCAGCTTCAATTTCTGGTCGAGCACCTTGAGGCTTTTTTTCGAGACTTCATCGGGCACCGCGTTGTCGATGCTGATCTGCAAATATTCGAGGCCCGCGCGATTGAGCCGCTCGATGCGTTCGGCGGTGAGGAGATAACCGTTCGTGATCATCCCGGAAAGGATTCCGTTTTTGCGCATCTGCGCAATGATCAGGTCGAGGTCCGGATGCAAGAGCGGTTCGCCGCCGCTGATCGTGACGACCGCCGTGCCGAGTTCTCCCAGACGGTCGATCCGGCGAATCATTTCCGCGGTGTCCACCGGCTTCGAGAAATCGTCGAATTCATTGCAGTACGTGCAGGCCAGATTGCAGCGCCGGATCGGAATGATGTGCACCAGCAGTGGGTGCCGGGTCGAGACGAGCCCTTTCACGACGCCGCGGATTTCGCGCAGGCGCGTGCGCCAGGATCGCAACCGCCTCCGTGTTTTTGTGCTGAACGGCATCGCTAAACTATACAGTGATTTGCGGCGATTTTGAACCTGCCGTCGATTCCGCGATGACTACATTCCAGCAAAGGCGTGAGCCGCCACTGATTCACTCGAAGCGCAGTCATTCGCAATGCCACATGCAGCGGCCTCGCTAAGAAGTGGCGCAACCCATTCTTGCCTGCAATTAGCTGTTTAATCACACATCAGATAAGGTTTTCCATCGTTTCGCATTTGCCGCAGTACTATAGAAGAACCTTCCTCTGTAGACCGCAGCTACATGTTGGCGGAGCTAGGTCATCGCGTTCTATGGATACGATCAAAGCGCCTGGAGAGCCGAAGCCCGATTTCTCGGAACCTGAGGTCGGGGTCCGTCTCGGCCGCGCCGCCGACTGGGCAGGCCTCGCCTGGGTGGCGCTTCTCGTCGCCGCGGTATTGACCACATTTATAAGATTGGAACATTTCTTCTTCCCTTTCTTGAACTCCACGCAGCACCAAGTCGTGACCATTTGCATGGGAACATTCGCCGCTGTGATTGGGACTTATTACTCGACCCGGAGGCTCGATCGGGTTATTTCGCTGCACGCCCAGGCGGAGAAAAAACTGGCTCTTGAGCGAAATGTCCTGCGCACGGTGACTGACAATATTCCCGACAGCATTTTTGCCAAGAATATCGAAGGCCGCTACACGCTCGCGAACAAAGCTTTCGCCAACCTTCATGGGATGAAGTCCCCCGACGAATTATTGGGAAAAACCGCTTTCGATTTATTCCCGAAGGAGCGAGCCGTCGCCTTGCACACGGATGACCTGAACGTGATGAGATCGGGCGGGGCAGCGATCGAGTCGGAGCGAACGGCGGTGGACGCGGACGGAAAAGTGAAAATACTTCACACCACCAAGGTTCCCCTGATCGACAAGAGCGATACGGTAGTGGGGATCGTTGGCCTGCACCGGGACATTACCAGGCGAAAGGAAGCAGAACAAAAGTTGCGGCAAAGCGAAGCCAACCTGGCGGCTGCGCAGCGCATCGCCCATTTTGGAAGCGTCGAGATCGATCTGGTCAACTTCGAAGAACCGGAAAAGAACCCGGTGCGTTGGTCTGACGAAGTGTATCGGATTCACGGATATCAGCCAGGAGGGATCGAACCGTCCCGGCCGACTCTCTTCCGATTAGTTCATCCGGATGACAGGGAGCAAGTGCGGCAGGCGCTGAATGACGCCGTCCGTGAAGCCAAGCCATACGGTATCGATTTCAGGGTAGTACGTCCGGACGGGTCGGTTCGAAGCATACATGGCCGCGGCGATATCATCTTCGATCCGATTACCCATAAACCTGTGAGACTGGTGGGAAGCGTCCAGGATGTCACCGACCGTGTAGAGACGGAAATCCAGCTGCAGAATGCCAACCGGGACTTGGCTGAGAAAGTGCAGGAATTGGAGCGGCGCTCGAGGGAAATCAATCTCCTGAGCGAAATGGGAGGCCGGCTTCAGACTTGTAAGAGTGCGCAGGAGGCCTACGTCGAGATTGGCAATGTTGCCGAACAATTGTTTTCACTATGGGCAGGCACGTTGTGCATAACCAGCGCCTCCAGAACAGCGGTGGAGACCGTTGCCGAATGGGGTAATGCCGGCGGTGGAGAACGAGTGTTCGCCCCGGACGACTGTTGGGCATTGCGTCAAGGCCAGCCGCAGTCATTCCGGAGGGGGCAAAGGACAGCGCCTTGCCGCCACATCGACCCGGCGGGTGTGATGGAGTCACTTTGCATTCCGTTCATGGCGCAAAACGAAGCGCTTGGAATCGTGAGTTTGCAAATGAGAGCCAGTCAAGATCAGACGGAGCCCATGGCTCGATCCTCCAGCGATGACGTCCGCCAGTTGGCGGGAGTGCTGGCCAGGCAGATAGCATTGGCGCTCGGGAATCTAAAATTAAAAGAGAGTCTCAAAAATCAATCGATTTGCGATCCGCTGACGGGACTCTTCAATCGCCGCTACATGGAAGAATCCGTGGAACGGGAGTTTAGCCGGGCCAATCGAAGCAAGTCCTCGGTCGCGATCGTCATGATGGACCTCGACCACTTCAAGCGGTTTAACGATACGTTTGGTCATCAGGCTGGCGACACGCTTCTTCGTGCCCTCGGAGATCTCTTGAAAAGGAACACGCGAGGCCAGGATATCGCCTGCCGCTACGGTGGAGAAGAGTTCGCCCTTGTGCTCAGCGATTCCAACTTAACCGGGGCTTTGCACAGGGCCGAGATCCTGCGCAAGCAAGTGAAACAACTCAGCGTCGAGTATGCCGGCCAGCTTTTGGGAGCGGTCAGTGTTTCGATGGGAATCGCTCTTTTTCCGGACCACGGTACTTCGCTTGGCGACGTTCTGAGAGCTGCTGACCAGGCATTGTATAGTGCAAAACGCGAAGGGCGTGACCGCGTCTCCGTGTGGACTACAGAGGCAGTGGTCTGAGCTACGCACCTTTATTCTCGCATTCATCCTCGTTCTGAGTAGCATTTGTAAGCAATACTCCTCCTGCTTTGTCCTCCTCTGTCCTGTATGCCGGGATTTGAGATTCTCTTTCGGCCTGTCAATCCCGCGCAGTCATTGCGGAGCCTGGACAATATCACTCGAACTCCAATGCCATGCAGGGGAGTGCTGGCTTGAGGTAGGATATGTGGCACGGGTGAACTTGAATGGGACTTTCTGCTCATAGCTGCTGGCATGTGTGTTCCATCGAAAATCTTAAGGACTTTTACGAGCCGGAACACTTGCCTGCGCCCTGCAAGGCCAAGCGATTATGAAGCTGAAATGGGCCCTGAGAATTGTCGCTCTTCCCCTTGGCGTGATTTTTTGGACTGCCACTCCGCCTCGCGTCGCGGCACAGGACCCGGTCCCGCAGAGTCAGGCGCCGCAAGAACCCGCTCCACTCAGCTCGCTCTGGTCTTTCCTTAAGGAAGGGAAAATCACGTTCAGCGTTCGCTTCCGCTTCGAGGCGTATGAACGCGACGGCGCGCCTTTTACGGCGCCCGCTTATGCACCGACCCTTAGGACGGCCCTCGGTTACCAAACAGCGTCGTTCCACGGATTTTCCGCGCTCGCCCAGGGAGAAGCCGTCGCCGTAACCGGACCTGCCGATTACAATGTTCCTGCGCTCCCTTCTCAGAATCTCCCCAACCGCCCAACCATCCTCGATCCAAAGAGCCTGGAATTGAATCAGGGATACGTGGAATGGACGCATGAAGTTTCGAACAAAGAACTCGCGATCACCGTTGGCCGACAGGAGCTTGCGCTGAACGACGGCCGCTTTCTGAGCATTTCCAACTGGCGCCAGGTTCACGGAACCTTCGATGCGGCGCGATTGGACGCGGAATTACCGCTGAATCTTTCCATTACCTATGCGTTCATCAACCGGCTTTATCGTGTCGACGGCTACAACGCCATCGATGGCTCCCAGCCCATGCATTCACATCTTTGGAACCTGGTCTGGCGCAAACCGGACAAAGCCAGGGTGGCCCTCTACGGCTTGCTCCTGGACTACCACCGGCCGACGCAATTCTCCAATTCCACTCAGACCTACGGAGCGCGGCTGACCGGGCCCTACGTGCTGGACAAGGATTGGAGCGTCATCTACACCGCGGAATACGCGAAACAGAAGAATTACGGATCGAACCCGAATCACGTCGATGCCAACTATTTCCTGGGAGAACTCGGCCCGGGCTGGCGCGGGTTTGGCCTTAAGGCCGGTTACGCTTTTTTGGCGGGGCATATTGCAACGGACCTTCTGACCACTCCGGCCGCGCCTCCCTTTAACGGCTGGACGGACTTGTTTATTAATAACCCGGTCCTGGGGGCCGCCAGTGGACTCGAAGCGCGGTACCTGAACGCGACTGGACCGATCCGATTCCTCGGCGGGGCGATTGGCACGGTAATTTTTTACGATTACCATTCAGATAATATGCACATGCACTATGGCCGGGAGCTCGATGCGGCGATGGCGTACAAGGTCAAGAGAATTAGCGACCGGTGGGAAATCGGCTGGCGGTTCGGCCGCTATTGGGCGGATCATCTGTTCACGAACGCGGTGCGTACTTCGGTTTATACGAGCTTTACGTTGTAGTAGGACGGGGTTCAGCCTGTCTGGTTTTGTTGGGAGTTCATCGAAAAGTGCGACAGGCTGAAGCCGGTCCTACTAAACCCTACCCGCCGCGGGTGTGCATCTCGAGGTGAGGATCCTGGCGAAGCTGTTCGATCCCGACCAGAACGCCGCGCTGTCCCGTGGCTGCGCGCAACTCCGCGCCGCGATCGGTGCGCGCCCGCCAGACAGAGGTGATGCGTGCGGCCAGCTCCTCGGGCGGTGCGCCTGCTCGCAGCATTTGGCGGAGATCGATCCCGGCTTGCGCGTATAGGCACAGATACCAGAACCCATCCGCGGTCAGGCGGCTGCGGTCGCAGCTCCTGCAAAATGGGGTCGTAGTCGAAGCGATAATGCCGAACACCGTGCCGTCGGGAAGCCGGAAACGCTCTGCGGGCGCGGAGGAATTTTCGTTGAGCGGCGTGATCGTTCCATAGCGTTTCGTGAGCCGGTCAAGCATTTCGGCGCGCGTAAAAACTTTTTCGAGCGACCATTCCGTTGCGCCGCCCACATCCATGTATTCGATGAAGCGCACTTCGGCGTCGAGGCCGCGGCCATACTTGATCAAATCGGCGAGCTCGTCGTCGTTCACGCCGCGCAACACGACGGTATCCAGCTTGAGCTTCGGGAAGCCCAATCGCTGCGCAGCTGCAATGCCTGCAAGTACTTGGGCATGCGTGTCGCGGCCCGCGAGCGCCGCGAACCTTTCCGGCCGCAGCGTGTCCAGACTGAGCGTCACGCGATGCAAACCTGCGGTGCGCAGGGCTTCGCCCTGCTCTGCGAACAAAACACCGTTGGTCGTGAGCGCGAGATCGCGAATGCGCGGATTCGCCGCCAACATACGAACAAGCTGCGGAAGATCGCGACGCAGTAGCGGTTCGCCCCCCGTCAGGCGCACGTCTTCCACGCCCAGCGTAGTAAAGACTTCGACCAGCCGCGCAATTTCCTCAAACGTCAGCAGTTCCTGCCGCGGCAGCCAGACATACTCTTCTTGCGGCATGCAGTAATTGCAACGCAGGTTGCACCGGTCGGTCACCGAAACGCGCAGGCTGCGCAGAGGCCGGCCAAGCCGGTCGGCAAGCGTTGTGCCGGAAGACAGTTCAGCCGGGGGCCGTGAATCGGGAAGCATACCTACTATGTTATGTGGCGCGTGGCGGTGCGTCAACTCTGTGGCGGCTATGCCCGGTCATGGAAGCGAGGCACGAGACAAATTGGCAGGGAACATGAAAATCCTAGCCTTCGTCCTTGGCTTGCTCTTTGAGTTTGGCAATGACCGTGGGATCGGCAAGCGTAGTGGTGTCGCCGAGGACACGGCCTTCGGCGATATCCCGCAGCAGGCGGCGCATAATCTTGGCGCTGCGCGTTTTGGGCAGTTCGGCGGTAAAGAAAATGTCGTCGGGCTTGGCGATCGAGCCGATTTTCGTGGAGACGTGATTTTTCAGTTCTTCTTTCAGCTTATCGCTCGCCTGGATGCCTTCCTTCAGCGTTACGAACGCGGAAATTCCCTGGCCCTTGATTTCGTGTGTTTTGCCGATCACCGCGGCCTCGGCCACCGAGGAGTGATCCACCAACGCGCTTTCCACCTCGTACGTCGAGATGCGATGGCCGGAAACGTTCATCACGTCATCCACTCGGCCGAGCAGCCAGAAATAGCCGTCTTCGTCCAGCTTGCAGCCGTCGCCGGTAAAATATTTTCCGGGATAGCGCGCCCAGTAATTCTGCACGTAGCGGTCCGGATCGCCGTACACGGTTCGCAGCATCGAGGGCCACGGCTTGCTCAGCACCAGGTAGCCGCCACCGCCCGGCCCAACCGGCTTGCCATCAACATCCACAACTTCCGCGGCAACGCCTGGAAGCGGGCGCGTGGCCGATCCGGGTTTTGTCGCAGTGATGCCGGGCAGGGGAGAGATCATGATGCAGCCGGTTTCGGTCTGCCACCAGGTGTCAACGATGGGGCAGCGTCTGCGGCCGATGGTCTCGTTGTACCAGATCCAGGCTTCGGGATTGATCGGCTCGCCCACGGTTCCGATCAGCCGCAGCGAGGAAAGTTTGTGCTTCGCCGGAAACTCCTTGCCCCAGCGCATGAAGGTGCGAATCGCAGTCGGTGCGGTATAGAAAATATTGACGCCGTATTTGTCGATGAGATCCCAGAATCGGCCGCGATCGGGAAAATCGGGCGTGCCTTCGTACATGACGGTCGTTGTGCCGTTGGCGAGCGGCCCGTACACGATGTAGGAATGTCCGGTAACCCAGCCGATGTCGGCAGTGCACCAGTAAACGTCGTCCTCCTTGATGTCGAAGACGTAGCGATGCGTGGTGCTCACTCCGACGAGGTATCCGGCGGTGGTATGCACGACGCCTTTCGGCTTTCCCGTCGTCCCGCTGGTGTAGAGGATGAACAGCATGTCCTCGGCGTCCATGGGCTCGGCGGCGCATTCGTCCGAAGCGTTTGCAACGATTTCATGCCACCAGACGTCGCGGCCCGACTTCATGAAAATCGGCGCAGTCGTCTCGACACGATGGCCGACGCGTTGCACGACGACTACTTTTTCGATGGTCGGCGTTCCAGCGAGCGCGTCGTCCACGCTGGCCTTGAGCGGCACAACGGTGCCGCGCCGCCACGCTCCATCGGCCGTGATCAATACCTTGGCCTTCGCGTCATTGATGCGTTCGCGCAGCGCTTCCGCCGAAAATCCGCCGAACACGACCGAATGCGCCGCGCCGATTTTCGCGCAGGCAAGCATGGCGATGGCCAGCTCGGGGACCATGCCCATGTAAATCGCAACGCGATCACCCTTGGCGACGCCCAGCGATTTCAGCGCGTTGGCAAAGCGACTGACTTCGCGCTCCAGCATTCCGAACGTCAGCACGCGCGTGTCGCCCGGCTCGCCCTCCCAGATGATCGCCGCTTTGTTGCGCCGCGCCGAATGCGCGTGCCGGTCCACGCAGTTGTAAGTGACGTTGAGCTTCCCGCCCACGAACCACCTGGCCCACGGCGCTTTCCACTCCAGCACCCGCTGCCACGGCGTAAACCAGTCCAGATTCTTGGCCTGTTCCGCCCAATATCCTTCCGGGTCCTTCGCCGCGCGATCGTAAACCGCAGGATCATTCCAGTTGGCGCGCCGCTTGAATTCCTCGGAGGGAGGAAATGTCCGGCGTTCATCGAGCAGTGCGGACAGGCTCTTTTCACTGGGCAATGACATTCGGCAAAACTCCCCGTAGAGGTTCAAGTCCGGGGCGGCTTCGAAACCAATCTTTTCGCCCTGACTTGTGCGCCTAGAATGTCGGAGGCGGGAAACGTTGTCAATGGCACGTGACTTGGCAACCGGCCATATGTGCGGAAAATCAGATGTGCTAGTCTTGGGCTATCGCTTGTCTGGCTGCGCTTTGTGGCATGAACCGCTCATCCGCGATCATCGTCTCGACATTATTTGCGCTGCTCCTGGCTTCGCTTGCGCTGCTTGCTGCATACCCGAGATTCAAGAAGATTGAAATGCAAGGGCCCGCAGCTGAGAGCGTCGCAGCAATCTTGCCGGGCGATCTTAACGCTGCGGCCGCTGCGGTCGGAAGTGCGTTCAATGATTGGGCGGATTTTGACCAGCCTGACAGGATTGGCAGCTACCAAAACAAATTTCCGGGAGGAGTGCAATGGAACCACTTCTTTTTGTTCCACAAGAATGATCCGGGTCATCCTTTATTTCCATCAGATGAAGAGATTTTACTCGATCGGGGCGTAGACTCGTTTGTGGAACGATATGTGCGCATCCCGTCCGAACTGCGAAAGCGCGATCTCTACTTGTACGAACCGACCGGCGACATTTACTGGGATTCCGAATATTTCTACAAAGGGAAACCGGCCAAATTCCATTGCAGCTTTCTGATTCATCTTGAAGCCGCGAAGGATTCCGGCACAAAAGTAGAAATTTTCGAGTATCAGCCGACCATCTGGGTGGGAGAGTACCTGGGACTTTCGGCGCATGCAATTCTTCCGGCCATGCTCCATGATATCCGCCCAGCACAACCCACGACAGGTGACCGCACTGAAGTCCTTCGAATGGTCCAACAAGCCTTCTCATCGCCGGCCGGCACGACTCATCTGCGAACACGCTGATGGGCCTTTGAGCGGAGTGATTTCGATACTTAGCCTACACTTTCGCAGTTCCCGGACGGAGCGAACACTCGGAATACGGATCGTAGAAAATCACCACCAGAGATTTCGCTTCCACTACAATCAGGCGCGCATGCTTCGCGGACTGTAGGAGGGTTCGTCGTGGATTCTTTTGATCTCGTGGTAATTGGCTCGGGGCCGGCCGGAGAGAAAGGTGCGGCGCAGGCGGCCTACTTTGGCAAGCGCGTGGCGCTCGTCGAGTGCGGACCGAATCTGGGAGGCGCGGGCGTCAATACCGGGACGGTGCCGAGCAAGACGCTGCGCGAATCCGCGCTGTATTTTTCCGGGCTGCGGCAGCGCGGGCTGTACGGCGTCGATTATTCCTTGCGCGAAGGGCTGACTGTGCAGGGCTTCATGCACCGCAAGGATGCGGTCGTCTCCGCGGAACGCTTGAAGATTGCGACCAACCTGGCCGCGCACAAAATCGAATTGATCGCCGGCATGGCGCAATTTGAAGATCCCCACACGGTAAAAGCTGTCGACGAGCATGGCCCGCCGCGCTTTCTGCGCGGGGAAGTGATCTTGATTGCAACTGGCTCCAAACCGCACCGCCCGCCGGAAATTCCCTTTGATGACAAAACCGTTTTCGATTCCGATTCGATCCTGACGATGGACCGCATCCCGAAAAGCATGATCGTCGTGGGCGGTGGCGTGATTGGCTGCGAATACGCATCGATTTTTACGGCGCTGGGCGTTGAAGTGACACTCGTCGATGGGCGCGAACGCCTGCTCCCGTTTCTGGACGCTGAAATATCCGAGCTGCTGCGCGCGCGCCTGGACAGTTTGGGGCTCAAATTTCTTTTCCAGGAGCGGGCCAAGGGAACCGAGCGCATCGCGGGCGGAGTTCGCATGACGCTCGCGTCGGGCAAGGTTATCGTCGCGGAAACGGCGCTGCTCGCCGCCGGACGTCGCGGCGCAATCGACGGAATACATCTCGAAAAAACCGGGCTCGGTATCAATCAACGGGGCAACCTCGACGTGAACGATCACTACCAAACGCATGTCCGCCACATTTACGCGGCCGGCGACGTCATCGGATTTCCCGCCCTGGCGTCTACCTCCATGGAGCAGGGGCGCGTGGCGATGTGCCATGCCTTCGGCATTCCTTATAAACAGCGGCTCGCGTCGCAGCTGCCAATGGGAATTTATACGATTCCGGAAATTTCCGCGGTGGGCGAAACAACGGAATCCTGCGAGATTAGGAAGATCAGCTACGAGGTCGGGCGCGCGAAATACGCCAACAACGCGCGCGGACAAATCATCGGCGAGTCCACGGGATTGCTGAAATTGATTTTCCGTCCGGACAACAGGCAATTGCTTGGCGTGCAGATTTTCGGAGAAGGAGCGACCGAACTGATCCATCTCGGCATGGCCGTTCTTAAATCCGGCGGCACGATCGATACGTTCATCGAATTGGTTTTCAATTTCCCCACGCTCTCCGAACTCTACAAATATGCCGCCTACGATGGCCTCGGCAACCTGGCCGGGCACAAATTGCGCGAGGGGTGAGTGGAACAGGCTTCAGCCTGTTTGGTTTTGATTATTGTGGCGCTGGCAGAAGTCAAAATAAAACAGGCTGAAGCCTGCTCTACTATCAATTCGTCGGATTCGATGGAAATTTCAAATAGGGTAAACGCACGCCTCGCAACACGACCTGGTCCGCGCGAATCCCTGCAGGAGCTTCAAAGCCCGCCGAACCACCTGCAACCACGAAATCATCCTGATCGACGCCGTCGCCGCTGACTCCGAGCCCTCCCATCAGCACGCCGTTGCGATACAGCGGCACGGACCCCGGGAAAAAAACAACCCCGCTCTGATTCGCTCCGGCAACTTGAAAACCCTGCGTGCAGGGATTCGCCACATCCTGCAGGTAGAGATTGAAAAATGGCCCGGGAGAGCTGCCGTCAATTCCCGGAGGGAAAAAAGGCTGGGCGCCGTAGCCAATCGTGCGGTTCGTGACGGCCGTGCCCAATGGCACGCCCGTCAAATCGGCAGCCGTCCGCGCTGCGCCGTTGAAGTAGACCATGTTGCGGGCTTTGCTGGCGGCCACGTCGATGCTGAACACCGTGCTGTCCGCCATGCGGTACAGGCCGATGATGGTGCCGTCGAGATCGGCGACGGCAATCGCCATGCGCGCGGATGAGCCGATCGGCAGACGAATCACTGCGCGCGTTGTGTTCGCTGTCGCAATGGCGTTGTTGATGATCGTGGTTACGTCGGACGCTGCAAGCCCGCCAAGCGGGCCTGCAGCGGGGGCAACAAGCATCCCTTCCGGCGGCGTTCCCGGGCTCGCCGATGGACCCACAACAAAACTTCCCGTGAAAGTGCCCGCGCCAACTCCAGCCGGGCGAGTTGTCTGGTTCACGAAAGGCAAAACAACGCCGCCAATGAACACAACGCCGGGCGCTGCCGGATTGGGGCCAAATCCATTCGCGGTTGCCGCCGTGTAAGCTGCAAATTCCGCGACGCTGGGAGCGACTCCCGTGACTCCGATGCCGCCTACGAGGCTCCCGCCGCGAAACAGCGGAACGCCTCCGGGATTGACGGCCGTCGGATCGCTGTCATTCACGTCCACTTTGCCCGTCGCGATGCCGAGGCCGGTTATCGCGCCGCTGATCGAGCGCGCGGGCGGCACGGATTGCCCGGGAATGAAATTTGTGGAAAGCGAGCACCCGCGATTTGTGTTTTCGATTCCATAGAGCGGGGCGTTCGGCGTGTTCACAATTCCAGGCGGGAAATGGATTCCGCTGATGAAGCGCACAGTGCGCGAGGAAAGCGGCGCCTGATCGTTGCTGAAAAACGCGCCGGTGCGAGCGAGCGAGACCGCCAGTTCGTTTGCGTCCACCTGGGCGCTGAAATTTCCGGTGGCCAGCGCGGGCGCAGATGGCTTGCGATAGACGCCCAGGATGTTTCCGGAGCGGTCCACCACGGCAATCACCATCGTGTTGGGATCCGCGGCCTGCGCCGCCGCTTGCACGAGCGCGGTGACGTCGGCGGCCGTGAGGCTTTGCACGGAGGGGAGCGGAGGCGCGGAGGTCAAACTGCCGACGACGCCTCCGCAGCTCGAAATCGTTGCGACTAACACGACCCCAATTCCAAAAAATAGGCTGCGCGATATTCTGTGGTTATGGATTTCTTCGGTGAGCTGGCCCATGAGAGCTCCCTGCTTTGTTATCACATCGCCAAGCGGCACTCAAGAGAGCCAACCACGATGTGCGAGAATTGCAAATGGGATGGTTTAAGTAGCGCAGGCTTAAGCGTGTGGGGTTCGATTTTACTCGTGCCAAAAGCACACAGGCTGAAGCCTGTGCCACTAAATCAGCTTGCCAGGCAATTCTCCAAGTCCATGAACGATCAAGTCAGGCTCGTACTCCCAAGGATCGAACGCGCGTTTCGGATCCCGCTGCACCCAGGCTGCACGCAAGCCACAGGCCTTGGCGCCGATCACGTCAAACGGGTTGCTGGAAACGAGCCAGACCATTTCTTTGCCAACTCCCAATTCCGCCAGGAGGAACTCGTACACCGCCGGATCCGGCTTGAAGCTGCGAATCGCGTCCACACTCACAATCTTGCTGAATCGCCGCAGGGCTCCCGCATGATCCAGCAGTCCGCGCACGGCGCTCAGGGTTCCGTTCGAGAAGGCGGCAATTGTGAATCCTTGCGCCGCGAGTTCATTAAGCGCGCCGGGAACATCCGGGTAGGCAGGCAACTCTAAATATTTTGACAGCAGCTTTTGCTCCGCTTCCTCCGAAAGAGATACGCCAAATTGCACGCTGACAAAACGGAGCGCCTGCGCCGTGCACAGGTCAAAGTTGCGATACTTTTTCATGAGGGCGCGGCGAAACGAATATTCGATTTGCTTGCTGCGCCAAAGTTCGGACGCTTCCCTGGCTTTTTCTCCGAAAGCGGCGCGCAAATGTTCCTCCATGCGAAATGGATCGATCAGCGTCCCGTAGACATCGAAAGCTAGAACCGTTTTGGCCCGCTCGTTTGACATGAATATTCCTCGTGCCGCCAGAATAAAATGCGATGCTCTCTTCTGCGAACCGCGAAGTGCGTTATTCCATGTTACCTGCTGCGGCCATAGTGTTTCCATCTCGCCGCATGCACCGCCAAAACTCCTTGCCGCGACCCGGAGATTGTTGTTAGCTAGTCCGCGGCTGGCTTGGCATCTCTCTCGAGCAGGAGAAACAAAATACTCTGGATGCGGCGCGCATCCGAACCAATCCGAAGGCTTTGCCTGGGCTTCCTGCTGGCTTGCGTTCCTGCTGTGGCCGCGAGCCCCGCAACGGTATCCACGAGGCACGCAAGCGCGCGTCGCCGGCATACCGCCGCTAAAATGAAGCGTGCTCGTTTGCGCCCGAGGGCGCGCCGCCCGCGTTCACTTCGTTCGGCCGGACCTTCCTATGTCCTCGCGTCAGCGCGCATCCCGGGCAGGCATTTCGCCCCTGCATCGGCTGAATTTCCGCTCCCCGCGTTTCCGTTTCCGTCTAATTCAGAGCAAAACGAGCAAAGGATACCAAGGCAAATTCCTGGCAAAACTGGGGCCCTGCAAGGAATCGTGCGAGACGTCGCGGAGCGCGGCATTGTCGGCGCCCGGGTTGCACTCACCAATCGCGCCACGGGAATGACGCGCACTCTCATGACAAACGCGGATGGCGTTTTCCGCTGGACGGACCTCGCGCCGGGAACCTATTTGTTGCTGGTGCAAAGCGACGGCTTTGAGAGTTTAACGCGCGACGATGTGCGGCTCGACACGGGCGATGTCGTTACCGTTGAGCTGACGCTTTCGCCCTCGCCGATCTCAGCCATCCCCGTCTCTCGTTTGCCGCGAATGCCTGAGCTCGGTCCTCCAGCTCCCGGCACCTTGGCCACGGCAGCCGCCGCGTCCTATCGCGAACTGCGCCGCCGTCCAGACGCGCAACCGGGACAGGAGATCGTGATGGCTGAAATTCTTCCGCCTTCGCAAGAAGTGTTTCTCGAGATGCCGGACCGCTGGAACGTGGCCATGCCGGAATGGAATCGATACGGTCGCAGCGGGGAATATCCGTACGTGCGCGCGAGCCACTGGTGGGATCCGTTTAACCGCAACCGGCTGAAGGGCGATGCGCCGATTTTCGGCCAGCAGACATTCTTGAATTTTACTGCGACCTCGGACACTTTTCTGGACGAGCGCCGCGTGCCGTCAATGAGCAATATCAGCTCGGCACGGCCCGGCAGCAGCGATTATTTCGGCAAGGGCGAACAGTTCGCGCTGAGCCAGACGTTCCGCTTTTCCTTCGACCTGTTCCACGGTGATACTTCGTTCCGTCCTGTCGATTGGCGAATCCAGGTGACTCCCGCCGTGAATGTGAATTATCTGGATGTGCGCGAACTGGGAATCGTGAATATCGACGTGCGCGATGGCACCACGCGGCTCCAGGCTCACGCCGGGCTTCAGGAAGCGTTTGCGGAATACAAGATTCGCGATTTGAGCCCCAATTACGATTTCTTCTCGGTGCGCGCAGGGATTCAGAGTTTCTCCAGCGATTTTCGCGGATTTCTGTTCGTGGACGAGCAGCCCGGCGTGCGCCTGTTTGGAAATCTTCATTCCGATCGCTGGGAATATAACGCCGCCTACTTCAACCTGCTCGAGAAAGATACGAATAG
>Ga0210396_10000146_pt1 | contig 123538 bp, 113 predicted proteins | sample IncBWH17OmetaG_FD_155466 | JGI IMG/M metagenome (GOLD analysis project Ga0210396, IMG submission 155466) | Forest soil microbial communities from Barre Woods Harvard Forest LTER site, Petersham, Massachusetts, United States - Inc-BW-H-17-O ...
GCTGATGCGGAAGGTGCGGCATCGCGGAGTCTGTAGAGTGGATTGGATTTTTACCATGGCCTGCGCCGCCTACAACTTGGTGCGCATGCGAAACCTGACCGCCGCAGTTCCGGCGGTGTAAGTCCGGGCCGACGGCTGTCTTCAGGACCATCGGGTTAGACTCCGAGGGTCACAAAAACACCGGAAATCAAGCCGTTCGAGATCAGCAACCATGAGAAACAGAAAGAAAAACACGCTGCAATTCAGTTTTTCCGCAGCCTGCTAGCGGGCCAAGACAGTTAGGCTCTGAGAAATCGCTGTGATCACAAGTGTCCCATATAGCCGACGACGGCGAACCGAACAACGACTTCCACATAGTCTCCGATAAGAGCTAGACATTCGTCGAGGTCCCGGTATGCAAAGGGCCCGTCGGTTCTTAAGGAAGCATCCTCCACTCCTGAAGGAATCAGAACGGATCGACGCAGCTTGGCAAAGTCGTAGGAGTCCGCTAGGGGTTTGGAGGCACTCCTTGACATCGCGCGCCCGGTGCCGTGGCTGAGGGAAGAAAGGATATCCTCGACCTTTTGCTTGGCCCGGAACAGAACTACGTCCCCTGACATGTGCGAAGGAAGTACTGACAGGGATCCGGGTCTCAACCGAACTGAACCCTTCCGGATAATGACCCCGCCATCATTGAGTTGCTCGTAAGTGTTATGAGGGAGATCGAGGATGAGTTCGGTCGGTCCGAATACTTCGTCTACGCGCTCATGAATGGCGGCGCAATTGTCCGCGGCCCACTGAACGACCTCGAGCGAACTCCCGATCAAAATTCTCTGGCATGTCGATCAAGTCATCGACAAGACCCGATTCATTACGAGAACCCGTGTGGATTACGAAGTAGAGCGGCCCCTCGCCATAAGGAGCCACTGCATCGAGGAAGTGGTTGCCGCCACCCAGGTCCCCGAGGGTACCTTTATTTGTTCGCAACGCACACGACTCGGTCCCATCGCGGGAGGTCTAGGTCTTGCGGGGGAACTGTGGACTTGACCAGTCGCATCCCGCAGCCACAGTCTGATACGGCAAAGCGGCGCCAGTCTGGCTGGTGGGTCAACACTGCAGTGCCTGTCGGTAGAGGGGACTTCCCCGGGCACGCGTCTGGCAAGAACACGATATGTTCTGCCCGCAAGCCATGCGGAATCCACGAATGGAGTCTCCCAATCGGTTCCGCAGATAAATTCGTAACTTTCACGTCCCATCCCCTGCCGTTGAGGAGCCACAAACTCGAGTGTACTTTAGTAGTCCGCCGAATCATCGCTTCTACTTCCCAAAGACGCATCAGCGGAACATATTTCAGAATGCCGCAATCGACCTTCGGGGCACGTTCCCGGATTGCGCATAGCGCTCGTACGCGAAAAAATCACGCTCTGTAAATTTGCGTAAAGCTGCACGCACCATCAGTAATTGCCCAAAGTAATGCGATCTCAATTCCCTTCGTGCGACAACAACTTGAACGGTAACGCGACTTTTCTCCACCCTCGGTGTTCATTTCATCAAGGACGGAGGTGGCAAATGTTCAAGAAAAGTTTATTCGCGGTGTTCGGATTGGCTCTGGCGCTGGCTCTCGCAACCCCTGAAAAGGCGCACGCCGGCGTGGCCATCGGCGTGACGGTTGGCGGCCCGGTGGTTGTTGCCCGCCCGGCTTATCCATATCCGTATGCGTATCCGCGTCCGGTTGTGGTGGCGCCCGCTTATGTCTATGCGCACCCTTACTGGTATCGCCCGGGGCCGTCTTTCTACGGACGCTATTACTATGGTCGCCCCTACTGGCGGCATGAAGCGTTCGAGCGGCACGAGTATTGGGGGCATCGCGGCTACGATCGCCGCTAACTAAGAATAATTTCTTGTCTCGTGTGTGGCGGGCTCCTCGTGGAGCCCGCCTTCGTCTCTTTAGTCTTTAGTCGTCAGTCGTTGGTCGTTGGCAACCGCTCCTCGCACGAAATTCATGACTGCCAGGGTCCAGAGCACCAGGTTTCTGCGACGGAAGACTTGCGGCCCAAGATTGCCTTTCCGCGGGCGATCAAATGACGAAGGACTAACCTTTAGGTTTCGCTGACGACGTACGACGGAAGACTGACGACCATTCCTCTGCTAACATCCCTGCAAGGTGGCGTTGAAATCCAAACGCAGAATCTCCGGCAAGCCGAAAAAATCGGCGCGCCGAGCCGCGTCGACTGACGCCCGCCCCGGTCCCGAACTCGTCATCATCACGGGCCTCAGTGGATCGGGCAAAGCCTCCGCGCTCAAGGCCTTCGAAGATCTCGGCTACTACTGCGTCGACAATCTCCCCGTTGACCTGATCCCGCGCTTCGCCGAACTTGCCGTGCAGTCGCCGGAAATTCGCCGCACCGCCCTCGTGGTCGACGTCCGCGAAGGCTCGAAGCTCGAGCACCTTCCCGCGATCGTCAAATCGGTGCGCCGTATGCTGCCCACAATGGTGATTTACCTCGAGGCCACGGAAGCCTCGCTGATCCGGCGCTACAGCGAAACCCGCCGCCCGCATCCGCTCGGCGCCAACACCCCAGTGCGTTCTTCGCTCACGGCTGAGCGGCGCCGCCTCAAACCGATCCGCGCTATCGCCGATTGGGTCATCGACACGTCGAAGTTCAACGTCCACGAACTGCGCGCGCACCTGACCGGTCGTTTCCAGAAAAAATCTTCCGACAAGAACATTCTGGTCTCATGCGTGAGCTTCGGCTTCAAGCACGGAGTGCCCGAAGACGCCGACCTTATGTTCGACGTCCGCTTTCTCCCCAATCCGCACTTCGTCCCCGAGTTCCGCCCGCTCACCGGGCGCGATCCGCGCGTGGCCAAATACATCCGCTCGTTTCCCCAGACGCGCGAGTTCATCAAGCGCATCTCCGAACTGTTGATCTATCTGCTGCCCCACTATGTAGAGGAGGGGAAGAGCTACCTGACCATCAGCTTCGGCTGCACCGGCGGCCAGCACCGGAGCGTGATGATCGCCGAGGACGTGAGCAAGCACCTCCGCAAAGCCGGATACCGCGTCAAGATCGAGCACCGCGACAGCCCGTGAGCATTTAGCAGTTAGCATTGAGTACTCAGCATTCAGCACTCAGGAACGTTCTCCAGGACGAACCGGACCCTCCAAACTCTGTCATCCCGAGCCGAGAGAGGCGCTGCCGAACGCAGTCGAGGGACCCCTTGTCCACCAAAACCACGTGCGGCCTCGATGGCATTTCAACCACGAAGTCCGAGGCGATACCCGCCGCATAACGCCCTTCAATCTGCGCAAGCAGTAGGCGGCGATGCTCGCTCAGGTTCACTCTCTCAGCGATTTTCCCTAGAAGAACCGCTCTGTCGACCACTGACCTGATTGCTGAGTGCTGAATGCTGAGTGCTGAATGCTGAATGCTGAGTGCTGAGTGCTTGCCTCTGATTGCCGAGTGCTGAATGCTCAGCGCTGCGCTAAAATAACCGTTTGCGTCCATTCCACGGTATCCTTGCGCCCACCCGGTCCCGGTTCGACCGGAAATCCCTACTTCGGGACGGCCTATGCGGCAATTGACCCGCCTGTTGCGGTACGCCCTGCCTTATTGGTGGCAAATCCTGGCGTCCGTGACCCTGATGGCCGCAGTCGGCTTCCTCGATTCTTTCCGGCTTCTCCTGATCGGACCCATCCTTGATCGCGTACTGAACCCCAGTGCGCCCGCTCACGATCTTCGCCTGTTTCAGGTCCCCGGAACTCACTACTCCGTCCAACTCCAGCAGTTTGTTCCGTCGCACCTGCAAAATCCCTGGAGCGTGGTTGCCTTCGCACTGGTTGCGTCTACCCTCTTAAAGGGCGTGTTCGACTACGCGGGCACCTATCTGGTCAGCTACGCGGGCTTCGGCACCATCACCGACCTGCGCAACGACATGTACGGCGCCATCCTCCGGCGCTCGGCGGCTTTCTTTCAGAAGCACACTACCGGCACTCTGCTCTCGACCATCATCAACGATATCGAGCGCGTCCAGTTCGCTCTCTCCAGCGTGCTTGCCGAATTTCTGCAGCAGACCTTCACCCTGATTTTCACCGCCGCCTTCGTCGTGATGCTGGGCGGACGCCTGGCTTGGGTCCTCGTTCTCTTCCTCCCCGCGATCATCATCTCTTCGACGAAAATCGGCCTCCGCGTTCGCCGCACCACCCGGCGCGGCCAGGACAAGCTTGCCGATATCCAGAACATCCTGCACGAGACCATTACCGGCAACCGCATCGTCAAGGCGTTCGGGATGGAGTCGTGGGAGGTCGCCCGCTTCCGCAGTGCCGCCGCCCGCCTCCTACGTGCGAACCTTCGCTCGGTTGCCGCCGCCGCGGTCAGTTCGCCCCTCATGGACACCTTCGGTGCGATCGCGATCGCCCTGCTGCTCCTGCTCGGCCGCAACGAGATTAACCGGGGCGCCTTCACGCCGGGCACCTTCCTCGCGTTCATCGTCCTGGTCTTCAAGCTCTATGAGCCCGTTCGCAAGTTCGCGCTGTTTAACAACAGCTTCCAGCAAGCCGTCGGCGCGTCCTCGGAAATCTTCAAGTTCATGGACACGGAAGACGACGTTCGCGAGAAGCCCAATGCCAAGCCGCTGCCTGCCTTCTCCAAGGGCATTGTTTTCGAGCGCGCGACGTTCTCCTACGAGGGTAACGGCGATGGCGGCCGCGAAATCCTCCGCGACATCGATCTCGAGGTGAAAGCGGGCGAGGTTCTCGCCATCGTGGGCTCCAGCGGCGCCGGGAAGAGCACGCTAGTCCACCTGATCCCCCGCTTCTTCGACTTGACCTCCGGTCGTTTGCTCGTCGACGGGCGCGACATTCGCGACGTGACCCTCGGTTCTCTCCGCGCCCAGATCGGCATCGTTACCCAGGAAACCGTGCTCTTCAACGACACGGTCCGCAACAACATCGCCTACGGTCAGCCGCACGTCTCCAAGAAACAAGTGGAAGCTGCCGCAAAGGCCGCCCTCGCGCACGATTTCATCCTCGAGATGCCCGACGGCTACGACACCGTTATCGGCGAACGCGGCTTGCGCCTCTCCGGCGGGGAGCGCCAGCGCATCGCCATCGCGCGTGCCATTCTGAAAAACGCTCCGATTCTTATTCTCGACGAAGCGACCTCGGCACTCGACAGCGAGTCGGAAGCTCTGGTGCAATCAGCTCTACAGAACCTGATGGTCGGCCGCACGGTCTTCGTCATCGCGCACCGTCTCTCGACCGTCCGCCGCGCCGATCGCATTGTCGTGCTGGAAAACGGGATGATCGGCGACATCGGTGCCCACGAGGAACTGATGAAAAAGCTCGGCACCTACCGGCGCCTGCACGATTTGCAGTTCCTGGAAATGGATCAGTCGAAGGCTGCGGCTCCGGCACGGCAGTGAGTCGCTCGTGGCTTGTAGATTGTGCTAGCAGCTGATAGCCGAGTTTATGAAGCCTACTCGAGCCAGCGGGCGGGGTTCGCTAGCAGCCAGTAGCTAGAAGCTAGTAGCTCGGCAGCAATCCGGTAACTGGGAACTGGCAACTGAGAACTGTTTTCTCATGTCCATCCGCTCCATGACGGGGTTCGCCCAGGTGAAAGGCCAGGTCAATGGCCAAGTGAGCTTCACGCTCTCGCTCAAATCGGTCAACCACCGCTTTCTCGATCTGCACTTCCGGATGCCTTCGGAAACCGATTCCCTCGAGATGAAACTGCGCCGTGTCCTCAAAGAAAAAGTCGCGCGCGGCCACGTTGAACTTACGCTCAGCCTCGATCGCGGAACCAACGAGGGGTTCGCACTGAACCGCGAATTGGTGGGCGGCTATATCAAGGCTTTTCGCGCCGCGGCTACGGAATTCGGACTTGTCACCGAACCCGACCTCAACGTAGTCCTGCGCATGCCCGGCGCGATGGATGGCGGTGCCGAAACCGCCGATGGCGAACTCGAAGCGGCCGTTCTATCCAAGATCGACGAAGCGCTCACCCGCCTCAACACCATGCGGGACGAAGAGGGTCGCGGCATCGAGCGCGAATTGCGCGATCGCATGGAGCACATCCAAAAAGCCGGCTCCGGAGTCGAGCGCCACCGTCAGGCCATCCTCCAAAGCTACGTCGAAAAGCTGCGCAGCCGCATGCAGGAGCTAGTCGGCGCCAATGTCGAGCCTGAACGCCTTCTGCAGGAAGCCGCCCTGCTGGTCGATCGCAGCGACATTCAGGAAGAGCTGGTCCGCCTGCAGACCCACATCAAGCATTTCCTCGGCCTACTCGACGAGAAGGGCGAAGTCGGCAAGAAACTGGACTTCCTGCTCCAGGAAATGAACCGCGAGGCCAACACCCTGCTTTCGAAGACCTCCGGCCTCGCCGGGGACGCGCTCAAGATCACCGAGATGGGGCTAGTGATGAAGTCGGAGATCGAAAAATCTCGCGAGCAGGTACAGAACGTCGAATGACGACTGTCTTTATCATTTCTGCCCCGTCCGGTTCCGGAAAATCAACGCTGGTGGCTGAACTTCGCAAAATCGTTGAAGGTCTGGATTTTTCTGTGTCCTACACGACGCGTCCGCCCCGCGGAAGCGAGCAAAATCGCAAGGAGTATTACTTCGTTCCCAGGGAAGAATTCCAAGCCATGGTTGCGCGGGGCGAGTTCCTGGAGCATGCGGACGTCTACGAGAACTATTACGGCACGCACCGCCGCTTCCTCGAAGAAGCCCAGCGCAACAACCACGACCTGCTGCTCGACATTGATGTCCAGGGAGCTGCGCAGATCCAGAAGAGCATTCCCGACGCAATCAGCATCTTTGTCTTGCCGCCCAACTACAAGAAGCTGGAGTGGCGTTTGCGGAACCGCGGTACCGACTCTCAGGAAGTCCGGCTCCGCCGGTTGGCCACCGCCCGTCGGGAGATTGAGAATTACGAGAAGTACGGCTATATTTTAGTGAACGACGATCTGGAACAGGCCGTCGACGAAATGAAGGCGATTGTGCTTTCTGAACGCGCGCGGCGCTCGGGCCGTCCGCTAACCGCCGAAGACCAGGAGAACCTGCGAATGGCGGAGAAACATCGTCTTCACAATATGCGCGATCGGATCAAGCCCATCTTGGACTCTTTCCGCGATGCTCAAAACCAGGATCCGGACTAGCCGCTGGGTCTTGGGGGAGAAATGTATGAAGTTGATCGAAGGCTTCGACAGCAACTACCGTTACATCCTTGTCGCTGCTCGCCGCGCCCGCCAACTCCAGGGTGGTGCGCCGCCGGTCGTCGAAACCAGTTCCCGCAAGCCCTGCCGCATCGCTCAGGACGAAATCCGCGCTGGAAAAGTAAAGTGGGTCATCCCGGAAGCGCCCAAGGCGGCCGTCCAAGCCGCTGGCGAGGTGCTCGAGCCAGGTACACCGACCGATTCCTAATCAACGTTCCAGGCATCCAATAGTCCTTCTCCTTCCCCGTTCTATGAAAGTGGCTCTCGGCGTCACCGGTGGCATTGCGGCGTATAAGGCGGCGGAGATCGTTCGCCTGTTACAGGATCGCGATATCCGGGTGCAGGTGATCATGACGCAGGCCGCGCAGGAGTTTGTCCGGCCTCTCACCTTTGCCGCGCTCTCCGGGGAAAAAGTCATTACCAGCATGTTCGACGCGGGCAATGACGACCCAAACATCGACTCCGCGATAGAACACATTGCGGTCGCGCAGTCCATCGACGCCCTGGTCGTTGCGCCCGCCACCTCCGACATCCTCGCCAAATTTGCGCAAGGGATCGCCAACGATTTCCTCAGCACGCTCTATCTCGCCACCACGGCGCCGGTGGTGGTTGCCCCGGCCATGAACGTCAATATGTGGAATCATCCCGCGACCCAGGCCAACCTCGAGATTCTGCGCAAGCGGGGCGTGAAAGTGGTCGAACCCGACAGCGGATACCTCGCGTGCGGCATGACCGGTGCAGGCCGACTCGCCGCGAATGAGGCGATTGTCGCGGCTGTCATGCAGGCGCTAGGTTCGTCCCAGGACCTCGCCGGCGAAACGGTCTTGATTACAGCTGGCCCCACGCGTGAGAAGATCGACCCGGTCCGCTACATCACCAACCGCTCCAGCGGGCGCATGGGATACGCCCTTGCCGAGGCCGCATTGCGCCGCGGCGCGCATGTTCTCCTCATTAGTGGCCCGACCAACATCGTTCCACCCGGGGCTGCCGAGTTCACTCGCGTGGAAACCGCCGAGCAGATGCGCGAGGCCGTGCTCACACAGCTTCCTCAGGCCACCGTCGTCATCAAAACTGCGGCCGTCTCCGACTATCGACCGAAATCTGTGGCTTCGCAGAAGATCAAGCGCTCCGGACCCACTTCCCTCGAACTCGAGCCTACCGCCGACATCCTTGCGGAACTGGCTTCCAAAAAGACGAATCAGATCGTCGTCGGCTTCGCAGCTGAAACGCAGGATGCGCTCGAAAACGCGCGCAAGAAGCTTTCCCGCAAATCGCTCGACGCGATTGTCGTGAACGACGTTTCGCGCGAAGGCGTCGGCTTCGACTCCGATCGCAACGCGGTCCACATCATCACCCACGACGAAATCATTGAAGTCCCCGAAACCACGAAGTGGGACGTGGCCCAGCGAGTACTCGACCAGATCGTCAAGTTGCGCAAACGCAGCCACGTAACCGCCAGCTAGCGCTGCGAGTCTTCGCGCATGACGCATTCGCGCACTTCGATGGAGAAACGCGCATCCTGCCCCGCGCAGATATGGAGAGACGGGCGTCTCGCCCGTTCAGATATCGATTCGGCAGTGCCCCAGGTTCGCGTCCGTTCTGTGGACGCTAACCCGGGAAGGTGCTGTGAATGCGTCCAACGTATAAAAGAGCACATCTGTCCCGGCTGTCCGGTCCAAAGAGCTGCAAGGGCACAGCAAAATCCCAGCCCCGGAGGGGCAATCGAATTTAGCCCAGCGCTTTAGCGCGTGGGAAAAGGGACGGCCGGGTTTGGTAACTTAACTCCTCCAGGAGAAACCATGCGCCTTTGCTCATGTGCTGCTGCCATAATCATCTTGACCGCCATGCCCTTCGCTCAGGACAAACCCATTCCCGTCGAACAGGAACCTCATCACAAAGTGGTCTTCAAGAATGAATTCATCGAGGTCATGCGCGTGAACCTCAACCCTGGCGAGCGGACTCTCTATCACACGCACGCGCACGATCGCGCCGCCGTTGAACTGTGCACGACCTCGATCACGCAACAGAAAGTCGGCGAGACCGAAGCCGCGGCTAACCCAATCAAGCCCGGCGACGTTTCGCTGTCAACAACCGAGCCCGGCGGTTATTCCCATCGCGTGCACAATGTTGGATCCAGCCTCTTCGACGTTCTCGATGTCGAGTTTCTGCAGACTCCCGGCAAACCTTCCGACGCCGTCGCCGGGCCCGTTGTCGGCGAAAACCCAAGCGCCCGCGCTTATCGCTGGGAACTTGCGCCCGGTGCCAAGTCCCCCGAGCACACACATCATCGGCCTTACCTGATCGTTGCCGCGACTCCCATGCAGTTGAAGATGACCGCTCCCGACGGCCAATCCCGCACCGAAACCGTGAAGCCCGGCGACTTTCACTGGGTCGACGCGCAAGTCACCCACGTCCTCACCAACGAAGGCTCGGCTCCGGGCACGATCGTCGAATTCGAGTTGAAGTAACTTCGCATTCCGCGATCGCGAGCAAAAGTAGCGCCGGCGTCTCGCCGGCTTCTGTTTAACGGCTTTCTTTCGCGGCTTCATCGGGGTTATTCCGTCGAACTTGCAGTATTTGTGTTTTGATCGCCTCAGCAATCGGAGCCGCAAGGCGCGGGAAGATTTTCCTTCGCGCTATTCACTAAAGCTAGTCGAAGTCTGCGGGTCAAAGGCCCTTTTGCCCCGGAGGGGCAGACGATTTTAGCCCAGCGCTTCAGCGCTGGGTAAGGCCCAACAAACGGCCGAGTCCCGGAGGGACGGCACACAACAATCTCCGATGATATTCTGATCTCCGATGTCCACGCCGTTCTCTGCCGACGCGCGCCGCGCGCTTGCCAATCGCATCCGCTTCTACCAGGAGATGGGCATCTACGACTTTTACCGGAGGGAAGGCGCGCCGGCCGTTATCGAAGCCATCGAACCGAGCGGCGAAAACTCCGGAATCCCAACCCAGCCTGAACAGCGAGAGGAAATGTCCCCAAGAAAATCGGCGGTTGCCGTGTCGGCTGCACGCGACGAAAACAGGTTTGAAGTCCTCACTTCGCTCCCCGAACGCGGCGTCGCCGATCCCGTTAAAGCGCTGAAACTCATCCGCGAAGACCTGGGCGACTGCACGCGCTGCCCCCTGCACAAGCAGGGACGCAAGCAGATTGTGTGGGGCGTGGGCGATCCGGATGCCGATCTCATGTTCATCGGTGAAGCTCCGGGTGCCGACGAAGACATTCAGGGCGAGCCGTTCGTGGGCCGCGCCGGACAACTCCTCACCAACATGATCAAGGCAATGGGGCTAACCCGCGAACAGGTCTATATCGCCAACATCATTAAGTGCCGTCCGCCGAACAATCGCACGCCAGAGCGCGAAGAGTGCGAAACCTGTTCGCCCTTCCTGATGCGCCAGGTCGCGACGATCAAGCCAAAGGTCATTGTGGCGCTGGGCGCGGTTGCGGCGCGAACGCTGCTCGCCATCAACGACTCGATGTCGAATCTGCGCGGCCGCTGGTACGAATTCCGTCCGGCCGGCGTGCGCAGCAACGATCCCAACTGGTCGAGCGCAAAGCTCGCCGTCACCTATCACCCGGCGTTTCTGTTGCGCGATCCGCGCCAGAAAAAAGAAGCCTGGAAGGATTTGCAGATGGTGATGAAAGAGCTGGGACTCAAGCCGACGCCGAAAACAGAATAATCAGCCGAACATCGACGCGGCGTTGTTACCTGAGAGACTCCTGGTGGGTCGATCGTCTCTCGATCTGCTCCAACGCCTCGGCAATCGACTTGAGGCAATCGATGATCGCCCGATGCGCCAACTGGATGCCGGCGTCTTCCACTCTCGAGGACACGCAGGGCGTCGTGCTCCCTGAATCCCGCAACGCAACTTCTACCGTGTGGATTTTGTCTCGCACCTGATCGAGAGCCGTCGACATTCGCGCCACCTCTGCCGTACTCGCACCGGGGAGCCCGTCGAGCAGGATGCTCACAATCGGTGTCTAGTCTCAACAGAACGTCTGACCAACCGGAAGCTGCATTCAACTTCCGTAGATCACGTTTAGTACAAACCGGGAATCAGGCGGCTTGTGGCCTTGCGATAGTTTTCGTATTCGGCGCCGAACGCGTCCACCAGCGCCACTTCCTCAACGTGGATCCGGTAAAGCATCGCTGCTGTGATTGGCAGCAGCACCACGAACAAGCTCACCCAGTCTCGATAGTGAAATGCGAGGCCGGCGAAGGCCAGCCACAATCCTGTGTACGACGGATGGCGCAAGTATCGATAAACGCCCGTGCGCGTAATGGTCTGGCCTTCGTGGATGGCGACGTTCGCCGTAAAAAGCTTGCCGAGCGTCAGAATGGCAGTCCAGCGCAGAGCCAATCCAGCAACCACAATCACGATCCCGATAACTTTTGCTGTGTGCGACGAAATGGGTATTCTCGCGAGTCCCACTTCGCCGAGCCATCCTCCCGCGAAGCAGGCCGCTGCGATGACTGTCCACAAAATGGCCAGCGAACCCCGATCGCGTACGCTGGCTGAGCCACCTTTCGCTCTTGTGCCAATGGCGATCACAATCTCAGAAGCCACCCACACCCAAATCAACATCCGCCAGAGAATTGTGAGAGTCATGAAATGGTCAGTTTGGAAAGCGCCAGGGTTTCTTGGAGTCTTTGTGGTTCGCTAAAGTGTCTCAAATTGATTCACTTTGGGCTAAGTTATTGAAAGTTCGTTCTGTCGATTTCGTCTTCTCGAGAACCACGTGTGATCGCCGCGTAGAATGCCCGCTAATTGCGTTAGAACGCGCCAGAGTCGACGATCGGGGTCGAGGTGGAGGCTCAGGTCATTCATGCCACCGATCGGCCAACCTCGCTCGGGCGAGCCGATCGCGCTTCTCTTTCTCTCGTATCTGCGGTCAAACGCCGCTGCTCTTTGCGATAAGCTAATTCATTGAGCGTCAACCATTCGCCATAGCCAGGGCACCAGTACATTGCCTGCTGTTCTGGCTTGTGTGGTCGTGGTTTCTGTCGTTCGTGAGACATATTCCTCCTAAAAACACGAATAGGGCCAATCGCCCTAGAGCGACTGACCCTACCGATTCTCTTTGGTGTTAGATGGCTACTGCTGCGTGGGCTCCGATGGAATGACTGGCCGCTTGCGCCTGCGGAATCTCCTCCTTAGCTTCTTGCTTGCTCGCTTCCGCTGCTGCCTTCTCTTTCTTCTGCTGCTCCATGAATGCCTCATACATCGGAGCTAGCATGTAGGTGGTACCAGCCGCTGTCTTGACTCGCTTCACGTCGATCTTCAACAGGTTCCTGACGTAGTACACGCAATCAGACGGATACTTGTCGTTCAGACTTTTGAGTTGAGTCTGCGTGACTGGACCTTGCTCCAGCATCTTCAGGGTAGCCTCTGCCTGCTGACGTGATTTGGATGCTGGCTTAGCTGCTTCCAACTCTTTGACTCTCTTTGTTAGTCCGGCCACCTGTTCCTTCAGCAGAGCATTCTCTCGCTCTAGCTGCTGCTCTTTGTCCTGCTTTTCCTTCGGTGTCATATAGAATCTCCTTGTAGGGAGACCCTAGAAGACATCAAGGTCATGAAGTAGATCGCTTCCCTATTGACCGCCCTGACGTAAGACGGGTTTCCTTAGGTGATGCGTACTAGAACAGCCACTTTCCGGGGTGTCCTTCGACTTGCACGTGCGGCGCCACCGCACCAGTGATCTGCCGGAACTGCTGCCACTTATGTCTTCTAGGTCCTCCCTACAAAGACATTTTGGCATAGTAACTAAAGGGTTAATGGCAAGTATTTTTGAACTTAGATCTGGCAGGAGCGGCAAAAGATGGGCATTGGAAATGCTTGATTGCTAATGGAGTTGCTAATAAAAATCAAAAAGATTTTGTCCGATTGCCGGACTCATCCCTCGAGCTCTGTAATACAAAACTTATCAAATAGTTAATGCTACCAAAAGAGTCGGCGTTCCAACGGTCCGACCAATCGCGACACGGCCCCTACTTTCTGATACGCCAAAAAGTGAAAGCAAGCTCAACAACCGAGAATTGGAAACTGAAAACTGAAACCAGGAACTGAGAACTGAGAACTGAGAACTGCCTTCATCCCATCCTGCCCGTGCCAATCCCTTGCGCCCAGTCTTCGCGGCCGAGGGCGCGCGCATGCTCGGCGGCAGCATGGTGATCGTAGGCCACACGCTCCAGCGACACGTTCCAGCTGGTGCCATTCTTTTCGAGAATCCCGTAACAGGCATGCGGCGAGAACGTCTGCATGCGATAGCGCACCGGATCGACATCGTCGTATGCCGGAACGCCGATGCTGCCGGGATTGACGACGAGCTGTCCGTTGGCCAACTCGACCACGCGCGGAATGTGCGTGTGCCCGCACAGCACCACCGACTGGTGCACGCCCTGCAACAATTCCCGAATCGCACCCTCGGATCGCACTTCGGGCAATCCCTCCATGATGTCTTCGAGCAGGTAAATCATGTCGCTCCCTGGCGTGCCGTGGCAGAGGAACACATCATTGCCGAGGGTGGCCGTCTTCGGCAGGCTGCTGAGCCAATGAATCGGCTCCTCACCCAGATCGCGGATCACGTATGCCAGGGTCGGAATGTACGCAAGATCGCGCTCGCTCGCCTCGTAGATGAGCCGATCCTGGTTTCCCTGAATCGTGGCCAGGACGTTTTCGTGCATCAGGCGCTCATAGGTCGCATGAGGCTTGAGCGGCCCATAAAGCGTGTCGCCCAGATTGACGAAGGCCTCGATCCCACGACTCTTGGCGTGTGCCAGCACGGCGTCGAGCGCCCAAACATTGGCGTGAATATCGGCGAGGATGGCCAGGCGGGTGGTCACAGGCGCAGATACCAAACTTTAAGATTCAGGCTATCAGAAATCTGGAAAAATCGGTTTTCGGGTCTCAGGGTTTAGGTGTCAAGTCTTTGGTCTTAGAGCTTAGGTCTTAGGTATTAGGGATTGGACCTTGGGAGAACCTTCGGCTGCCGATCGATAAAGACAAGACTTGCGGAATTCCAATCCCGGTCTGTTCGGGGAACGTTCCGCGCTGTTAGGCTAGACACTGACTTTGTTTCGGAACTTCGGTTCGGAGTTTCCCGAAAACCTAAGACCCAAGAGCTAAGACCTAAGACCTGACGCCTGAGACCTAAGACCTGAGACCTGCATTCCAATTCTGCGACGTAGCCTTGCCCGTGCCGCTCGACATGGCTTTTTCCTATCACGTGCCCGATGGGATGGAGCCTGCCGTGGGCGGACGTGTGCTTGTGCCATTCCGGCAGCAGCGCATGAGCGGGATCGTCGTGGATCTGCACGACCGCAAACCCAGCGTCGAGACCAAGAACGTCGTCAGCGTGCTTGATCCCGAGCCCGTGCTCGACGCGCAACTGATGCGGCTCGGCAAGTGGATCGCCGACTACTATCTCGCGCCGCTCGGAGAAGTGCTCCGCACCATGCTGCCTCTGGGGGCGGAATTCAAACGCTCCGTCCGCTACCGCATCGCCGACCAGGGCCACATGGCGCTGCACGTCGGAAGCACAACGGGATCGGCGGCCCGATCGAGGCGCCCCCCCGACGATCAGCTGGCCGAATTTCGTGTGCTCGACTATCTGGCGAATCGCGACGACGCACCGGAAGGAAGCCTTCGCAGCGCGACACGGGTGAACCGCGCCACCCTCGCCGGCATGGTTCGCAAGAAGTGGATCGTGCGCGAAGACGTGTCGGACGCGCGCGATGCATCGCGTACGATCAAGATCGCCGTGCTGCGGGAGGCGGACCCCACGGCAACGGGTTCTCGATCGAAACTTAACGGCAATCAGCAAACGCTGCTCAACGTCCTCGCCAGATCCGGCGGCCGTGCTCCTGTCGAGCAGATCCAGGCTCTTGATGTTCCACGCACGACGCTGGGCACGCTCATCAGGCGCGGCCTGGTCGAGATCATCGAAGAGCCGGCCGAGTTCCATGTTTCGCGCGTGAAAGCCCGGCCTTCGCCCTTTGACTTCGAGTTCAATCCCGCGCAGAAGCAGGCACTTCACCGCATCGAAGAAGGAGTGGCCGCCCGCAAGTTTAGCGGAATGCTGTTGCACGGTGTGACGGGCTCCGGCAAAACCGCCGTCTATCTCGCGGGCATGCGTGCTGTGCTCGAAGCCGGACGCTCGTCGATCCTGCTTGTCCCAGAAATTGGCCTTACCCCCGCCGTGGCGGCCGACCTTCACCAGGTATTTGGCGACGAGGTTGCCATTTTGCACTCGGGCCTCTCCGACGAGGAGCGCGCCGAGCAGTGGCATCGCATCAAGCGCGGCGAGGCGCGCGTCGTCGTTGGCACACGCTCTGCAGTCTTCGCGCCGGTGGCCGACCTCGCGCTGATCATCGTCGACGAAGAACACGACTCGTCCTACAAGCAGGAAGAGACGCCGCGCTACCACGCGCGCGACGTGGCCGTGATGCGCGCCAAGATGGCGAACGCGACGGTCGTGCTTGGCTCCGCCACACCGTCGCTCGAGTCGTACTACAACGCGACGAAAAATAAATACGCGCTCGTGGAACTGCCCGACCGGGTGGAGCAGCGCCCTCTGCCCGAGGTCGAACTCATCGACATGAAACTCGAGTTCCAGGAGACCGGGCAGGAGCAGGTGATTTCGCGAAAGCTGGCGGAAGAAATCCGCGAGCGCCTCGAGCGCAAAGAGCAGGTCATGATTCTGCTTAACCGGCGCGGATATTCGCCGGTCGCGCTCTGCCGCGCCTGCGGCAGCCGCATGGAGTGCCGAAATTGCGCGGTGGCGATGACACATCACAAGAAATCGAATCGCATGGTCTGCCACTACTGCGGATTCGAAGCGCCTATTCCCAAGGTATGCGGTGAGTGCGGCAGCGAGTACGTCTATTTTCTCGGCACCGGCTCCGAGAAGCTGGAAGAATTGCTGCACGGCATGTTTCCGACAGCGCGCATCGGGCGCCTCGATCGCGATACCGTTCGCGGCAAGGAAGACTTCGAACGCGTGCTAGGCGCGTTGAATGAATGCGAACTCGATATGCTGGTCGGCACGCAGATGATCGCCAAGGGACACGACGTGCATGGCGTGACACTGGTCGGCGTGGTAGGCGCGGATGCAGCGCTTGGTTTGCCCGACTTTCGCGCTGCCGAGCGCACCTTTCAGCTCCTGACGCAGGTTGCCGGACGCGCTGGTCGCGGCCAGACTCCCGGCAGGGTCGTGCTGCAAACCTATTTTCCGGATCATTATGCCGTGCAATACGCCGCCCGGCACGACTTCGCCGGCTTCTATCAGAAGGAACTGCAATTCCGCAGCTGGATGCACTATCCGCCCTATTCGGCACTGGCAAACGTGCTGATCCGTAGCGACAAGCTTGATGAAGCTCTGCGCTGGTCGGGGATCCTGGGCAAGTGGTTCGACAGCACGCGGCATGAAGGCGTGCGTGTGCTCGGTCCGGCGGCCGCGCCGATCCTGCGCTTGAAGCGCGATTATCGCTATCACTTCGTCCTGAAGTCACCAAGCCGCGAGAAGATGAACACGGTGCTGCGCTCGATGCTCGCCTACGCCACGTCGCATAAGATTCCGAGGACGCAGGTCATCGTAGATGTGGATGCATTGTGGCTGATGTGAGGCCGGTGCTCGGTATTCGGTCTTCGGTGTTCGGAACTGTGGTCAGGTTTCGGGTTTCAGGTGTCGGGAAGTTCAACTCAGGTCAGGAGCTGTGAGCCCAGAGCCGAGAGCCCAAGGCCTAGAGCCCAGGGCCTAGAGCCTAGAGCCCGCCCTTCCCTCGCATTGCGATTCCTGCCTCTCGCGTGATCTACTTTCATCTTCGCAAACGCGTTTCCTCTGGAGAGACTGATGCGCGCTGTCTTGATTGTCCTTATCGCGTTCCTTTTAACCATGTCTACGATTGCGCAGGACAAGCCCGCCGATCACGCCTGGATCGCCACCAGCGACACGTTTACCAAGATGCTGGTGCAGGTCGAGATGAAGCACTCGCCGGAGTCCGGCTCGCGGCAGGGATTGGCCGAGTACGACGAACTGATCTCGCAGCCGACGCTCGCCGACGAAGATCAGGAACGCAAAGAGATCCAGGAAGTTGTTGCCAAGTTCAAAGCGGCGCTCCCGCAACAGAAGCAGAAGGAGGTCGCGCAGGATCTCGAGATCATGATCCGGCGGATCGAACTGCAGTTCAAGATCGAGGACTACCAGCGCGCGCACGAAGTGCCGTTCGTCAACGCCAGCCAACAGGTCTTCGTCGGGCTGCGTATCTTGCTGGACGAGCAGACCCCTGCGGAACGGCGTCCCGCGGCCGTCATGCGCATTCGCCGCTACGCCGGTCTTGATCCCCAATTCAAATCGCTGACCGAGATCCTGAAGCAGCGCGTGAATGAGCAGATGGCAAAGCCGGGCGTGATTTATCCGGCGAAGGTGGAGATCGAGACCGAGCTGGGGCGAAATTCGAATTATCTCGAGGGCATTGCCGCTCTATGCAAAGAGTACAAGCTCGCGAACTGGGAAGAACCGTACAACAAGCTAAAATCGGAACTGGTCGACTACGACGCGTGGATCAAGACGACGGTCCTGCCCAAGGCACGCGCGGACTTCCGCCTGCCTCCGGAGGAGTACGCGCTTGCGTTGCAGAACTTTGGAATCGATATCCCGCCCGCCGAGATGGCGGCGATGGCACACAAGGGCTTCAACGAAATCCAGGAGGAGATGAAGCCGATCGCCGCGCAGATTGCCAGGGAGCGCAAGCTGCCGTCGAGCGACTATCGCGACGTGATCCGCGAACTGAAGAAGCAGCAATTGGTCGGCGATGCGATCTTGCCCTTCTACGAGAACCGTCTGAAGCAGATCGAAGAGATCATCACGAAAGAGCAGATCGTGAGCCTGCCCGACCGGCCGGCGCGCATTCGCATAGCCAGCGCGGCCGAAACTGCGCAGCAACCCGCGCCCCACATGGTGCCGCCGCCGTTCCTGCACAACACTGGGCAGAAAGGCGAATTCGTGCTGCCGCTGAATATTCCGGCTGGACCGGGGCAAACGTCGTCGCAGAAGTATGACGACTTCACCTTCGACGCGGCGGCCTGGACGCTCACCGCGCACGAGGCGCGGCCTGGCCATGAGTTGCAATTTGATTCCATGGTCGAGCACGGCGTCTCGATCGCGCGGGCGCGGTATGCCTTCAACAGCACGAACGTCGAGGGCTGGGGACTTTATTCCGAGTACCTGATCCGTCCGCACATGCCGCTCGAGGGGCAACTGGTCTCGCTGGATTACCGTTTGCTTCGGGCGGCGCGCGCGTTTCTCGACCCTGAGCTGCAGTCGGGCAAGGTTACTCCCGAAGAAGCAAAGCGAGTTTTGGAGCAGGATGTTGTGCAGTCTCCGGCGTTCGCCGAGGAGGAAGTGGAACGCTACACGTACCGTGCGCCCGGACAGGCGAACAGCTACTACTACGGCTTCACGAAGCTGGTGGCCCTGCGCAAAGACGTGGAAGGGGCGCTAGGCCCGAAGTTCAATCAGAAGAAGTATCACGACTTCATCCTCGCGCAAGGTCTGTTGCCACCCGATCTGTTACGCAAGGCCGTGATGGAAGATTTCGTCGGAGCGGAAAAAGCGGCGGGGAATTGACGGAGCCGCCGTGGTAGAAATTCCTGCATCAGATTCCGGTTGTTCGATCAATAAGGGGTCCTTCGACTCGTTCGGCTGTAGCCTCACGACGCTCAGGATGACCGTTTTATGGGATGGAGGGACGGGCGTCCTCGCTCGTCATGAATTTGCATCGATTTTTTCGACGGGCGAGACACCCGTTTTTCCACTGACCTCACGTGACATTCAGATACGTCGTGTAGGCCTCATCGGTGATTGCGGTGAACGGCACGAAATCGAGAGGTCCCGCGACCGTCAAGGCCTGCCATCGCTGCGGGCCAATCTTCTTGGCTGCCATCAATTCTGGGGCGCGTAAGGTCGAGAGTCGCGCGTCAGTGGCAGGGTGGACGGGCGAGACGCCCGTCGCTCCATGATCTTTCGAAGCATGATCCGTCGGATCGTACTCCGTCAGAGTTCGCGGCGAATTCGGCAGAGCAAAGAGCACCAGCGGCCCGGACATCAGCGCCACAGTGTTCGGATGCCAGGGGTTGATCGGCTCGAGCCGCGACCGCATCGGAATCTCGAGTTCGATGCGGTCGCCGGTCTTCCATTGCCGGCGGATTGTTGCGAACTTCCCGCGTTCAACTGGACCTGAAACTGCCTTGCCATTGACGGTGACGGCCGGCTGCTGCGCCCAAGCCGGAATGCGCAGGTTGATCGCGAACTCTTCGGGCTTCGAAGTGGTGACTTCGAACTGCACGGCTCCTTCGAAGGGATAGTTGCTCTTCTGCGTTAGGGTGATCTGCGAGTCGCCGCGCGTCCAGCGCACGGTCGAGGGGACGTAGAGGTTCACGTAGATCGCGTCGGAGTCGCGGAAGTAGGCGCAGATGCGATAGTCGGCCGCCACTTGCGGCAGAGTTCCTGAACAGCAGGGCCAGCGTGCGTCGTGGTAAAACTTGCTCCCCTTGACGTTGTAGTCGGAGTAGTAGAAGGCGCGGCCATCGGCTTCGAGCGGCTTCGCGCCGAGCGCGGTGTTATACATCACGCGCTCCAGGCTGTCGCCGTAAGTTGAGTCACGGGTCACGCGCAAAAGGTAACGCGTGATTTTGAAGTGAGCGTAAGATCCGCAGGGCGTCTCGAAGTGGTTGTGCGTTTTCGTCAGGCTGTTGAAGAGGTCCTCGCTGCCAACCACGCGCAATTGCTCGTCGGGCCCCCAGCCTCCGGTCGCGTAACTTTGCCGCAGAACAATATCAAAACCATTCTTCGCCGCGCGCAGATGTTTCTCGCTGCCCAGCGTGAGGTAAGCCTGCATCGCGGAACTGAGCGCGTTCACGTGACTGTAGGCGTGGCGTCCCGCCATGTCGTTGTCGCCGTTCGCCAGCTTGTCGAAGTAGGTTTCGTGCAGATACTGCTTGGCGAGATCGCGATAACGGTTCCCAGCGCCGAGGTTGCAGGCAAGGAAAAGATTTTCGGGCAGCGTATACGGCTCGTCCCAGTTCCAGGCGACCGGCTTGTTGGGACGCCACGGAGTTCCGTGCTCCACAACGTGGCCGGGGAGTTGCGGTACGGCCGCGTCGGTGGTGCGGTCGAGAATTGTGAAGGCATCCTTGTCGCCCGCGAAACGATAGGAGTCAATCAGCCCGCAGACGAGCTTGTCGTAGCAGTAGGAGGGAAAGCGATTCTTCGCGTAGAAGTCGCCGGAGATGGTCTGCGCGTAGGCGCGGTTGAGACGAAGAATTTTTTCGCGAGTGGGCTGGTCACCCGTGATCGCGTAGTAGCGGGACAGCGCCGAGATCCACTGCCCGAAGGTCGAAGTCGGCGCAAATCCCCAACCATCCTTTCGGAGCTCGCCCGGATCGTACATGTACCACCCGCCCAGATCGTCCCCTGGTCCCGACTGGCCGGACATCTGGCGGAAAGGCTTAAGCAGCGCGTCTTCGCTCAACGACATCAGCACCGCATGCGTGTTGCGCAGTTGTGCTTCGTGGAGATCGCTGTCCAGCGTGACATCGGCATAGCCGAATTGTTCGAGCGGCGGCGCAGATGGTGTGTCCGCAAAAGCGCGGGGAATCGATAACACCCGCGGGATCCAGAAGTGAGGTGCAGAAAAAGCGGCGGTTGCCACGGAGGCGGCTTTCAGGAAATGCCTGCGGGAGAGAGCCTTACGCATACCAACCCATTATCGCTCCGAACCTTTCAATGATCGAAGACAGTCACTGCGACTTAGGCACTCGCCACCAATCTCTTAGACCTTGCTTGACGTCGTGCACCAGAGCTTTGAGCGAGCTGTGGTCGCGGCCTCCCTCAAGGGTGGCCACAGGCTTCGGTGTCAAAGTGACCGCCAGCATCACTCCCGCGAAAATCGCGAGGGCGATGCGCTTGCCCGCTACCTTGGGCCACTCGGCAACATGCGGACGCCGGAAGCTGCTGATTTCGAGCAGGATCGCCCACACCAGCCAACCAGCCCAGAGATAGACAGCCATCGGAATCAGGATCAGGATCACAACCCGCGAGATGAAGCGATGCGCTCGCGGAGCGATCGAGAACACGATGTGGCCGCCGTCGAGTTGCCCGCCCGGGAGCAGATTCAACGACGTAGCAAACATCCCGCCCCACGCCGCGAAGGCCATGGGATGCAACGCGAGCTTCTCCATCGGCAGAGTCGCAGCTGCGCCGTGCAAAACGCCGAGCGCGGCGGTTACACGCTGCGCGAGCGTGAAGATCCACGGATAGTGGACAAAGATCCCCTCGGTCGGCGGCGGGCCGCCGGGGAGAGGCACCGAAAATCCCAGTGCAATCAGCAGCACGCCACAAGCTACCACGAACCCGGCGATCGGCCCGGCGATTCCGATGTCGAAGAGCGCGGTCCGGGAGCGGATCGGCGAACGGATCCGAATAAATGCGCCCATGGTGCCGATGAGCGACGGAAACGGAATAAAAAAAGGCAAGGTCGCATCGACGCCGTAGCGTACGCACATCAAGTAGTGGCCCATCTCGTGAGCCAGCAGGATCAGCATCAGGCTGGCAGAGAACGGGATACCTAGCAGCAGACTCGAGGGATGGCCCCAGACCAGGTCAATCGGAAAAAAGGGAATACTGCTGCTGTCGTTGTCCGCTAGAGGAGAAAGGTGGTGCTGGTAGTTGTATTGGAAATGGATTCCGACCAGCAGGGTTGTGAAGATTGTGAATACCAGCAGAAGGATGTGCAGCCAATAGCGCTGCTTGCGCGGGCGGGTGACCCAAACCTGAACGGGCGGAGGGTATTCCGCGGCGGAGGTTGGGATCGAAGAGATCGGATCTGACATCAGGATGAGGACCTGAGTTGATTTTATCGTGCCGAGGTATAGAGCGGGTGTGGGATGGAGAGTTCTGTGTAGAATCGCGAGTCGGGAATTACGGGACTGTTTTTCGGCCGTCCCTACGGGACTTGGAGAGTTCTGGGCAGCCTACCCAGCGCTGAAGCGCTGGGCTAAATTCGAACGCCCCTCCGGGGCATGAATGAGCAGCGACTATCGCTTTAGCGTGCGGGACGATTTTGGGGCGACGATCAGCGAAAGAATTGAAAGCTGAAAAGTAAACGTTGAAGCACGAGACATGGAACCTCGTGGCCAAGGCCCCGAACCGAGCGCCCGAAGCCCAGAGCCCAAAGCCCAGAGCCCGACTCAGTCGATCGACTGCAGCTCTTTGCCAGGCTTAAACCGCACGGCTTTTCCGGGAGGAATGGAAACTTCGGCGCCGGTTCGCGGATTGCGCCCAATGCCCGTCTTGCGCGGGCGCACATTGAAGACGCCAAAGCCCCGCAGCTCAATGCGATCGCCCTTGGCAAGCGACTTCTTCATGCTCTCAAAAACGGTTTCGACGGCGAGTTCGGCTTTGGTTTTGGTGATGCCGGTTTTATTGACGACTTCGTTAATGATATCGAGCTTAATCACGATGGGCTCCCTTTGGCGATCTGCGGAGAAGGCACCAAGTGCTTGATGCTAAGGGAGATATGGGAGATTGTCAACGGGCGTGAGTGTCGCGTAGGATGACAGGACCAAGTTTCCCAGCCGAGCTTGTCGAACAACCCATCAAGCATTCAGCAGTCAGCACTCGGCATTCAGCCAGTCGAGTTTGGATTTCTGACGGATGATTCGTGGAGAGTGCGCTCTGACAAAAATCGAGCCCTCGCCGCATACCTCTGAGTGCGTGAAGAGATGCCGAGCGGCTGAATGCTAAGTGCTGAGTGCTAAAGGTTGAACCAGAACAGGTTTAGAGACATGTTAGCTGCTGAGAAGCAATCCCGAACTTCCATTCCCACCTCCCGAAGGAGAACCATGCTGAAAAGTGACCGCTGGATCCGCAAGATGGCGCATGAGCACGACATGATTAACCCCTTCTCCGAGAAGCAGGTGCGCGAGGGTGTCGTGTCGTATGGCTTGTCGTCTTACGGATATGACCTGCGCGTGGCCGACGAGTTCAAGATCTTTACGAACGTCAATTCGTCGATCGTCGATCCCAAGCATTTCGATGAGAAGTCGTTTGTGACGGTGCGCACGGATGTGGCCATCGTGCCGCCGAATTCGTTTGCGCTCGCGCGCTCGGTCGAGTACTTCAAGATTCCGCGAGACATCCTGACGATCTGCGTAGGCAAGTCGACGTATGCGCGCTGCGGCATCATCGTGAACGTCACGCCGTTCGAGCCGGAGTGGGAAGGCTTCGTGACACTCGAGATCTCGAATACGACGCCGCTACCGGCGCGCATTTATGCGAACGAGGGCCTGTGCCAGATTATTTTCTTCCAGTCCGATGAAGTGTGCGAAGTGAGCTACGCCGATCGGAAGGGGAAGTACCAGGCGCAGAATGGGATCGTTCTGCCGAAGCTGTAGGGGCGGGTGTTAGGTCTTAGGTCTCAGGTGTCAGGGAAGGCGGGTCGTCGGCTTTCGGCGGCTGATGATTCGTGGCTGGTGGCTGGTAGCGGTCCTTGGTCGTTAGTCGTTGGTCGTTGGCGAAAGTCTTTTAGTTCGACGCAGTTGTGGAATCCGACGTTTCGAAAACCGCGAAACGTGGAGCAACTGGCAAAGAATCTTGGCAAGATCGGGCTCACCCAGCGATCCTGCGGTGTGGCAGGATCCCGTTATTTTTTTGGTTTGGTTGTTCTTGTACTGTCGACCTTGTTTTGGTTCATTGCGTTTCGGTTCGTGAGTTTCCCGCTGTTAGTGACCAGTTGGGCGTGCCTTGGGAAGTTTGATCGGGGGGACATTCGCCCAGCGATCACCGTATGGACGCTCTGGCTCGCACTGAGCTTTTCCCCAATTGACGTATTTCCTATTCCGAAGTTTGGAACACCTAAGCTAGCGCCCCTCGTAATGGGCTTACCTCGACGGAAAACCTCGAGCGCGCAAAGCGCGGCGAAGTGATCCTAGGAGGATGTATTGTTTCGGGCTTCGAACCGAAGTATTACCTGGTCTGGTAGCTTGATGTCGTGCAGATTCCAGGATCGATGCATTCGTCGGTGCTTGTGTTCTGACCAGCCCCTTTGCAGGTTCTCGGTATTCCATACACAAATCAGGTTGGCGGATGCGATTGGGCTAGCGACCAACGGGCCAAGGACTGGACGGGCGAGATGCCCGTCGCTCCATTAACCCGTCAAGTGGTCCTCCGCCCGCCCATAAGCGAAGGACCAAGGACAGGTTGCTAACGCTCCTCCGACCGTTAGCGAACGGATTGCTGACAACGGAGCAGCTACCGACTCGATCTTGGTCGTTGGCGAAAGCCTCAGATTCCAGGCAGCCGTGGAATCCCACGTTTCGAAAACCGCGAAACGTGGGGCACCCGGCGATCAGCCATTGGCTGTCAGCTGTCAGCTATCAGCCGAAGCCAACGACCAATGACCTGACGGGCGAGGACGCCGGTCCCTCCATCGACTGTCTACAGCGAATTCACGAACGTGATGATCTGCTGTTGTTGCGCCGGCGTCAGCCCCTCGTGGAAGGTCTCGATGACCTCGCGCGCTTCGCCGCGGTGGCGGTTGATCGCATCGGCCAGCGATTCCGACTTCAGATCGTGCATGAAACGCGTTTTCGTACGCACGCCCCAGAGCGGCGCGGTGCGCAGCTTGTTGATCGTATCGGCGGGGCCGCCTTGCACGATGCCGTCGCCGGTCCCCACGTCGTGCAGCAGGAAATCGCCGTAGGGGTGAATGACTTTGTTGCCGAGCGCGTCGGGAACGACAAACATCCCGCCATTCACGATCGTTCCCGGCGGCGCAGTGACGATGGAAGACACGTGGCAAGTGGCGCAGCCAACCTGCGAGAAAAGCGCCTGGCCGGCTTGCGCGTCGGAGGTGGCGGCCAGGACGGTGTCGCGCGGTGGCACTTTCGTTCCTCGAATGAATTGCGTGAAGTGATCGATGTCGCCGAGGCCGAGCGCGTCGGGCTGGTCTTCGGGATCGGTGGTCGTCTTGCAAACCGTGGTGGTGTCTTTCGGGCGCAGGCGGCTGGTGATTCCCATTTCGTTCAGGTAGGCGTCGGCAGAGAACGAGAGCAGGCTGCGGTGCTGATCTTTCCAGCCGAAGCGGCCGACGCCGGTCTGTCCGGGAGCCTCGAATAGGGCTACCTGGACGGCTTCGCCGTGAATGCGGCCGTGCGTGGTCTGGGCCTGGTTTGCAGCGATGTTCACCAACGTGTTGTCGTCGATCGCCTCGACGAAGCCGTCGCCTAGCGTGTTGAGCACGGAACGCAAGGCACGAATGTTCTCGCTGGCTGGAAGCTGCTCGTGCGCCTGCGGACAGATCGCACGATCGTCGACGATGGAGCGGCCGGTGATGGTGTTGGCGCCGTCGTTGATCGGAATCGTGGGATTCACGAAGGCGCCGGTGGTGGGATCAAGATGGCCGGCGCGGATCTCGGTGATCTGGCTAGGGCCGCCGGTCACGGGATTGAGGTGGCAGTCGGCGCAGGAACTGGCGTTGAAGACCGGGCCGAGGCCGTCGTCGATGCCATTTCTGCGTTCGAAGCGCGTCTGGTCGAGGGCGAAGGTATCACCGGGTGGCTCGGCGATGCCGTTGCTGAAGCTCTGCGAGCCCTGATTCTGACCGAGGGCGGGCGTGTCGAAGCCAGCGGGCGCCTCGGTGGCAGTTTGCTGCGCGGCGATACCGATCGCGGCGATCGCGAGCAAGAAGGTGATGGCGAGGACAAGAAAAGACTTGCGGTGCGTCATCGAACGTTCCTCCGAAAGTTGAGCAGTCGACGGAAGATGGCGAACACACTTGGCCCGCTTCCCTCGTAAAAGGGAATACGTGGGCCGATTAATCGATGAGGTGGTTACGTTTTGAACTGCGCTGATGAGGAGAACTGCGAAGTGCGGAGTTTATTCCGGGAATGTTGGAAATTTTTTTAGGGAAAAAGATTTTAACCGCAAAAATCGCAAAGGATTCGCGAAGAACAACACTTCGTTTGTGGAGTTCAGGAATGGCTCGTAACACAACGAGCGCGAAGTTATCGCGAAGACGCGAAGAATACAGCGAGCAAAAGAAATTTATGTCTTGGAGTGCTTTCCTGACCGCGTGTGGCGAGCCGTCCTTACCTTCCGTTCTCGCCTTCCTTGTACATGTACTTGATCGCGGGTTTGTAGATGACGATGTTAGGGGCGGAGGTGCGGTTTACTTTGAGGCAATTCTTGTCGTACCACTCGATGACGCCGTGAATCTGTTCGCCGTCACGGAGCACGATGACCATGGCGGTCTTGCCCTGCATCTGCTTCTGGTAATAGAAGTTTTCGGCGTTGGTGGTTTCCGGGGGCGGGAGTTTTTTGCCGCCGCCACCGCCGCCGGATAGGCGCTCGGGGCGTTCGGAGCGTTCGCGTCGTTCCATGGGGGCCTGGTTGTGATTGTGGTCGTTGCGATTGAGAGAAGGCCGAATCAACCGGCGATTGGCGAAGCCTTCTTGTTCGATGGGTCGTTCTGTTGGCATGGAGTCGAGTGCGTCCTTCATGGCAACCACCTGTTCACACGATTGAGGGTAGCGACCACAACACTACGCTGCTGTGCATGTGGAGATAAGGCGTGAACTTTCATTAACCGTAGCACAGGAATTGGGACATGACAATCCTTAAGTGGTGGTGGGGCAATGACTTTGGTGAAGCGGCGCTATTGGCTTCTAGTCTCTGGCGTTTAGCTCTTTCCGGAGAGTTTTTGAGGCCGATGCCTTGCCTTCGGCCGCCGTTCAGCAAGTTTCTATGCTTTTTCCAGCGCCACCGCGAAGGCATCAAGCGATAGCGAGCGGAGGAGATTCCGGCGCATGCCGCGTTCGACGTCGGCGAGACGGTCGGCGGCATTGGTGAGCCAATCGAAGTCGATGTTCGTCGCCAGCTTCTGCAGTTCGCCCTGGATGTCGGTGTTGTGGACGAGTTCCGGAGCGCCTGAATTCATAAACATCAGGTCCTGGAGCAGGGAATAGAGCGTGCGGAGCAGTTGATCGGTTTTCGCGCGGCCGTCGGCACCGGGCCGATAGGTTTCGGTGACCTTGAAGAGTTCGCCATGGTCGCCGGTGCGCAGCGCCGAGTTCAGGATCGTCAGCGCGTGCGTGCGGGCCGCCGTGTAGTGCGCGAGATCAAAGCTGCGGGCGCGTCCGACGGCGCCTTCGGAAAGGCGCGCGACGAGTGCGCGCTGTTTCGCGTTCCATTCAGGGTGATGTTTCGCAAGATCGTCTTCGATTTCTGTCGAGCGCAATGCGCCGAGCGTAAAAGTCATAGCGCGCGAGCGGATGGTGGGCAGCAGTTCTCCCACGTTTTCGGTCAGCAGGAAAATCGTCGCGAACTCGGGCGGCTCTTCAAGAACCTTGAGCAATGAGTTGGCGGCTTCTTTCATGAAGCTCGAGTCGGTGAAGATGTAGACGCGCTCTTTAGCGTCGCCGGGACGGTAATAGATGGTTTCGATAACGCGACGCACCTGGTCGACCTTGATCATGAGTTGCGGCGGATCGGGCGGAATGACCAGCACGTCCGGGTGCGCCTGGATCAGGATGCGCGTTTCCTTTTTGTCGGTCTCGCGGAGATTCTCGCGAGCCTCGACGGCTTCGGCGAAACGGGCGTCGAGGTCTTCCGAGAGCGCGATGCGCGCGCAGTTCGAGCACTTACCGCAGAAATCGGGGAGTCCGTCGGTCGCGGGCGGCTCGAGGCAGTTCATTGCCTTCGCCAGCATGAGCGCGAGCGTGTATTTGCCCGAACCGGTGGGTCCGGCGAGGATCATGGCGTGCGGAAAGTGCCCGCGCGCGAGCATATCGCGCAGACGATGGACGATCTCGGTATTGCCATGGAAGGAGGAAAAGGGCACTGCGGTCAATCTACCACGGCAAACCAATGCTAGCCACGGAGGCACGGAGACACGGAGTAAAATCTGGCGGCAAATTTGTTATCAGGCCAAGGTCCCTTGAGCGTCAGACAGGCAATAGAGCCTTGTTGAAGCCGAAGAGACCGCGAGGAGAATTACAAATGCGAAATGCGGCAAGACTGACACTGGGCCTGATTTTGGCAGTGGCCACCGTGCTGGTATCCGCGCAAGACGGCAGTAAGACGGCCACGAAGGCTCGGGGCTCGGAGAAGCAGCGCGGCATCCTGCTCGAGAAACTAAGCTGGGATGAGGCCGAAAAGGTACTTACTCCGGACCAGGTGGTGGTGATCGCGATGGGCGCGGAGTCGAAGGAGCATGGGCTGCATCTTCAGCTCAACAATGATTTCCTGATGGCGGAATATCTCAAAGAGCGCGTCCTCGAGAAGGCCACGGTCGTGGTGGCGCCGACGATCAATTACAGCTACTACCCGGCCTTTCTCGAATATCCGGGGTCGACCTCAGTCCGGCTTGAAACGGCCCGGGATACGGTTTCCGATATCGTGCGTTCACTCGCGCACTATGGCCCGCGAAAGTTCTACCTCATCAATACCGGGATCTCGACGCTTCGGCCACTGAAACAATCGGCCGAGGAATTGGCGAAAGACGGCATTCTGATGCGCTACCTTGATTTCACGCAGGAAGATCCGGTGGAGACGAAGCTGCGCAAATCGGGAGGGACACACGCCGACGAGATCGAAACCGCCGAGATGCTCTACATTGCGCCCGAGACGGTGCACATGGAGAAGGCTCGGCGCGACCTCAATCCAGATCAACCGGGCGGACTGACGCGCGATCCCAAGGGCAAAGGCACTTATTCGCCCACGGGCGCGTGGGGCGATCCGACACTGGCCACGCGGGAAGAAGGGCAAGCATTGGTGGAAGCGACGGTGATACGAGTCCTCAAGGAGATCGAAGACTTGCGCGGGGCGAAGGTGGGGCCGTAGTTTTTGAAAGCGAGTGCGCGCGAAAAACTACTGCGCCAGTTTGCCCGGGTGGATGCCTTCGCCTAAGACGAAGGTTGCGCCGACCGCGCCCACCACGGCCGACTGGCGCGGCAATCCGAGATGCTGCCGGATCTGGTAGACGCTGTTGATACCGGTGCAGTGCGCCCCCACGAGGTAAGAAAGCCCGAAACCCTTGAGCTTGTCGGAGGTCCAGTCGATCTGCTGGTCGGTCGCCGGAAACAGGTGCAGGCCTCCGACGATCGCGTACACGGGCGTGTCGGGGAATTCTTTCTCGGCGAAGGTCAGGATGTTGATTACACCGGCGTGGCCGCAGCCTGTGATCATCACGAGTCCCTTGGCGGTGTTGAGCACGAGGGATTGGTCTTCGGGGATGGTGTCTTCTACCAGGCCGTCCGGTGTCTTGACCTTGCCTTTCACCGACCAATTGCGTTCGGGATAAGTTCGCGGCACGGGTCCGGAGAGCCACGCACCCGGAAATAGCTCCGCCGGCTTGTCGTGTTCGATAAATTTCCCGCCGGTTGCTTCGTACTCGCTGCGGATGGCGAGCATCGGATTGCCTTCTTTGCCATCGGGTTCAACGCGGCTGTAGAAGATGCCCTTGCCGACGTGGGCAATGGAGAGGGCGTCGGGATTCTTTTTCATGAATTCGCGCCGCAGGGTCATCAGGCCGCCGACGTGATCGTCGTGATTGTGCGTGAGGATGACCTCTTTTACGTCGCTGAGATCGACTTTCAGTTCCCGGGCGTTGGAGAGCACAGTCTCGGGCCGCGCGCCGGTGTCGACGAGAATGCGGTGGCCGTCACTTTCCACCAGCGCCGCGAAGCCCCATTCGCCGATTCCTTCGTCGGCGAGCATGGTCGAGAGGATCGTCACTTTGAGCGTCTTGACCTGGGCGTGCGGAGGTTGGGTCGATTGCGCGACTAGGGTAGCGAGGCCGGCTTGGAGGGTCAGCAGGGCGACAAGGATGCAGCGTAGCATGTTCGATCGCATAGGCGGGAATTGTACGCCTGCGTGTCACCGGGGCCGTATACCCAGGTTAGCGCCAAGAACGCGCGAACCTTGGACACCGTGTTAGGCCAACTTCGCGGCCAGGCGCAGTTTGGGGAGCACGACTTCGAGAATTTTGGCGTGGGTCTGCGATGGGGTGCCGCGGGCGTTGATCAGGGCTACGCGCTCCGATTCGCGCCTGGCGATGGCGAGGTATCCGTGACGCACGCGGGTGAAGAAAGCGCGGCTTTCTTGCTCGAAACGGTTTTCGTCTTTCTGGGAGCGGCCGTTCTTGGAGGATCTCTGATTGCGGCGCCGAGCGCGTTCCACGCTGGTTGCGACGTCGGAGTCCATGAGGATGGTGAGATCGGGCTGCAGGTCGTCGCACAGAATGCGGTGGAGTTCGAGCACGGCTTTGCTTCCCAGCTTGCGGCCAGATCCCTGATAGGCCTCGGTGGAATCGGTGAAGCGGTCGCAGAGCACGACTTTACCTTGGGCCATCGCGGGCGCGATGACTTCGTGGATGTGCTGGGCGCGCGAGGCGAACATAAGCGCCATCTCGGCCATAGGAGCAAGGCCGGTGGTGGCTGAGTCGAGAATGACGTGGCGGATTTTTTCTCCGGTGGGCGTGCCGCCGGGTTCGCGCGTTACGACGACCGAGACGCCGCGCGCGCGCAGAGCCCTGGCGAGTTTTTCGATCTGCGTGCTTTTGCCGGTGCCGTCGAGCCCTTCAAAAGTGATGAACTTGCCGCGATGAGAGGTGGACACGTTCGGGATGATAAATCAGGCTCTGGGGTTTGGGCTCTGGGCTCTCGGCTCTGGGCCGTCAGGGATGAGCTGTGAGCTTCGAGCATTTCATAGCGTGTGTCGATGGTGGGCTGGCCTGCCTGGCTCTTTTCTACTCGTGCTGATCGCGCGAGGGTCAAGTTTCATTTTGCGAGGGCAAGATGCCCTCGCGACAGCCGGCGAGGCGGCGGCGCTACACATCGGCCACACGAAAGCCGAGTGCCTGAAGCCGAGAGCCCAGAGCCTAGAGCCTAGAGCCCGACTTTATCTTTCCGACTTGTCGACCCATTTCGGCACGTAGGGGACTTCGAAAGTTTCGAGGCGGTCGACGAGGCGTTCGGGATCGGTCTCGACGAGCAACAACTGCCGATGCTCGGGACGGATAAAGCCGTCCTCGGCTGCGCGCTCCGCAAGGGCGAAGAGCGCGTCGTAGTAGCCTTCGACGTTCAGGAAGGCGCAGGCTTTTTTCTGCAGGCCGAGTTGGGACCAGGTGAGTGCCTCGCAAAACTCGTCCCAGGTCCCGAAGCCGCCGGGCAACGACAAAAAAGCGTCTGCGAAATCGGCCATCAATGCTTTGCGCTCGTGCATCGAACCGACGACATGCATTTCGGTCAGCCCGGCGTGGGCAATTTCCTTTTCGGCGAGCGCTCGGGGAATGACGCCGATCACGCGGCCGCCGCCGTCGAGGCACGCGTCGGCAACAGTTCCCATCAGCCCAACATTCCCACCGCCGTAAACAAGGGTGATGTTTCGCTGAGCGAGCAGTTCACCGAGTTGTTGTGCAGCGGCGCGATACGCCGGACGCTTGCCGTGATTCGCGCCGCAGAAAACGCACAGGGATTTGATCACGGGTCGATTGTACGAAGAAAAGCGAATTCTGGGCTCTCGGCTTTAGGCTTTAAAAGTTTGAGATCATCGACTCTGGAAAGGCGCCAGTGAAGGTAGGACACACGCAGCTGCAGGATTGCGGAGGGCGCTCAAAACTCAAAGCTCGTTACTCAAAGCCCAAAGCCCAAAGCCCAGAGCCCAAAGCCCAGAGCCCAGAGCCCAAAGCCCAGAGCCCAGAGCCTGTCCGTCTCTCTGATATATTCATCCGTTTGCCGGCACTCGCCGGATGCCGCTTGGGGTCACAAGGAGCCTGAATGTCTTTCTCTCACGGTCGTGTGCGATCCGTGTGGTTGTGTGTGTGTCTTTTCGTTGTGGGTTTGCCGAGCTGGGCCGCGAGTGGCCCGAATATTTCTCTATCCGTCGACGCGACGGAAGCGCCGCGCAAGATTTTTCATGCGCGACTTCGAATTCCGGCGACCCCCGGCACGCTAACCCTTTACTACCCGAAGTGGATTCCCGGCGAGCACGCGCCCGACGGCCCCATTAATGATCTGGCCGGTTTGAAGTTTTCTGCCGGCGGGCAGACGCTGAAGTGGCGCCGCGATCTGCTCGATGGATGGACAATCAACGTGGAAGTGCCCGCGGGGCAGAACGAGGTTCTTGCGGATCTTGACTTCCTTTCTCCGGCGACGTTTGCGGGCGGGTTCTCGGCGGGATCGTCCGCGACCGACAAGCTGGTGATCATCAGCTGGAACCAGGTGCTGCTCTATCCCAAGGGATGGAAGGCAGACGACATCACGTTCTCGGCGAGCTTGAAGCTTCCACACGGCTGGAAGTATGCGACCGCGCTGCCCGGAGGGCGCGGAGTGGGATCTTTCGGCGGTGGCGACAATGTCGAAAACGATCTTCATTTCTCGCCCGCGCCCCTGACCACTCTGGTCGATTCGCCGGTGCTGGCGGGGGAGTTCCTGAAAGCCGTTCCGTTGACTTCGGGGACGAATCCGCCCGCAGAGATCGACGTTGCCGCCGACAGCGCCGCCGCGCTCGAGCCTCCGCAAGAAGTGTGGGACCATCTAAAGAATCTGGTCGCACAGGCGGGCGCGCTCTTCGGAACTTATCACTATCGTGACTATCATTTTCTCTACACGCTGAGTGATCACGTGGCGCACTTCGGGCTGGAGCACCACGAGTCTGATGACAGCCGCGTAGGCGAGCGCGGCCTGATCGACGAATCCGATCGCAAGCTGGACGCAAGTCTGCTCCCACACGAATACGTCCACAGCTGGAATGGCAAGTACCGGCGTCCTGCGGACCTGGCCACGCCCGACTATCAGCAGGCGATGCAGACGGATTTGCTGTGGACCTACGAAGGCCTGACGGAGTATCTGGGGAATATGCTGGCGGCGCGGAGCGGTTTGTGGACGCCCGAACAATATCGCGAATATCTCGCGCTCAGCGCAGCTACGCTCGACCATCTTCCCGGACGAACCTGGCGCAATCTCCAAGACACAGCCGACGCGGCACCGCAACTCTATTTCGCTCCGCGCGCGTGGTATTCGTGGCGGCGAGGCGTGGATTTCTATGAAGAGGACGATTTCAACTGGCTGTGGGTGGACGTCGTCATCCGCCAGCAAACCAAAGACAAGAAGTCGATCGATGATTTCTGCAAGCTCTTTCACGGAGGGCAAGGCGGGGTGCCTGCGCTCAAGACTTATACCTTCGATGACATCGTGAATGCGCTGAATCAGATCGCGCCTTACGACTGGAGGGGCTTCTGGACGGAGCGCCTGACGAACCACGGACCGGGAGCGCCCCTGGGCGGTGTGGAAGGGAGCGGATGGAAGCTGGTCTACGACGAAACGCCGAGCGACTTCGAGCGCAGCGCCGAACGGGCCGAGAATTTGGTTGATGAAGCCTTCTCAGTCGGACTGGTCTTGAAGGACGACGGCGAAGTGTCGGACACGATCGAAGGCATGACGGCGGCAAAGGCCGGGATGGGCCCGGGCATGAAAGTGGTCGCCGTAAATGGCCGGAAGTTTTCCGCAGACGTTCTGCACGACGCGATCAAAACGGCGAAGAGCAGTTCGGATCCGATCGAGTTGCTCGTGGAAAACACCGATTATTACAAGACCTTCAAGCTCGACTATCACGAGGGCGAAAAGCATCCGCACCTGGTGCGCGACGAGTCGAAGCCGGATTTGCTGGGAGAGATCATTAAGGCGAAGTGACGGCAGGCTTCGAGCTCTGCGCTGCGAACCGTCAAAAAGCTTTTAAACGCAGATGCCACGGAGAACACCCGCGAAGCGCGCAGAGAAAAACTGTTAACCGCAAAGAGCGCAAAGAGAGGCGACGCAAAGGTCGCAAAGAAAAGCTCTTAACGCGAACATCGCAACGAAAAGCAGCAAAGGCCGCAAAGGACGGCTCGAGTCCAAGATCACGGAGAACCGTTGCGAAGGGCGCAGCGGTCATCGCGACTGCGGCGATCCGTTATGCTGTCTTCGCGATTGGAGTTTCCACACCTTCCAGCAAATCGGTTTCCTCCGCAACCCTTCGCGGATGAGACGTGGCCGCGAGGTGAAACATCTCTTGCGGACTGCGGGTGAGGATCGTCTCTTTCACGAGCGGGAATACTGGAGCCTGGGTTGTATGCGCTTCAAACGCGGCGACCTTGGCGACTAGATGATTGGTGATATCGATGACCGTCGTGATGGGGGATGGAGAGATCGGCGGGCGGTCGGGAAGACTGAAATCCGAGGTCGTGTAATAAAGCTTTTGGGTCTGGTGGGGCTGAAGGCCATCGACCAGTTGGTCGGGGTAGCGATTCGGCCGACCGGCCCATTCGTAGGCGAGCGTCGCAAACACGGACGCCATCGAGTGATCCGTGTGGCCGGTGACGGCGCCCTCGGGGCCAAACGTGAGAATGATGTCCGGCTCGAAGGTGCGAATGTGGCGCACGAGCTCCTCGACCACGGAATAGAGGTCGATCCGGTGTAGTTTCCCGTCCGCATAGTCGAGCACCACGCCACGATCGACGCCAAGAATCTCGCAGGACGCTGCGAACTCTTTGCGGCGGATGGTCGCGAGGTCGTGGTCGTTCTTCGCGGCGCCACGGTGGCTGGCGGCTTGTCCGGGAGTAAGGCAAACGACGTAAATTTCAGCGCCGCGATCGTGATACAGGCGCAGCGAACCGCCGAAGGCGGCCGCTTCGTCGTCAGGATGCGCGGTAACGCAAAGAATGCGAGCCATGTATGCATTTTAAGCGATGAAGCGGAGAGCTCGTAGCTGGGCTCAGTCTCCCGCGACTTCCTCGAGAAGTGCTTCTTGGGCCTCGGCGATCTCCTGCTCTGGCGCGCTTCCTTCCAGCATGAAGCTCAGCACCTCCTGCGGAATGGGAGCGTTCCACACCGGAGCAAAGGACTGGCGGTGCAAGGGCGACGGACCGTGCTCGCGAAGAGCGGCGAGATGACGAGGCGTGCTGTATCCCTTGTTCGAAGCCAGACCGTAAACAGGAAAAACGGGATCCCAGGCGGTGATCAGTCGGTCCCGTTCGACTTTCGCGACGATCGACGCCGCGGCGATGGAGGCCGAGAGCGCGTCTCCGTGAATGATGGGGATTTGCCGCAGCTCGCAATCGAGACGAAGCGCGTCGATGAGGAGATAGTCGGCCGTTGGTGCAAGTTGCGAGACAGCGATCTTCATAGCGAGGCGGGACGCCTGATAGATGTTGATCTGATCGATGCGCGCCGCATCGATCGCGGCGATGGACCAGGCGATAGCATGCTCTTTGATGCGCTCGGCAAGAATTTCGCGGCGCTCGGCCGGAAGAAGCTTCGAATCGCGCAGGCCGCGGACGCGATATCCGCGATCGAGAATGACTGCTCCAGCGACGACGGGTCCGAACAGCGAGCCGCGCCCGACTTCATCGACGCCGGCGACCAGTTGCGCGCCGCTGTCCCATGCCTTCTTCTCGTAACGCAACGTGCAACGCAGACGCTTCAACAAACGCAGCTTGGCAGCAGAGGCCGAGAGCTTCTTTTTCGCGGACTTGGATTTGACGGGCACAGATGCGGAACTTTCCTCTAATGTTCGTCCATGCCGTTGTGGAAAGGCAAGGGCGAAGTTGGGGGAAAGCTCTTAACCGCAAAGATCGCAAAGAACGGCCCGCAAAGTTCGCAAAGACAAGCGATGAGGGCCGCTGGAACCACCATCGTGCGTGTCCCTTCTCGCAGCAAATTAGCCCCAAATCGTAATGGTCGGTCCGTAACACCACTCGTTGGGTACCGAGGTAAATTGAGCAAAATTTGGACACGCGTTACTCTCGGAATGTCCCCCCAGAGGGCAATCGAGGCCGCTGATCCCAGGGAGTATGGATTGATCTGTGAGCGACGATTCTAGGAAGCAATCACCCGATCGCACGGAAAAACGCATTCATGTAGCTCTTCCCGTTCGCGTTACATTCTTCGACGACGATACCAAGCCGCGGCTGGAGATGGCCTGCACGTACGATATTTCCTCGCACGGTGCTCGTGTGACCGGCCTGCGTTGCGTGAAGGAAGCCGGGCAGATCGTGGTGGTGGAGCGCGGGCGAAGCCGCGCCTACTGCCGGGTCGTATGGATCGGCGAAGCGAACTCCCCGCTGCATGGGCAGGTGGGCATTCAATGCGTGGAAGCCGAGAAGACGCTGTGGGTTGCCGAACTTCGAGACATGGAGCAAGTCTACGATCCGGTGACGCGCGAGGTGAATCTGCAGCGGCTCGGGGCGGTGGCCGGATCCGGAAATAATCGGCGGCGCTACGAACGCTTTTCGACTGAAGGTGTGGCCGAGCTTCTTCAGAAAGGGCCCGGGGCGGCTCGCCTGGAAGGCGAATTGAAGGATGTTTCAGAAGTGGGCTGCCTCGTGAGCACCAACAGCCTCGTGTTGCCGGGAACGGATCTGAAGCTCGTGGTGAAAGTGGCAAACTATGACCTGAGCTTCAAAGGGCAGGTGAAGCACGCGGCCCTCGACGTGGGGCTGGGCATTGAGTTCCGCGAGATCCGCAAGGGCGACCGGGCGGTCCTGCAGTATCTTTTGAGGAAGTTGGCCGCCGACGAGAACGCAGCGGAAAAGAAGGCGCAGAAGCCGAAGACATTCGCCGCGCAGATTTAGATCCGACAGCAATCGTTGATATTCGGCAACTGAGGTTGCAGGCGCAGGAGACTCCGCGCCTGCAAATTTTTTGCGTGAAAGACTACTTTGCGGCTGCGGTCTCGACTTCGGCAGTCGGACGCTCGCGGTCCACATCCTTCAGGCGAGCGGCCTTGCCCTTCAACCCGCGCAGATAGTACAGCTTGGCGCGCCGCACCTTGGAGGAACGAACCAGTTCCACGCGATCGATGACCTTCGAGTTCACCGGGAAGATACGCTCCACGCCGTGTCCGAAGCTGATCTTGCGGACGGTGAAGCTGGCCTGCGGTCCCTTGGCCTGCGAGATGACGACACCTTCGAACGCCTGCACGCGCTCCTTGTCGCCTTCGCGAATCTTTACGTGAACGCGGATGGTATCGCCCGGCGCGAAAGCGGGCAGGTCGGTGCGCTTGCTCTTGGCCAACAGTTTTTCAATGATGAGGTTCGACATGATCTTGTCCTTCTTCGATCGTTCTAAATTTTATTGCCCGTGACCTGGGCCAGCAATTTCTTGTCTTCCTCGCTGAGCGCTGCCGGATCCAGCAAGTCCGGTCGATTGCGCAGCGTTTTTTCGAGCGCTGTCTTGCGCCGCCAGCGGCGGATCTCATCGTGGTTCCCGTTCACCAGCACTTCTGGTACGGTCATTCCGCGAAAGTCTGCGGGCCGCGTGTAATGCGGATAGTCGAGCAATCCGCCGGAACCGCAGGTCGAAGTCGGAACGGTTTTCGCACCGAGGGAATCTTCGCCGTCCGCCGACTTTTGGTCCGTGCGTGACGTGAACGACTCCTGCCGCGTGGAGTTCTCGTTGCCGACCGCTCCCGGAATCAGGCGCGTTACCGTGTCGACGATCACCGCTGCACCGAGTTCCCCGCCGCTAAGCACGAAGTCGCCGATCGAAACCTCGCGATCCGCCAAGTGCTCGCTGATGCGCTCGTCCACACCTTCATAGCGGCCACAGATCAGGACGATCCGCTCGAGCGCTGCTAACTCCTGCGCCAGCGTCTGATCAAGCCGGCGGCCCTGCGCAGAAAGCAGAATCACCGATTCGCTCGCTTGGCCGGCAAGCCGCCCTTTCCGTGGGGCGATTCCCAACTTCTCAATACATTCAAAGATCGGTTCCGGCTTCAGGACCATGCCTTCGCCGCCGCCAAATGGGCGGTCATCCACAGTGCGATGCCTGTCGCGGGTAAACTCCCGCAAATCGTGGACACTCACTTCCACCAGTCCCGCTTCCCGGGCCCGGCGGAGGATTCCGTAATCCAGCGGCCCGCGAAAGAAGTCGGGAAAGATCGTGACAATGTCGATCTTCATCGCGAAACAGCACGTAGTGGTCAGTGGCTAGCGAAACGTTTCGGGCCGCTGCGCTTTAGCTATTCCGCCGAGCACCGACCTCTGAACTCCGCGCCTAAAGGCGCGCCCTGATACAAAACACCCAAAAGCAAAGCCACTAGTCACCGACCACTGGCCACTAGCCACTGCCTTTCTGCTCCCGCTTCTCCTCTTCGGTCAGCGGAGCGTTGATTTCGAGCATGCCTTCCGGCAATCGCATGCGGACCTGCTTCGCCGCCGGATCCACACTCACCAGGTACGCTTCGGCAAACGGGATCTCGTAAGGCTGCTCGCGCTGGCTGCTCGGCTTTACCGACGATCCGTCTCGGGGCGGATTCGCAACAATCAGCAGCGGCGCTTCGCCCGCGCCAAACTCTACGCCCTGAATCTGCCCAATCTCGCGGTCGCCATCGAATACCGTGCAACCGGTCAGATCGCTGATGTACGTCCAGCCCTGCTCAAGTTCAGCCCGCTCGCCGCGCGGCACCTGCAACTCGCAGCGCAGCAAAGCTTCCGCGTCAGAAATCGAGTCGATGCCAGCGAACTTCAAAACCAAGTGGCCCTTGTGCGGCCACAACTCTTCGACTTCCAACTCGCGCCGCTGGCCCGCATCGTCGAGCGCCAGCAATCGCATGCCTTCCACGAAACGATCGGGAACGTCCGAGTGTACTTCCACTGCGACTTCGCCGCGCCGGCCCTGCGTTTTCAGGACGCGAGCCAAGGTGATGTACTCGTCGCCCATCCTGATCCCTGTGCGTGGGTCTTTTTTGAGGCCGGGCCTGCGAGACCTATTCGAGGATCTCGAGCGAGTAGCGCTTGTGCGCCTTGATGCCGGCCGCGCTCAACAGCGTGCGCAGCGCGCGGGCCGTGCGTCCCGACTTGCCAATCACTTTGCCCAGGTCGCTCTCAGCGACGGTCAGTTCGAGGACGGTCTCTCCACCTTCGTCGACCGCGTTCACCGAAACTTGATCCGGCGCGTCGACCAGCGACTTGGCCACCTGTTCGAGGAGTACCTTCGCGTCCCCACTTTGCTCGGTCATCTGCTGGCTCCTTACCTTGTGGGGTGAAATGCGCTTCGCCTACACGGCGCGCTTAAGCGGCGGACCCGGCACTCACCGGGGCGGGTACTGGCTTTGCCATGAGCTTGCTCACGCGATCAGACATCTTGGCGCCCTTCGACACCCAGTAGTCGATGCGGTCGCGCTTCAGGTCGATGTGGGCGGCTGCGCCCCGGGGATTGTAGGTCCCCACGACTTCGACCGAGCGGCCATTGCGTGCGCGCTCCTTCTCGATCACCACAACGCGGTACTGCGGCTGTTTGCGCGCACCTGTGCGCGCCAGACGAATCATTAACACGGAACTGTGTTTCCTTTCCTAATCCTTCCGGGCGGGGTAAGACAAACCATTATTATCGCGGAAGTTAGCGGGATTGGCAAGGGTGAGCGTCGATGCGGTCCGAATTTTGGACGTTCATCGACGCCGACTAAGTCTTTGCCTCAGATGCAGAATTGCCTCGAACACACCGATATAGAAGAGCCAATTGACAACGGTGAATAGGACCTCAGCATCGCGATTTTCTAACTCGGTTGCAGATATTACGGCAATTCCGGGGTATCCCAGAATCACAGTCAGGAAGCCGGAAGAGTCGTGCGCCCCAAAGGAGTGAATGCCGACAGCTAAACCCACTGCTACGGCGGTCGCTGCGACGATGGAAAGTGCGTGTCGCATTGGCGTCATAGCGGCAATGATAGCCGAAATACTGGGAGGCTGTGGTTCGGCCGGATATCGTGCCCACCTGATTGGCACTGGGTCGTTGGGTTCGCTACGAGCCCTTCCCCGACCGGCGCAAGACGAATAGAAAACCCGAACCACAAGGGCTCGGGTTTCGAGAACTTACGTGAACCTGTCCAGTTACAACATCATTCTGCGACTCAGCACGAGCGAAGTCAATGTTACCGAAGGGACCCCCTGTCCATTAGGCCCCTTCTAACCGTCCCTACCAACAACCGGGATCGGTGTGCACCCGACGGGATTCGAACCCGCGCCTTGGAACTGGACAGGTTCACGTGCTGCCAATTACACCATGGGCCCTAATGAAGCCTAAGAACCCGTCGCCCGAAGCAGCAAGTCCAAATGTCACCTGTAGTGGTGATCTGGCGGAAATGCATCGGTAGACGTTCCGTCGCTGGGCCGCTTCCAAATCAGCGCCGCTACACCTCCCACCACACTGCCCACAAGCAGCACCAGTGCTGCTATCCGCGATATCCCTCCGTGCACGTAGAGGCTCACAATCACCACACTGATCAGCGGAAACAAAATGACAATGCCGGCGGCCTTCATCGCAAACGCTCCAGGATTTCTGTCGGCTCGGGCCGCTCGGTATAGTCTTCGTCCGCCGATCGATAGAGGACAGTTGCGTAGCGATCAAGAATGTAGGTTGCGGGAATCGGAAGCTCCCAGCTCTCGTCTCCGTTGGTGAAGGGAAGATTGATGAATGCCCGGCGATAGATGGCCTGCTGCTCGTCCGGCACACGATGGACAAGACGGAACTGGCGCGCGATCTGATTGCCCGAGTCGCTCAGAAGAGGGAAGCGTAGCCGGTGCTGATCGGCCATAAAGAAAGACTGCTTCACGGTTTGCGGGGAGATGGCGACAAAAGACGCACCCGTTTCCTGAATTGCAGGCACGATCTGATTCATAGCTTCCATCTGTCCGCAGCAAAAGGGATCCCAGCGTCCGCGGAACAAGCAAAGCACGAGCCGCCCTCGGCTCAGCAGGTCAGTGGAAGAAACGGGCTTTCCATCGTGATCTGGCAGTGTGAAAGCAGGCGCCTTCTCGCCAACCGCAATCGAATTGGCTGCTAAGTCCCGCGACCGAAAATCGGCAATCACGCGTGAGTGAACTTCGAGCGTCGCGGAGGGCACAAACTGCGCGATCTTCGCTTTACGCTCGGCGCAGATCTCCCGCAACGGACGCGTCTCCGTTCCACGAGCCGATTCTTCGAGGGAGCGCCATTTCATAAAGGCAGGTCTTAGGTATCAGGTGTTAGGTCTTGGGAGTCAAAGCCACAAGCTCTTCGTGTAGTTTTGCCTGTTTGAAAAAGTTGATGATTGCGAATTGTCCAAGCATGAAACGCACAACAGACATGAATAGGCAACCGTGTCGATGCTCAACCCGAATAACTCGACCGAGACCGTGAAGTCTGAACAACTCAGTGGAGAGCAGGTCGGCTCCTGATATCCGCAATGTAGAGGGCCCATCGATGTGCAAACCGTCGGCGTCGATCCATGCCCGGCCGCGTGCCACCTTGGTCTTCAATGACAGTTCGCTTCCTTGATAAAAGAAGATGTTGTACTTCATGAGTCGTAAGCAAGCTCGGGCCGAGTAGGTTACTTCCCCTAACACCTAAGACCCAACACCTGAGACCTGCCCCTACATTCCTGGCATCTTCATCCCCGCCAGTCTTCGCGCGAAGCTGGGCTTCCCCATCTGCTTGAACATTTTCCTCATCTGCGCGTACTGGCGGAGCAAGTTGTTCACTTCCTGTACGCTGGTGCCCGAGCCGCGGGCGATGCGTTTGCGGCGGCTGCCATTGATGACTTCGTGATGATGGCGCTCGTGGGTCGTCATCGAGTTAATGATGGCTTCCACGCGATTGATCTGCTTCTCGTCGACCTTGTCCGCCGCTTTCTGCAGTCCGCTGAACGGTCCGATCGACGGCAGCATGCCCATCAGGCTCTGGATCGATCCCATCTTCTTCACCTGGCGCAGCTGGTCGCGGAAATCTTCGAGGGAAAAGCCGTCGCCGGCGAGGGCGCGGCTGGCCATGTCTTCGGCTTTCTTCCGGTCGATCTGCTGCTCGGCCTTTTCGATGAGCGACAGGATGTCGCCCATGCCCAGAATGCGCGACACGATACGGTCCGGGTGAAACGGTTCGAGCGCATCATATTTTTCGCCCACGCCGATGAACTTGATCGGCTGCCCGGTCACGTTGCGGATCGACAGCGCCGCGCCGCCGCGGGCGTCGCCGTCCATCTTGGTGAGCACCACACCGGTGAGGGTCAGCTTCTTGTGGAACTCGTCGGCCGATTTGACCGCGTCCTGTCCGGTCATCGCGTCGGCGACGAACAGGATTTCCGAAGGATTGAGCAGCTTCTTGAGCGACTGCATCTCCTCCATGAGCTGATCGTCAATGTGCAGACGGCCGGCTGTATCGACGATGAGTACGTCGCTACCAGTGTTGATGGCCTCGCGCCGAGCTTCTTTCACCAGGCGCTCGACCGTGGCTGTGTTCGCCTCGGTGACCTCGCCTTCGTAGATGTTGGCCTTGATCGCTTCGGCGACAACCTTTAATTGCTGCCGTGCCGCGGGACGATAGACGTCGACCGAAACCAGCAGCGGCCGGTGCCCGCCGTTCTTCAGCCAGTTGGCGAGCTTGCCGGAAGTGGTCGTTTTTCCGGAACCCTGCAGGCCGGCCATGAGCACGACGGTCGGGGGTTGCGAGGCGAACTTAAGCTTGGCCGTGTCTTTGCCGAGGATGGCGATCAGTTCGTCACGGACGATCTTGATGACTTGCTCGCCCGGCGAAAGTGCTGTCGCGACTTCCTGTCCGACGGCCTTGGCATGGATCTGGTCGATGAGCTGCTTGACGACCTTAAAGTTGACGTCGGCCTCGAGCAGCGCGAGCCGGATCTGCCGCAGGGCCTCCTGCATGTTCTCTTCGCTGAGGACGGCTTGCCCGCGCAGGGTTTTGAACGCGCGCTGAAGTTTCTCGGAAAGATTCTCAAACATAGGCGTAGACGGTTATTTTAGCAGCCGCGTGCTGACGGGTGGCAGATAGCAAGTGGCTGGTGGCGATGCGGCTGACGACAAGGCGGCGTTCTTGAAGAAATACTCTACTGGTTCAAAACCTCGTCATCTTCAACACATTTCATCGCTGTCATCCTGAGCGGAGTGAGGCGAGAGCCGATCGGAGTCGAAGGACCCCTTGTAGACAATACAACTCGTGTCGCTTCAGGGAGTTTCCATCGAGGATCGCCTTCCTGCAGTCGACTCTCCGGAGAAAGCCGTTTTCCATCCCCACTTCTCTGCGAGATCCTCCCACCGCGGATTGCGCGATTCAATCAGCGCGATCTTCTTCGATCTTCGCCAACCCTTCAGTTGTTTCTCTCGAGCAATTGCCCGGAGTACGTCGTCAAAGCTCTCGTAGTACATAAGCCGGTAGCAGAGATACTTGCTGGAGAAGCCATCGAACTGACCGGTTTTATGCTCCCCATACCCGCCTCTCTATGTTGTTTGTGATGCCGATGTATAGAGTTCCGGTGCGGCTTGCGATGATGTAGGTCCAATAGCGAGGGTCCGTCGTAAAAATGCCTCTGGGGGCCTGTTTTGCCGGCAAACGGAAATGGGGTCCTTCGACTCCGTTCGGCTGGCGCCTTCCTTCACTCAGGATGACAGTGGGAAGAAGCGATTTGCGGTGATGAGTGAACGATGCTTCCGGTTGACGTGTGAAGGAACGTGTTTTCTTGGGTGTTGTAGGGGGCGCTGTGGTGTGTCGAGCGGATGACCCGGGAGGCCAACGGAACATAAAGACTCCTTACACCTCCACCCACTCTCCATCCGGCGGGATCGCCACCTGACTACTCACGCGCGCGGCCTCCAGTTGAAATGCCAAATCGTCGCGCGTGAGCAGACAGTGATTGATGGCTTCCATGTGGACGGTGACAATCTGTGCGCCGGGGGCGGTCTTGCAAGTGGTAATGACGTCGTCAGCGGTCATCGTGATGGGATCGCCCTCGAGGAACTGCGCGGCCCCGGAGTTGACCACGACGACTGCCGGTTTGTGCTCGCGGATGGCTGTCTCCACTTCGTCGCACCAGATCGTGTCGCCCGCGATATATAAGGTTGGCTCACCGGATGTGCGCAGGACAAAGCCTGAGACGGGCGCCATGGCCTTGGCGATCTCGCCGCGTCCGTGCTGGCCGCCGGTGCGCGTGATCTCGATGCCATTCCACTTTACCGACGATGTCACCGACTGGACACGCGCGAATCCCTGACTCCAAAATTTCTCCTCATCTTCAATCTGACCAAATAAGGGGATGTTTTTCGGGAGATTGCGGGCGGCGGTTCCATCCCAGTGATCGCTGTGCGTATGCGTGACGAACACCGCCTCCACGCCCTGAATGAGTTCTTCCGCCGGCATCGGCAACCCTACCAGTGGATTGTTTCGCGGATTCGGCGAATTCTGGATCGCTGGACGCGCGCCCGCGTCATCCAGCATCGGATCGACGATGAGACTGTGACCACCGTATTCCAGAATCAAAGTCGCGTGCCGGATTAAACGAAGGTGCATCGATAGATAGTAAACGACACTCGCGTCGCTGGCTTAGAATGCAAAGCTCGGAGCGGGTACTGTTGATGACTGTGAAAGCCCCACGGTTGAGGCAGATTAGTCTGCTGAAAGATCGAGTTGGCGACTGGGACACCTATCGCTTCAACATCCCGGTGGTGCGCCGTCTGTCCGCCATCGCCCTCACACGTCGCGTGTGCTTCTTTGTGGGAGAGAATGGTTCCGGAAAATCAACGGTTCTCGAAGCGATTGCCGAGCACGTTGGCTTCAATCGTGAAGGTGGCGGCAGAAACTTCAATCGTGAGACGACAGAGAGCGTTCGCTCAACCTCGCCACTCGCTCACGCACTGCGTCTTTCGTGGACAAAGAAGCTTACAAGAGGCTTCTTTCTTCGAGCTGAGAGCTTCTTTAACATGGCGACATACCTTGACGAACTGCAAAGGGACGATCCTGTCACCCTCGCAGCCTACGGCGGAAAATCGCTACACGAACAGTCACATGGGCAGTCATTTATTGCCTTGTTGGAGAACAGGTTTTTCCGCCAAGGCTTTTACCTCCTCGATGAACCGGAAGCCGCACTCTCCCCGCAACGACAGCTTAGCTTCCTCCTACTCCTTCATAATTTGTTAAGGGGAAATCCAGATGTTCAGTTCATCATTGCAACGCACTCGCCGCTGATCCTGGCCTATCCGGAGAGCCAAATACTTTCGTTTGACGGTGACAGCATCGCTGAAATCACCTACCAACAGTCTTCCCCCTATAACATTGTTCGCGGGTTTCTCGAGGATCCGTCAAACTATCTGCGGCACCTGTTTGCTGAATTACCACTGGAATGAGGCCGGAGCGGCTTACTTTCCCCCGAACACTTCCTTGGCGGCGACGACCGTGTTGCAGTGGATGGTCACCGTGTCGTCGACCTTGCGCGCATAGCCTCCCGCGTACGTCACCATGACCGGTATGCCCCGAGCTTTGGCCACCCGAAACACCAGTTCATCGCGCCTCTTCAATCCCTCGATTGTCAAATTCAGTCCACCCAATTGATCTTCGCGATAGGGATCGGCGCCCGCGATGTAGCAAATCAACTCCGGCTCGAACTGGCGAAGCCCAGAGCTTAATGCGTTGTCCAGCCAAGCCAGGTAATCGTCGTCGCCGATTTCGTCCGGCAGATCGACGTCGATCGACGACGGCGGTTTCCACGCCGGATAGTTGTTTTCCTGGTGAAGCGAAATTGTGAAGACGTCGCCGGCATGGGCATTGCGAATTTTTGCGGGCCGCGACGTGGTGACCGTCGATCCACCGGCGGATGGAAGCGGCGCGCTCGGAACCCGTACACCCGCGAAAATGGCCGCCGTGCCGTTTCCCTGGTGAACGTCGCAGTCGACGGTCATCGCGGTACGGATCCTGTCATCGCGCTGCATCCGCCGGATTGCCACCGCCACGTCGTGAATCATGCAGAAGCCTTCGCCGTGATCGGGGAATGCGTGATGGAATCCGCCGCCGATGTTGAAGGCGACTCCGTCGTTTAGGGCGTGGTCGGCGGCCAGCATTGAGCCTCCCGCGGCTAGCCAGAAGGCCCGCACCAACTCGGGCGAATAGGGGATCTCCATCTCCAGTTCTTCGCGGGCCGAGAGCGTTCCCGTTTTGAGCTTCTGTACGTACTGGGGCGTGTGAACGAGCAGGATGTCCTGGTCCGATGCGGGCTTGGGCGAAACGAAATCTTTGGGTTCGGCCACGCCGGTTTCGAGCAGCCGCTTGTGAATGCGCTGATACTTTTCAGCCGGGAAGACGTGCGCGCCGATGGGAAGAAAATAGTCGTCGCTGTAAACGAGCTTGAAGGGCAGCATGAGGGCAGTCGCTGGTCGCTAGCCATCGGCTGAGCAGCAAAGGACTTTTATCATACGCCCTTGCTCGACCTGCCTTCGGACCAGAGCGTCCATCCAGGAACGGTCAACGTCGGGGAGTGCTTGCTTATAGGAACCGATTGTCATTTCTTCCGCAGATTGGGTGGCGAGCCAGGCACAATGGGCCGCCTGAGTGGAACGATCGCCCCCTTTGTAGCGTCGGCGGCCGCCGCGGCTGATGCCCGATTCACGACTTCTTCCTGCATGTACTTCACGAAATCCTGAATCTGGCGTTGCATCTCCTCCATCCGCTCGCGCATTTGCAGGATGATCGCGATCCCGCTGATGTTCACCGACAGGTCGCGTGCGAGGGTCAGGATGAACTCCAGCCGCTGCAAGTCTTCGTCGGTGTAAAGGCGCGTGTTGCCCTCGGTGCGCGAGGGTTTGAGCAGCCCTTCACGCTCATACAGCCGCAGGGTTTGAGGATGGATGCCGTACATCTCGGCGACTGCCGAGATCATGTAGGCGCCTTTGGACTTCCGCTTGGTCATCAGTGATCATCATCGCACTGGCCCGTGCTAAAAGAAAAGAGACGCGGCAGATACCGCGTCTCTTTGAGAAAATCCAGTACAACATCTACGCCGTCTGCGCCTTCTCCGCCTGCGCCGCCCAGCCTTCCGGCTTGACTGCATGGTTCAGGAGGTAAGCTACTACCCCCGCCCCGATCAGCAGCAGTCCGAAGGCGAACGAACTCATCCCAAGAATCGACTCGTGCTCGCTGCGGAAGATTGAGAAGCCCAGTAACAGCATGGGCGTGACGCCGATCGCCACCGCCCCAAACATTCCACCCGGAACCCGGAAAGGCCGAGCCAACTCCGGCTCCCGCACGCGCAGGACGATGAGCGCCACAAATTCCAGAAGCAGGCTGGCGCCGTACAGGAGGATGTCGATCGTGACCAGGTGTTCGAAACCCAGCCCCAAGCAGCATGCCCAACCCACCGCCAGAACGCAGATCGCCACCCAGGGTGCCTGCGTCCTGGGGTGGAGTTTGGCGAAGACCTTGGGCAACATCCCGTCCTGCGCCATGGCCAGGGGCAGCCGGGAGTAGCTCATCACCAGCGCGTTGAACATGCCGAAGGCGCTGATCATTCCACCGGCGACCAGGGCGATCCGAAGCAGCGGCCCGCCGACCATGCTGGCGATTTCCGCCCACGATCCGGTTTCCCACGCGCTCGGGTTGAGTCCGGTCATCCACATGGCCGCCACCGGGATGATGTAACTCAGCGAGACGATGGCCACCGCCGCCAGCATCGCCCGCGGGTAGGTCCGCTGCGGACGCTCGACTTCGGCCGCGATGGTCGAGGCGTTGTCCCAGCCCATGTAGTTCCACATGGCGATGAGCAAGCCGCCGATGATGTCGACGGTCGAGGTCGTCGGCTTGGTTACGGCGGCCGCGAGGGCGCCGATCTTGAACGGCGTCAGCCCGGCGATCACGACGAACGGCGCCGACAAGGCGAAGAACAGCCAGAGGGAAGTCGTGGATACGACCTTGACCCCGGCAATATTAAGGATGACGCACGTGGCCACCACCGCCAGGCCCACCATCACGCCGCGATGCCCCTCCTGAAACCACGGAAACATGCGGACCATGTAGGCCACGAACAGCGTGGGGTAGATCGCCATGTCGAAAATGGACGCAACCAGCGAAAGCCAGGCCTCCTGGAATCCCCAGAAATTCCCCATCGCGCGCCGCACCCAGGCGTAGTAGCCGCCTTCCGCGGGCAGCGCGCTCGAAAGCTCGCCAATCATAAAGGCGGTGGGCAAGCTCCAGAGAATCGGTGTGAGCAGCAGAATCAGGATGGCGCGGCCGTACCCTGCGCCGTGCACGATGTCTTCCGTGCCGTAGGTTCCGCCCGACACCATAAAGAAGGTGGCGGCGACCAGGGGCCACAAGGTGAGCCTGCCGAAATTTTTGTTCTGGGGACGAACGGAAACTTTCCGGGATGGCTGGACGGGTGCGCTAGCTGTTGCCAATTTCTATGGCTTCCTCCTCAAGCGACTCACTCTCACCACCGCGTCTCCCTTGAAGTCTCTCTTAGGCGCGGCTCCCGGGTTTAATGCGATTCCACGGGCATTTCGGCGGAGTTAGTTCGCAGCACAGAGAATACGGCAAATTAGATGCGACGCAACGAAAAATTCCATAATTTTTTCGCAAAAGATGCGGTACGGACGTAATTGGTACGACAGTCACCGTCGCCGCGCTGCCCGCAACTCGTGCGCGCCTCCGATGGCTGGTAGCACTCCGGTCATTGCGGTATAACGTTGCACGCCACTTTCTGAGCGCCGTTTCTCGATACAAGTATTCAAGGAGGGATTTATGACAAGAACTTTGGGGATCGTTCTTTGTCTGTGCGCCGTTGGCTTGCTCGCGCAGTCGGGCAATCCGCACAACGCATTCGCGCCAGACCAGATTCAATACGGGCCTCCGCCACCGTTCGTTGCTCCGGGAGCTACCTTAGCTGTGATCGAAGGCAATCCCATGGGAAGCTCCGGCGACTACACCGTTCGCCTGAAGATGCCCGATGGCTACAAAATCGCGCCCCACTGGCACCCCAAGCGGGAAAATGTGACTGTGATTTCCGGAAATTTCAAGGTAGGTATGGGAGACAAGTTCGACGAGTCGAAGATGATGACCTTCCCAGCGGGAAGCTTCGCCTATCTCGACCCAGAAATGCACCACTACGCGATGGCTTCGGGTGAAGCCATCGTGCAGGTCCACGGAATGTCGCCGCTGCAGTTCAACTACGTGAACCCCGGGGACGACCCGAGCAAGAAGTAGAAGGGCAGGTCTTGGGTCTTGGGTGCTAGGTCTTAGGCTTCCGCTGCTGGTGTAAGCATCTCGGTCTGAGGTGATGGTTAGTCAAGTCCGTTTGAGCCAAAAGACCGTTGTCTCGGTTTCCTAAGACCCAAGACCTAAGACCTGATACCTGTCTTCTAGACTTCTTTCCATAAGTCCGCCCGGGGATCTTCTGGATTCAGCGTGGCCAGCTCCCGCAGCAGTTCTTTCGTCCGCTCGTCGCGTGGCATGGGGACCGTCACCTTGATCTCGACGATCTCGTCCCCGCGGACGCCTTCTTTCGTGGCCGACGGCACGCCTTTTTCCCGCAACCGCAGCTTCTGACCGGACTGGGTGCCCGGCGGGATCTTCAACAGGGTCCGCCCATCGATGGTCGGTACTTCAATCTTGGCGCCAAGCGCGGCCTCGGTCGCACTCACCGGCACGGTGAGCCGGATATCGTCGCCGTCCCGATGAAAGACCGGGTGATCGCCCGCCCGGATAATCACGTAGAGATCTCCTGCCGCTCCTCCATGGATTCCGGCATTGCCTTTCCCGCCGAGTCGAATCCTCTGCCCGTCGCGAGTACCCGGCTTGATCCGGATGTCCAAGGGCTCGGTTCGCTCCACGGTTCCTTCCCCATGGCAGGTCGGACACGGAGAGATGTTCTTTCCCGTTCCATGGCAGCGCGGGCATTGCACGTTGAACTTCATCCGTCCGCCGGTCTGCTCGATCGTGCCCTTTCCGTGGCATTGCGGGCAGATTCCGGGCGCCTCGACGAATCCCGCTCCGTTGCACGTGCCGCAGGTCTCCCGGCGAGTGATGTTCAGCTTCATCACGCCACCACGGATTGCCGTCCAGAAGGGCACGTTGACCTGGTACTCGAGATCGGTACCGGGTTCCGGCCCTTCCTGCGCGGCCGCTCCCGCTCCACCGCGATCAAAAATGCTCGAAAAGATGTCGCGGAATCCTCCACCGCTCGACGAACTCGCTGATGCTTTTTTGCCCCGGGCCCCGCCCTCGAACAGATCCGAAAAGTCGAACCCGCCGAAGTCAAAATGGACGCCCCCCGCTCCCGCCGAACCCGCTCCTCCCCCACCCGCCTGCCCACCCGGGAACCCTCCGGGCGTCCCGCCTTGCGCGGCATACGCCTCGGCCGCGGCAGGATCAATATTGTCGGAGTAGAACCCGAGCTGATCGTAGATCTTGCGCTTCTTCGGATCGCTCAGAACCTCGTTGGCCTCTGAGATTGTCTTGAACTTTTCCTCGGAGGACTTGTCGCCGGGGTTGACGTCGGGGTGGTACTTTCGCGCCAGCTTGCGGAAGGCCTTCTTGATGTCTTCCGTCGACGCGCTCTTCTTGACGCCCAGTGCTCCGTAATAATCTTTGTTGGTGGTTGTTGCCATAGTTCGCTACTGGCTGCTAGCTTCTGGCTTCTAGCCTTCCAGAATAATTCCTAGTGTACGATGCGCTTCTTTTCTTCTTCCGGCGCGACCGCGAAGTTCTCGAACGGCGCCGCATCCATGGCGACCGGAATCCTGATCATCCCTTCTTCGGTTGGTGTGAAAACATACCACCGCCCTTCGTCCGGGACGAAATTCACAAAATACATCTGATCATTGACTTCGAATTGCACGCTTTTCTCTCCTTACCCGTTTGCTTTCGCCAGCGGATTCTCGCTCACTTTTCAAAAAGTCCTCGCGCCAACCCAACCCGTTGTCCGGGCGATCGACGCGTCGTCGCGTTTTTGAAATCAGTTCAACAAATTGCGGCTCAACCCAAATCCAGTTCAATCCGAACTTTCTCTTCACGGCTGGATCATCGTCGACCTGCAATTCAATGTAGCCGTAACGATCAAATCCTCGGATCGTGAACTTCCTCCCCACGCAGAAGCGAAACAACTCACCGGTTCGCATGTCCGGATCGTCCTTGTAATTCGGATCTTTATAACCCTCGGGACAATCGCGCATCGAAACTCGGTCTCCAGCGCGAAAACTATGCCGAAGATCGTAAGGGCCGCCCTTGCGAGCAGCCCTTGTCGACTTCGTGCTCGGCTTTCTCTTATTTCTTGTCCTCAACATCCACGTACTCGGCGTCGATCACGCCTTCGTCTTTCTTGGCTTGGCCATCAGCGCCCGGGCCAGCCGACGGTCCCGCTCCGGCGGTCGGGCCTGCGCCCGGTGCGCCCTGCGAGCCCGCAGCCTTGTACATCTGTTCGGCCAGCTTATGCGACGCCTGGGTCAGCGTTTCGCGCGCCCGATCCATGCTTGCCTTGTCGCCCGACTCCAGCGCCTTCTTCGCGTCGGCGATAGCGTTCTCTACCTCGCCGCGCTCCGAACCCGAGATCTTGTCGCCCGACTCGCGTAGCATCTTCTCCATCTGGTAGACCATGCTGTCGAGCTGGTTCTTGGCTTCGATCTCTTCGCGCTTCGTCTTGTCCTCGGCCGAGTGCGCGTCGGCTTCCTTCGCCATGCGCTCAACCTCTTCCTTCGACAACCCGGAAGACGACGTAATCGTGATCTTCTGATCCTTGCCCGTGGCCATGTCCTTCGCGGTCACGTTCAGGATGCCGTTGGCATCGATGTCGAACGTCACCTCGATCTGCGGCACGCCCCGCGGAGCCGGTGGCAGTCCCGTCAGATGGAACTTGCCCAGCGTCCGGTTCTGCGCCGCCATCGGACGCTCGCCCTGCAGCACGTGCACTTCGACCGACGTCTGGTTATCCGCTGCGGTCGAGAACGTTTCCGTCTTCTTGGTCGGAATCGTCGTGTTGCGCGGGATCATCGGCGTCGCCACGCCGCCCAGCGTTTCAATCGCCAGCGACAGCGGGGTCACGTCGAGCAGGAGCAGGTCTTTCACCTCGCCCTTGAGCACGCCGCCCTGGATCGCCGCGCCGACTGCCACGACTTCATCCGGGTTGACGCCCTTGTGGGGCTCCTTGCCGAACAGCTCCTTCACCAGCGCCTGGATGCGCGGCATACGGGTCTGTCCGCCGACCAGCACGACTTCGTTGATCTTGCTCGCATCGACGCCCGCGTCCTTCATGCACTGCTTGCACGGACCCACCGACTTCTGAATCAGGTCTTCGACCATCGACTCCAGCTTCGCCCGGGTCAGCTTCTTCACCAGATGCTTCGGCCCGGTCGCATCTGCTGTGATGAAGGGCAGATTGATCTCGGTCTCCATGGTTGTGGAGAGTTCGATCTTCGCCCGCTCGGCTGCGTCCCGCAGACGCTGCAAAGCCATTTCATTGCCCTTGCCCCGCAGGTCAAGGCCTTCGTCTTTCTTGAATTCGTCGATCAGCCATTCCACGATCCGCTGGTCGAGGTTGTCACCGCCGAGGTGCGTGTCACCGTTGGTGGCTTTCACCTCGATCACACCCTCGCCCACTTCCAGGATCGAAATATCAAACGTACCGCCGCCAAAGTCGTACACGGCGATGGTCTCGTCCTTGCCTTTATCGAGCCCGTAAGCCAGGGCGGCCGCCGTCGGCTCGTTGATGATGCGCTTCACATCGAGGCCGGCGATCTTGCCGGCGTCTTTGGTCGCCTGCCGCTGGGCATCGTTGAAGTACGCCGGAACCGTGATGACGGCTTCGGTCACTTTCTCGCCCAGATAGTCTTCCGCAGCTTTCTTCAGCTTCTGAAGAATCATCGCGGAGATCTCCGGCGGGGTGTACTTCTTGCCCTGCGCAATGATGGCAACGTGGTCCCCGTCGCGCTCGACCTTGTAGGGCACCATCTTCATCTCTTCGTTGACTTCGTCGTAGCGGCGGCCCATGAACCGCTTGATCGAGTAGATCGTGTTCTCGGGATTCGTGATCGCCTGCCGCTTCGCGACCTGCCCGACCAGCCGTTCGCCGGTCTTGGTGAATGCCACCACCGACGGGGTCGTTCGCCCGCCTTCCTCATTCGCGATAACCTTGGGCTCGCCGCCTTCCATGACGGCCACCACCGAGTTGGTGGTTCCCAGGTCAATTCCTATAATCTTGGCCATTTCAGCCCTCCTAAACCTTATAAGTGCCTTAAAATCATCCGCTTGACCGCTAACTATCCAGCCATAATAGGACTTGAGTGTCGCACTGTCAAGGTTTAGATGAACAAAGGGGCAGAACGGATGCAGGGGATTTCAATCGACAGTTGTCCTCTAACACGCTTGTACTCAGTGATTTAATGACAACGACAGGTCCCGGGTTGAGTGGATTTTCACAACGGTACGCTGGCTAGGGACCACAATTAGAGAGAATAACCTCCTCCCCGATAGAGCGGAGTGAAAGTCTCGCTCGAGGGCGACGCCATACCTATCGTTCCAGCGGAAGTGCATGCCTTAGCTGGACGCACCATATAGGTGTAAGATGGTGTCATGTCCACCAAGGCCGTTCGCCGGAGTGTCACCTTGCCTCCTCAGGTTGCCAAACAAGTCGAGGTTCTGGCCAAGCGCCGCCGCCTAAGCGACAACCGCATCCTGGTCGAGTTGATCGAGGAGGGGATCGAAGCGCAAAAGAAGAAGGAGACGTCATTCTTTCAGCTCGCCGAGCGCTTTCGCGCCACCGAGGACGCCGAAGAAGCCAGGCAGCTGGGCGACGAACTGGGTCGTTTCGTATTCGGCGAGTAAATGCCGAAGGTTGCGCGCTGGTCTGAAATCCCCGCTGCTGTTCGCACTCACCTGGTCGAAAAGGATGAGGGATCGAAACATCAGCGTGGAGGACTTAAACCGCCTGCGTCTTTGGATCGAAAATCAACCCGAAGTTCCCGAGGGCCTTTGGTACAAAGACTTCGGGTCTTTCAAAATATGTGGCGAGGGCCGGTATCCAAAGACCTTTCTTCTGGCAGGTCAGCCTGCCAAGGGTGAAAGTCTCTAGTCGTTGTGGCGGCGAGATAGTTCGACAAGGCCGTGGACTTTTGACATCTCCTGCCCCTCACCCTAAGATTCCTCGAAAGCTGCATCCCTCCTGAATGATCGGCCAAACCATCTCGCACTACCGCATCGTCGAGAAACTCGGCGGAGGCGGCATGGGCGTGGTCTATAAAGCCGAGGACATCTCGCTCGGCCGATTTGTCGCCCTCAAGTTTCTACCCGACAACGTGGCCCAGGACCCCTCCGCGCTTGAGCGCTTTCGCCGCGAAGCGCGCGCTGCCTCCGCGCTCAACCATCCCAACATCTGCACGATTTATGAGATCGGCGAGGCCGATGGCATCCGCTTCATCGCCATGGAGTACCTCGAGGGCATGACGCTCAAACATGCCATCGCCGGGCGTTCCATGGAAATCGACACCTTGCTTTCGTTGGGTGGCGAGATTGCCGACGCCCTCGACGCGGCCCACGCCGCCGGCATCGTCCATCGCGACATCAAGCCCGCGAATGTTTTCATCACCAAGCGCGGGCATGCCAAAATTCTCGACTTCGGACTTGCGAAGGTTGGCGAGAGTAACGCCTCAGCCAGTCGCATCGCTTCGGCGAACACGCAATCGAATGACGAACATCTCACCAGTCCCGGATCCACGCTCGGCACCGTCTCCTATATGTCGCCCGAGCAGGTTCTCGGAAAACCCCTCGATGCGCGCACCGACCTGTTCTCGTTCGGCATTCTGCTTTACGAAATGTCCACCGCAGCGTTGCCTTTTCCGGGAGAAACTTCCGGTGCCATCTTTGACTCAATCCTGCATGGAGCGCCGGTGCCGGCGGTTCGCCTGAATCCACAGGTTCCCGCGGATCTTGAACGCATCATCCAGAAGGCGCTCGAGAAAGATCGCGAAGTGCGTTACCAGCACGCCTCCGAGATGCGCGCCGACCTTATCCGGGCGCGCCGCGATACGAGTTCCGCATCCGCGCTGCATGCGATTGCCGTTCCCGCGAAACCAGGCGCATCCAGAAAATGGATTTGGCCGGTCGCCGCGGGCGCAGCAATCCTTGCGATCGTGCTGATCGGACTCATCGCCTGGCGGTTCAAGCCCGGCTCAGCGCCGCAGGCGAAAGCCGCGCCGCCTCCAGCGACCATTGCCGTCCTTCCATTTCAGAATCTCGGCGCCGACAAAGACTCCGACTTCCTCCGCATGGCGCTCCCCGATGAAATTGCCACCACGCTGAGTTCCGTTCGCACCCTGTCGATCCGCCCCTTCGCGACAACCAGCAAGTATTCGTCGCCGGGAATCGACCTGCAGCAGGCCGGCAAGGAGATGCACGTCGGCAGGATCGTCACAGGTCATTTCCAGAAAATTCGCGACCAGCTTCAGTTGACGCTCGAAGCCGTCGACGTCGCCGATGATCGCGTTCTCTGGCAGGACATGAAGACTGTCCCCGCCGAAGACCTCGTCGCAATGCGGGAACAGGTCACCGCTCAAGTCCGCCAGGGTTTGATTCCTGCCCTCGGGGCAAGCGACTCGGGCGATCTCGGTACGCGGCCCACCAATGAAGAAGCCTACGACCTTTATTTGCGAAGCGTCGCCATCGCTCACGATGGCACTGCGAACCGTGAGGCGATCCGCATGCTGGAGCGCTCCGTCGGCCTCGATCCCAATTACGCACCGGCATGGTCCGCCCTCGGCAAGCGTTATTACTACGAAGAGGAATATGGTCCCGGATCGAATGGTTCCATGTTGCGCACGATTCCCACGCTGCAACGTGCGCTCGCACTCGATCCCAATCTCGAGGACGCCGCGCAGCAGATCGTCAGTCTCGAGGCCGATGCAGGCAAGCTTCCGCAGGCCTACCAGGAAGCCAAGGCCATGGTCGACAAGCATCCGCAAAGTGGCTTCGCCCACTTCACTCTTTCGTATGTGCTGCGTTACGCCGGCCTGACTCACGACGCCGCCCGTGAGTGCGAAGAGGCGATTCGACTCGATCCAGGCAACTATCAATTCCGCTCCTGTGTGGGTGTGTTCGATGCCCTTGGTCAATTCGACCGCGCGCGCGCCTTTTTGGCCTTGGACGCGGGATCGGAGTGGTCGAACAATGCGGAAGTTCATGTGCTGTTGCGCGAAGGCAAAACGCAAGCTGCTGTGGAATGGCTGCACCGGCTGCCCGATAGCCCTTTCTTTCACACCCGCGCGATGGAACTTTGTTACGCGAAGCCTCGGCCTCCCGGGGCGGATCAACTCATCGACGAGGCATTAAAAGACATCGCTTCCTTCAAGGATCCAGAACCCAGGTTTAGCCAGGCCGTGCACTATAACGCCTGTCGCGGAAACGTATTCACCGCGGCGCTCATGAAAGGCGCGATTGCCGACGGTTTCTGCGGATACGAAATCCTCGAGTTCGATCCGCTTCTGGCCGATTTCCGCAAGTCGCCGCAATACCCCACCATCCTCGCGCAAGCCAAAGGGTGTCAGGACAAATTCCTGGCCCAGCGCGACCACCCGCAGCCCTAATATGGAGAATGCGGACGGAACTCCTCAAGGTGCGCCACAACTCCGCCGCATTCTCACGCTCTGGACCTGATCTTTTACGGCGTCGTCGAGCCCGCGTCGAAACTTAGTCCTTCTCCTTGCCTCCACCCTTCCGCATCTTCGCGTAGCCGGGATGCACGCCCGCAGTGAGCCCCTGCTCTTTGGCGATCGCTTCCAGCAACCCCGCCAGTTGCTCCTGTTGCGGCTCGGTCAGCGCCGCCAGCAGCGCGCGGCCATGCTCTCGCGCCACCTCGCCGATGCTGCTCAGGCTCTGCAGTCCCCTTGGTGTCAGGTGCAGCGCGTAAACCCGGCGATCTGTTTCCGAGGGCTTCCTTTCCAGCAGTCCCCGCCCTTCCAGTTCGTCCACGATCCCCACCATGTGGCTGGCGTGCATACCCAGCGTTTTGGCCAGTTCCTGCTGCGACATACCCGGCGACCTCGCCAGCATGCGCAGAATGCCCGCATGGTAGGGCGCAAATCCTAACGGCTTCAGCCGCTCCCCGAATCGCTGCGCCGCATGCGCCCCCACCTGCGCCAGCAGAAAACTGGCCCTCCCTGCCCGCGGTTCCTTCCCGGTTTTCATCGATTGCATTGTTACATGATTATAATATATAATCATTAAAATAGATAACTATTACTGGAGATTGCCATGAACCCCTCATTCACCCGCTTTCGCGGCCCTCATCCTGGCTACGTCGCCCTCGCCTACGTCATTCTCTTCTGCGCTGGTCTTTACCCCGTAACGATGTTTGGCGGAATGCCCTACTACCCGCCGCCCACGGCCTCCGTCGCCGACATGGTCGCATTCTTTTCAACGCGCCAGACAGCCGTGCTCCTCTGTGCCTTTCTCCAGTTTGGCGCCGCCATTCCTCTCGGCATTTATGTGGCGACCGTCGTTAGCCAGTTGCAGGTCCTTGGCGTGCGGGCGGCGGGCACAAGCATCGCGCTCTTCGGAGGGCTCGCGACCGCCATCGGCACCCTGTTTGGAAACAGCTATCTCTGGGCCATGTCGTATTCCGACATTTCCCAGAGCCCCACGCTTCTTCACGCGCTCTATCGAATCTCATTCGGGATCGGCGGTCCCGGCTTCTCCGTTCCCTTCGGCATCTTTATCGCCGGAATCTCCGTGACGGCCGGACTCACGCGACTCATCCCACGCTGGCTGATGTGGTTTGGCCTCGCCATCGCGATCTGCGGCGAGCTGAGCTGGTTCGAGATGCTGAGCAGCAAATTCCTTCCGCTGATCCCGCTCACCCGCTTTCCCGGATTTCTCTGGACGATCCTTGTCGGCTTCAAGCTGCCGCGCACAGCTCCCATCGGACCCAACGCATGACCAGCATTGAAGCGCCGATCACCGGTCGAGACCTCACACAACGCGAGACCCCCCGCTGGGTCTGGATAGCCGTCATCCTCCTCAGCCTGATCGGACTCGCCGCTGCCACGCGCCGCGCCGTCGTCCTCATCCATCCGATCCCGACAGCCGCTGCCGCTCCAAACGTTCCGAAGAACCCCGCCGCCCAACTCGATGGCGGCTTCCTGCAACACAGACTTCGCACCTTCGCCCACATCGTGCCCGCCACAATCTATCTGCTTCTGCTGCCGTTCCAGTTCATTCGCCGCATCCGCACACGCCACCCGCGTTTTCACCGCTGGAATGGACGCATCCTCGTCGTGCTGGGAATCTTCGTGGCCTTCTCCGCGATCGCGCTGAGCCGCACCAACTCCATCGGCGGCGTCAACGAGGCGGCCGCCACCACGTTGTACGCGCTTCTCTTGTTCTGGTTTCTGATCGCAGGCTTCCGCAGCGCGCGTCGCCGCGACTTCACCACCCATCGCCAATGGATGCTGCGCGCCTACGGCGTGACCCTCGGCGTCGCCACCACGCGTCCCATTGTTGGCATCTTCTTCGCCACCCGCAAACTCACTCCTCACGAATTCTTCGGAACCGCCTTCTGGCTCGGATTCACGCTCACCCTGATCGCCGCAGAAGTCCGAATCCACACCACTCGTGCCTGCGTGATGGAGGATCGCCGTGTCTGATTCATGGACATCACACGCGCTCCGTAAGAATGCGCGCAAAATTCCGTGCTAAGCTTCCGCACGTGAAGTCCTTCGCTACGACGCCGTGTTCCCGCGCTCTGTCAATGCTCGCGAAGTCATGGAACGGCGCAACGCGCTTACGCCCCATGATCAACGATTCCTTCAACACGCGATGAACCGCCGCCCCATTTCAATCACGATCATCGCTTGCCTGCTGCTGGTGGTGGGCGTAGCCGGCTCCATTTTTCACCTTCGCGAGCTTGGACTTCAGCAGGCGTTTCGCGGAGAAAATATCTGGATCTTTGTCGTCGAGTTTGTTGCGATTGTCTGCGGCGCACTCCTGCTCCAAGGCAAGAACTGGGCACGCTGGCTCGCGATCGCGTGGATCGCCTCCCACGTCTTCGTGAGCTTCTTTGATTCCGGGCGCAAGGTCGCTACCCACGTCGTGATCCTGTTGCTGTTTGCCTATTTCTTATTCTGCCCAGAAGCGAACGCCTATTTCCGCCGCAAGGAAACGGCCGGCGGCTAGACTGACAAAACTCGCGAAGAGTCGCGATAAATCTGAACTGGCCCAAGTCCTTGAGGGAACGTGGCGACGCGAACAGATGGCGGCGACTGTTGCAAAATCTTTGGAGATTAGCCTGTTCCCGGCGTCCATAAGCGCTAACGCGTGGTCACGCCAATTATCGTGAGCGTAGATGAAAGAGCAACGATTCTCTAGAGTCATCTAGACGTTTTGATACCCGAGCATGCGTGGATTCAAGGAGTCCGCGGCCTATGCGTCCTTGGATAGTGACTTGGAGGCCGAACTCGTGTTCCCCGGGGTGGTCCGCAGCCTAATGATATGTGGCGTCTGGGTCATCTACCAAGGCGAGCAAGTCGCGGGTAGCGCCTATTTTCTTCATTTCGATCTCGTACCAATGTTGAATCGTGTTGTCGTCGCGTCCCGAGACCTTGCCACGACTGAACGCGTAGTAGCTCCAATTCATGCCAGGTGGGTGCGCTGCCGCGGTGCTGAGAAAGAGTGTGTTGTCCTGGGCGTATTGCGAAAATAGCCTGACGTAGTGCGCCGCGACGCTCGCACCGGAGTTGGCGTTTGGCACGTCGGACGTATCGACAACACCCAAAGGAAGGCCTTTCGATTTGAGATCATCGCACAACGCACGTACCTCTTCCTCATGGCGGAGATCAAGCAGCCGGGCCCAGATTCTTGCGGATTTTGCGAGCCGGCTCAAGTGACGATAGAGGCGATTATCAAATAGGTAATTCGAAGCAAAGAACGGGTCGTTTGGGTGTTGGGGTGCCGTATGAAAGTGTCCGAAATCAGGGTCCCACGACTTCCGGACCTGCTTGTCCCAGAACGCCCACGAATCGGGACTGGCGAGAGTTTCTTTGTCTTCGCCGGTAAGGTGCTCCGATCGTTGTCGCCAAACACCTTGGGATGCGGTCAGGCGCAGATTCGCGTAATCGGCTCGATTGGTGCTCGCCGCCAGAAGTGCCCGGTTGACCTTCGCGAACCGCACGGCTAGCAGATCGTAGTCGATCACATACAAGGCCTTGGCTCTGGTCAAGGCGGCTCCGATGAACGAACGCTCTGTACCGACGGAGACGTACACCCCGTGATTGCTTTTGCGGTAAATCGCCAATGCTACGCCTGGATGCTGCTCATTGGGCGGTAGGTAAATGCCAGGCGAAGTGGGACCCGCTTCCGTTGCATGTCCGTCCGCCTGAGGGAAGCAGTTTACATGCAGAAGAGCAAACGTGACCGCAAGCATACAACCAGTTTGAATTGCCGAGACGCGCGGGTGTTTGTGTTCACACCACGATATTCTAGGTTTTGCAGCGTGACTGGTGTAATTTCCCAATTTCGCTCATTGATCCCTGGAAGGTTTCTCCGCGCCATCCCCTGCGCTATCTTTTCCGTGAGCCTCTCGCCGCCGCGTGATCTCGCCCGTCACATCTTTGCCCGCGCCGATACCCGCCAGGATCTGATCGAGGCGTGCAGCCGCGTTTCTGAGAGCCTGAGCGTCGGCATCCGCGCCCGTTTTCAACAACTGATCGAGTCGGCTGGCCGCAGCCTTGAGCGCCTGTAGCTCTTGATCCGTGACCGGCGCCGTGCGGGCGCTCTCGGTCGCCCGAAGCTGGTTCGCGATCCGTTCGCGGAGTTCCTGATCCTGGTTGTCCTCGTTACTCATGGCCCGATTGCCTCGCATCCAGTTCGCAAGATCTGCGGGCAATCCCCCGCCGAGATAGCGCAAGACTATCATCCTTGGCCAGGTTCACCTCGAAAAGGCAACGCACGACAGGACATCCTCGGCTTGTAGCGGTAACAACCAACTGTCCGTCCATCCCCGCCTCTTGATCGATATATCGCGTTACGATACATAGAGAGCGTAAAATGTAAGGTGGGGAGGGTGTAGGAAATGACACATCTACAAGGAATTGCTCGTGCGGCAGTGTTGGGCCTGCTGGCGATCGCGGCTTGGGCGCAGACCCCTGCGGCCAGCCAGCAGACAACGGTGTGCCAGTTTGCCGACGGCGGCCAGCTGTCGCTGCGCTATGAAGAAGTCCCGGCACGCGGAAATGATCTTCCGGGCCATGTATGGAGCCCGGGCGATTCGCCCATGTACCTGTTCACCTCAACCGCTCTCAAGGCGGGCGACACCGTGATCCCGGCCGGTGCCTACAGCCTGTACGTCACTTCAGAAAAGCAGCACTGGACTCTCATTGTGAACAAAGACGTGACCAGCAAGAAATACGACGCGACGCAGGATCTGGCCCGCCTGCCAATGGATCGTGGCACGATCGATGAGCCGGCCAAAGACGTGAATCTGGCCTTCGGCCACATCGCTCCCAAGCAATGCAGCCTGCGGATCTACTACGGAAAGATCGGCGCGTGGGCCGTGTTCGGGGAGCCCTAGAGACGAGCGACGTTTCGCTCCATCTGACGCTGCCGTCTCTCTGTTCCTTTTATGCCCAAGTAAGGGTGGGTCGGCTTCTTCTTTGCGCCCTTTGCGGATCTTCTTTGCGCTCTTTGCGGTTAAAGGCTTTTCTCTGCGCTCTCTGCGGCTTCCTCCGCGCTCTCTGCGGTTTAGGATTTTCACGCTCGCCGCTGCCCGGTGCCTCACCCCATTCGCGTTCTGTGCGAAAGCATGGGGATTTTTCTCGCATCTTTTTGACTTCTCTCCACTCTGCCCCTAAGATTTCACCACTTCCCCGGCACCGGTTCCCATGATTGGCCAGACCATCTCGCACTACCGCATCGTCGAGAAACTCGGTGGCGGGGGCATGGGCGTCGTCTACAAAGCCGAAGACATCAAACTCGGCCGCTTCGTTGCCCTCAAATTTCTTCCCGAAGAAGTTGCCTCCAATCCGCAGGCGCTCGAACGCTTTCAGCGCGAGGCACGCGCCGCCTCCGCTCTGAACCATCCCAACATCTGCACGATTCACGAAGTCGACGAGCAGAATGGCCAGGCCTTCATCGTCATGGAATACCTCGACGGCCTCACCCTGAAGCATCGCATCGGCGGCCACGCGCTCGAGAACGACCTGCTCCTACAGCTCGCCATCGAGATCGCCGACGCGCTCGACGCCGCTCACGCCGAGGGCATCATCCATCGTGACATCAAGCCGGCGAATATCTTCGTCACCAAGCGCGGCCACGCCAAAATCCTCGACTTCGGGCTCGCCAAGCTCGTGCCTTCTTCGAAAGCTGCAGCTGATGCCGGCACCATGACGGGTGCTACCGCTATCAGCGACGCGTTCCTCACCAGCCCCGGCACCGCGGTTGGCACGGTTGCGTACATGTCGCCCGAGCAAGCCAAGGGCAAGGATCTCGACGCCCGTACCGACTTATTCTCCTTTGGGGCGGTGCTCTACGAGATGGCCACCGGCGCGGTTCCGTTCCGCGGCGACACGACCGCCGTTATCTTCGAGGCCATCCTGAACCGTGCGCCCGCGCCCCCGATCCGCGTGAATCCCGATTGCCCCGTGCGCCTCGACGAGATCGTCAACAAGGCTCTCGAAAAAGATCGCGAGCTCCGGTACCAGCACGCATCCGAGATGCGCAGCGATCTGAAACGCCTGCAACGCGACAGCGGTTCCGGGCGCAACGTTGCTGCCTCGTCGGCTGCGAGTTCGAGTGAGAGCCAGACGGCAGTCGTCGCATCGGCCGCGCCATCGTCTGGTGCCGGCTCTTCCGCTGGAGTGCCGTCTGCTCCGGCGCCCCTCAGTTCCACCAGCAGTTCGAGTGTCGCCGCCGTCGCGCGCCAGTACAGGACCGGAGTGATCGCCGCCGGGCTTGTCGTCCTCGCCCTTGTCGCGGCCGCAGGCTTTGGGGTTTACTCGTTCCTGAACCGTTCAGGCCCCGCGCCCTTTCAGAACTTCACCATCACCCAGATCACGAATACAGGCAAAGCGCGCGAAGCGGCGATCTCGCCCGACGGCAAGTACATCCTCAACGTGCAGAATGACAACGGGAAGCAAAGCCTTTGGCTGCGCAACGTGCCCACCGGCAGCGATACCCAGGTGATTCCGCCCGCGGCCGGCCTCTATCGACACCTGGCCTTCGCGCCTGACGGCAATTACATCTACTTCGAGAAGGCCGTCAATTCGCAGGGAACCGAATTCGAACTCTACCGTGCGCCCGTGCTCGGAGGTACGCCGACTCCGGTTGTTCATGACATCGATACCGATATCGGATTCTCGCCCGATGGAAAGCGCATCGCCTACATCCGCGCCAACGATCCTGAAGTGGGCAAATACCGGATTCTTTCCGCCAACCTCGATGGCAGCGATGAAACGGTTCTTGAGATCACCCATTCAATGCGCGGCGGCGATCCACGTAATCTCGTTTGGAGTCCCGACGGGAAGATCGTCTATTCCTTCCCGTCGTCGGGCGTAGCGCTTGGCTATATTGAGGCCTTCGATCCTGCGACCAAGAAGATCACCACGCTTGCGGCCCTCCCGAACGACACAGCTTTCGAAATCAAATATGTGCCCTCCGGCAAGTCCATCCTCGTGGTTCACTCACCCAAGGGAGCCAATTTTGAGCGCGCGCAAATCGCAAGGCTAGTCGCGGACGGAAGGCTGCAGCCCGTCACACGCGACACCAGTCGCTATGCAGGGCTGACTCTCTCGGCAGACGGGAAGAGTGCTGCCAGCGTGCAAGTCAAGACGACGAGAACCTTCGCGCTCGCGACCGCCGACGACTTGGCGAAGCCTGACTTCACCCCGAAGAGTTTGCCCTTCAGCGATCCGCGAATGGTGCAGTGGACGCCCGACGGCAAGCTGCTCGTCTCTTCGGCAGATAAAGTCACGCGCATGGACCCGGACGGCCAGAATCAGACCGTGTTGGTGAGTGACCCAAACGCGGGAATCCTCAGCCTCGCTTCATGCGGAGAGCGATATCTTCTTTTATCGTGGGCCCTCCATCAAAACAGCACCATCAATATCTGGCGTACAAACGCCGACGGCTCCGCCCCGAAGAAACTCAGTTCACAATTCTTTGAGACGAGCCCCATCTGCTCTCCAGATGGAAAGTGGGTGTACTTTCTCGACCAGCCGCCGCAAAAGTTAATGCGGGTACCCATCGATGGCGGCACGCCCGAGATCGTGCAGAACGCCGACGTCGCGAATCGGTTTGCATTGATGTCCCTCAACTTCTTCTCTGGCGACGGGAAATTAATATCGATGGGCATCGATACGAGTGAGCCGGTAACCAACGACGCGCGGGCGCAACTGGAGACGGTGAGCCTTGATAGCGCGGCCAACATTCCTCCGAAACTGAAGATGTTGGATTCCCGATTCGCCGGGACGCAGCAGTTCTCGTCGAGAATTCAAATGATGCCCGGAGGCAAGGCGATCCTATATGCGATCAGCGAGAACGGCGCCGACAATCTCTGGGTCGAACCGCTCGACGGCTCGCCGGGCCGCCTGCTGACGCATTTCCCGTCAGAGACGATCTCCGACTTCCACTGGTCGCCCGACGGCAAGACACTCGCCATCATCCGCCAGCACGACGACGCCGATGTGGTCCTGCTTCGCGAAGGAAGCCAGTAGCTCTCAGCACCCTTTCGATGTTGCCCCATCCTCGGGTGAGCCCGAACTCACGCTTCCGCCTCCGGCGCTATCGTCTCCGCGTACGGTGTCGCACGTTCTGCGCTTCTCGACAGCGATCCGCGTCCCCCTCCGAACCCCTCCTTCATGAGCTTGTAGATCGTCCCCCGATTTTGCGCGATCGTTTTCAACCATGCCCATTTGCCGAGCATGGGGAAATAGATTCCTCGGAAGCACAGGTGCGCAAGAAAGATGTTGATACGGTTACCCAGCGGTTTATCGGCAATCGAGTTGACAGCCTGGGCGATGGCATCTGGGCTATACGAATTTTCCCACCCGTAGTTCACTTCGGCATGCGCTTCCGGAATCGTCATCTTAAGCGGCGTGTGGGCCATGAAGAACGGGATGAACTCTTGCCAGTGTTTCGGGCGCGTCAAGCGTCCCGTGGCTTCGAGCCGCTTGTACAGCGGCGTTGCCGGCAACGGCGTGAGCAACCCGAAAATTGGCAACCCCGGCGGCCAGGTGCGAACCTGCTCCAGCGTTCGTCCCGCTACGCCCGGCGTGTCGTTATCCATGCCGAAGATGAACGACGTGATCGCGTACACATTGCGCTGCGCGAGCCGCTCGAGCACCGTCCCATACTCGCCGGGTTTGTTGAAGCCTTTATTCACATCCTTCAGATTGGCCGGGTCGATCGATTCCATCCCGATGAACACCCACTTGCCCCCCGAGGCCGCGATCAAGTCGACGAGTTCTTCGTCGCGCAACAGATTTGCGCTGATCTGTGCCACCCAGTGCACCTGGGCACCGGCGGCGATGATGTCACGCAGCAATGATTTCGTTCGCTTCACGTTGATCGCGAAATTGTCATCAATGAAGAAGACCGCGATCTGCCCGCCCTCGCTCTTCGCACGCGCCTTCAGTAGGAGAAGTTCGTTCACGACACTTTCGTTCGTGCGAAAGCGGATGGCATCGCCAAAGAATCCTGTCACTGTGCAGAACTCGCAGCCGTACGGGCAGCCTCTACCCGACTCGACCGGAACAATGCGAAATGTTCCCCAGCCCTCGGCCACATTCTTAAGGAACGGGTGGAAGATCTTCGGGATCAGGTTGAACTGGCGCAGGTCGATCGAGTCCCATGGAATCGACGGATAGTCTTGCAGTGAAGGCTTTCGTTCCTTGCCCGCTGCATCGGTCGGGGCGTAAACATCTTTGAGTTCACCGCGCACCGCATCGTTCACGATCGTCGGCCAAGTTTCGTCAGCTTCGCCCAGCGCCACCGCGTCCGTGTGACGGGGGCCGCCGTCGCGCCCGAGCGCCTCGTCGGCCATCTCCGTCACGTGAGGACCGCCCATCACGACCGGAACCCCCGCGGCACGCACCGCGTCGGCCATGCGGTAAGCCTTCGCGATCATGCGCGTCATCGCGCCGATGCCGACCAGCCCGACGTTTTCCTCGCGCACGAAATGAGCGATTCCCGCTTCATCCATGGGCTGCGCGTTGCCGTCGATGAGCAGTACTTCATGGCCCGCCGGGGTCAACGATTGAAGAAGAAACATCCAGAGGTGGGGCATGAAATTGCGGGTCACACCGTTGTCGGGGTTGTAGAGGAGAATTCTCATGGCGTCTCCCTTCGTTCTGCGACTTGTGGTTAGTGCGTGAACGACGGAAGGAGGAGACACGAGCGACGTTCAGACTGGCGGCTTCCCCGGGGAGCGGCTTAGGCAGGTTGTTCGTGTTGAAGTTCTCGTAGCGTCGGCAAATTGTACACCCGAAAACCTTCGTACGTGCGCCAGCGAACAAAAGATGTCAGGTATTTTTGCGCGATCAGGCGGCAAGACTGGGTTAGTCGTATTTTTCGTACAGAATGGACTTGCGGTCCCAGCCGATGCTCTTCAGCAGGTCGCGATTCGCACTGACCATCTTGTCGAGGCCGCAGATGTAGGCGTGCATGTCGGTACGGCCGTTCACGATTTCAGTGACGTGCTCTTGCACGTATCCGCGCAACCCTTTCCAAGTCTCATCACCGCGGCTGAGCGTCGGCAGGTAGTGAAAATTGTTGTGCCCGGCGGCGAGCGCGAGGAACTCCTCGTGGTAGTAAATGTCTTTTTGGGTGCGGCTGCCGAAGAGCAGCCAGAACTGCTTATCCAAATGGCGCGAGGAGTCGGCGAAGAGCCACTGCAGCATCGAGCGGTAAGGTGCAATGCCCGTGCCGGTAGCGACGAAGATCGTGTCGCGCAGCGGCGGCCGCAAAATGAAATTTCCGAACGGACCCTGCGCAGAAATCTCGGCACCCACTTCGAGGTCGCAAAGATAGTTCGACATGAATCCGTCCTGCACGCGGTTCAGGCAGAGCGCGAAGCGATTTCCGTCAGGCGGCGAAGCGATCGAGTAGGCGCGCGTAAGTTCCTCTCCGTCGGGTTTGGTTTGCTTCAGCGACAGCCACTGCCCCGGGACAAAGCCGAACTTGGGCACGCTCCCGATCTCGAATTCGAGGTGCTTGGTGAGGCCGGAGAGAGCTGTGCTTCGTGCGAGGCGCGCGGTCACGGTCTGAAACTGCATGGTTGTTTAGATGTGGCGAGGCAAGTGAGAGGTTCGGACGGGGAAATCGCATAATGTTCCACGTGGAACATTCGCAAATTCCAAATTTCATTGTTAGCTCATAGATAACCTATAAAGGGATGGAAGCGATTGGTGTGCGGTGGGTTCGGTAATATTTCGCGAGGGCGCTTATCACATTTGGTTTGTGATTTTGCGCGGCGGTGCCGAAAAGACGGCAGGAGTTTGGAATGTTCCACGAGATTGTTCCACGGAATTCGGGAGTAGCGCCTGCTAGAGAAGCAGCCCTAAAGGCGCTTCATCGTGGTTCCGACGCGTCGTGCCTGGAGGCGCGCCCTGATACAAATCGAGATGTGCCGTCCCTGGGACTCGGACGGTTAGATCGGCTGACCCCGCACCGACGTGCGGGGCTAGTCACTGGCGTCGCTACGCGACTGAGCATGTGCCTATGAAAAAGACGTCGTTCGACGTCGCTCGGGATCACAGAACGTTACGAAGAAAAGTCAGGCCCTTCGCTTCGCTCGGGATAACAAATCGTTAAGGCGACAAGAACCATGGGACAGGCCGAAATGTGAGGGGTCAAACATTCGCGGACAGGAGTGTCCGCGCCACACGCCTGTGATCGGTATACACTGCTTGCCGTTTCCCGATGTTTGGGAAGAAAAGTGTTAATTGAATCTTATAAACGAGGCGAAGGGTTTGAGCTCTCGATCGTTTCAACGGGTGGCGCAGAACAAGTCCGTCGCGGCGATTGCGGCAGGAGCCGCGATCGTTGTGTTCTCGATGGGGGTGTTCGAATTGAGTGCGGAATCTGGAGCGGCACAAGGCACTCCATCTTCGCAACGCATGCCGGCGCCATCGGGTGACGTCGTGGCTTCGAAAAATGTTCGTGGGCAGCAACGGGACTGGCCCATCTACGGCGGCTCCCGCGAGAACGACCATTACACGGACCTCGCACAGATCAATCGGAAGAATGTCAAAGATCTCACCGTGGCGTGGACGTTCGACACGGAGGAGACGGGCGGACTGCAAACCAGCCCGATTGAGATTGACGGTGTGCTATATGGGATCACGCCCACCCAAAAAATCTTCGCACTCGATGCCGCCACCGGAAAACAGCTCTGGAAATTTGACTCGGGAATCAAAGGCACGCAGCCCGATCGCGGGCTTGCATATTGGAGCGACGGAAAAGACAAGCGCATTCTGGTCGGGGTGATGAATTTTCTGTATGCGCTTGATGCAAGAACGGGAACTGCTGAAGTGACGTTCGGAAAGAACGGGCGCATCGATCTGCGCGAAGATCTGGGGCGCGATCCTACGTCGCAATCGATTTATCTGACCAGCCCCGGGATCGTTTACAAAGACCTGATCATCGTGGGGGGACGCGAGCCCGAAACCTTGCCCGCGCCTCCCGGAGACATACGCGCGTACGACGTACACAGCGGGAGGCTGCGCTGGTCGTTTCACACGATTCCGCATCCCGGAGAATTCGGATACGACACGTGGCCGAAGGAGGCGTGGAAGTCGAGCGGCGCAGCCAACAACTGGGCCGGAATGTCGGTCGATGGAAAACGCGGGATCGTGTATGTCCCGACTGGATCCGCAGCGATGGATTTCTACGGAGCGGATCGAGTGGGCGACGATCTGTTCGCCGATTGTTTGCTGGTGCTGAATGCGGAAACAGGAGAACGCCTCTGGCATTTCCAGGAAGTCAAGCACGACATATGGGACCGCGACTTGCCCGCGCCGCCGGTTCTGCTGACGGTAAAGCACGAAGGCAAAGAAGTGGATGCCGTGGCACAGACCACCAAGCAGGGATTTGTTTACCTGTTCGATCGCACGAACGGGCAGCCGCTGTTTCCGGTCGAGTACAGAAAGTACCCTGCGAGCGACGTGCCGGGCGAGGTGGCTGCGGACGAACAACCGTTGCCAACTAAGCCTGCGCCGTTCGCTCGCCAGCGGCTTACGGAGGATCTGCTTACGACGCGAACTCCCGAGGTCCACGAGTGGGCCCTGGCACATTTTCGAACGTTCCGTAGCGATGGCCAGTTTCTGCCGTTCACTGTTGGCCAAGACACAGTCGTGTTTCCGGGATTCGATGGCGGCGCCGAGTGGGGCGGGCCCGCGCTGGATCGGGAGACGGGAATCCTCTACGTCAATGCAAACGACGTCGCGTGGACTGGAGCGCTCACGGAGAACACGGGCGAGCATAGCGCTCAGTCGATCTATCTGAATCAGTGTGGAGTGTGTCACGGCGAGCAGATGAAAGGCTCGCCGCCGGCGATTCCGTCGCTGGTTGGAGTGGGCGATCGGATGACGCCGCAACATATCTCGGCGACTATCAAGAATGGCAAAGGAAGGATGCCAGGCTTCCCGAATCTGACCGATGACCAGATGTTTGCGCTGGTGGATTACCTGACGAGCGGAGTGAACAAAGAAGTGGCGAGCGTCGGGCCGCCGGCTCCCGCCGCGAAATATCGCTTCACGGGATACAAGAAGTTTCTCGATCCGGAAGGATATCCGGCCGTGGCGCCTCCGTGGGGAACATTGAGTGCCATCGATCTAAATACGGGAGAGTTTGTCTGGAAAATTCCTTTGGGCGAGTATCCGGAGCTGACGGCGAAGGGCATGAAAAATACAGGCACGGAGAATTATGGCGGCCCAATCGTGACGGCGGGTGGACTCATTTTTATTGGTGCGACGAACTTCGACAAAAAGTTTCGCGCATTCGACAAGGCCACGGGCGAGCTGCTGTGGGAGACGATGTTGCCATTTTCGGGGAATGCGACGCCAATTACCTATGAAGTGAACGGCAAACAATTTGTCGTGATCGCGGCGGGAGGAGGAAAGGATCCAAAGTCGGCGTCCGGAGGGGTGTACGTAGGATTTGCGCTAGAGGGCAGGTGATAGGTCGTTGGTGATAGGTCGTTGGTGGTTGGTGGTTGGTGGTTGGTGGTTGGTCGTTGGTCGTTGGTCGTTGGTCGTTGGTCGTTGGTCGTTGGTCGTTGGTCGGGCGATGCAAGCACCAGGTTTTGTGTTGCTGGCGTTACGAAAAAACAGGGCCGGGCATCTGGAGTGGCGACGCCCGGCTCGGAAGTAGCAGGATTATTTTTCCTGTGCGATTTTAGCGATCTCTTCTGGGGAGAGGACGCGGTTATAGACGCGCATGTCGTCGAGGTGGCCCTTGAAGTTGTAGTCCATGCCGCCGGGGAACGCGCCGATGGTGAACGGACCCGCGGTGTTGAAAGAATAGTTGAACTGATCTTGCGTGAAGTGCTCGTCCGAAGCAAATGTGAGCGGGGCCTCCATGCCGTTGTAGTAGATCTTGATCGAGTGGTTGGGCTGGTCGATCACAAAGGCCAGGTGATACCAGTTGCCCGGCAGGATCAGATTAGTAGCCGTGGTCCACTTTCCCCCAGTCGACCCGTCGCCGACCTCGATCACCACCGATCGGTCACTGGTACCCCACCGATTGATGCAGAGCTTGAAGCCGTTGGAGGCTTCGCCCGTGTCGGTATTCGACATGATGGTGTTGATGTTTCCTTGAATCGGATTGTCGACGTTCACCCAGACCGCTACTGTCAGCTGCGAGCCCAGATTGATCGACGAAGTACCGTATTGCCAGCTGCCGTCTAAGTAGAGGCTACCGCTGCCCTCATGCACGACATCCGTGACGTACAGGTCAGCCGGCTCCATAAAGTCGAACCCCGTGAACAGGTTTCCATTGCCCGAAGAATCGCTTCCGTCGCCGTTGAACTTCCACTGCGAAAGGATGTCGTCGTAAGAAAGAGTCGTGAAGTTGAAACCCATCGGGCTGGGAAGCGAATTGTCCTCGGAATCTTTCAGCGTAGTCTGTACGACGGTGGTGTATTGCACACCTTGTTCCAGAGGAGACTGTGGTGTCAGGCTCACGATGTGGGACGCGAGATCGTAAGCGATATTGATCGTGACCAGCTGTGAATTGCTGGTCTTGTACACCTGGAACGCGCTGCTCACCGTGCTTTCGTCGAGCGCGGGGCCAAACGGGATTCGGATCACGATCCCGGGATCGACCTCGATCGCGCCATTGCCCGGCGAAATGGCGTTCACATTTACCCAACTGCTCAGCAGAAGAGCTTTTACAGTCAGGTTAAAGTCCTTCGTATCGCTAGCCGCACCCTTGTGGATGGTGGCGGTCATGGTGACGTTGGCATCCGTGTCGGTTGGGACGGTGACGCCGCCGGAACTGCTGATGACGTCGGGATTGCTCGAGCTCCAGCTGATATCGCTGCCATTCGTGCCCGAAGTGGGCAGGACGAGGTTGTGCTGCACGCTGGTGGCGGTATCGCCGGGGCCGTAGCCGATCGTCAGGGCAGCCTTGTCAGCAGCCACCAAGTCGGCGTCGGTCACCCCGGCCTTCACGGTCAGCGGAAACTGTTTCGTATCGCTCACTTCGTGCGAGGAGATGGTGGCGGTAAGCGTAACCACGACGTCCTGATCCGTAGGCTGGCTGACAACACCATTGTTGTCGATCGTGGCGGAGGTGTCGGAGCTCCAGGTGATCGAGCATCCGTCTGTACCGGTAGCGGGCAGGGTGACGTTGCGGGTGACGCTGGCGGCAGAATCGCCGGAGGCGTAGACGATGTTGAGGTCGGCTTTGGCGGCGGCGACCGCATCGGCATCTGAAACTACACCCTTCACCGTGACGGTGAAGCTCACCTGGTCGCTGACCTCGTGCGAAGTGATGGTGGCGGTCAGGGTGACCTGGGTATCGCCGTAAGCAGGCCGGATCACCGTGCCGTCAGAAGCGATGGCCGGATCGCTGGAAGCCCAACTGATGGTGCATCCGCTGCTGCCGGTCACGGGCAAGTCGAGGTTTTGGGTGACGACGTGGGGGGAGGTCGCCCTCGATATAGCCGATCTGCAGAGCCTGTTTGGCGGCTGCGACGGCCTGGGCGTCGGTCATCTGCGCTTTCACGGTCACGATGAAGTCGTGTGTGTCGCTGGCGGCGCGGAGTGAGACCGTCGCAGTCAGCGTGACGGGTAGATCGCTGGTCAGTGGGCGCGACACGGTCCCATCGGATGCAATCGCTGGATCGCTGGAGGACCATGCGACGGTCGTGCCGTACAGTCCAGACGCCGGTAATGCGAGGTCCTGCGTGACAGTGGTCGCAGCGTCGCCATCCGCGTAACCGATGGCGATGGCAGCCTTGGCGGCGGCGACGGCCTGGGCGTCGGTTAGCTGCGGTTTGACCACGAGCAGGAAACCTTTGGTGTCGCTCGCCGTACCCATGGTGATGGTAGCCGTCAGGGTAACTTCGTTGTTGCCCGTGGGTGGCTGGTTCACGACTCCGGCATTGGTGATCACGGCTGCGTTGTTGGAGGCCCAGCCGATCGTGCTGTTATCCAAGCCCGTAGCCGGTAGAGTAAGGTTTTTGGTGACGCTGGCGGCCGAGTCGCCGGACGCGTAGCCGATCGCGAGGGCGGCCTTGGCGGCAGCTACCGCTTCCGCGTCCGTCATCTGCGCTTTGACGGTAACAGGGAAGGTCTTCGTGTCACTCGCCGGAGTCATGGCGATGGTGGCGGTAAGGGTGACGGCGGCGTCGCCCGTAATTGGTCGGCTCACCACGCCGGTGTTGCTGATCACTGCGGGATTACTGGAGTTCCACGTGATGGTGCTGCCCTGACTGCCGGAAGTGGCGAGAGTCAGGTTTTGAGTAACGCTGGAGGACGTGTCACCGGAGGCATAGCTGACCGTGAGCGCGGATTTGTCGGCGGCCACGATTTCGGCAGGGGTCACTGTCGGAGTGCTTGAAGAGCTGCCGCCACAACCGACCAGGTTCCAATCATTAACAAGGAAATTACGAAGCAGAACGACAGCCGTTTCATCGATGAGTTCTCCAGCAAAAATGATTGAGGTGGCGCCACAGAAAGGCAGTGGACCACGCTGGAGAATATCGGCGGGAGTGAGCGGGAGGGTAGGAACGATTGGGCGCGACTCTTTGATCAGGTGTTAGGTATTAGGTCTTAGGTGTCAGGAAAGGCAGGAGGAAACGGGACGAGGCTCCCGATGACGGGCGGGGACGCCCGGCGTTCCGTTGTTCAAAAATGAGTATCGTCGCAGTGAAGGATCAGACCCCGTTGCCGCGGCAAATGGCGCCGCGGCCGGACAGGCGAGGGCGCCTGTCCCCACGTGGTTCGTGGTGGTGCTATGGGTCTGAGCGGCTCTCACACAGCAGAAAAGCTGGAAATCTGAAACCTAAGAGCTAGGAGCTAAACCCAAGGCTCACGGGCTAAGACCCAAGACCTAAGACCCAAGACCCAAGACCCATGACCTAAGACCTAGGACCTGTTCCTCTCTACTCCACCGTCACCGACTTGGCCAGGTTGCGGGGTTGGTCGACGTCGCAGCCGCGGCGGACGGCGATGTGGTACGCAAGCATCTGCAGCGGAACGATCTCGAGGATCGGCGCTAGCTCTTCCGGAGCGGGCGGCACGTAGATGACGTGGTCGGCGGCTTCTTTGATTTCTTCGTCGCCTTCGGTAGCGAGCGCAATCACGACGCCCGAGCGCGCCTTCACTTCTTTCAAATTGGACATCGTCTTCTCGTAGCGCACGACTGACAAGGGATCGTTCGGGTCGCGCGTGCAGATGATGACGACGGGGAGATTCTCGTCGATGAGCGCGTTGGGTCCGTGCTTCATTTCTCCAGCGGGGTAGCCTTCAGCGTGGATGTAGGAGACTTCTTTCAGCTTGAGTGCACCCTCGAGGGCGATGGGGTAGTGAATGCCGCGACCAAGGAAGAGGAAGTCTTGCGCACGCGAATAGGTCTTCGCGAGTTCTTCGATGGCTTCGTCGTGGGTGAGGATCTGCTCAAGCTTGCCGGGCAGGCGGGTCAGATCGAAGACTTCTTTCTTGGACTGTTCGGGCGTGAGCGTACCGCGCACCTGTCCGAGGTACAGAGAGAGCAGGTAAAGCGCTGTGAGTTGGGCGGTGAAGGCCTTGGTTGAGGCGACGCCGATTTCCGGTCCGGCGTGCGTATAGATCGTGCCTTGCGCTTCGCGTGTGACCATGGAGCCGACCACGTTACAGATAGCGAGCGTCTTGGAGCCTTTGGCCTTGGCTTCGCGCTGCGCGGCGATGGTGTCGGCGGTCTCGCCGGACTGCGTAATCAGGAGCGTGATGGTGTCTTTGGGGATGATGGGATCGCGATAACGCCACTCGCTGGCGTAGTCGACTTCGACCGGGATGCGGGCGAGGCTTTCGATCATGAACTTGCCGGCCTGTCCTGCGTGCCAACTGGTCCCGCAGGCGGCGATGTTCATTTTCTTGGCGGCGCGGAATTCGGCTTCGGTGATCTCCATCTCTTCCAGAAAGATGTGGCCGGTGTCCTGGGAGACACGGCCGAGCGTGGTGTCTTTGACGGCTCGGGGCTGCTCATAAATTTCCTTGAGCATGAAATGTTTGAAGCCGCCCTTTTCAGCCATGATCGGGTCCCAGGTGACGTGCTGCACCTGGCGCGTGACGGGCTTGCCGTCGAAGTCGGTGAGTTGCACGCCCGCCGGCGTGATGACGGCGAGGTCACCATCGCCGAGGAAGAAGAGATCGCGCGTGTGGTACAGGATAGCGGGGACGTCTGAGGCGACGAAATACTCGTCCTTGCCTAAGCCGATGACGGCGGGCGGGCCATTGCGGGCGGCGACGATCTTGTTGGGCTCGTCGACGGCGATCACGCTGAGCGCGAAGACGCCGGTGAGTTCCTTCACGGCGCGGCGGACGGCTTCTTCGAGCGAAGGCCGGGCTCCATTGCCGCTGTTGGAGAAGTGCTTTTCGACGAGGTGCGCGATGATCTCGGTGTCGGTCTCGGTAGTGAACTTGTGGCCTTCCTCGATGAGTTTCTTTTTCAGCGTGAGGTAATTTTCCACGATGCCGTTGTGGACGACCACGATCTTTCCGGTGCAGTCGCGGTGCGGGTGCGCGTTCTCTTCGCTGGGGCGTCCGTGGGTCGCCCAGCGCGTGTGGCCGATGCCGTAGGTGCCTTCGAGAGGCTTGAGGCGGATGACTTCCTCCAGGTTGCGGAGCTTGCCCTCGGCGCGACGTATCTGAAGTCCGCCACCGTTTCCAGCGACGGCGATGCCGGCCGAGTCGTAGCCGCGATATTCGAGACGACGCAATCCATCGATGATGACAGGCACAACCTGTTTCTTGCCGACGTATCCTACGATGCCACACATAAGATGAGACTCCCTGGCTTCCGCCGAGGTTGAAGCGACTAGGTAGAGTGATGCAAGAAGTTTGTTCGAAACAACTTTCTTGGCCGGGGGAAACTAATCCTCGAGGGAGTAACGATACTCCTCGATCACCGGGTTAGTCAGGACTTCGCGCGCGATGCGATCAACTTCCAGTTGCGCGTCGGACTTACTGAGTTCGTTGTCGAGGGTAAGTTCGAAGTACTTACCCTGACGCACATCGCCGAGTCCTTTGTAACCCATTTTCTTCAGTGCGCCCTGGATGGTCTTACCCTGCGGATCCAAGACGCTCTTTTTGAGCGAAACGTAGACATAGGCTCTCATTGTCTTCTGCATTATACGTCAGTCTTTTCGAGGGTTTTGGTGGATTTCAGGCGGGAAGAGAGAAGTCCTGCCGAACTTGGAAACCCTGATTATGCAGGGGGTTGGAGCGTTTCAATGCGGCGATCAAGTTCCGCGAGGGCCCTTTCGAGCATGAGGCGATGACGGGGATCCCGTGCGGCGGCGAGTTGCTGCACAACACGGGCGCGAGACAAGCGAAGGCCTTCCAGTTGCTGTTCCTGTACAACCTGGGCGGGAGCAAGACGCTTCTTATGCGATGTCTTGTCCCGCGAGGCTTCGGCCTGCTGATCTTCAACGGATTTACTCTCCCAACCGCGCGCCATTGTCGGCAAAATTATACGACTGTGACGAAATAACGGCACCGTGGTGACGAATGAACTTTCAAATTGGACACACGTGTCCATAATTAGCTATTTCGAGCCCGAGTCGCCCGTCACGATTTCAGAACACGCAGCATTTTTCGTTGACAGGATGCCGTTTCGGGCTATGATGCGTCGCGATTTGCGTTGAATGAGTGCTCGGACGGTCCGCGAAGAGGGGCGTGGACCGAGTGTGTGAATTTTGTCAGATTCTTCCCTCGATTCACAACGCGAGATACAACGATATCAGGCACTGCTGGAACTCGCAGACCTGATGGTGCGCCACTATAGCCTGTCCGAGCTATTCCACGAATTAGCGCAAAGGCTGCAGAAGGTCGCGGAGTTCCAGCTACTGCATTTCGGACTGCACGATCCCAAAGAAAACGTCATGCGCCGGCATCTCTGGGAAGGCGAAGGCGCCGTCGTTCCCGAAGCAGTCTCACTCGCCGATTCCGCAAGCGGGTATGTGTGGCAGAACCAGACGTCCCTGTTGATCCGCGACCTGCGCGAGGATCAACGCTTTCCACAGGTGTTCGGACCGCTGCGAGACAAGGGGTTCCGCACCTACTATGTGTTTCCGCTGACGACGGCGCAATCCAGGCTGGGTGCCTTGGGCGTGGGCAGCCGCAAGGCGGATGCATACGGACAGCAGGATCTGGAGTTGCTGATCCGGGTTGCGGAACTGGTGGCAATCGCGGTCGAGACCAGGATCACCAAAGATGTGCTTCTGGAGGAGCGGCGCCGGCTGCAGGCGCTGGTGGATGTGAACCGGGAGCTGGTCTCGAGTCTGGAGATGCAGCACTTACTGCCGCTGATTTCCGAGTGCGTGACGCGCGTGGTGCCGCACGATTTCGCCGGCGTAACGCTCTATGAAGACGACAATCGAGGGATGAGAGCATTCGTGCTTTCTCCCGCGGATAAGCGACCGGTGATGGAGATGGGCCGCTCGGTGACCATCGACCAAACGCTCTCCGCGCAGGCCTTCCTAGAGCAACGGCCACAGCTGTTGACGCGGAATGACTTGAGCGCACTGACGGCTCCGATTGCGACGCGCATGCTCGATGCGGGGATCCAGACTGTCCTGTGCATGCCTATGGTGACGTCGAAGGGTGCAGTTGGAACGTTGAATGTCGGAAGCAAGCGCGATCGCGCGTTTTCTCCGCAGGATGCGGAGTTGTTGAACCAGATCGCGGCGCAACTGGCGATCGCACTCGAGAATGCGCGGGCGTATCGGGAGATTCAGGCGCTGAAGGGAGCGGCTGTCGGAAGAAAAGCTCTACCTGGAAGACGAAATTCGGACAGAACTGCACTTTGAGGAGATTGTTGGCGAGAGTCGCGAGTTGAAGAAGGTTCTGAACCAGGCGAAGACAGTTGCGCCCAGCGGTTCGACCGCACTGATCCTGGGAGAAACGGGCACGGGCAAGGAATGATCGCGCGGGCAATCCACCGGATGAGCCGGCGGAAGGGCGCGAACTTTATCAAGGTGAACTGTGCGGCGATCCCCACCGGCCTGCTGGAGAGCGAGTTGTTTGGCCATGAGAAAGGCGCGTTCACCGGCGCGATTAGCCAAAAGATAGGAAGGATCGAACTGGCCGATCAGGGAACGCTGTTCCTCGACGAAATTGGCGACATTCCCCTCGAGTTGCAGCCGAAACTTCTGCGTGTGCTGCAAGACCAGGAGTTTGAGCGCTTGGGCGGCGTGAAGACGATTCGCGTCGATGTGCGGCTACTGGCGGCGACGAACCGCGATCTGAGCAAGGATGTTGGGGCGGGCGAGTTCCGCAGCGACTTGTTTTACCGGTTGAATGTGTTTCCGATCCGGATGCCTCCTCTACGCAACCGGCGCAGCGACATTCCGCTGCTGGTGCGGCATTTCGTGCAAAAACTCGCCAAGCGAATGGACAAAGTGATTGACACCATTCCGAATGCGATGATGGATGCATTGAGGAACTGGCATTGGCCGGGGAATGTGCGTGAACTCGAAAACTTCATCGAACGCTCGGTGATCCTGAGCAAGGGTAAAGTCTTGCGTGTCCCGCTCTCGGAACTACGTCCCCAGGTAGGTGAGGACGGCGTCGAGGATACATCGTTGCTGGCGGCCGAGCGGGATTACATTGTCCGGGTGTTGCGGGAATGCGGGGGCCTGGTATCAGGGCCACGGGGTGCTGCTGCCAAACTGGGTTTGAAGAGAACCACTCTGCAGTCGAAGATGCGGAAGCTCAATATCGAGCGCAAAGATTATCTCGTCCAGTGAAAGCGCGTCATGCCCATGGCGTTCCCCGCGATACTCTGTTGCCGAATAATCGGCAATCTTGACGTTCCATCGTCGTTCAGCGGCATGAGGAGGTTACTCATCCGGCTTTGCAACTGCGCACTCTATGACTTGCGGACAAGAGAAGGTGAAGCACTTTGGTCTTGGGAGTGCTTACGAAGGGACGGTCTGGCTCGGTGACCCGATGCTGCTAATCACCATTGACGAAGGCGAAGAATCTGTGGTGCTTAGGCTCGAAGGACAGCTGATCGCGCCATGGGTGGCAGAAGTCGAGCAGTGCTGGCAGCGGGCGTTCACCAGTGTCGGTGATAGGTCGGTACAGATCGATCTGAGCGCAGTCAATTTCGTCGACACTGCCGGGGAGGCGCTGCTGGCCCGTATGTACGAGGCGGGTTTCTGAGTGGCCGGGGCGTCGGCGGTTACGCTGCTGAACGCCATGCAGGCCGCTGGAAGCGAAGGCACGAACTAGAAACGGGGAAGACAGGGACCTCAAGCGGCCGAGCTCTTTTACGTCTTGAGACGGCCAGGAGCAGAAGATGAACACGCCGTATGGCCTGGAGATTGTTGAGAATTGCCAGGCCTGCAAGATTAAACGGGACGAGTGCTTTTGCAATTTGTCGCCGGCGGTGCTGAAACAATTCAGCGCGATCAGTCACCAGACGACATTTCCGGCGGATGCCACGTTGTTCGTTGAGGGGCAAAATCCGCGGGGAGTTTTCATGTTGTGTTCAGGAAAGGTCAAGCTTTCGACAAGTTCTCGGGACGGGAAGGTGCTGATCCTGAAAATGGCGGGGGCGGGCGAGATGCTGGGGCTGAGTGCCGCGATTTCGGGATCCGAGTATGAGTTAACGGCGGAGACCGCGGTGCCATGTCAGGTGAATTTTGTGCCGCGCGAGCCGCTGCTGGATTTGCTGGCACGTTACGGCGAGGCGGGGCTGCGGTCGGCGCAGGCACTGAGCCGGGAGTTCCAGTCGGCGTACCGGGACATCCACGACCTGATCCTTGCGCGGTCTTCGGCGGGCAAGCTGGCGAAGCTGCTGTTGTCGTGGACACCGCCGGCAGCCACCGGCATGAAAGAAATCCGGGTGCGCTCGGGACTGACCCATGAAGAGATGGCGCAGATGATTGGCGCGTCACGGGAGACGGTGACGCGGCTGTTGAGTGATTTGAAGAAGAAGCAATTGATCCGGCTGGAGGGATCGACGCTGGTAATTCGAAATCGTACGGCGCTGGAGGCCTTAGCCTCGTAATCCCCTGTTGCAGCGCAGGAGCCGGTTTGCTCGCCTCGGCCGGCTCTTACCTCCCCCGAATGGCGAAAAGAAAAGCGGCCAAAAGGCCGCTTTCTTTTTGGGCAGAATTGCTGAAGGTTGAAGTCTGAACCGGCTTTGCAGTGCGCCGCGGCAAGTTCCCGCGGGCAAGACGCCGGCGCTACATGTTTCGCAGCGCCGGCGCTACAAGTCTCGCGCGCCGGGGTAACGCGTCAGAAGTGGAAGCCCAATTGTGCCGTCAGGGCCCTCGGCGTGACGTAGTGGGTCCCGCTGAAAGTCGACAGGAAATTGTAGAGGGCATACTTATTGGCGATGTTGACGGCCGTGAGTTGCAAGCTGACTTTGTATTTGTCTCCGCGGAAAAGGTTGTCGTGCCCGATGGCGATGTCAAAGAGACTTCGCGACGCGATTCGTGGAGGATTCTTGTCGTCGTCCTCCGTGTTTGGCTTCGGAACCTGGAGCAGCGTTGACCCGAATTGCGAGACGGGACACACAAGTGACGGACTGCCGGGAGCACCGGGAACTCCGATCGGCGTGGTTGGGGTCGGGCGTTGCGACCCGCAAAAGAGTCCGGATTGAAATTCCTGATCAGCGGTCAGCGGGGTACCGAAAGAGTCGGTTAGGGCGATCGCCGGGGCTCCCGTCGCATCGGTTGTAGTCTGCGCGCAGTTGCCTCCGAAGCACGGAGTCTGGCCCGCGACCAGGCCGCTGTCGTAGCGCCAGTTGAATCCCAACCAGGGACCGCGCGCCCACGGCTGGTATTGGAAGTGAGCTGTCATATTGAATTTTTCGTCATGATCGATGCGGAAAGGGGTCGAAGCTGCGCCAACGGTGCCGGCAGGAACGGCACCTGCTCCACCGATTTGGGGCGTGAAGAACCGAGCCGCGACGCTAGAGAATACCGCCAGGGCTGTGAATCCGTGGAAATTAGGAACGCTCACGCGACCGGCATATCCCGGAATCTTTGATCGATCCCACTCGATGGGGAAGGTGATGGGCGTGTTCCCGAGCACACTGAAGTCATAGGCGTTGTGGGTGTATTTCCAAATGTACTCGCCGGAAAACACCACATAGCGTCCGAAGGCCTGCTGGAAGCCGGCGTGGAATTCGTTGCGCCAGCCCGGACTGAACGGCGTGACGACTCCTTGCGCAGAACAGCCGAGCAGAGGATTCAGAACCGGGCTCGTGCAGCCGGTGCTTGACAGCACTAAGTTCTCATTAAAAGGGGTCTCCAGCACTCGGGCATAAGAAACTCGAAGAACGGTATTGCTCTTCTTGACATTGTAAGCAACTCCGAGACGCGGCTCGGCTTCTCTGTGCGTAGTCAGGCCGTTATACAAGTCGCCACGCAGGCCGAGATTCAGGGACCAGTTCCCCTTCGAGATCGTATCCTGGACGTAGAGAGCAAGCTCTTTCACGTCCGTGTGACCATTAAATGTGAACAACCCGCTCGTCGAAGTCGGGCAGTTGTCCGCGGGCGACGGCGTAGGCCGGGTCAGGTCATAGCAGCCCAGTACAGGTGTGAAGTTGGGATTTGCCGCGAACGGAGTGGGATACAGCAACGGATTCGAGGATGTCGCCGTCGGGCAGTTTCCAGGATCGTTAACGCCCGGGTTGCCGACCCAAACGGGGCTGCCGTTAGCATCGAGACACGGAGCGTTCAGGGTCGGATCAACAATACCGAGAGGGTCGGTCTCGTCCAGGAACGTTTGTTGATAAACAGCTCCCACCTTAAGGTTGTGAATCCCCTTGACGTAAGAGATATTCGAGCGGAGTCCGGCGTTCGTGAGTTTTCGATTCTGGGACACCGATTCTCTTTGAAGATTGGTCGGTCCCAGATCGGCGAACGGATTGGCGCTGGGGTAATAGTTGAACTGGTCTCGTCGAACGAACGCGCCTACCGTCAGCACCGTCGTCGGGTTCAAGATGCGAATCCAGGAGGGTGCGATATTATAGGTTTTGATTTGCGAGTGCTGGTCTGCGGGTCCGACGACGTTGCCATTTGGGTCCAGGCCACCGTTGTTGACCACGACTCCGCTCCAAGGGGTGGCGAGTTGCGAGTCGAACGCGTTCGGAGTCTGGAACCAAGAGCGAGTAAAGCCGAAGTTCAAATGCACGGAGTCTGCCGTGGACAGTTGATAGTCCACTCGATCGAAGATGTTCTCTTCGTTGCCCTTGTCGTGAAGAACGGTGAACTCTGGCGGGTCGAGGAAGCGGCCGCTATTGAGCGCGTTGGCGGAGATGTAGTTCCCCCATTTCTCACTCCCATAGGCGAGGTTGAAGCCAACATTGGCGGTGCCGAAACTGCCATAGGAGGTGTTCACTTCCCCGTGCGGCTTGGTGACGCCCTGTCCGGAGCGGGTGGTGACGTTAATCACGATACTGGTCTTGTCGCCGTATTCAGCGGGAGGTGCGCCGGAAATGACTTCGAGGGACTGAACCGCATCGAGCGGAATTTGATTGGAAAAGACCTTGCTCTGCTGGTCGGTGATCGGTTGCCCATCAACCGAGAATGAGTTTTCGGCGTGATCTCCGAGCCCGTGAAACAAGCCGTTGGAATCGGCAGCAATTCCAGGGGTAACCAGTGTCACCGCGGAACTCAGTGAAGAAGACGCGCTCTCGAGCGGAAGGCGGTCGACGATCGCTTTATCTACATCGGTGTGGAAGGTGGGGTCGTTCTCGATTAGGTCGCCTCCGCCTTCAACGGTTACTACCTCAGACGAGCCTGTTACCTTGAGGTTGGCCTTCGCAATCAGGGGAACAAGCGAGCGCACGTCGATGTCTTGCGAATAGGGGGCAAAGCCCGCCGCCGTGACGCTCAGGTGATAGGGATTAAACGGGACGTTGGGGATGGTGAAGTTTCCCTTGCTGTCCGTGGTCGTCGAGCGCTGGAACTGGCTCACGGGGTTGTGAATCTCGACGGTAGCATCGGGGACGACGGCGCCCGATGGGTCCAGAACCGTGCCGGTGACCGAAGTGGAGTTGCCCCCGGATTGCGCCAGCAGAGACGTGGGAAGTCCCACCAACAATGACAGAAAAATAAAAGCAAATGCGGAAAGCCGAATAGAAAGCATTACACCTCTCCTCCGAAAGGGAATAAAAGCCGTTCAAGAAAACGCGCCGTAGGATTAGTTTTCTAGACGGCTGGCGGAGGACGGATGTAGAGGCTGGAAACTGGCTGGAACGACCGAAGCGTGGGTCTCAGCGTCGCGACAACCGCGGTACGAGCGAAGACGGGACGGGGCTGGACAGCCGCCGCGATCACCACCGAAGAGTGGGCTACCGAACAGATCGAGCAACCGCGATCGGCGGAAGTGGAGCTTCCGTCGTGAACGTGCAGTACTTGCGCCGTGGCGGCGAATAGCGTCAGCAATACGCAGAGCAGGGAAAGAGCCCGGCACCAGCGGCTGAACTGTCGCGAGACGTCCTGTTGTGAATAGCCCAGCAAGAGACGCTACCTGAAAATTGTTTTCAATTGTACCCCGAGTTGGCCCATCCGTTGTCAACCCGGGTGGCCATGACCGGTTAGAGGGGGAGTCTCCCCGACGAGTCCCCCCTAAGAGTTACTTGGATGCTTCGCGCATCGAAATGTTTCCTCGAAAAGAATGTAATTCGAATGCAGCCGAGCCTTGAGAGAGCAGGGTTTTCGAGGACGCAAAGGAGCTGGCAGCGATGGGGCGCGCGGGCAGAATCTGGTTATCGACTTTGCCCTTCACCGAACGGGCTTTGAAGTGGGTCAAACGCGCTGAGGCCAGAGCGACGTCGATGTTGCCGGTGCCGGTGACCAGCTTATAAAAGCCTTGCCCAGGATCGCCAGAGTAACGGATGTGGCCAGTGCCGGAGTGAACCTCGACCATCGGGCCGGTAACGTCCTGCAACAGAACGTCGCCGCTGGATGTGGTGACATCGACGTGGCCGTCGGTGACCTGGCGCAGGGAAATCGGACCGCTCAGCGTCTTCACGTGAACGTGGGCGTTGCGAATGAGATGTGCATCCACGGACGCCGTGGTGCCTTCGAATACGAGGTCGCCTTCGAGATTCTCCGCCGAGAGCGAGCCGGCGGCGGTGCTCAGGATGACGCAGGCATCGGCGGGAACCAGGACCTGATAGTCCACGTTGTCAGCCATGGCGCCGGATGATATCTGCGAGCCGGTGATGAGCTCGATGCGGTTCGCAATTTGCTGGGCCTGGATGGCGACGGCATCGGAGTGTGTCACAGTGGCAACAATCCGGCTACCGTTGGAAGGGGTCACGGTGATGCGGCCATATTGGTTGCGAATGGAGATGACGGGGCGCGCACTGACGTTATACGCCAGTACTTCGCGCTTGATCTGCGCGGATGCCATTACAGATACGGCGAAAATGAACACAGCGAGGGGCGCAGGGCGGGTCCAACTTCTCATGACAAGCTCCGTCGTATGCATCCGATGATGCCAGAAATCCAGCCAAGATGACACACGAATACTATCGGCTAGGATGCTGGGTGTTTTGACGCAGGTTGCCCTTCGTCCAGCACTAAAGGCCGAACAATTCCCGTAATCGCTTGGTTTGCGCGCGGCTGACGGGAATCTCTGTCTGCTTTTTGTCGTCCATGCGCAGCTGGTAGGAGCTCTTGAACCAGGGGACGACCTCTTTGATGCGGTTGATGTTCACCAGAAACGACCGGTGGGCCCGCCAGAAAAGATTGGGGTCGAGGCTGTCGAGCAGTTCCTCCAGCGTTCGGCAGTTGGATTGGCCTTCGGCGCCGTTCGGTCCCGCCGTGACCACGCTGATCACGCCGTCTTCGATCGAGGCATAGCAGATGTCCTTTTGATCGACGAGGAACAGGCGTCCAGCGGATTTAATCAGTACTTTGGACGTCGGCTGCGCCTTCTGCGACTCGAGCATGCGGACCAGGGTCTCGAGCTTCTCCGACGGAGTCGCGCCAGCGTCCATCTTGATGCGGGCCTTCTGAATCGACTGGGTGACCCGCTTTTTATCGAAAGGTTTAAGCAGGTAGTCGACGGCGTTGACCTCGAATGCCTTGACCGCGTATTGATCGAATGCTGTAGCGAAGACGATCTTGGGCAACGGAACCTTTTTGTCGAGCAGCTTCTTGATCACGCCGAAGCCGTCGAGTCCGGGCATCTGGACATCGAGGAAGACCAGGTCGGGGTTGTGTTCGCGGATAAGGTGGACCGCTTCGAGTCCGTTCTTGCCCTGGGCGACAACGTCGATGTCGCCAACATCCTTGAGGAGATAGGCGAGTTCGTCGCGGGCCAATTGTTCGTCGTCGACGATGACCGCGGACAGAGACATGGGTACTCCACAGAGTAGCGACCTTTAAGTATATGGGTGGGGTGGGGGAGGGGCAAGGCAGGGCCACCGAAAGCAACGGCGCGCGAAGAGTTGGCGTTTACAGGGCCTCGGCTGCCGCCGCACTCACGCCCACGACAAATCGCGGATGACGAGCGTTCGTCCGAAGGCAGTCTTCGACTTCAAAAGAAATTTGGTGCTGAAATACGATTGATAGAGCGAGCGCATCCGCTGTAGGTTTCTGCGGTCGGTCGCTGCGATCGGCTCGTTTTTGGCGGAATATCCCAATTCCTTGAGTGTTTCACCAACCAGCGTGTCTACCACTGCCCGCTGGTCTTCTGACATGCCCGACTTCCAGCGTGCGACGGGCTGAAATTCGTGTTCCTTCAGGTCTGATGCGAAGGAAGTGTTGGGACGAGTGACAGAACCGATTCCGATTTTCTGTATGTGCCCGTAATCGAGCGGCTGCGCGACAAATGCGCCAATCTGCTCAAGAGCCGCCTCTGGAGTTTGGACCAGGTTTTCGTACTGGACCTCGAGATAGTCCGCTCCGAGTTTCAGACCCTGGGTGCGACCGCGGCGGACGATCCAATCCCAATACACCGCGGCCACGGGCAGTCCGGCGTCGCGGTGCCATTTGAAAGGCCGAATCCAGCCCTGTTTTTCGAGCGAGAGCGAAACGTCGCGTCCGTCGCGCAGGACATGAATAATGAGAGCGTCGGGAATTGTCTGCTTGATGCGCTTGAGATACAGCAGGTGCTCCGGGGTGCAATCGGCCCAGCGCTCGACGTGCTGTTGGCGCGCCATCGTTTCCATGTAGGTACGCAGGAAGTCGCCGCCGTTGCGGCATGCGTCCATGACCGGACCCTCGACGTCCTCACGGGCGAGGCCGGTCTTGGCGAAGAGAGGGCTCTTGTACCAGGCGGAAAGCATCGCACGGCGGTGTTTCGGACTGCTGAGATCGCCGAAACGCGGCTCAAGGATGTTGAAGACCTGCGACTCCGCGCGATATACGGCGAAGTTTCCTGCGGACAACAGCATGTGGTACAGCAGGGTGGTTCCCGATCGCGGACAACCGACTACGAAAACTGGTGCTTTGCTGCGAGGAGTGACTTGGCCCAATGCGCCCATTCCCATTTTCCGTTCGAAACACCAAGAGTCGTTGGTTGAGTTCTTACCTGTGGCGCATGCGACAGGGAGGAATTACTGGAGAAACTCTCAATTTCTTCGAAGCTTCCCCTTTTGATGAATTCTGCCAGCGAAGTGTTAACCAAACATTTCGGCAAGATGAACTCTCGGTTAAAAGTTTGGATCTCAATAAAGTAAAAAGTGACGAGGCGACATGCGCTGATCAGCCGATTCACAAGTACATGCACGGGACTGAATTGACATTGGTTTCGGTGCTGTGTTTCCCTTACTTTCGTTTTCTTTCATATACATACGGTGAAGTTTGTGTATCGCGCCGGACTTTCTTCGGCCGTGCACACATGTCGCCAAGGAGCTTCTCTCTGATGAGACGGAATTCGCTGGTTCGAGTTGCCGGGTTGCTGATGTTCGTTCTCGTTCCGCCGGTCCTGAGGGCGGCCGAATCCAGCAATCTCACAGAGTTGAAGAATGGATGGCGGCTAACGTCTGTGGATAACGTCTCGGCCGGTGGCGAGCAAATATCGAAAGCTGAGTTCGATGCGTCGACGTGGCATTCCGTGAAGCACATGCCGTCCACCGTGCTACAGGCGCTTGAAGACGATGGGGTCTACAAGGACCTTTACTCCGGCATGAATCTGGCGAAGGTCGGGGACCTCTGGAAGAAGGACTGGTGGTATCGAACGACGTTTGTTGCGCCTCCGGGCCGATCGGTGTACACGCTGATCTTCAAGGGGATCAACTACCGCGCCGAGGTCTGGCTCAATGGACGTCAGTTAGCGGGGGCGTTGCAGGCCGTTGGTATGTACAACGAGTTCGAATGGGAGGCGACTCCGTTCATCGTGGCGGGCGGTGACAACGTGCTGGCAGTAAAGATTACTCCCGAGCGGGCCATCCTGGGCGAGGGCACGGTCGAACTGGCAGACAGCTGGCACGACTGGATCAACTGGAAGTATCTGGGTTCAAATACGCCTCCAACGACGGGGGTTTCCTATGTTCCCGACCGGAACGCCGGGATCTGGAAACGTGTGTATCTCAGCAGCAGCGGGCCGGTGACGATTCGCAATCCCTACGTCGCGAGTGATCTGCCGCTTCCGGCGCTGAGCCCGGCGGCGTTGTCGTTGTATTGCGATCTGACGAATCATTCCAAGGAAAACGTGGCAGGAGTTCTGCGCGGCGAAATTACCCGGGCGGGGAAGCCGTCGATCGCTTTTGAGAAAACGGTGTCGCTTGATCGTGGCGAAACGCGCGAGCTGGCGATGACGCCGCAGGAATTCGCGCAACTCTCGGTCGCAAATCCCGATCTATGGTGGCCGTATGTGTGGGGCCAGCCGAACCTGTACCACCTGAAGCTCGAGTTTCGGACGTCGCAGGAACTTTCCGACGACCAGGGAATCGATTTTGGCATCCGGAAGATCCAGCAGGCGCGCGATTCGGATAAAGATTTTCCGGCAGCGGGAACGGGCGGCAGTTTCTATCTGAAGATCAACGGACAGGATTACCTGATCCGCGGCGGCGTCTACTCGCCCGACCTGCTCTATAAGAATGATCCCGAGCACGACACGAAGATCATCCGCTATGTAAAAGATCTCGGGCTGAATTTCCTGCGCTGGGAGTCGAAGATCGCCGACGAAAGCATGGTGGATCTGGCGGACCACCAAGGCATTCCCACGATGTTTGGCTGGATGTGCTGCGTGCAGTGGGAGCACTGGGACTCGTGGACTGCCGAGGACCAGTGGGTGTCGCGCGCCAGCACCCGGGCCACGGTTCGAAATCTTCGGTCGCACGCGTCGGTGGTGGCGTGGGCGAACGGCAGCGACGGACTGCCTCCGGATCCGCTGCTGAACGACTACAACGAGATTCTGCGCGAACTGCACTGGCAGAATGCCGTCCTGAACACGGTCTCGTCCTTCAACCGGGACTGGAGTGGAATCCACATGTACGGACCTTACGTCTGGCGGCCGCCGTACTTCTGGTTCAGCGAAAAATACGGCAACGCGCGCGGTTCGTCAGCAGAGGAGGGCGACAACGAGACGATTCCTCCGGTCGAAAGCCTGAAGAGGTTTATTCCCGCCGACAAGCTGTGGCCCATCAACGAGTACTGGTATTTCCATTCGGGCGCGAACGATGGGAACAATACGCTGGCGAACGTGCAGCGCGTGCTCAACAAGAGGTACGGGCCGTCACGCAGCGTGGAGGAATTTTCCAAAAAAGCGCAACTCGCACACTACGAGGATGTGCGCGCGCAATACGAGACCTACGCGACCCACTGGCAGAATCGCAAGATGCTCGTCCACTGGATGATGAACAATCCGTGGCCGTCGTTATTCGGGCATTTGTTCGATTACTACTTCAAGCAGGGTGGTGGATACTTTGGCGCAAAGAAGGGACTGCAGCCGCTCACCGTTGTCTGGGACTACTACGCGACCGGCGATCGCAAGACGGCGAAGGTTTATGCCGTCAACCTGACACAGGAGGCGCGGGAGCATTTGAAGGTCGCGGTGGAGGTCTACGACTTGAGCAGTGTGCGGAGATTCGCGAAGGAAGTCGCGGAGGCGAGGATACCGGCGGGCACGTCTGTTGAAGCGATGACAATGGCTCGCGACAACACCTTGGGGTCGGTGTTCTTCGTGCGGCTGCAACTCAAGGATGCCGCTGGATCCGTGCTGGCCGAGAACGTGTACTGGGCATCGAACACCGACGATGTCGTGGGCAATCCGAATGATCCCTCGCAATTCAAAACGGAACTGGAACAGTGGGCCGACTTCTCCGCACTGAGTGACATGCCGGCCGTGAGGGTTCAACTTGCTGCGAAGGTCGAAGGCGTCGATGCCATGAAAACAGCGACGCTCACGCTGAAGAATCTCTCCAACCACATCGCCTTCTTTTTGCGAGCGGAAGTTACAGCTGGGCCGGATGGAGAAGAGATCCTTCCGATTACCTATGACGACAATTACGTCACACTCTTTCCGCAGCAGACGAAAACGCTGGTGGCCAGGTTCGAGCAGCCCGCGTCAATGAAGCAGAACTACGCCGTACGCCTCGAGGGATACAACGTGGGAAAGATGGTCCTGCCACTGAAGTAGCAAGACCATCTTTGAGTTGAATCCGCTTCCGGTATGTTTTCGGCAATCCCTAGTTCTTGGGAGTGTCTTGTGTCGCGTCTGGTGTTGACGGCGGTGGCGGGCTCACTGGCCGCGAAGCTGGCCTGGCCATCGGCTTCTTGGTCTTCCCTGCGTTTTGCTGGTGAGCGGCGAGGGAATCCGTCTCCTGGAGCCCGGATGGAATGGTGAAGAGCGAGGCTGCTTGAGGACCTTCCGCGATGTTCTTGAAGGAGACAACGCTCCGATCGCTTTCCCACTTGGTAACGAAATCGAGCTTGCGGTCGACATAGGCGAAACCGGTATCGCCGTTGCGTGCTACGCCCTTGTACTTCACAGTTTCGCGGTTGTCGACGGTGGCGTCCCCGACTTTGGAGCAACTGCTGGGCTTGCCGACGAAGGCATCCCATGCGGGGCAGGCGTTTTCCGGATCGGTGGGGCGAAAGAACGGCATCGCGGTGGAGAGATGCCCGCCGACCATCCGGGTGTAGCTTTTATTGTCGGGCAAGATCATGAAGCCCAATTCTTGTTTCAGGTCGATGATGGCAATGGTGTTTTGCTTGCCACTTATTTCAAAACGCATTTTTTCGCCGGACACCGCTACCTTGGAGCTAGGAACGCCTTCGGGTTTTTCGCGAACCATTTCTGCCGAGAATTGCTGGGAAAACACTGGGCAAGCACTAAGGCAAAGCACAAGGGGACCCGTTACACGCAAGATTATCTTCGGGAGCACGTGAATCTCCTTACAAAAAGATGTGGGCGGGAGGTTGGTAGATCGGGGGTCAGGCAAGCAAAGAATAGCAGAACTGGGAGAAGGGCAAAAGGCCCTTAATCGCGCCCCGAGCCGGGTTTGGAGAAGCCGCGCTCAATCCATTTCGACATGAGGTGGTGGCCGCGATCGGCGTAGCCGCTGTGGAGGTAAACCTCTTTGGCTGTTGTGTTTGCACGAACGACTTCCAGATGGACGGCGCGGACGCCGGCGGCGCGGGCGGCATCTTCGACAAAGTTGAGCGCAGCCCGCCCCCAACCCCGGCCCCGATGCGAAGGACGAACGAAGAATTCGTCGATGAAGGCATCGCGGCCTAAGTACTCGAGGCTATAGCCGAAGGTCAGGACGATGTAGCCGACGGCGGTGTCCTGATCGCAAATCAACCAGGCGCGACCGAACGACGGCTCGCGAAGGAAATTGAGCAGGGCGGTGCGGGCGCGGGGTTCATCGTAGGCGTGGCCGTCGTAGGCGTAATACTCGCGCATCATGCCGAGCAGCAGATCGGTGTCGGCCTCGTTCGCGAGGCGAAAGATCGGGTCCACGGTCAGGCCCCGTTTTCGATGGCGAGCGCCATGCCCATGCCCCCGCTCACACAAAGCGTCGCGACGCCGCGCTTGGCTTTGCGCTTCAGCATCTCGTGCAGCAGCGTGACGGTGATGCGCGCGCCGGTGCAGCCGATGGGATGGCCGAGAGCAATGGCGCCACCGTTGACGTTCAGCTTGGCACGGTCAAAGTGCAGTTCGCGGTCGCAGGCGAGAACCTGCGCGGCGAAGGCTTCGTTGAGTTCAACAAGATCGAAGTCGGCGAGTTTGAGGCCGTGTTTTTGTTCCAGCTTGCGCATGGCTGGCACTGGACCAATGCCCATGACGCGCGGATCGACTCCGGCGGAAGAGACGGCCAGAATGCGGGCCAGCGGCTTGAGATTGTTCTTCTGAGCGAACGATTCGCTGGCAACGACTACGGCGGCAGCACCGTCCGTAATGCCTGAGGAGTTTCCCGCGGTGATTGTTCCGGTCTTCGAGAACACGGGCGCAAGCTTCGCGAGCTTTTCCATGCTTGCTTCCGGGAACGGGTGTTCGTCGCGCGGGAAAACCTGCGTCCCCTTCTTGCTTTCGATGGTGACGGGGGCGAGTTCGTCCTTGAAGCGATCGGACGCGAGCGCGGCGGCGGCGCGAGTTTGCGAGGCGAGAGCGAATTCGTCCTGCTCATCACGAGTGATCTTGTACTGCTCGGCGAGCACTTCGGCCGTCTCTCCCATCACCATCTTCGCCAGGGGGCAGAAGAATCCGTCGCGATACATGCCGTCGACGAGTTCCTGGTCGCCGAGACGGTATCCCCAGCGCGCGCCATCGAGGTAGTAAGGCAGGCGCGACATGGATTCCGTTCCGCCGGCGAGGACGCAATCCAGATTGCCCGTGGCGATCTCCTGATAGGCGAGCGCGATCGATTTCAGTCCCGACGCACAGGCTTTGTTGACCGTATAAGCAGGCACTTCCTTGGGAACGCCGCTCCGAATGGAAATCTGGCGGGCAGGGTTGGGACCGCCTCCGGCTTGGCGCGCATTGCCGAAGATTGTTTCCTCGATCTGTTGCGATTGGACTCCGGCGCGTTCGATCGCCGCTTTCGCGGCCACCACGCCCATGTCGGCGGCGGATTGCGAGGCCAGCGATCCGCCAAACTTGCCGATGGGCGTGCGAACCGCCGAGAGGATGTACACGTCGTTCAAAACGGACCCTCCAAACCTTTCAGTCTAGCATCGGAGAGTCATAACGCCCTGTCGCGGCGGAAGGCGCTTTGAGCTTCATTCGATAGAATCCCGGCATGCCCGGCGCCGGCCGAATCATCTGGGATCTGAGCGATGCGAACCTGACGGATCAAATCTACGTCGCTTCCCTCATCGTCGTCACGCCCTGGGTCGTAATTTCGGAGCGTGTCGAACTTCGCTGGTGGCTCGCAGGGATCAACGTCGTCTGCCTGGTTGTGATTCGACTGCTGCAGGTATGGGCTGAGCGGTCGGTAGTCGGGGAGTTTCTGCATGACTGGTATCCGCTCGGCATGTTCATCGTGTGCTTCGAGGAAGTCTCGCGGCTGTCGTTCCTGGTGCGCGATGGCTGGCAGGATCGCTACCTCCTGGCGGTCGAATCGCGCCTGTGCTCCGTTCCGCCGACTGTGTGGCTGGGCCGCCACGGATCATGGTGGCTGACCGAAACTCTCGAAATCGGCTACTTCTCCTATTTTGTGCTGCTGATGATCGTGGGCGGGGTGCTGTACGCGAGGGCCGACAAGCGTCCGTTTCGGCAAGTAATGGACGCGACAGCGTTCGCTTACCTGATCTGCTACCTGGTGTTCATTTTCTTTCCGACGGAAGGCCCGGCGCACACGCTCGCGGCGCAGCACGATTTCCCTCTCCCGGGCGGTGGGCCGTTTCACTGGATGGTGATGCTGATTCAAAGTAATGCCGGTGTTCACGGCAATGCCTTTCCGAGCGCGCACGTCGCGGGCGGCGTGGTGGCGCTGTACTTCGCGTGGAAGTATGTTCGGCGGCTCGGTTTCGGCCTGACTCCTCTCGTGATATTGCTCTGCATTGGCGCCGTCTATGACCGCTACCATTACGTTTCCGACGTGATCGCCGGCGTTGTGGTCGGGGTGGGTGCTTCGATGGTAATCGTTCATGGCTGGCTAGGAGTTTCGCGTGTTCCTGATTCGCCCGCTCTGGGCGCAACCAAGTAAACTGATCGCTCATGAATTACATCTATGGACTTAACGCGGTGAGCGAGGCCATCAAGGCTCGCGGGCGCGCGTTTCAGTGGGTGGGGTTGGCGAAAGAGCGCCACGACTTGCGCCTGCAGCGGATCATCGAAGAATGCCGCAAGCTGGGAGTTCCAGTGCGCTTCCTGCAACGGACAGAACTTGATCGCATGGCCGGGAATGCCGCGCACCAGGGTGTGGTGGCGGTCACATCGGCGAAGCAATACAGCGGGCTGGACGATGTGATCGATGCCAAGCGCGGCCAATATTCACTGATCGTTGTCCTCGATGGCGTGGAAGATCCGCACAATCTCGGTGCGATCCTGCGCACGGCGGATGCGGCGGGAGCGGATGGCGTGGTGATCCCGGAGCGACGCGCAGCGGCCGTCACCGGCACGGTGACCAAAACGTCTGCGGGAGCCAGCGAGCATCTCCCGATCGCAAAAGTCACGAACATAGCGCGCAGCGTGGAAGAGTTGAAGGAGCGCAACGTCTGGGTGGTGGGACTTGACGAGCGCGGCACGCAGACCTACGACACGCTCGACTACAACATGGATTGTGCGCTCGTGCTGGGCGCCGAGGGCAAGGGCGTTCACGATCTGGTGGCGCGAAAATGCGATTTTCTCGTGTCGATTCCGATGCTCGGGAAAGTCTCGTCGCTGAACGTATCGGTGGCGGCGGGCGTCGTGCTCTACGAAATCGTCCGGCAACGGAGAGCAAAGGCGGCGCCGGAAGCGGAATGAAGTTCTGGGTTGTGTTTCTTCTGATCGTGAGCGCCTTTTCCAGCGCTTTTTCTCTCGACCGCGAAGCCTTCACCTTCTCCAAATACGATCTGAACGTGCAGGTTGAGCCCGAGCAGCAGCGGCTGGCCGTGCGCGGCAAGATCGTCCTGCGCAACGATTCTTCATCGCCCCAGAAGAACGCTGTGCTGCAGATTTCGTCCAGCCTCACCTGGCGATCGATCCAGGCCGACGGCAAGCCGCTGCAATTCGTAAGTCAGCCCTACACATCCGACGTCGATCACACGGGCGCGTTGTCGGAGGCGATCGTCTCGCTTCCGGCGGAGGTGCCGCCCGGAGGCGGCGTCGAACTAGAAATCGGCTACGAGGGTGTGATTTCGCTCGATGCAACGCGGCTGACCCGCATCGGCATGCCCAAGGAGATGGCCGTGCACAGCGACTGGGACCAGATCGACAAGACGTTCAGCGCGGTGCGCGGAGTGGGATATGTTGCGTGGTATCCGATCGCCACTGACGTGGGAAATCTTTCGGAGGGAAACAGCGTCTTCGAGGTGGTCGGACGGTGGAAGAAACGCGAAGTGAAGGCGGAGATGAAAATTCACGTCCTTTACGCAACGGACGATGGCAATCCGATGCCGACCCCACTCTGCAGCGGAGTTGGAGTGAACGGCTATGGACGGATCAGCAGAGCGGGGGAAGTATTTCTCGATTGCGAGTTTTCGCCTCTGGGTTTTCGGGTTCCTGCGTTCTTGATGGCGAACTATGACCTGGTGGATGGAACGACGGCACGAGTCCAATTTCTTCCGGAACATAAAACCAACGCCGAGAAGTTCGCTCGGTCCGCCGACGCCCTTGCTCCGTTCGTCAAAGAATGGTTCGGATCCCCGCACGAGAAGGCGCAGGTGATCGAACTGGCGGATCCGGGCGCGTCGCCATTCGAAAGCGGGGCGACGTTGCTGACCCCGCTGAACGACACGGATCCCAAGCTGCTGCAGATCGTGCTCGTCCACGAACTCACGCATGCTGCGTTTCCGTCGCCGCGGCCGTGGATCTACGAAGGCCTCGCCCATTTCGCGCAGGCGGCGTACCGCGAGCATCAGGTGAGCCGCGCGGCGGCACTCGACTTTCTTGGATTGCATCGTGCGGCGGTGGTGGAAGCCGAGAAGCACTTGCAGGAGAATTCCGGCACCACGGACCAGGCGTTGATCTCTTCCACCATCGACGAGTTTTATCGCAGCAAGGCCGCATACGTCTGGTGGATGCTCAAGGACATGCTCGGCGGAGAGGTCATACAGAAAGCCCTGGCTCTATACCAGCCGGAAAAAGACATCGAGCACGGCTATATGCAGCACCTGCTGGAGATGCAATCAAAGCGCGACCTGCAGTGGTTCTTTGATGATTGGGTCTATCACGACCGCGGGTTGCCGAACTTTAAAGTTGAGTCGGCATATGTCGGCAAGGCCTCGCAAGGGAACTACCTGACGACCATAACTGTCGACAATCTGGGTGCAGCCGGGGCCGAGGTCCCAGTAATGGTTCATTTTGAGGGTGGGGATTTGAATGACCGCGTCATGGTTCGCGGGAAGGCGAAAGGCGTTCTGCGGATTGCAACACCAAAGCCGCCAACCGAAGTCACGGTGAATGACGGGAGCGTGCCGGAGATAGATTCGAGCAACCATTCGTTTAAGGTCACGGGACCTGCTCCGGCCGCCTCCTGATATTTCTTTCACAATTCACCACGGACGCGCAGAGAGCTCTTTGCCCGAGTCTCGACATCGTCGTCATCTCGAGTCAGGGCTGCATGGGCCTTGTCTCCGTGGTAGCTTCTTGTTGGCGTCCTGGAGGCAAGTTTGGCCTACATCCAGTTCTTAGGCGCAGCCGGCACGGTGACCGGCTCCAAACATCTGATCAATACTTCATTCGACGACGATGGTAAAAAGGGCATCCAGGTTTTGATCGACTGCGGACTCTTCCAGGGCCAAAAAGAATGGCGGGAGCGCAATTGGAAGGAACTTCCCATTCCCGCCGCAGAAATCGACGCGGTCATCCTTACGCACGCGCATCTGGATCATTGCGGATGGATTCCACGGCTAGTGAAAGAAGGATTCAAAGGGCCGATCTATGCGACTGCGGCGACTATCGATCTGTGTGGCATCATCCTGCCCGACTCCGGCCACCTGCAGGAAGAAGACGCGGCCTTTTATAACAAGATCAAGAAATCAAAGCACAGTCCCGCGTTGCCGCTGTACACGCTGGAAGAGGCGCAGGCCAGCCTGCAGTCTTTCCGGGTTGCGCAAGTCGGCGAGACGAAGCAACTGAGTCCAGAGCTGTCGTTCCAATTCGTGCGTGCTGCGCATATTCTCGGTTCTTGCATGGTTGAAATATCGCTGAACACAGATGGCGAGTCGCGCCGCCTGCTATTCACGGGCGACATTGGGCGTGTGCACGATCAGACGGTGGCGCCAGGAAAGGTGGTCCACTCTGGGCCGACGGAGGGCGAGATCGCCGACCTGCTGGTGATGGAGTCTACCTATGGAAATCGAGAGCATCCGCACACCGATCCGCGGCCGGAACTGGCTGCCTTGATCCGCCAGACGGTGGACCGTGGCGGCTCCATCATCGTGCCAGCGTTTGCAGTCGAACGAACGCAGAAGTTTGTATTCATGCTGAAAGAGTTGATGGAGTCAAAACAGATACCGCGGATACCGGTCTTCTGCGACAGCCCGATGGCCATCAAGGCAGTTGAAATCTATCTCAAGTACGAAAGCGAGTATTCCGACGAAGCGCGGACGCTGATCGGCAAATTTGGGTCACCACTCGAGTGGCCGGGTTTCACGTTCGCGTCAAGCGCTGAGGAGTCCAAGAAGATCAACGCAGTGCATTATCCGGTGGTCATCATCTCGTCGAGCGGCATGGGGACCGGCGGACGCATCCTTCATCATCTTGCGCAGCGACTGCCTGATCCCAAGAATACGATCGTGTTTATCGGCTTCCAGGCGCCGGGCACGCGCGGCTACACAATCAAGAGCGGCGGGAAGGAAGTGAAAATCTTCGGCGACTTCGTTACGATTCGCGCGCAGATCGTAGCCTTCGAGCAATTTAGCGATCACGCGGACCCGTCGGAATTGCTCACCTGGCTGCGCACCTTCCGCAAGGAACCTGCAAACACTTATCTCGTGCACGGAGAGGCGGCGGCTGCGTCGCAATTGCGCGACACGATGGCCAAAGAATTAGGATGGAAGGTGGAAGTCGCCGAGTGGATGGAGAAAGTGCGCGTGAACTAGACGCCGAGTCGTCTGCGGAGGCCGCATGACCGAAGCTGAACTCAGGAAGGACATCGAAGCCGCTGAGAAGAGCCCTAAAGAGATTGCTGCGGCCGTTTCCGGTCTTTCGCCGAACGTACTACGCTACAAACCTTCGCCCGACAAGTGGTCGATTCTCGAGATTCTCGGGCACCTTGCGGACATTGAGATCGTTTATGCGTATCGTCTGCGACAGATGCTGGCCGACGAAAAACCGGTGATCGCCCCGATGGATCAGAACGCGTGGGCGAAACATCTCGGCTACATGGACGCCCCGGCGTCTGAGTTGGTGGCATCATACGGGCTGAATCGGCACCAGAACGTGCGGCTTCTAAATCGACTCAAGGTAGCCGATCTAGAGAAGGCTGCATTTCATCCTGAGTACCAGAAGAATCAAAGTGTCGCTGACCTTGTCGAGCGCATGGCCACCCACGGCGCGAATCATCTGGCGCAAATTGAGAAGCTGAAGAAGGAAGCAGTAAGAAAGTAGATCGCTCAGTGGGGATGGGCGTGGGTGAATCGAACCAGCGATTCCAGTTTTGCCGCCGCGGCCCCGGAATCGATCGATTCGGCAGCCAATGTGATCGCGTCTCTGAGATGATCAGCACGGCCGGCGGCGACCAGCGCCGCCGCCGCGTTCAATAGCACGACATCGCGTCGTGCAGATTTTTGGCCGGCGAGCACCTCGCGAATGATGGCTGCATTTCCGGCGGCATCTCCTCCGGAGATCGATCCGATTGGGGCACGGGGAAACCCGAATTCTTCGGGTGTGATTTCGTAGGTGCGCACCTGGCCCTCGCGCACTTCAGCGACACGCGTTGGACCAGTGATCGTGATTTCGTCCAGGCCGTCCGATCCGTGCACAACAAGTGCGCGGCGCAGTCCAAGCATACTCAGGGCTTCGGCAAGCTTTTCGACCAGATCATCGGAGTACACGCCGACCACCTGCGCCGATGCATGCGCCGGATTCGTCAGAGGACCAAGCAGGTTGAAGACTGTCCTCAGCCGCAACTCGCGGCGCGCGGGTTGAACATACTTCATCGCGGAATGCAGAGCTGGAGCGAATAAGAACGCGATGCCAACTTCTTTCAAACATTCCGCGACTCGCGCAGGCGGCAAGATAATATTGACGCCCAAAGCTTCAATCACGTCGGCCGAGCCGCACTTTGAGGTGACGCTGCGGTTGCCATGTTTGGCCACGCGCACCCCGGCCCCTGCTGCCACCAGCGCCGTTGCGGTCGAGATGTTGAATGTGCCGCTGGCATCGCCGCCAGTTCCGCAGGTGTCGACCAGCGCTTCCCGTTCGGTCCCGCTGACGTCGATGGTGGAGTCTTCGACGACGTTCAGAGGCGCCGCGGCTGCGCGGATCGCCTCGGCGAATCCGACAATTTCTTCGACCGTTTCGCCCTTCATGTGCAGGGCAACGAGCAGCGCGGCAATTTGTGCGTCGCTGCACTGACCGGTCAACACTTCCGACATCACGGCCCGCGCCTCGTCGCGTGAGAGCGACTGACAATGGTTCGCGATCCGGTGAAGGGCGTCGGTGATCATTGGGCTACAGGGTAGCAAAGTTCGTGAAATCGCGATCACGGGGTCTTGTGACGACTTACGTTTGCCCAATGCCGGGGGCTTCTATAAAATCAAACGTTTGCTGCCCACATTCGGAAGCCGCAAGCAGGACCCTGCCACAAATATCGTGTGATCGATGGGATCGCGAATCATAAGATCGGGAATCATCTATGAAAATTCATGAGTACCAGGCGAAAGCAATCCTGAAGAAATATGGTGTCGCCGTACCGCGCGGCGAGATGGCGGAGACGCGTGAGCAGGCCGAGGCGGTCGCCAAAAGTCTGTTCGACGCGGGCGCAACCGGCGTCGTGGTGAAAGCCCAGATTCACGCTGGCGGCCGCGGCAAAGGCGGCGGTGTAAAGATCGCAAAATCGGTGCAGGAAGCCGGCGACCTCGCCGCCAAGATGCTCGGCATGACGCTGATCACGCACCAGACGGGGCCGGAGGGCCGCATCGTGCGCCGGTTGCTCATCGAAGAGACGCTGCCGATCGAGAAGGAACTCTACATCGGTATCCTCGTGGATCGTGGCGAAGCCAAGGCAGTCTTCATGGCGTCCGCGGCAGGTGGCATGGACATCGAGCAGGTGGCGGCTGAAAATCCGGATGCGATTTTGAAGGAGTACATCGCGCCGGGCATGGGATTACAAGCCTTTCAGGCGCGCAAACTCGCGTTCCAACTCGAAATCAAGCCGCAGTTGGTCAACCAGGCCGTGCAATTGATGACTGGGTTGTACAAGGCATTCGAAGGAACGGACGGCTCTCTGGTCGAGATTAACCCCTTCATCACGACGACCGACGGCCGCCTGTTTGCGCTTGATGCCAAAATCAACTTCGACGACAACGCGATCTTCCGCCATCCCGACCTGAAAGAACTGCGCGACATCACGGAAGAGGATCCGCTGGAAGTGGAAGCGTCGAAGTATAGCCTGAATTACATCAAGCTCGACGGCACTGTCGGCTGCATGGTGAACGGCGCCGGTCTCGCGATGGCCACGATGGACATCATCAAATACGCCGGGGGCATGCCAGCTAACTTTCTGGATGTCGGCGGCGGCGCGAATGCCGAGCAAGTGACCCATGCCTTCGAGATTCTGCTCAGCGACAAGAACGTGAAGGCGGTACTGATCAATATTTTTGGCGGCATTCTGCGCGTCGATACGCTGGCAACTGGCGTCGTCGATGCGGCGAAGAAGACCCACATTCAGCTGCCCATCGTGCTGCGGCTGGAAGGCACGAATGTTGATGCAGGAAGGCAGATCCTGAAAGAGTCCGGTCTGAATTTCATCGTCGCGGAAACGATGAAGGATGCGGCGGAAAGAGTAGTCGCGGCGGCCAAGGGCTAAGGGTCGCGCCGACATCTGGCCGGCTGGCATGACCGAGGCTTATTCAAGTTCAAAGGCTGTTTAAAGAAGAGAGCAATCATGGCAATCCTGGTAGATAAAAATACGCGGCTGATCGTGCAGGGACTCACCGGGCGCGAGGGAACGTTCCACGCCAAGGCGAGCGCGGCTTACGGGACACAGGTTGTGGGAGGCGTGACGCCTGGCAAAGGCGGCACAACCCATGAAGGCTGGCCGATCTTCAACACGGTGCAGGAAGCGGCCGACAAGACGGGAGCCAACGCTTCGGTCATCTTTGTTCCACCGCCGTTTGCGGCCGACGCGATCATGGAGGCCGCCGATGCCGAGATCGAATTGATCGTTTGCATCACCGAAGGTATCCCCACGCTCGACATGGTGCGCGCATGGGAATTTCTGCAGACGCGCCGCTCACGCCTGATCGGGCCGAACTGCCCCGGCATTATCTCACCGGGCAAGTGCAAGATCGGCATCATGCCCGCACAGATTCACAAGGAAGGCAACATCGGCATTGTTTCGCGCTCGGGCACGCTGACCTACGAAGCGGTCTACCAGCTCACTACGCGCGGCATTGGCCAATCGACGGCGATTGGTATCGGTGGCGACCCAATCATTGGCACCAACTTTACCGACGCGCTCGAGTTGTTCAATAAAGATCCGCAGACCGAAGCGGTCATCATGATCGGCGAGATCGGCGGGAACGCAGAAGAAACGGCAGCCGAGTACGTGAAGAAGCATATGAAGAAGCCGGTCGTCGGCTTCATCGCCGGGCAAACGGCTCCTCCGGGACGGCGCATGGGCCACGCTGGCGCGATCATCTCGGGTGGAAAGGGAACCGCCGCGGAGAAGATGAAAGCGATGGAAGCGGCTGGAATCAAAGTGGCGAAGTCGCCGGCCGCGATCGCCGAGACGCTGCTTTCCGTGATCGGCGCCGTGGCGAAAGCATGACGAGTAGCGAGCACTGAGCTCTGAGTACCGGGTTGCGAGGTCGTGGACGCGGGTTTGCTGAAGACCGAAGGCCGACGACAGGTTTCTGACCAACGACCAACGACAAGTTTAGTCATCGACTAACATCCAAGGAACCAACGACTCCATGAAAACGCTGGAACGCACACTGACGATCATCAAACCCGACGCCGTGAAGAAGAACGCGGTCGGCGATATCATCGAGCAGTTCGAGAAAAACGGCTTCCGCATCCTTGCCATGAAGATGCTGGAAATCTCCAAGCACCAGGCCGAGCAGTTCTACGCGGTGCATGCACACCGGCCCTTTTACAATTCCTTGACCAATTTCATGTCGAGCGGTCCGATCGTGGCGCTGGCGCTGGAAAAAGAAAACGCCATCGCCGACCTGCGCAAGCTGATGGGCGCCACCAATCCGGCACAGGCGGAAGAAGGCACCATCCGCAAGAAGTGGGCGACCAACATCGAGTACAACGCAATTCATGGCTCGGATGCCGATGAGACGGCTCGCTTTGAGTTGAGTTTCTTTTTCGCGGGATACGAGTTGGCAAAATAACAGTTCTCAGTTGCCAGTTCCCAGTTCTCAGTTAAAATCGGCGGACCTTCATTTCTTAAGACCAAAGGCCTAACACCTGAGACCTGAATTCCCATGCCTCTAGTCCAAATCACGATGCTTCAGGGCCGCACGGTCGAGCAGAAGCGCAAACTGGCGCAACGTATCACCGATGTAATGGTGGAAGAAGCGGGCGCTCGCAAAGAAGCCATCGTAGTGACGTTCGTGGAAGTTTCGAAGGAGAGCTACGCGTCGGGCGGAGTTCTGATGATCGATAAGAACAAGTAACCCCAGTCACGCAGGCCTGTTCTGTTTGAGCCTTCTTATGAAAGAGTGGAAGCCTGCAACTGTCGAATACGTCAAACAGCTGGTGGAGCGCGGCCTATTCGACTGTGACGAAGAACAGCTAGCGGTATTTAAGACATTCGCGGTTCAACCCTATAATGCGCCGATTATGAGGTACGGAAACGAAGAGATAGTCGTTGTTATTGCACGCAACGGCAATGAAGTTATTTATTTCGAGGATGTGGAGGATGGCTTTAATGTCTCACCCACAGACAGCAACGGTGAGATCCTCGAGCACTGGTGCAATCAAGATGATCTGAAGTTCGCTCTCGATTACTGGATTGAAGGTCGAGGCGGTACCGAAAAGGTCGGGCCTGCGCAACCCATCGACTAAAAGAGCTTCTCAAGATTTCTCACCTTAAGAGGCCCTACGAGATATCTCAGCAGGCAACCAGTCTCACGTCCATCTGGTAGAACTTGAAGACGCCTTCTTCGCGTGCCACCACCTGATACCGATCCAGAACGTCGTTCACAAACGCAAGCCTCTGCTCTTCAGACAGATGTTTCGTCCATTCCACGAAGGTCACCATTCCGAAGGCGACAAAAGCTTCGCGCGACTTGAAGTCCCAAGCCTTGTCTTCCCTGCAGATGTTCTCTACGAGGAAGTGATTTCGTTCGGCCGCCGCTGAATATTCTTCTGGGGTCCAGTGCAGATAAGGATCGCGAAAATTCTTGAAGGCGTTCGCCCATCGCGGCAAGCATCGTGTCTCTTCGATTACGTTTTCCAAGCTCTTCCGCTTGCCGGCGGGCACCAGACGCAGCTGCGCAACACCGTTTGGCGTCATCGTCCTGCGAATCGAACGCAGCGCCGTGTCCTGGTCAGGGATCCAGTGAAGCGCGTTGAACGAAGCCACCAGATCGAATTCATCGCAGAACGGAAGATTACGAGCGTCGCCGGTTTGGAAACGCAGATTGGGGTAAGTTGTGGAAGCAAATTGGTTCGACGCGAACGCAATCATCTCTGAGGAAGGATCAATCCCAACGACGGCCCCTCGAGGTACACGAGTCGCGATCTGTGCGGTGACCTTGCCATTGCCGCATCCTACGTCAAGCACTCTCTCTGCCCCGTTGAGCTTCAGCAGCGCCAGGGCCTCGGCTGCCATCACTTCTTGCAGCTGGGCGATCCGGGCATAGCCTGGTGCGTTCCACTCTGTCATGCGGTAATCGGCGCCCGGGTAATCAGGCAAGCGGTTCGAATAGGTGCCCTTCAATCCGATCGGCGATCTTGGGGAGTTCCTTGCGGGCGAATTGCAGGAAGTGCGGTGCGGAACGATGCGCTTCGAGCGCAGCGTCGTCTTTGTACTGCTCGTAGATGAAGTAGCGGCGCGGCTCGGTCTTGTGCCGGTGCACCACATACATGGCGCAGCCAGGTTCTTTGCGCGACTCCAGGGTCAACTTTGCGAACAGAGCAGCGACTTCCTTTTCGCGACCTACTTTTGCCATCCACGTCACGGCCAGCACGACCATTGCACGCTCCGTTGTGCGCAGCCGTCAGCCGTCAGCCGCCAGCTAGCAGTGAATGCAACTCAAATCTGCGAGCCGTGAATTCAGCTCGCCACCTCAGCTTGCCTCGGACCACAGACTGTCGAACACGTACCAATGGCCGACAGCGTGTCGCCCGCCCTACCCTACTCTTGCCGCGGCTTTCATGGCTGCGGCGAACTCATCCACAAAGATCGTGTGGTCGCGATCGGGCCCAGTCGAAATCATGCCGACCTGTGCGCCGCTCTCCTTCTCGAGAAACGCCAAATACTCGCGCGCCTGTTTTGGAAGCTTCTCGAATTCGGCGATCCCCTGCGTCGAGGTCTTCCAGCCGGGCCGATTTTCGTAAATGCACTCGATTTTCTCGTAACCGCTGGCCTGAGCTGGAATCTCGTCGGTGCGCTTACCATCGATCTTGTAACCGACGCAAACTGGGATTTCCGAGAACTCATCCAGCACGTCCAGCTTGGTCACCACCAGCCAGGAGATTCCGTTAATCATGCCAGCGTAATGAAGAAGTGGCAAATCCATCCAGCCGCAACGCCGCGGACGGCCCGTAACGGCGCCATATTCGTTGCCGCGTGCGCGCAACAGGTCGCCCTTCTCGTCCTTGGCTTCGGTCGGGAAGGGGCCCCCTCCCACGCGCGTGCAATAGGCCTTGGTTACGCCGATCACAAGGTCAATCGCGGTTGGAGCGATCCCCGTGCCGATTACCGCGCCGCCGGAAGTCGCGCTGGACGACGTCACGAAGGGATAAGTTCCATGGTCGATGTCGAGCATCGTGCCTTGAGCGCCCTCGAAGACGATCGATTTCCCATCGGCGAGAGCCTTGTTCAGGAAGACTGCCGTGTCGCGCACAAACGGCGCGATCTTGCCGGCGGCCGAGGCGTACTCCTCGTACATCTTGTCGGCGTCGAGGGGTTCGGAGTTGAACAGCGCATGGGCAATCATGTTCTTTTCGCGCACGGCGTTCTCGATATGCGTCTTCAACAGCTTGAGATCGAGGAGATCAGCGACTCGCAAGCCCCGACGCCCCATCTTGTCTTCGTACGCGGGACCGATGCCGCGCGAGGTCGTACCGATCTTTACGCGCCCCGGAGCATTCTCCGCGGCCAACTCGATCATGCGGTGATAGGGAAGAATCACCTGCGCGCGGTTGCTGACGAACAGATTCCCGTCCACCTGCACGCCGGCGTCACGCAATCCGCCCACTTCTTTCAGAAAGGCCATGGGATCGAGCACCACCCCGTTGCCAATAACGCTCGCGCAGCCCGCGCGCAACACGCCGCAGGGCACCAACTGCAAGATAAATTTCTTCCCGTTGATGATGACGGTGTGGCCGGCATTGTGCCCGCCAGCGTATCGGGCGACGACTGGAAAACCTTCCGAGAGGACGTCGACGATCTTGCCCTTGCCCTCGTCTCCCCATTGCGCGCCAACGATGACCGCAGTTTTACCCTGTTTCACAACTTGCTCCGTTACGCGAAAGTATGCCGCTTCCCGGGTTCGCACACACGCTTCGCCGCGGGTCTTCGCCGTCCTGATAAATGACTGGGATTTGAGCGGATCGGGGTGTGTACACATAAGAATACCACCGAGACGTAGTTGGTCTCCAGTATGCGACGCGTCCATCGCCTCTTCTTGGGGAGAACGATAGTTAAGCACTCAGCATTCAGCATTGAGCACTCAGCCTCCAGCACTTCGTCGTCACTTGTGCTATGAGTGACAATGCGACGGAATCCGCCTCGACAGCATCTCATCCTCGTCGGAGCCTCACTGAGAACTGAGAACTGAGAACTGAGAACTGAGAACCGAGAATTCATGCCCGAACTTCCTGAAGTAGAAACCATCGCCCGTGGATTGCAGAAGCGAGTAACCGGTGACGCCATCGAGTCGGTCTGGCTCGGTTCCAAGCCGCAGACCATGAAGTCGTCTCCGGCCGAGATCGCGAGCACGCTGGAGCATACCCGCATCGTCGAAGTGCGCCGTATGGGCAAGCACATCGTCTTCGAGTTGGAACGGAATGGTGTGCCACGTGCGCCTTCACGTATAAAGGCGCGGAAGAAATCGAAGCCTCTGAGCCCGCGCTCCCAGTGGATCGTCCATCTCGGGATGACCGGTCGCATGGTGGTCTGCGAACCGGATGCTGAGGTCGAAAAACATACGCACGCGATCGTGAGGCTGGAATCTGGCCGGGAACTGCGCTTCGTCGATCCGCGCCGCTTCGGTCGGCTCAGTGTGGCCAGGCAAGGAGGCTTCGACGCGGGCGGAGCCGAACCCCTCGAAGTCGAGAAAGAAAGCTTCCTGGTTCTATTTCGCGGCCGCAAAACCCCGATCAAGAGTGCTTTGCTAAACCAAAAGCTGCTCCGAGGGGTTGGCAACATCTACGCGGACGAATCCCTGTTCCGCGCCGGCATCCGGCCACGACGGAGAGTTTCTACGGTTCCGCGTCCGAAACTAGAGGCGTTATACGCGGCGATCCAGGAGGTCCTGAAAGAAGCGATCGCTCTTGGCGGCTCGTCCATTTCCGACTACGTGGACGCCGACGGAGAAGAAGGTTTCTTTCAACTTCAGCATCGTGTCTATGGGCGCGAAGGAGAGCCGTGTCTTGTCTGCAAGACGCAAATCAAGCGCGTGGTAATCGGCGGTCGGAGCAGCCATTATTGCCCGAATTGTCAGAAATGAAGAGCCTCTCTGCACTGACGCGGGTCGCCGAATCATAGTCTCCCAAAACGAAAAACGCTCGGGCTTGCGCCCGCTGCCGGAAATCGACAATCTGGATACAGCGGTGTAGTCTGTCTTGCTATCATACCCGTATGTCTAATTTTTCAATTGGTGTCGATCTCGGAGGGACCAACCTGCGAGTGGCGGCGGTCGATGAAAAGGGCCGCCTGATGGAAAAGGTAACGTTCGGCACGAAAACCATCGTGGGTCGCGATCAGGTGCTGAACGACATGTGTAACGCCATCCGGCAAACATCCGCCAAGTATCAAAAGTATGGGGCTCTGCTGGGCGTGGGTATCGGTGTCCCCGGAATCATCGACATGGAGACTGGAATGATGCGGGAGTCACCCAACCTGCCGGGCTGGGCGGATTATCCAGTGCGCGCGGAAATCGAAAAACGTATGAACACGCCTGTGATTCTCGAGAATGACGCCAACTGCGCTGCGCTAGGCGAGAAGTGGCTCGGTGCGGGCCGGCATGTCGGCGACATGCTGATGCTCACACTCGGCACGGGCGTGGGTGGCGGGATCATCATCGGGGGAAAGATCCATCATGGCATGACGGGCATGGCTGGGGAGTTCGGTCACATGACGGTGGAACCCGACGGGAATCAGTGTGGCTGCGGAAATCGCGGCTGCCTGGAGCAGTATTCGTCGGCAACGGCCGTTGTACGCATGGCTCGAGAAGCCATCGCCGCCGGTGAAACGCCGGGGTTGGCGAAGGCTGCCAGTTCCGACGTTGAGTTCAGCGCGAAGGAGATCTACAACCTCGCCATCCAGGGGGACGAGGGTGCACGCAAGATTTTTCGAAGGGCGGGGCGCGCGCTCGGAATTGCCCTGGCGACCCTTATCAACGGCCTCAATCTCGAGATGTATGTGATTGGGGGAGGCGTGTCGAGCGCATGGGAGGCTTTTTCACCTTCCGTCTTTGAGGAACTACGTACGCGTTCCATGGTGTGGGCGGCCACGGCGCCCGCTGATCCCTTGGCAAGCTCGTCGGGAGCCTCAGCCATGGTAGAACCAGGCGGAGCGCGAAAGACCATTGTCACGCGTGCGCTGTTGGGCAGTGACGCCGGGTTGTATGGTGCGGCGCGGTTGCCCATCGAGCGAGGGCGCTAGGGCGCTGATCTCCCCTTACGTGAGCGACTCTTGAAAACTTCAATCGGTTACGACGCGACTGCCCGCAGGGCTCGCAGGAAGAACTGATTGTCCTCGGCTGTGCCGATCGTGACTCGAATCGCGTGTGGCGCTCCCCACGCTCCGAGCGGCCGAACCAGCACGCCTTCGCCGCGTAGCTTCCGCGCAAACTCGCGGGCATCCTGCTTCACATCCAGGAACAGGAAGTTCGTCCACGTTTCGGGGACGTCGGATCCGAGCTTCGCGATTTCGTTGGTCATCCACGCCGCTTGTTCGGCGTTGTTTTGGATCGCGCGCCCAAGGTGCGCTTCATCATCGAGTGCCGCAAGTGCCGCCGCCTGTGCCGGTGACGAAACCGCGAAGGTGTCCTGCATACGCGCAAAATACGCTATGAGTTCAGTTGGCCCGATGCCATAACCAACGCGTACGCCTGCCAATCCGTGCGCTTTGGAGAATGTGCGCAGCACAATGACGTTGCGATCTTCGCGAACATAGTCGAGTGATCGTGAGTAGCGGATCGAGCGCATCGCCGCGAAGTGCTGAGCGTAGTCGCAGTACGCTTCGTCGAGAACGACGATGACCGGTTCCGGCATACCCTCAAGGAAGCGATCGATCGTATCCGCATCGATGACAGTTCCGGTGGGATTGTTGGGATTCGCAATGAAAACGACGCGTGTATCCGAATTGACTGACGTCCGCATCGCGTCGAGATCGTAGCCGTTGTTTCTCAAAGGAGTCTCGATCAGAGTTGCACCGACTGCCTTGGTCACCATCGGATAAGAGATGAACGAGCACGCGCTCGTCACAGCATTCCGTCCCGGGCCGAGCAGCGTCCGCGCAATTATTCCCAATAGAGAAGTCGTGCCGTTGCCGACAAGAATCTGGTCAGGCCGAACATCGTGCAATTCGGCAAGTTTCTGCCGCAGTGCGGCAGACAGATCGTCCGGATACCAGTGGGAATGCTCAAGTGCAGCGCGCATCGCCGCAACGGCTTTCGGAGAGGGACCATAGGGACTCTCGTTCGCGTTGAGCTTGATGAGAGGAGTCGTCGGATCGTTGCCATGCGGCTTCGCCGCGGTTGGCATGCCTGAGGCGTAAGCGCCGAGTTCATGTACCGGCTTGTTGACCAGGTCGAAAAAGCGGCCCATGGATTCTCAGGATGCGGCTTTGGGCCGCGCCTGCGTCGAGGCGGTAGCCTGACCCGATGCGGTCCGCAGCCGATCGACTTCCTGCGTGGTCAGCGGCCGAAATTTTCCGGGCGGCACGTCCAGCGCCAGCGGACCGTACTTCACTCGCTTGATCTTCTCCACGTGATGGCCGACTTCCTCGAACATTCGCCGGATCTGGCGATTGCGCCCCTCGATCAGCGTGATCTCATACCAGGGATTTGCAGCTTCCTTCACAATGCGGATTTTTGCCGGCGACGTGCGCACGCGCTTGCCGTCGTCGGTTGCGATCGAGAGCCCGCCCCGCAACTTGGCGATCGCATCTTCCCGCGGCTGCCCGCTGACTTTGACGACGTACGTTTTCGCAACGTGGGACGCGGCTTTCATCAGCCGATGCGCGAGGGCGCCGTCATTGGTCATGAGCAGCAGGCCTTCGCTGGCGTAATCAAGACGGCCAACCGGATATACGCGGCTGCCCACGCCGCGAATCAGGCTCATCACGGTGGGCCGGCCCTCGGGGTCGCTCATCGTGGTGACGAATCCTTTCGGTTTGTTGAGGAGCAGGTACACGTGCCGTTGTGCACCGTGCAGCAGCTTGCCGTTGACGCGGATGTGATCCTTCTCGGGATCCGCCTTCGTCCCGAGTTCGGTCACGACTTGCCCGTTGACCGCGACTTTTCCGGAAGTAATCAATTCCTCCGCCTTGCGGCGCGAGGCGACTCCGGCAGCGGCGATGATTTTTTGCAGGCGTTCGGCAGGCATAAGGGGTCTAAGGTGAACCTGGAATTTTGCGCCGGTCTTCGGCGCAAATCGATTGTAGCGCCGGCATCCTGCCGGCTGTCTACCGGCGTCCCGCCCGCGTCTGCGAAAACTAGCAAAACGCCAGCCCTATCTATTCGCCTCGTTCACCGGAGTGCGACGCGACCACATCGGAAGGATGCTCCTCAGGTAAGCTTTGATCGTCGCTGGCAACGGCGATTTCAGCAGTCTCGTCCTCACCAGCTGCCGCCTCTTCCTCATCGACCGCAGCCCCTTCAGCAACGGCCTCGCGATCTGTGGGCGAAGCCGTTTCCGAGCCCTCTGCCGACTGCTCGCTTTCCGCCGGAAGCAGATCGCTCTGGAACTGTGCGGCAACCAGCTTTTCGAACTCTTCCATGCTGGGTAGTTCGTTCACGTCCTTCAATCCGAAGCGGAGAAGGAACTCTTTCGTGGTCTTGTACAAAATCGGGCGTCCGATTACAGCTTTCCGTCCCGCGGTCGTAATGAGCTTACGGTCGAGCAGAGTTGCGATCACGCCTCCCGAGTCGACGCCACGGATCTCGCTGATCTCCGGCACTGTGACCGGTTGCTTGTAGGCGATGACAGCCAACGTCTCGAGCGCCGGCAACGACAGGCGGATCGGTGGCTTCAGGCTCTTCGCAAATGCGCGCACCACGTCGTGCTGCTCGGGCTTCGTCGACATCCGGTAGCCGCCGGCGACCTGGCGGATCTCAACCCCGTGGTCAGCCCCTTCGAATTCGGCAACAAGTTCTTCCAGCGCGACGCGCAAGCGCGACTTCACCTCGGCGTCGTCGATCGGGCCATTCTCGTGGCCTCCTTGAGCAATCACCGAATCTTTCACGAGGTGGACGATCTGATCCAGTGTCACCGGCGTTTCTGCGGCGTACACAATCGCTTCGAGTTTGGCTTTGAGACTCATACGTCAAGTGGCTCGTGGCCAGTGGTCAGTGGCTAGTCAACGATTAGCCATGAACCACTGGGCCCTGCACTATTCCTCCAACTTACAATCAATTCCCTCGCCGCTCGCTCGGGCCTTACTGGCCACTGGTCACCGACCACTGGCCACCGACTATTTCCAATCATCCCGCACAGCGGCTTGTTCGTTCATGATCGCCTCGAAGCCGACGTGCTTGCGAATGAGAATTTCTCCGAACATCCGGTCCTGCCGCAGCTGGATTGCCTGCAGTCGTACCAGTTCCAGCATCGCCAGGAACATGCACACCAGCGCCTGGCGCGATTCGATATTGCGCAACATCTGCTTCAGGCGAATCGGTTTCTCTTCCAGTGACAGCCGCTTCCGCAAATAATCAATCATCTGTCCCACAGTCACTGTCTCTTCGTCGATCTGAAGAATCGGGCGCGAGCGGGCGCGGTCGAGAATCTGCTGGAACGTCTTTACCAGGTCGATGACGTCCGCAGCGAGTTCGGGCTCAGTCCCCTCCGCGTCTTTGAATTCCTTCAGCGAAGGGTTCGACCAGATGGCATCTTCGATCTGCTGTTTCTGCAGCAGCATCTGCGCAGCCGACTTGAACTTCTCGTGCTCGAGCAGCCGGTTGACAAGTTCGCTGCGCGGATCGTCAACAGCCTCGGCCGTCGCCAGCGGGTCGCGCGGCAACAGCATCTTCGACTTGATGTGGATCAGCACGGCCGCCATGTAGATAAACTCGGCGGCAACATTCACATCGAGCTCCCGCATGCGTTCCACGTAGGTGAGATATTGCGCGGTGATGCGCGCGATGGGGATGTCGTAGATGTCGATGTCCTGCTTGCGGATCAGGTCCAGCAGCAGGTCGAGCGGTCCTTCGTATACGTCACCCACAGCGACGGCGAAGGGGAAGTCGCGGGCGTCTTTCTTTGTAGCCGATTTTTCTGCGGCAGGCGTTGCGTTTGCAGCGGGCGTAAAAGTGTTTTCGACGGGAATCAGCACGCCCGAAACTGCCTTTACTTCTTCACTCATCCGATGATTCGTCCCCACTACTTCCCGGCTTCCGGCTTGCGTGGAGGCTCGTACTCCAGCGACATGCCCATCGAAGCCCGCACGTCTTTCATGGTGGCATCTGCAACCTGGCTGGCGGCGGCTGACCCTGCCTCCAGAATATCCCACGCGAGGCGCGGATTGTCCTCGTATTTTTTTCGGCGTTCCTGCATCGGCAGTAGCACCTGAACCAGTGCATCGGCGGCCCAACCCTTGCACTCGATGCATCCGATCCCTGCCGAACGGCAGCCTTCGTTCACCTTGGCCATCGTTTCCCTACTGCTGAAGATCTTGTGCAGATCGCCCACGGGGCAAACATCCGGATTGCCGGGATCGCTGCGGCGTACCCGCGCCGGGTCCGTCACCATGGTTTTCAGTTTCTGACGGACGACGGGTTCGGGATCCGTCAGCATGATCGTGTTCCCGTACGATTTCGACATCTTGCGGCCGTCGGTGCCGGGCAGCTTCGGTGTTGGCGTAAGCAGAGCTTGGGGTTCAGGAAGAACCGGCGCCGATTTTCCATAAAACTGGTTAAAGCGCCGCGCAATCTCGCGGGTCAGTTCCACGTGGGCCACCTGGTCTTCGCCGACTGGGACGAAGTCGCCCTTGTAAATCAGGATGTCGGCGGCCTGCAGCACCGGGTACCCCAGAAATCCGTACGTTCCCAGATCTTTCTCCGCGATGTTTTCGCGCTGTTCCTTGTACGTGGGCACGCGTTCCAGCCAGCCGAGGGGCGTGATCATCGAGAAGAGCAGGTGCAACTCCGCATGCTGCGGAACGTGCGACTGGATGAACATGGTGCAGCGCTGCGGGTCAAGTCCGGCAGCCAGCCAGTCGAGCAGCACGTCGATCGAATTCTCTTTCACCTTCGAGGTGTCGGCGTAGTCGGTCGTCAGTGCGTGCCAGTCGGCGATGAAATAGAAGCACTCGTATTCGTCCTGCATGCGTACCCAATTCTGCAACGCCCCGACGTAGTTTCCAAGGTGCAGTTTTCCGGTGGAGCGCATGCCGCTGAGCACGCGTTTGCGTTGATGGGAAGATGGCATCAGATTCTCGTCAGTATCCAGTCGACAAATAACTGCGGGGTGAGAACAAAACTCAGTTCCATCGAGATTTTCGTTCGATTCTAGCAGACACCAGGTCGCGAGCTCTTTTGAGTTGTTACAACCGCCAATCGTATTTGCGAAGCGCGCGAATGCCTTCTGAACCTCATGCAACAAAAGACCTTATGCGAATGTACCCAAACACCAAACCTTCCACAGGCTCGTTCGTCTAAGATGTAGGTTCCACGCACAGTCCTTCAACCACTGTCCACCGAGCCACAAGGGGAGTCCTATGTCATTGCACATCAAGAGCGAGCAAACGGGTGACGTGGCCGTGCTGCAATGTTCCGGAAGAATCGTTCGGGGGGAGGCAATTCACTTCCTGAGAGACGCCGTGACCAGCTTGAAACAGCCACGCATGGTGGTTCTCGACCTGACCGACGTCGAAATGCTCGACGGCGGTGGCCTGGGTATGCTGGTCTTCCTGCATCGCTGGACGCGCGACCACGGAATCCAGTTGAAGCTGGTGAATCCATCAACATTCGTACGCGAGATGCTCGATCTCACACACCTGAGTTGCGTATTCAATATCTCGTCGGTCGAGGACGTGGTTGAAATCCTGTGTACATCGATCCACACGGATCAATCCGAGCCGCGCATCGAGCGCGCTGTGGCCTGACGCGATCACTCGTTTCTGTGCTGGGAGCCATCCCGGGCCAAGCGCCCGGGGTTTCCATTTCCCGACATCAGTGCGTGCAATCGTGGAATCTGGGCAAAGGGCCAAAGCGTTCTGAAATTGGACGTGCCGCAATGCCTTATAATTAGCGGCGCCGATGACCGGGTACGGCTCGCAGGCCACATCCACGCCGCAACTCGCCCGCAAACTCCGTGTCGTGGATTACTTCACGCTCGGTTGGGGCACGATGGTGGGTGTCGGCTGGCTGGTTGTCATGGACGACTGGCTACTCCGCGGTGGCCCCCTCGGCGGAATCCTCGGATTTGCTCTCGGCGGCGCTCTGCTTCTTCCCATCGGGCATGTCTACGGAAAACTGGTTGCGGCGATGCCCGACGCCTCGGGGGAAGTCGCCTATACCGCCGCCGTTTTTCCACGCCTAGTGAGCTTCGCCACAGGCTGGATGATGATTCTCGCCTACTTCATCGTCTGTCCGTGGGAGGCGGTTGCGGTCGGACGAATTGCTGCCTACATTTTCCCCGGCTTGAATTCCGTTGAGCTATACCAGATCGCCGGCAGACCGGTGTTCCTGCCTCGCCTGGCCATCGGACTCGCGCTGACCGGACTGCTGACTTTGATGAACTACCGGGGCGTCCGGCTGAGCGCTACGGTTCAGAATTGGACCACGTTCGGAACGATTGCCCTTTTTGTCGTGTTCGTCGGCTTTGGAGTGAGCAAGGGGTCACCAGGCAATTTCCCTCCCTTATTCACACACTCGCCATTGATATCGGTTCTTCTCGTCATACAAGTTGTGCCGTATTTCATGACGGGCTACGAATCCGTCGGCAAAGCGGCCGAGGAAGCGAATCCCGGATTTCAATCGCGCGGATTTTTCGCCGCGATCGCGATGGCGATTCTGGTGGGCGTCCTCTTCTATGCGATCGTAATTGCGGCAGTCGGCTATGTGGCGCCATGGAGGCAACTGATCGGCAATGAATTTCTCACCGCTGTGGCTTTCGAACATGCGGTCGGCTCGCACTGGATCGTGAGAACGATCCTGACCGCCGCTCTGCTTTCACTCTTCAAGTGTTTCAACGGGAACTTCGTCGCCGCGAGCCGGCTCGTCTTCGCCATGGGGCGACGAGGATTGATCGACACCCGTGCCGCGGGCGTGCACCCGATGAATCAAACACCGGCGATTGCAGTACTATGCGTTGGCCTTGCGACCGCAGTGTGCCTGTTCCTGGGAGACGCCATTTTGGTTCCGATCACGGATGTGGGATCTGTGGCATCGGCATGCGGATGGCTGGCGACATGCGCTGCCTACTATGCGATGCGCCCCCCCGGACGAGAGCGCCTGATTGCGATCACTGGCGTTCTGGTCGGTGCGGCGATGGTCGTGATGAAAGTGATACCGCGCGTGCCTGGGGCATTCAGTGTCTCCGAATGGCTTGCCCTCTCGATCTGGGTGACGATCGGACTTGTCTTGGGCTGGCGTAGCCATCATGTTCGACCGGTTACGGTCTGACTCAATCTGTGTTATGCACATTTTTACTGTTAACGAAACAGGGAAGGGCCCTATGCGCTTATTCCGAGTAGCGGTCGCAATCCTCATTCTGTTCGTCTCGTTCGTGGGCTGCGCAGGCCAGCAGGCATCCTTCGACCTGATCATCACCAACGGCCACATCATCGATGGTACGGGGTCGCCGTGGTACTCGGGTGACATCGGCATTCGCGATGGGAGAATTGTTGCCATCGGGAACCTTTCGCAGGCGCAAGGCAAACGCACGATTGATGCGCATGGCATGGTCGTCGCACCCGGCTTCATCGACATGCTGGGGCAGTCGGAAGACACGATTCTCGTCGACCCGCGATTGCCTTCAAAAATCTATCAAGGCATCACGACAGAGGTCACCGGGGAAGGTGGCTCGGCCGCGCCGTTAAACGACGCCATTGTCCAGGCGGATAAGACCAAGTACGAACATCTGAAGATCACGCCCGATTGGCGGACGTTCCGGCAATACTTCGCGCGGTTGGAGAAGCAAGGAATCGGGATCAACGTTGCCGACTACGTCGGCGCGACCCAGGTCCGGCGTGTCGTCCTGGGCGATGCTGACGTACAGCCCGCCGGCACGCAACTCGACCAGATGAAAGCTCTCGTGCGCGATGCCATGCATGACGGCGCCGTCGGTGTTGCTACTTCGCTCGAGTACGCCCCCGCTCCGTACGCGAAGACGGAAGAAATCATCGCACTGGCGAGTGAAGCGTCGAAGTTCGGCGGGATCTACGCCACCCACATGCGCAGCGAGGGAGACGCGATTACCGCCTCGATTGATGAAACGGCGCGAATCGGCCGGGAAGCGCACATTCCCGTGGAGATCTGGCACCTCAAGGTTGCGGGCAAGGAGAACTGGCATCGCATGCCAGAAATCATTGCCCAGATCAACGCCGCGCGTGCGCAAGGAATCGACATTTCTGCCGACACGTATGCCTACACCGCGTGGTCAAATGACTTCTCGGCGTTTATTCCTCCTTGGGCGCACGACGGCGGGGATGCCAAGCTGATTGAGCGCCTCAAAGATCCCGCGACTCGCGCCCGGATCCGGAAAAACATGCTGACTCCATCGAAAACCTGGGATAACGAATGGAACGAAATCCCCGGGCCGGAGTCGGTCCTGATTACAGCGGTTCAAAATCGCAAACTGCTTCCGCTCCAGGGCAAGACCCTCGCAGACATCGCCAAGTCGCAGAACAAAGATCCGATTGATGCCCTTTGCGACCTACTGATCCAGGACGATGCATTCACGAGCGTCGCAGTGTTTGGCATGTTGGAAGACGATGTCTCCCTCGCGCTGCAACAGCCCTGGGTGTCGATCAACAACGATTCCTCCGGAGCGTCACCCGAAGGCCTGCTCGGCGAGGAACACCCGCATCCGCGGGCCTACGGCACATTTCCGCGCATTCTTCGGAAATATGTCAGGGAAGAGAAGAAGCTCGCGCTGGAAGACGCGATCCGGAAATTCTCAGCCCTGCCCGCGCAACGCATGCACTTCACTGATCGCGGCGTGTTGAAGGCTGGAATGTGGGCCGACGTCGTTGTTTTCGATCCTTCTACGATCAAGGATGTCGCGACCTTTGAGGAGCCGAATCAACTCTCGCAAGGGATGGAGTACGTTCTCGTGAATGGCGTCCCCGTGATCGATCAGGGAAAAATGACCGGCAAACTGCCGGGAAAGGTGCTGCGCGGGGCCGGATATCAGCCATAGTCGGCGGAGAACGCGTGGCTGAGTTGGATTGCGATCTGCCTCTAAATCTCTGGATAGAAGTCGAAGAATGCGTCCAGGCTCGTTTTCAGCTGCTTCTCGATGTCCTCTTTGCTGCCTTCGAGCACGTGCATGGTGACGTGCGCCTCGTGGCCGTTCTTGAGCTTAATGGTTGCTTCGCTGATTTCCGCCAGTTCGTCGAGTGGCAGCAGACGCATGCCGTATACAAGTGCCAAGTTCGCCATGGCGGAATTCTAAAGAAAATGTCGGGAACTGTCCTGCTCCCGCTCATTTGACATCACAATTTCATCTGTTCCCTGCCGTCATTTAGAATGACCCGCGTGCTCCCCAAATCCTTCCTATCTTTAGCGGCCATTGTCGCGGCAACCGCCCTGCTGTCTGCCCAGCAACAACCGCAGGTCAAAGTAAATGTACTCAACGTGTGCACGCCCTCGGCAGACGAGCAAAAGGAAATTTCGTCGGCCCTGTCGCGAGTGCCCAAGCAGCCCATGTTCAGCGAGGATTTCGAAGTCGCGCGCGGGCGCTCGAGCCTCAGCGACAACGCCGGCCTCCTGCAAGCGGGACAAAGCGCGCAGCTCTCCGACGAGCCTTCTATCGCCAACTGGGTGCGGGTGCGCCGAGACCTCGGGGTACAGGCTACGTTCTCGACCGTTCAGTATTCATTCAGCAATGACGGTAAAAACATGGTTGAGACGCTCGTTCTTCACGTGCGCGATCCCAAAGATCTGGTTCAGCTTTCGATTGAAGACAGCGCCTCGGCGGTGACCAGCCCGGCAGTGATGCTTGGAACCTCCACTCCGGCAAGCCGCATCAAGCTCGAGCGCTTTGGAAAATCATCGGTTGTGTTGGCGCGTTGTTTGGGTTCGGAGGGCGGACAGCCGCAGGATCAATCCGCATATGAGCCGCTGTTCTCGAGCGCGTCCGCGATCATGACGAACTACCGAACGCTCCTGAACGCGCGGCGTACCGTTCCCGACGAACTGGCGCGAGTCGCCGCATCGACGGCTAAACCCGGCTCGGCGTCGCGAGTCGCGAAAACGCATCCCGCGTCGCCGAAATCGACGAACGCCAGCCCGGACAAGAAGTGAGATCCCGCTCAGGTTTGATCTTCACGTCGGTTGCGGGCTATTCTTTGCGTTCCTTGCAGTTACTTCCTTCGCGACTTAATGGCGCGGTGGGAAGACCCTCGGTTTGCACCGAAATTTGATTTCCGCAATCTAACTACTAGGCCTATGGACATTCGCAACGTCGTGATTATCGGTTCGGGTTGTTCCGGACACACAGCCGCTCTTTACAGTGCGCGCGCCAATCTAAAGCCGCTTGTCATTGAAGGGCATGAGCCCGGAGGCCAGCTTTCCATCACCACGCTGGTGGAAAATTTCCCCGGCTTCCCCGAAGGGATTCAGGGGCCCGAGTTGATTGAAAACATGCGCAAGCAGGCGCAACGCTTTGGCGCCGAATATCAGCTTGGCCACGTCACAAGCGCCGATCTCAGCAAGCGGCCGTTCGTGCTGCACGTCGGCAAGCATCAGGTCCACACCAAGAGCCTGATCATCGCGAGCGGCGCCTCAGCCCGATGGCTCGGTCTGCCGCACGAGCAACAGTTAATCGGTCACGGCGTCTCTTCCTGCGCCACCTGTGACGGGTTCTTCTTCTCCGGGAAAGAAATTGTGGTGGTGGGTGGTGGCGACACCGCAATGGAGGAGGCCAACTTCCTCACGCGCTTTGCGACCAAGGTCACGATCATCCATCGCCGCGATACATTCCGTGCTTCGAAGATCATGCTCGACCGCGCGCGTAAGAACGAGAAGATCGCGTTCCTCACGGATACCGTCGTCGAGGACGTCCACGACGTGGGTAAGAAGGAAGTCACATCGTTGACCTTGCGCAATGTGAAGACGAACGAGAAATACGATTTTCCGACCAACGCGCTGTTTCTCGGAATCGGCCATGAGCCCAACGCCAAGATCTTTGAAGGCCAGCTCGACATGGACCAAGACGGCTATCTGAAGGCGCTGGACTACGTTTTTACCCGCGTGCCGGGCGTCTTGGCCTGTGGTGATGTGGTCGATCGTCGCTATCGTCAGGCGGTCACGGCCGCCGGCACAGGCTGCATGGCCGCGATCGAGGCGGAACGATTTCTGGAAGATCATCCGGAGTGAACGCGGCGCCGGTCTCGCCTCCGGAACTTTTGAATCCACGACGCGTTTCGCGGCGTCGAAAGCCCTGTACGTCCTTGGGAGACCCATGCAATACGCGCGTCTCGGCAACAGCGGCTCGATCGTCTCTCGGCTCGCGTTCGGGGTGATGACCTTTGGCCACGATCAGGGTGCGATGGGCGCCGTCTGGAAGACTGGCCAGGAAGAGGCGAACACGCTCGTAGGCCGCAGCCTTGATGCCGGCATCAACTTCTTCGACACCGCCGACGGCTACGCGGCCGGACAGTCCGAAGTGATGCTTGGCAAGGCGTTGGGCACTCGCCGCAAGGACATCATCCTTTCAACGAAGATCGGCTTCCGAACCGGACCTGCCCTCACCCAATCGGGCAGCTCCGCCCGCCACATTCTGAACTCCGCGGAAGAATGCCTGAAGCGTCTCGGCACCGACTACGTCGACCTGCTCTCGATTCACCGATTCGATGCGTACACTCCATTCGAAGAATCCGCGCGGGCCCTGGAGAACTTAATCACGCGAGGCCTGGTTCGATATGTAGGTTTCTCGAACTTCACTGCGTGGCAGGCCGCGAAATTCATCGGAATCCAAAAACAACGAAACTACTCGCCCTTCATCGCCGCACAGATGTATTACTCGCTGGTTGGACGCGACCTCGAACATGAAGTTGTCCCGTTCTGCCAGGACGCAGGCGTCGGTATCGTAGTCTGGAGTCCCCTCGCCAGCGGGTTTCTTTCGGGCCGCTACACGCGTCAGGATCCCACTGGTGGGAAAGGCCGCCTCACTGGGTTCGACATCTTGCCCATCGACAAAGAAAAGGGCTACGACCTGATCGATCGCATCCGCGAGATCGCGAACGGTCATCGCGCGACCGTGGCGCAGATCGCGCTGGCATGGTTACTCGCGAAGCCGTACGTAAGCACGATCCTTGTAGGAGCGAGCAAGCTTGCGCAGTTGGACGACAATCTTGGAGCTGCCAACGTCCATCTGAGCCTCGATGAGGTTTCGAAGCTCGACGAGCTTACAGCTCCGGCCCCGGTCTACCCGAACTGGTTCCAATCCTTCGCGATCGATGCTGCGGTACGCGAAGCCCTGAACGCGAAGTAAAGATGAGGTGATCTATGGCGAAAACCTGTAGTCACACCAAGGACATTAAGAAGGTCACTCCGAGTGGCAAAGGTTGCAAAGAGTGCCTCGAGATGGGCGATACATGGGTTCACCTGCGCCTGTGTCTTGAGTGCGGTCACGTGGGCTGTTGCGACTCCTCCAAGAACAAGCACGCCACCAAGCACTTTCACCAGACCAAGCATCCCGTGATGCAATCGTTCGAGCCCGGCGAGGATTGGCGCTGGTGCTACGTCGATGAGATCTTCCTATGAGCCACCATTTCCAGCAGGGCCAACGGGTGTTCAAATGAGACAGTCGTCGATAAAGAAACCTCGAATGCTCGACCAGTTGCAGGCAGCCGTTCGCGGAGAACTTCCAAAACCGCCGGTCGCACAATTGGTCGGTTTCACATTGGTCGGAGTTTCCGAGGGCCGGTCCACAGTCATTCTCGAAGCGGGTCCGCAGCACGCGAATCCCATGGGCACGTTGCACGGCGGAATTCTGTGCGACGTCGCCGACGCTGCCATGGGAATCGCCTACGCGACCACGCTCGACGAAGACGAGAGTTTCACGACACTCGAGCTGAAGATCAATTTCCTGAAGCCGATCTGGAATGCGCAATTGACGGCCGAAGGACGAGTGATCAAGCGCGGCCGAAACGTCGGGATGACCGAATGCGACATCATCGACGAAAAAGGGAGCCTGGTAGCCCGCGCCTCGAGCACCTGCATGACCTTGCGCGGAAGTGACGCCGCCGGGCGCTGAGGGTGATCGTGGTCACACCGTTTCTCCCGCCGGTTTGTGGTACAACTTTCTGTGAGCCGCATGCACGTCTCAGGCGCGATTCACCCTAAAACCTGTCTCGCGGACGGCCGTCCGTGTTGAGGGCGCTTTTCATTTCCCTCTCGGAGAGCCGTTCCCTGCGCTCGATCGCTGAGAAGTCTGCGGTCGGCCAACGCCTCTCGAGCCGTTTCGTCGCTGGCATCCAAGTCGCCGATGCCATTCGAGTTGCATCCGAGCTCAACAAAAAGGGAATTACCGTCAGCGTCGACAACCTCGGCGAGAATGTCACCAACGTCGAGGAAGCGCGTGCCAGTGCGCAGCTCTACCATCAACTCCTCGACCAAATCGCCGCCAACAATCTCGAAGCCAACGTCAGCCTCAAGCTCACCCACATGGGGCTCGACGTCGACGAGCAACTTGCCCGTGATCTCGTTACCGGTCTCGTGCAAAAAGCAGCCAGCCTGGCACCGCCGAACTTCATCCGCGTCGATATGGAAGGCTCGCCGTACACTCAGCGCACGCTCGACTTCGTCCATGAACTGCACAGGATGCCCGGACACGCGGGCCGCGTCGGTACTGTGATCCAGTCGTACATGCTTCGCGCCGAGGCCGACGTCGGGAAACTACTCTCCGAACGGATCCGTATTCGATTATGCAAGGGCGCCTACAAAGAGCCGCCGGAGATCGCCTTCCAGAAGAAAGCCGACGTCGACGCCAACTACATCAAGCTGATGAAGATATTATTGAAGAGCGGGGTCTATCACGGGTTGGCGACACACGACGAAAACATCATCAACGAAACCAAGGCGTTTGCTACGCGCGAAAACATTCCGCGCGACGCTTTCGAATTCCAGATGCTGCACGGCATCCGTCGCGATTTGCAACAGGGTCTTGTACGCGACGGCTGGGGGATGCGCGTCTACATCCCATTCGGCACCGAGTGGTACCCCTACTTCATGCGACGTCTTGCGGAGCGCCCCGCGAACGTGTTCTTCATTGTGAAGAACATGTTGCGCAGCTAACTCGACCCCGACTTCCCGAACGCGGTCGTCCCAGGCCAGCCTTAGTCGATGTTGGCGATCGCCTTCACGAGAGCCTCCACCTGCGAACCCGCGGGTGGCACATAATACTGTCCGACCTGGCCGGACTGCTTTCCGAACACGGCGATCTCATTCGCGTTCGGTCCCTCCGCGTCGGTGATGAAGTTGTACCCACCATAGCTCGACCGTGGCCACGCTGCCGGGATTGACGAAAGTGCCGCCTTCAGCTGCCGGAACTTTCCGGCTCGCGCTTTGAAGACGCGCACAAACACCTCGTTCAGTCCCTGTCCTAGCAACCAGCACTCGCCGTTCTTCAGAATCAGTGCGTGCGTAAAGAAGTCGTCGTCATCGTGATAAAAGTTGCCGTATCGCGCGAGCACGCCCTTCCCGAGATTTGGTTTCGGCATGACACTCTCCTTATTAACGACCTCGTCGCTCCGCCTCGGCGAAGTGGCGCTTCATCCTCGGCGGAACGACAATGCGGCTGCTCCTAGGAGGCCGCTACCAATTGCATGGCAATTACATATCCCGCATTGTCCGAACTTTGGTCGGAATAGAACACCATGTTCTCGCCGCCCGCCCCGTCAAAGTGCTTGAAGTACTCCACGCGAAACTCCAGCTTCGGCGGCAGCCCGTTCGGAAATGCGCCCGCAAGATGCACTTTCCCGCTGTTGAGATCGAACGAGAACGTGCACGGCACCTGCGTGGGCACTGCGCCGTAATTGCTGACATACGCGACTGGCGCGCCCGTGTCTCCGACGGGTTGCCCGTTGAGCGTTCCCCGCTTGCCGCTCGGCGTAAAGGGCGTGCAATCCCCGACTGCGACGAACGCATCGCTTGGAGCTCCCTGGCGAGAAACGGAGAAGCCGATGTTCTCTCCGCCGTCGGTGCCCGGATTCTCTCCCCACTTCGTGAGTGTGTCCAGGGCCTTTTCCGTGTGAACGTGTTCCTGCTTTTCTGTTACTGGCATGTCTGCCTCCCAGCGAAAAATGAGGCGCCGTGGCGAGCAAGAGTGGCAAGCCGCTCCCTTCCCCGTGGATCGGCTTGCCACTACGAGCCCGATCGTCGTGTCTCATCGGGTTAGTGACAGAAGTGCAGAATTCGTTTCAGAAAAAGGGCGGAATATGTCCAGCGCGCCACGATTCTGCTGTTTGCGCCGATTCAGGCTGGTGCGAGCTCTGATCTAGCTAGTTCTGTGGTGGACGTGGCACCGAAGACTCTGCTGGCGCAAGAGGCAACTTCGTAGTTTCGCGCAGCATGTTCCGTTCCTGGTCGGAGAACATCGACTGGAAGCGCGGAGAATCCAGGACCTTTTCCCGCTGGTCGGGCGGCATCGCGCGCAGATCGCCGATGGCTGTCTTCATCATGCGTTGCCGGTCGGGTGGAAGCGCTTGCATCTGCGAATGCAGTTGTTTCACCTGCGTTCTTTGCTGAGGCGACAAATGCTCCCAAACCTCCGCGCGGTTCAGCATGCGCTGCTGCTGCTGCGGAGGCATGTTGTTCAGGCGCGTCAGCTGGTTCTGGAGGCGCTGCTGCTGCTGCGGAGCCAATGTCTGAAACGTCGGGTCGCTTTGGAGCGCCTTCTGTTGCTCGGCGACCGGCATGTCGCGGTGCGTGCGCACCCAATCCCCGATGTGCCCTGCGCCATTTGCGTTCGGAGGACGCGGAACGGTTCGCGTGGGCACCGTGTTCGACTGCAGGCCGCCACCAGCCTGGGGCGGTCTCGGCACCTCACGCCCTGCCTGCGAGTATCCAGAAGGGGGTGTTGCGACTCTCGGCTGCGCCTGCGCGGGCGGATGCGCCACTTCTCGCTGTTGTGCAGCCTGGTAGTTCTGTTGATTAATCGAGTGCTGGTTCTGGGTTGGCGGCCGCGGAACCTCACGTTGTGCCGGTGGGGTATACCGCGGATTCTGTGCCGGCGGACGTCCTTGTGCCGAATAAGTCGAATAGGCTGGCGGACGTGCGACTTGGCTTCGAGGCATCGCCGAATATCCGGCCGCCGGAGCCTGATACCTGGGCTGAGAATACGTGCGCGGCCCCGAAGAATAGTTGCGCGTCACCGGCTGTTGGCGCTGCTGAAAGTTGCGAGCCGGCCTGGAGTACTGTCGCGCTGGCCGCTGCTGATTCGTGTTCCTAGGCGCCGAACTTTTCGCCGCGGGCCGGGAAGGGTGATCCTGATTGCGGCGCTGTCCAAGAGACGGCACGGCGAGGGCCATTGCCAGCATCAGGCTGGCGGCCGCCATCATCCCGATCTTGACCTTCGTTCTCACCCTGCTCCTGAGTTCCCAATCCTTCTTGCGCCAAGTTAACTGCTAAGTACCGCGATGGCTGCTTTACGGATTCTGATTCTGGTCCGCTTCCTGGCCCGGCGCCTGCAAATCATCCAGGATGTCGTAGTTCGCGTACATATCCTCGTCTTTCTCGAGTTCCTGCAGATCACCCACGGCTGTTCCTGGAGGCGCCATCACTGTTGCTTGAGTGCCGGGGGTCTGCGGACCTTGTGGGCCGGTGTTTTTGCTGCCAAACCAATTCACCCCGCCC
>Ga0210396_10000147_pt1 | contig 123052 bp, 102 predicted proteins | sample IncBWH17OmetaG_FD_155466 | JGI IMG/M metagenome (GOLD analysis project Ga0210396, IMG submission 155466) | Forest soil microbial communities from Barre Woods Harvard Forest LTER site, Petersham, Massachusetts, United States - Inc-BW-H-17-O ...
ATGCAGACAGGTGGCGCCGAAAATGCACAGACCCACTCATTCTGGTCCAAATTTGCCCTGTTTTTATTCTTTATGCCCAATCTGGCTCTGAAAGTATTACCTCCTGTTCCTTTTGCCTCCCAGGCCTGGTCGGTAGGTACCGAAGAACAGTTTTACCTTGTATGGCCTTTTCTGCTCAAACGTTTTAAAAAGATACTCCCCTATTTATTGGTGCTGATTCCCATAGGCATCATCGGCATCCGCAAATGTCTGGTGGTGATCTGTGCGCACCTGCAACCGGGATCTTTGAATTATGCCCTCTCTATCCTGGGCGATTTTCTCGATACTTTTAATATTGAATGTATGGCTATTGGAGGTTTGGCAGCCTGGATACTTTTCAGCCGTAAAGAGAAGATCCTTACATTTCTTTTTCATCCCCTGGCACAGATTGTCTTGTTGGCTGCCCTGGCGGTTTCATTGCCTACGGGTGTTTTCGGGCATGTAAAATCGAGGTATATGGTCAACTCCCTGCTATTTGCCTGGCTTATTCTCAATGTAGCAGCCAACAAGTCAAGCATACTGAAGCTGGAGAATCCCTTTTTCCGTTTTATGGGCCGTATCTCGTACGGTTTATATATGTATCACGCCATATGTTTTTACCTGCTGTTATATATTTTAAAAGATTCTATTACCAATCTGACCTTTATCAATATCTTCTTGTATACCGGCACCTTCCTGCTTACCACGCTTATGGCCTGGCTATCGTACGAATGGATGGAAAAACGTTTCTTAAAGAAAAAACAACAATTCAGTTTGATTGAAAGCGGAGAACCTCCTGAGCAAGCGGCATGATAAAGACAGATCATAAAAAAGCGGTAATTTTTATTTCTTCCGGTCTGGGTGATGCACTCTTGCTTATTCCCCTGGTGAAACTGATGAAAGAACGGGGCTATCAGGTAACGGGGATGGTCACTTCTCCTTTTCCCTGTGAACAGCTTTTTGAAGACACAGGCTTGTTTGAACAACTCATTATAGCCCGAAGCAAGGTTCATCTGCTCAAATATGTGTTGAAACACCGTCGCCGTTTTCAACTGGCTATACTCAACTATTTCTCGGCCGGAAGAAGCACCTTGCTTGCCGCCAAACAACTGTCTCCCCTTGTTCATACCAATCGTTTGCCGGATACTTTGGGTAAAAACACGCTTTCGGGTGTGTTGTATATACAACCCGAACAAGGAATTCACGATGCTGTACAGAATATGATGCTGGCAGGAGAAGGAATAAAGGAATGCAACGAATCGATGCTTAGTCTGGACATGCCTTTGCGCCATACCCTCGATTTGCCCGAAAACTATATCGTATTGCAGATCAGTGCGGCGAATAATAAACAAACTTATAAGAACTGGCCTCTGAAATACTGGATCCGGTTTTTGCAACTGTGTAAACAACAACTGCCATCCTTGTCATTTGTATTGCTGGGCGATAAAACAGAAACAGATCTTGCCGATGAGCTGATGCAAGCTGGCATCGGAAATGTAAAGAACCTGGCCGGTAAAACAAGTGTGATGCAAGCCATGGAAGTGATAGGCCGGAGCCGGTTGTTTGTGGGGCTGGATGGAGGACTGATGCATGCCGCGGTTGTGTTGGGCAAACCAACCTTTAGTTTGTGGGGGCCCAGTAGTCCTGCTTTATATGGATATGAAAAAATGATTCCTGATAAACACCGTGTTATTTCTCTTTACCTGGCATGTGCTCCATGCAGCGCCTGGATTAAACCGAATACCAGCCGGGTGAATGATCCGGAACGGTGTCCCGATCATAAATGTCTTCAGGAATTAAAAGCGGAACAGGTATTCGGGGAATTTAGCATCTTTGTAAAGAAGCATGCACTTATTTAGAACCATCCTGAAAACTGTCATTGCCAAGGGCGCAGGCTCGGTAATCAGTTTCCTTATCGTCATCCTTACGGCCCGGTTTATGGGCGCTGCAGGACGGGGATCCGTGAGTCTGATGGTGCTTAATATGACCGTTATTCTTCTTATTAATGATTTGATTGGTGGCGGAGCCCTGGTTTTTCTTGTTCCCCGGTACTCGCTCAACAACCTGCTTCTCCCCTCCTGGCTGTGGGGTGTTTGGTGCGGAACCATTTTTCCCATCTTCTTTTATCTCTTCGGCGATTATAGCCGTCAGGAATATATCTATCTCACGGCGCTCAGCATTTTCCTGAATCTGAGCAGCATCAATGCAGCTGCGCTTAACGGAAAAGAACGGATACGACCGGGTAATATCATTTCCCTGGTACAGGTCGTGAGCCTGTTGATATTGCTTGCCGGCTTTATATTTGTTTTAGGAAAGAAAAGCCCCGATGCCTATTATCTGGCCCTGCTGATCAGTTATATCATTATGTTTTTTATGGGACTCTATTTTCTGCGTGATGGCCTCACCCCCTGCCCGATTGCCAATGTAAGACGACTCATACGTCAAATGCTGAGAAGCGGATTTTATGTGCAACTGGGAAATGCCGTTCAGTTGCTTAATTACCGGATTAGCTTTTATATGCTTGCTTATTTTTTTCCGGTGCATGGAAAATCATTGATAGGTATTTATTCTACGGGAGCTTCTGTTTGTGAATCGGTATGGGTAATCAGCAACGGGATCTCTATGGTTCAGTATGCACGTATTGCCAATATGACAAACCGGAAAGATGCCCAGCAGCTAAGTGCCTCTTTGTCTAAAATAAGTTTTCTGGCCAGTATGGCGGCCATGCTGGTGCTTATCTTACTGCCATCGCGTTTGTTCGGAGCTATTTTCGGCCCGGAATTTATACAGCTCCCCCATATCATCCTATTGCTAAGCGCAGGTATCAGCGCTTTCGGACTCAGTTGTATCTACAGTCATTATTTTTCAGGAATCGGCAAAATGCATGTCAGCTCTTACAGTTCGGTGGCAGGGTTTATTGTCACCCTCGCTGCCGGATTTATACTTATTCCCCGTTATGGCATGTATGGCGCTGCTATCACTGGCTGTTGCTCATACCTGGCATCGGCTTTGTATCTTTTAATCCGATTTCACAAAGAATGCGGACTTTCCTATTCTAATCTTCTGTTTTCGTATAAAAACATTTTTTCTTTTCTAAAAGAACCTACCGGATATGTGCGGAATCAGCGGAATAGTTAGCCTGCAGGGAACTGCAGCTGACGCACGATCGTTGCAAGTGATGAACGATCTGATCCGTCACCGCGGACCGGATGGAGAAGGTTTTGTGTTTTACAACGGCAGCCAATGTGAAACTGCTTATGGCGACGATACGCCTGCAGTTATCCGCGTTGCGGAAATGATTCATGCTCCCCGATGCCCGGTAACAACATTAAATGACCAGTATGTATTTGGTTTCGCTCATCGTCGTCTGGCTATTCTTGATCTGGGACAAAACGGACATCAGCCCTTATGCAGCGCAGATAAAGAGATATGGATCACTTATAACGGAGAAATATATAACTATCTGGAACTACGCAGCCAGCTGGAATCAAAAGGATATCAATTCCGCACACAGACCGATACGGAAGTAATTATTGCCGCTTATAGGGAATGGGGTATGGATTGTCTGAAGTATTTCAATGGTATGTGGGCGTTTGTATTATTTGATAAAGCAAGAAATCTAGTTTTCGGTTCCCGCGACCGGTTTGGTGTAAAACCGTTCTATTATTATAAAGATGCCCGACTCTTTCTTTTTGCATCCGAACAAAAAGCCTTGCTCAAACATCCCGATGTAAAGACAGGCATTAACCCCCGTGCTGTAGCCGATTATTTTATAGCCGGAGAAATTGAATATGAAGAAGAAGGAATCTTCAGCAATATATTTGAATTGTTTCCGGCTCATGCTTTTACCATTGATCTTACCTCCGGTGCTTTCAGGAAGTGGAGCTGGTATACACTAGAGACCAATGAGCGGCATGAAAAATTTATTCCCGGACAATTTGATGCATACCGGAAACGTACGGAAGAACTGATTTGTGAAGCCGTGCGTATCCGCCTTAGGTCCGATGTGCCGGTGGGATCATGTCTTAGCGGAGGGATAGACAGTTCTTCCATTGTGGGTGTGATGAAGCGATTCAGACAGGAAGAAAAAAGCGTGTCTTCCTTTCATACGTTCACGTCTTCCTTTACGGGTGAAGATTGCGATGAAACATCGTGGGCCCGTTTGGCAGCCGATCGTGCCGGAGCCCAATGGCACAGTACACAACCGTGTCTGCCCGAACTGATAAAAGATATGGAGCAACTGGTGTATTGTCAGGATAGCCCACTATGGAGCACCAGCACCTATGCACAATACCGGGTCATGAGGCTGGTAAAAGAACAGGGAATAAAAGTTATTCTGGACGGACAAGGAGGCGATGAACTATTTGCAGGTTATAGCCCCTACTATACCTGGTATGTAGGCGATATGCTACGCAGCTTTAAATTTGCAAGTGCCGGTAAAGCTATCCGTGCATCGGGACCATTTCCTCAGAACATTTTACGTCTGGGCAAAGAACATCTGAAAGGAAACGTGATTCACCGTTTACCGGCCGGTATGCAGTCGAGGATCAGCAGTTCTTATTTCAAGGATATGGCTTATCTGGATCCATCGCTTATTCAGTTGTATAAGGAAAAACTACAAAACAATCCGGTTTCCGCTCCATCCAGTTTGAATGGGATCCTGTTAAAAGAGTTTGTCAATACCCGTTTGAAGCTGTATCTGAAATGCGAAGATCGTTGTTCGATGTGGCATTCGGTGGAATCAAGAACACCTTTTGCCGATGATCATCCGTTGATCGAATATATATTTCAGATCCCCGGCAATTATAAAATACACAACGGTGTATACAAACATTTGTTGCGTGAATCCATGAGTCCATATTTACCAAAAGAAATTCTGGAGCGTAAAGATAAAATGGGTTATGCCACGCCCAATAATAAATGGATAACGGATATGCGGGAAGAGATGAAAGAATATTTCGGTGATGCGCTGCGTCCGTATATTAAACTGGATAAGTTGAAGAATGATTATGATTCGTTTTTCAATGTATCGGGTAGCGAAGAGAATGGAAGGATCTTCAAATTTATGGCTTTTGCTACCTGGATGAAGGCTTTTAATGTTTCCTGAATACCATTTATAAAACTCCGTTTGGCGTTTCTTTTCCCCTCATTTTCCCGTCTATAAAAGTTCTCGTATTGTTTTCTGATACAGGGGTACCCCTCATGTAAGATTTTGTCGCTTTTTTCATTCAATTGATGAGGAAAATAGCTGCCTTCACCGTATTTTTATTGCAGGCGATTTAACGATGCCCTACCCGACCTTCTCTTTCATATTATGGAAAATATATCAAAGTATCTTGATTTTTTAAAAAACGAGCATCTGGAAGAAGTTGCTGTCGAATTGAATAATATGTCAGGGCTTCCTTCTGTTTCACCACCGAAGAAAAAAAGCAAAAGCAACGATCAGATTGATTTTTACAAAAAATACGTTTCTGACATTTGTGATGCGTTGAAGAAACCGGATGCGCTGCAACAAGCGGAGGCTGTGATGGAAAAATTTGTTTGCGGGATAATGGGAAAAAAGTCAAAGGAACATTTTTTGCCCTGTGATCTGGTGGTTCTGTTTTCTGATCAAAAGAAGGTATACACAAAGTTTCTCCATCTATACACCGGTAATGTATCCATGGCCATAACCGTTATTCAGGAGTTTGATATGCTGTATGCTGATTATCTGCAAAAAAGCTTTCATACGCTGTTTGCAGCTGAAAAAGCAAGAGAAAAAGATATGGAGCAAAGCAATTCATTCCTGAGCGCTATACTTGAAAATATTCCGAATATGATTTTTGTGAAGGATGCAGAAGAGCTGAGATTTGTAAAGTTTAATCATGCCGGTGAAGACTTGCTCGGATTTTCGAAGGAAGAGATGATAGGAAAAAACGATTATGATTTTTTTCCTGCCAAACAAGCCGATTTTTTTACGGCGAAAGACCGTGCAGTACTAATAAGCGGTAAGATGGTGGATATCTCGGAAGAGCCCATATCAACACGTAATCTCGGAGAACGCTGGCTGCACACAAAGAAAATACCCATTGCTGCACAAAATGGAAGCCCCGGCTATTTGCTGGGGATATCGGAAGATATTACTGAAAAGAAGAAACAGGAAGATTCCATCCGGGAATTAAACCACGAGTTGGAAGCTTTTTCATATTCCGTTTCTCACGATCTGCGGGCTCCGCTAAGGGCCGTAAACGGCTATGTGCAGATATTACAGGAAGATCATGGAAGCTTGATGAATGAAGAAATGGTCCGGCTTGTGCAGATTATTAAATACAATGCCAAAAAAATGGAGACATTGATTGATGATCTTCTTTCATTTTCACGGCTGGGTCGCAAGGAAATGGTTAAATCGGATATTGATATGAATGAATTGACAGAAGGGGTGTTGAGAGAGATTAACCGTATGGAGCCTGTTCATCATGCAAAAATTATACTGGGCAAACTACAGCCAATTAAAGCTGATTACGGACTTATTCATCAGGTTGTGTTTAATCTGGTTTCCAATGCTGTTAAATACTCATCCAAAAAAGAAAACCCGGAAGTAGAGATCAGTTCAAGACAAGAAGGGAGCGAAGTTATTTATGAAGTGAAAGATAATGGCTCCGGTTTTAATATGGCTTATGCAAGTAAACTATTCGGTGTTTTTCAAAGGCTCCATCGCAGTGATGAATTTGAAGGTACCGGCGTTGGCCTGGCCATCGTAAAACGAATTGTAAACAGACATGGAGGTGCTGTAGGAGCTACCGGTGCATCCGGAATCGGCGCTACCTTTACATTTTCGCTTCCTATCGTTAACTGATTAAAAGCTGTATGATACCAAGCTACTCGAACGAGATACTTCTGATGGAAGACAATGATTCGGATGCGGAACTTACCATTCGCGCATTGGAAAAGAACAATCTCGCTAATAAGATTATAAGGGTGAAAGATGGTGTAGAGGGACTTGATTATCTTTTTTGCCGGGGAGCTTATGCCGGAAAAAATAAAAATGATTTACCCCGCCTTATTCTGCTTGATCTGAGGATGCCCAAGATGAGCGGACTAGATATTCTTCAAGTTATTAAAGAACACGATGTTCTCCGGGCAATCCCTGTTGCAGTACTTACTTCTTCCGATTGGGATCCGGATATCAAACGTTGCTATGATCTTGGAGTAAACAGCTATATCATCAAACCCGTAAATTTTGATGATTTTGTAAAGGCCGTAATGCATCTGGGGATGTACTGGATGCTGACGAATCATCAGTCCTGATAGAAGGATTATTTCCTGACAATATATTCTACCCGGTCGGGTGTCAATGAAACCACTTTTACATTGGCAGGGGCATGCAGCAGATCGACATGAATCTTGGTGCTTCCAGCTTCCAGCTTTTGATAATCTACCCCTACCTGGAACATATCCGGTTTTATTTTTTCAAAACTGTCGAAGGCTACCAGATAGGTGATTTTTATTTTGTCGGGAAACACTTTGAGTGATATGCCCGATGGTACATTCAACACATCAAGCGATACTTCGGCAACCCCTTCCGTGAATTTGGATACCGGCACATGGATACTCACCGAATCGGTGGCAAGTTCCAGCTGTTTCAGTTCCGGGCCAAGAATGATTGCCTTACGAACGGTTTGTGATTTATTCAGTCCCCCCAGGTTTACATCCTGTGCATGCAGTTCTTTGATCTTATCAAGCAACGCAGGTGAGCCTGAAATGCGGATTTCGCGAGGTACAATAAGTACACTGTCGCTTTGCTGAAAATTTTTCTGAAAGCTTATATTTACATGGGCCAGCACCGGAACCATTTTACTCACCTTTTTGCTGAAATTCAGAAAAATGGTATCCGGAATGATATTCAGAACTTTCATCTCCTTACCCAATTGTCTGTTTATGTTATCTACCCGGGTAATGGTAGAGACATAATAATAATCGCTTCCTTTCAGCGGTCTGTAGGAAGATGCATCAATGATTACCGGGTCGATATGCTGCAGGAGACGGTAACGGGTTATCTCAAAACCGCTTGCTTTTACTTCCAGCTCGAGTGAGTCAGGCAGGTTATTGGAAACAATCTTATCCTTTGGCAGATTGACATATTTAACCGGAAACCGTATCATGGTAGTAAACTCCATGGATAAGGTGGTGATACTCCAGAAAAATGCAGCAATAACAAGACAAACCGCAAAAATGGTTGCTTTGCGGTTGAATTTCTGTTTGTTTATTTCAGAAGTACCGCGGGGTTTTATGATGGAGTTAGAACTCACTGAGGCTGAGCCAGCGAATCGGAAGCATCTTTAGAAATGGCCGATTTTTGAATCTTCAGTCTGTTACCACCTTCTACTTCAATAATGAAAGTAGTATCCTGAACTTCAATAATCTTACCATGAATACCACCGATGGTTACAATTTTAGCTCCTTTTTCCAAAGTAGCCATGTAGTTTTTTGCTTCCTTGGCTTTTTTCATCTGAGGACGGATCATGAAAAAATAGAATACCACAAAGATCAGTCCGATCATGATAAACTGCATCGGAAAACCATTGCCGGTGGCAGGTGCTGCAGTTTGTAATAAAATTGTATTCAAGGAAGAAGAGAAATGAATCATGTACGATTGGGGGGTTAAGATGAAGGGTTAGTGTTAAATAGAATAATTATTTTTTATCTGCAGGTAAAACCTGCGCTTTGATTGTAATCACTTTGGTGTGCGGATTTGCATTGGAAATAATGGTCACCGTCTTTTCCTGTATACCATGTTTCCCTTCGCTGTTAAAGCCTACCCATATAATGGCATTCTCTCCCGGAGCTATCGGTTTATTAGGATATTCAGGTACGGTACATCCGCAGCTTCCACGGGCATCGGAAATAATAAGCTCCGATTTTCCGGTATTCTTGAATTTAAAAGCATATTTAACCTGTTCTCCTTCGGTTATCTTTTCAAAATCATGCGTTTCTGTTTCGAAAGTCATCACCGGCTCCGAACCATCGGGTGTTTTATGATCGGCAGTAGGAGATACATTTACATCCTGTGTATCTATTTTCCCGTCTTTATTCACCTTGGGTCCGCAGGAAAACAAAAAGACAAGCAATACGCTACTTAATCCTATTGAATATATTCGTTTCATTGGTTTTGAACGTTTAGTGGGGCAAATTTAATATTTTAATGCATGCAAGTAAACGAATTTGCCGGTATGGCTTTCTCATTCCATTAATCCCCTGCCTGTTTTTACAACCAGCGATTTTTCTTTCAGGTCTATCACCAGCTTGTCGAGCACCCCGTTGATGAATATTTTACTTTTGGGTGTGCTGTAAAGTTTTGAAATCTCTATGTATTCATTCAGACTTACCTTAATGGGGATATTCTGAAAATGAAGCAGCTCAGAAATAGCCATTTTCATCAGCAGCACATCCATCATGGCAATCCGTTCCACTTCCCAGTTTTTTGTCTTCTCTCCTATCATCTGTTCCGCTTCCTTATCATGGATGATGGTTTTACGGTATAGCTCCCTTACAAAATCCTTATCATCGGCTGGGTCTTTATACAAGGGAAGCAGCTGGGTGGATTCGGAAGACGAGGAATTGAAATTGTCAAAGCTTTTAAGGATCATAGGTGCAACAGCCATGTTCAGATCGTTGGGCCAGAACAAACTGCGTTCTTCCAGATAGGTATCAAGCTGATCTGAATCGGCAACAAAACGTTTGAATACCTGGCTTATGAATTCTTTATGATCGTCGAAAGTGGGGGCCGGCATGGCCATATACTCTATATATTCTTCACTGGCGCGAAGAGCCTGAAATGTGCGACGGATAATCTCTGTTTGTCCTGACCAGTTCAGCTTTCTTTCCTGAAGTCCTTTGGCCAGAGCTGTGTTTTTTTCGAGTAAGAGTAGCAACGGGTTTTCAACAAACCGCAGATTGGGACTCAGATCTTCTTCGGTAGGTAATTTTTTACTCTTTCCTTCTTCCACAAAGGTATCTCCCATCTGTCTCAGTTCAACAAGAAACTGGAGCAACAACAGATAAAGATCGTACACCCGGTCGATACTTCTCAGTAATTCCTGCTCCCCTTTAGGTACTTCGGTACTATGCGACTGAAAATAGGTATACAGCCCCTGCATCACTTTAATCCTCAGATATCTTCTGTTCAGCATATGGAAAGAACGGTTAAACTTTTAAAATGGTTGAATAGATTGACAATCGCCTCTATTCCGGGTTTAGTAAGAAAGTTTGATCTGTCCGATTTCGTTTATTCTTTTTTCGGCCAGTTTATTGGCAGCGGCAAAAGAAGGAATGTTTTCGGCCTTTGCCATACGGAATATCTCCAGTGTTGTTTTGTAAATATTCTCGGTATGTGCCATAGCACGTTCGCGGTTGTATCCTTCCAGTTCGTAATAAACGTTTATGATACCGCCTGCATTGACTACAAAATCGGGGGCATAAATCATTCCTTTTTTGATCAGTTCCACACCGTGTATATTTTCATCAGCCAGCTGATTGTTTGCGGCACCGCAAATCACTTTGCATTTCAGTTTTGCCAGTGTTTCGCTGTTAACGGTAGCGCCCAGTGCACAAGGAGCATAGATATCCATATCCACATCGTAGATCGCATCCAGTGATACGGCAGCCACTTTAAGCTCCTGAACCAGGGCTTTTACTTTATCTTCGTTGATATCACAGATGGTTACTTTACAACCTTCTTTAACAAGGTGTCTTACCAGGTTTTCACCCACATGTCCTACACCTTGTACCGCTACTTTTTTGCCGGATAAACTGTCGCTGCCCCATTGTTCTTTGGCCGCTGCTTTCATTCCCAGAAAAACACCGTATGCGGTAACAGGAGAAGGATCTCCGCCTCCGCCCATGGATTCGGGCAGGCCGCTTACATAATCTGTTTCCATATGGATGTATTCCATATCGCGGGTACTCATTCCTACATCTTCGGCAGTGATATATTTTCCACCCAGGCTGTCTACGAATTTACCAAAACGACGCAGCAGAGCTTCTGTTTTTTGTGTTTTTGAATCGCCTATAATAACAGCTTTTCCACCGCCCAGATTGATACCTGCACAAGCCGATTTAAAACTCATTCCACGCGACAGGCGTAATACATCTTTCAATGCTTCGCTTTCGGATTTGTAGGTCCACATACGTGTACCTCCCAGCGAAGGACCCAGTACGGTATTGTGAATGGCAATGATGGATTTAAGCCCGGTGGCATTGTCATTACAAAATACTACTTGTTCATGATTAAAGGCTGACATAGGTCCCAGCACTTCCTGATCTGTTAATGGAGCTTGTTTAGTGTCTTTTACGGTCATCATCCGGAATGAATTTTTAGCGTGGAAATAATTTCCTGAAATGCTTGATATTGGCTAATTTTGGAACCTGCTGTAAGGCATTAAGTGAACGGGGCAAAAGTAGCTGTTTTTTTTAAACCAAAAAACGGGAAGCCCTTAATAATCAGCCATTCCTTTGAAATCTCTTACTCATCTTAATAAGTACTTCTTTAAATACCGGTATCAGCTTCTGCTGGGGATGGTATTCGTCGCCGTAAACAACTATTTCGGGGCCGAAGCCAAGCTATACGTAGGAAAAGGTACAGATTATGTAAAGGATCTCATGGCCAGCCATGTTCCCTTCGGATCGGATATAAACTGGAAGCTGCTTGGTTTTGGAGGACTCATCATGGGTCTGGTCCTGTTACAGGCCATTTTTATGTTTTTTATGAGACAGATGATTATCGTCATGTCGAGACATATAGAATATGACTTAAAAAACGAGATTTATGCCCATTACCAGACATTGGATCAGAGTTTTTATAAACGCAACAACACAGGCGATCTGATGAACAGGATCAGTGAAGATGTGAGCCGGGTAAGGATGTATCTGGGACCTGCTGTGATGTATATAACCAGTACCATCGGCACCATCGTTTTTACCATACCTTATATGCTGCATATCAATGTAAGGCTTACTCTGATTATCCTCTCCCCTATGCCCATTATTGTTTTAGCCATATGGTATGTGAGCAGTCTTATCAACAGGAGAAGTACCGAAGTACAACAACAGCTTTCTTCCATTTCTACTTTTACCCAGGAAACCTATTCCGGTATAAGGGTGATGAAAGCTTTTGCCCGGGAGGGCAGTATCAACAACCGGTTTGAAACGGAAACACATCAATACCGGTCGCTTTACATGAGGCTGGCCAAAACAGAAGGTGCTTTTCAGCCGCTGGTGGTGTTGCTGGTTGGTATCAGCAATGTATTGGCTATTTGGTTTGGAGGGATGGCGTATATCCGGGGTGAGATTCATCTGGGGGAGATCATTACCCTGCTCATGTTTATATATGGATTGACCTGGCCCATTGCATCGCTTGGATGGGTAACCTCTCTGGTACAAAGAGCTGCGGCATCACAGGAGCGGATCAATGAGTTTTTGCGGACACAACCGGTTATACAAAGTCATATTGCTTCCGTTCCGGTGACGCTGAATGGGAAAATAGAATTCACGAATGTTTCGCTGCGTTATGAAGATTCAGGAGTGGTGGCTTTAAAAGATATTTCGTTTACCCTGCTTCCTGGCAAATCAATGGCTATTGTGGGTAAAACCGGTTCTGGAAAATCAACTGTAGCAGGACTTCTTACCCGTCTTTATGATGTCACTTCGGGTGAAATAAAAATTGATGAGATGCCGGTACGAACCATTCATCTTCCCTCATTAAGAGGAAGCATCGGTTATGTACCTCAGGAAGTATTCCTTTTTTCAGACAGTATTGCCAGTAACATTCGTTTCGGAGCCAAAGACGGAACTGTTTCGGAAGAGGATATCGTTCATGCCGCTAAGGTGGTGGATATTCATAATTCCATTATGGAGTTTCCGGAACAGTATAATACGCTGCTGGGTGAAAGAGGAATTACCTTATCGGGAGGGCAAAAACAACGTATTTCCATGGCCAGGGCCATTGTTAAAGCACCTTCGATATTGATTTTTGATGATTGTCTTTCAGCTGTTGATACCGAAACGGAAGAAGTGATACTCCGTAATCTGGGGGCGGTTATGAAAGAGAAAACAACACTTATTATCAGTCACCGGATAAGTTCTGTAAAACACTGTGATCAGATCATCGTACTCGAAAACGGGGTTATTGCCGAACAGGGTAATCATGATTCTCTGCTTCGGGAAAATGGTATTTATGCCGGTTTATATGCTCAACAACTGCTTGAGAATCAAATAAAAGTAGAATTAGGCTAATGTTTTTGTCCTTATATCGGGCTCCCCTTCCGCAAAGTATCAGTTAGCTCCCTAACAGACTTATCGTCAATAAAGTGGCATTTAAGGCATTTTTTAGCTAATCCATCCATTATTTTTCCGGTTTTGTTGTGTGTGGATATTAATTAATTCATATATTTGTTTTTATATATAACAAAAAAACACCATCTAAAATGAGCATGGAAGACGGAATTGAAAAGAATGGAGAGCACAACAAAGAAGAGATTTTTTCAAAATCTGTTCGTGCCGGTAAACGCACCTATTTTTTCGATGTTAAAGCCACAAAAGGAAACGATTATTACCTCACGATTACTGAAAGTAAAAAACGTTTCGGAGATGATGGTAAGTTTTTCTATGAAAAACATAAGCTTTTTTTGTATAAAGAAGACTTTGATAAGTTTGCAGAAGGCCTGAGCGAAGCTGTGGCCCATATCAAATCCATTGCACCGGCTATTGTAACACATGAACATAATCATGTAGCCAGCCCTGTTACATCCAACGGATCTGCAAGTTTCTCGGATGTAAGTTTTGATGATCTGGGAAAGTAATTTTATAGATATAATAAAATCCATATACGCTCCTGTCATACGCATGACAGGAGTTTTTTTATGCCTTTACCACAGATTAGGTGATTATGCCGGGAAGGTAGACAAGGCAAGATTCATTGCCTCATCAAAAGCGGGCTCCACAATTCCGGATGGGACATGCATATCTTTTAGAAAAGAAAGAAGATTTTCTGTTGGCATATTACCGGTAAGGGTGTCGGAAGCCATGGGGCAGCCCCCGAATCCTTTAATGGCACTATCAAAACGACGGCAGCCCGAAGCCCATGCTGCTTCTATTTTCTCTTTCCAGGTATCTGGAGTAGTATGTAAATGCGCTCCTATCTCCACATGAGGAAAGGCCGGGATTATGTTTTTAAAGAGATAAGTTATGTTTTCCGGGTTGGATACACCCGTGGTATCGGCCAGGGCAATAATTTTGATACCCATCCGTTCCAGTTGTTTGGTCCAGTGAATAGCAATATCACTGCTCCACGCATCACCATAGGGATTTCCGAAAGCCATGGAAAGGTATACGATGAGTTCCTTTTTATGCCTGGCACAAAGACGCTGAATATCCTCTACGCGGCCAAGTGATTCGGCAATGGATGAATTAGTATTTCGTTGCTGAAATGTTTCCGAGATGGAAAAAGGGAAGCCTAGATAACTAATCTCTTCAAAATGACAGGCATCCTCTGCACCTCTGGTATTGGCAACAATAGCCAGCAATTTGGAGGAGCCATGAGCAAGATCCAGTCCCTCCAATACCTCAGCCGTATCTCTCAGCTGGGGAATGGCTTTGGGTGAAACAAAACTTCCGAAATCAACGGTATCAAATCCAGCTTTGAGGATGGCATTGATATAGTTGATTTTTTTTTCGGTAGGAATAAAGTCGTGAATACCTTGCATGGCATCACGCGGGCATTCAATAAGTTTTACAGCAGTACTCATGGCGGATGGTTATTTCTTTTGATCCAGATCAGCTATTATTCCTTTATTGATTTTACGGGCAATACCGGGGCCTTCATAAATAAATCCGGTATATACCTGTACCAGAGAAGCTCCGGCTCTTAATTTATCAAGTGCATCGGCAGCATTGTATATCCCCCCTACTCCGATTACCGGAAAGGCATTCCCCGATTTCTCACAAAGGTAACGAATCACTTCGGTGCTTCGTTTGGAAAGAGGCTTGCCGCTGAGCCCTCCGGCGCCAATTTCTTCAATGCGTTGCTTGCTGCTGGTAAGTGTACTCCGGTCGATGGTGGTATTGGTGGCAATTACCCCATCGGTACCGGTGGCAAGTACCAGATCAATGATATCATTCAGTTGCTCCTGATTCAGATCAGGAGCTATTTTAAGTAAGATAGGTTTGGGTGTTGATTTTTTGTTGTTCAGCTCTTTCATTTTCATCAGCAATGCTTTGAGCGGTTCTTTTTCCTGCAGGGCTCTAAGCCCGGGGGTATTGGGAGAGCTTACATTGAGTACGAAATAATCAACATGATCAAAAAGGGCTTCGAAACAGGCTTCATAATCGGAGAGGGCATCTTCGTTTGTGGTTACCTTATTACGCCCTATGTTCCCACCAATGATAACGTTCCCCTTCTTCTTCCTCAGTCTTTTTACAGCGACTTCTACTCCTTCATTATTAAATCCCATCCTATTGATGAGGGCTTCATCAGCAGGTAGACGAAACATACGGGGGATAGGATTGCCAGGCTGAGCTTTTGGGGTGAGGGTTCCGATTTCTATATGTCCGAACCCCAGACAGCTCAGTTCATCAAAGAGTTTTGCATCCTTGTCAAAACCGGCTGCCAACCCTACCGGATTGGAAAAGGTGATGCCGAATACGGTGCGTTGCAGGCGAGGATCGTTTGCCTGAAAATACGAACGCGTCAGGAACGTGATGCCAGGAATACGAAAGAGAAATTTAAGACTTTTGAAAACAAAATGGTGAATCTTTTCCGGGTCGAAAAGGAAGAAGAAAGGTTTTATAAAAAGCTTATACATGCCTGCGTGATAGGAGAAACGTTATGCTGATTCAGTTTTCGGTAAAGACAATCATCTTTTGTTCAAAAGGGTCTAACCCTTTCTTAAGAGTTTCTATAAACAGGTTGCCATGTTTAAGATATAAAGCCATAAAATTATCCACGCGTTCCTGCAGATCGTTTCCTGGAAACAATTTTTCTTTCAGTGTCCGGATCTGATTCAATGCCGTTTCCTGTTTTTGTTTTTCGGACCGCATCATTTTCGATTCCAGATTCTTGATTCCGTTCAGTGTTTTCTGAAGCTCGGCTTCTGCCAGGGCTTTTAATGTAGCATCGGCAGCGGTAGCGGCAGTTACCACATCGGCATAGAGCAGGCGAATTTTTTCTGACTCCTGTTCCAGACTCATCTTTTGTCCCGCATGCTCCTGTGCATATTTTCGTTCTATATCGGCCAGACCGTTAGAAAGAGAGGAAACGGTTTGTCCCAGCTTTTTCATTTTTGTGTTTACCCCCTCTTCCACCCACATCACAAAATTACGGGGCATCAATACCGGGAAGAACGTATGGAAGTGAGCAAAAAACTGTTTGTATTCGAGCCAGTAAGCCAGTTCACCGGGACCTCCTACATAGGCCAGGTTGGGAAGGATCTGTTGCTGATACAAAGGGCGGAGTACTACATTCGGGCTGAAACGTTCGGGATACTTATCCAGTTCGTCCATCAGTTCGGAGGTGGAGAAACGGGTGGTGGTATTGACAAGCTGATATTCTTCTTTGCCCGGGAGTTTTTCAATACGACAACGCAGGTTGTCAAGCATATAAAAGAGATTGATGTCCCGCGGGTTTACCTGCGCTTCATAACCTGCTTCGGACAAGGCTTTGATGCCTTGCAATACCAGCGGCATGGAAGGCTGATGAAGAAGTTCGTCCTTCATGACGGGGATGAAAAGCTTTTTAAGATTTTTGTCACTGGCATCCAACGCTATTAAACCATAGCTTCCAAACAAGGCATTTACCAAGTGGCAGGTAGCCTTTGCTAGGTTATCTTGTTTTAAATAGGCCTCTGTAAGCATATCCATTATGAGCTGTACATTGGCACCCGTGCCCAGAATTGTTTTCAGTTCTTCCAATACAGGGCTGAGGGAGGCCGTGGCAATTTTTCCACAAGGCATTGATTCCACCCCGTTTAGCGCTGTTACAGGTTCCCATTCTATTTTCTTTCCATAAACCTGCAGATGATTAATTTCGGCAAAATCATGATCTTCCGAAGCCATCCAGTAAACAGGAACAAAATGATGTTCCGGAAACTGTTTTTTCAACTGTTCAGCCAGATTGATGGTGCTGATAATTTTATAAATGAAATAAAGCGGTCCCGTGAAAAGGCATAACTGGTGACCGGTACAGATTGTAAATGTGTTTTTATCCTTTAGCAGCGCTATGTTGGTGCTTGTGCTTTCTCCAATTGATATAGATGCGGTACAGTATTGTTCCTTAATGGTATCGGAAAGCAAGGTTCTGTCCAGCACTGAATAACCGGCAGCTTTGACAGCTTTATGAAATCCTTCCGCATTGGGGGAATAGTCAAAAAAAGGAGACAGTTCTTTTTTACCTGAAAGATATGCTTTGAGTAAGGAGGAAAAGCCGGTAATCTCTTCCAGGGGAATCAGCGATTTTTGAATTTCCATAGGCCTGTAAAGGTAGGAGATAAAACCGTAATTTTAAGGCTCAAAAACAGGCATGAAAAAGGAGCACGAAAATCCATGGAAAACACTGACTAACGAAAAAGTGTATGAATCGCCGTGGATAGCGGTGACCCGTCATGATGTGCTTAACCCTTCCGGAAATCCGGGAACTTATTCGGTGGTTCATTTCAAAAATCTGGCCATCGGTATTCTGGCTCTTGATGAAGCAAACAATACCTGGTTGGTAGGGCAATACCGTTACCCGATTGAGCAATATTCATGGGAAATACCGGAAGGCGGCGGCCCTGTGGGTATAGCACCGCTTGAATCGGCAAAAAGAGAATTAAAGGAAGAAACCGGTATTGAAGCAGCTACATGGACTTTACTACAGGAGATGCATCTCAGCAACTCGGCCACCGATGAATTTTGCCTGCTATATCTGGCTCAGGATCTTACATTCGGTGATTCCGAGCCGGAAGATACCGAACAGCTTGAACTGCGAAAATTACCTTTTGAGGAGTTGTACCGGGAAGTACAGGATGGAAAAATAAAAGACAGCCTGACGGTTACTGCCGTATTAAAAGTAAAACTCCTGTTACTCGAAGGAAAAATATAAGTCCGTTAGCGTACCAGTTTCATCTCGTCGAGCAGATATCCTGCCCCCGCTACCTTATCGATTACGAAAAGCACATAACGTATATCCACCGATATATTACGGCAGAAGGCAGGATCAAAAGCTTCGTCGCTCATGGTTCCTTCCCAGCAACGGTCGAAATTTAATCCGATCAGCTGCCCCTGTCCGTCAATAACCGGGCTACCCGAATTACCACCCGAAGTATGATTATTGGCAATAAAAGCAACATGTAAACTACCGTCTTTATCGGCATAGGCTCCATATTCTTTCTTTTTCCACAGGGCTTTTAGTTTGGGATCCACATGAAATTCTTCCACGGCTGTATCTTCCTTTTGGATAATACCATCCAGTGTGGTATACCATTTATAGCTTACACCATCCTTTGCTTCGTAATGACTTATATTGCCGTAGGCCACACGCAGCGTGGAGTTGGCATCCGGGAAATAGCGCTTATCCTGCAATACATCCATCTGAGCCTGCATATAGGTTCGGTTTAATATATCCAGCTTTTTATTGAGCTTATTGTATTTCGGAATGATTTGAAGAAAGTACATATCGAACAAACTCTTGGTAAGGAGATAAACAGGATCTTTTCGTAATTTTTTTATGTCCCCTGTTTTGAAATTGTCCAGAAGCTTGTTCATCTGGTCGGCATGGGTAAAGATGGATTTGCTGTATACCGTTTCTGTATAGCGTTTAAAATCTCCCTTGTATTTGTTCTTGATAACTTTAAAGATGTCGGGCTGCAATGATTCAGGAACGAGTGTGGAATACAGACGAAGCAGTGCTGCGCAAATGGCCTGATCCGTAGGCATGTTATAGTCTTTGAAAAAAGCGGTGCTGTTATCTTTCACCAGCTTGAGCTGTTTTTTAATATCTTCTTCCGAAGGAGTTTTCTGATCGCAGGCTTTGAACAGATTTTCAAAACCTCTTGCATACCTGGATGCCTCTATACCTCCGGCTACTTCATTAAAACAATCGAAATTCAGTTGTATATATTTAATACTGTCGTATAAGGCATACAGATGCGGAAGAAGATCGGTATAGACGCTGAATTTGGTAGGATTATGATTCACTTCCTCCTGAAATTTAGCTTCCTGCAACTGCTTTTTTGCCACTTCATCGTAACGTTTTAACCCCACCATTTCGCCTGACCATTTTTTCCAGGCATTGGCTACCCCACTTTGTTTAGATGCATACTGGATATGTACCTTTTCGCTGGCACGCATATCGGCATCCATGATATCGAGTCTGGCCCGGCGTATGCTCACTTTGGCCGGATCGGAAACATCCTGAATCAGCTGTATACCTTTTGAACAGATATACTCATTGGTTTTGCCGGGAAATCCATAAACCATGGTAAAATCTCCTTCCTGTACACCGCGAAGGGAGACCGGAAAGAAATGACGTGGTGTATACGGGACATTGTCCGGAGAGTAGTCTGCCGGTTCATTATTTTTATTGGCATAAATACGGAAAAGCGAAAAATCTCCCGTATGACGCGGCCATTCCCAGTTGTCTGCATCGGCTCCGAATTTACCGATAGAAGAAGGAGGTGCCCCTACCAGTCTTATATCGCGGAATGTTTCGGTTACAAATAGGAAGTATTGGTTGCCATTGTAAAAAGGTCTAACAAAAGATTCATAATGTGTTCCTTTTATCGCTTCTTTTCCTGCGAGCGCTGCATTTATTTTAATTGTAGAGTCACGTGATTCTTCGGTCATGGACGGACGGACATTCTTGAGCACCTCGGCTGTCACATCTTCCATACGGATAATAAAGGTGACAGTAAGTCCCGGGTTGGACAGTTCCTCATCCGGTTTGGAAGCCCAAAAACCATGAAGCAGATAGTCATGTTCTACCGAGCTATGGGCCTGTATCTGACCAAATCCGCAGTGATGATTGGTAAGAAGCAATCCTTTTCCGGAAATGAGCTCGGCGGTACAGCCTCCTCCAAACTGAACCACCGCATCTTTCATGCTGCTGTGATTGATGCTATATACATCTTCAGCTTTCAGCTTAAATCCTTTCATTTCCATATCCTTCTGGTTAAGCTGTTCCAGAAGCAATGGAAGCCACATGCCTTCATCGGCACGAATAGCAAAGGGAGCAAGAAGGAAAACTGTTAAACAACAGTACAGGAGGTAGTGTCGGATTCCGGATGGCATGAAATATGTTTTTCCGGATAAAAGTAATTAAAAATCAGGATGCGAGCTCGTGGGAGATAGGATCGGGTGTATGCACTTTACGGAATTCAAACGGGACACGAACCATAAATGCATAATCTCTTCCGGCACTCAGGATATAAGCATCCTTGTAGCACCAGGTTACTTTTACCTTGTGACCCGCATCGTGAATCTGATTGAGGGTATAGAACATAAAAAGCAGGGCCTTGGAAGTACTGAGATTGAAATATTCGAGGTTTATAAGAAGTTCGGTTTCCTTATTAGGCTTTTTGGCATAGAGTTCCAGCCAGCTAAGAACAGGATCGAAGAATTCCTTGCCGTTTTGTGGCAGGGAATTACCCTTAATATGAAAGATATGTTCTTCTGGATTAAAAGTAATGGACGGCAAAGATTCTCCACCGCTTATCGCAAATCCACCCATAAGACTTTAGCTTATATTTAAGTAAACTAAAAGTATGGAAGCACATTGGTATTGTCAAACAAATTAGACCTTTTCCGCTTTCATATTGCCGAAAGGGGCTTTCTTATCGTCAAGTGACCAAATAGAGGGATGAGAAAAAGCGTTTAACTCGTTAGACAGGCTCTCCATAAAGGTCAAAATCTTCACTTTTATCGATGCGGATATTAGCAAAATCACCTATCCGGATAAAGTGTGATTTGGCATCTACCAGTACTTCGTTATCCACTTCGGGTGAATCGGATTCGGTACGGCCTATAAAAAAGTCGCCTTCTTTACGGTCAAACAAGGTCTTAAAAATTTGTCCTTCTTTTTGTTTGTTAAGACTGGCAGAGATGCCCTGTTGTACCTGCATGACGGCTTCTGCCCGTTCCTGTTTTATTTCCTGTGGTACATCGTCTTTCAATGCAAAAGCACCTGTGTTTTCTTCATGAGAATACGTAAAGCAACCCAGGCGTTCAAAACGGGTATCTTCCACCCATCTCAGCATTTCTTCATGATCCTGTTCTGTTTCTCCCGGATAACCGGTAATGAGGGTGGTACGGATTGCGATGCCAGGTACTTTCTGACGGATACGATCCACCAGTTCTATTGTTTTCTCTTTGGTAGTGCCCCTTTTCATGCTTTTAAGCATGCGGTCGGTGATATGCTGAAGCGGCATATCAATATACTTACAGATCTTGCTGTATTGGTTCATTTTATCCAGCACATCCATCGGGAAGCCGGAAGGAAATGCATAATGAAGACGGATCCAGTCTATGCCATCGGTTTCGGCCAGGCGTTCAAGAAGTTCACCCAGGCGGCGCTCTTTGTAAAGATCCAGTCCATAATAAGTTGAATCCTGTGCAATGACGATAAGTTCTTTGGTTCCATTTTTAGCCAGCCAGCGGGCCTGTTCCTGAAGCTGTTCCATGGGTATGGAAACATGCTTGCCCCGCATAAGCGGAATGGCACAAAAAGAACAAGGGCGATCACATCCTTCTGATATTTTAAAAAAAGCATAATGAAGCGGAGTGGTAAGCATACGTTCACCCAACAGCTCCTGTTTGTAATCAGCTTTTAGTGTTTTAAGCAAACGAGGCAGGTCACGGGTACCGAAAAAGGCATCTACTTCCGGAATTTCTTTCTCCAGATCGGGTTTATAACGTTCGCTCAGACATCCGGTAACATATAGCTTATCAATAGATCCGTCTTTTTTTGCCTCTGCAAAACGAAGAATAGTGTCTATGCTCTCTTTCTTTGCATTTTCTATAAACCCACAGGTATTGATGATGACAATACCTGAGTCGTCTTCAGTGCTTTCATGGGCTACATCAAAGCGATTGGCCTTGAGCTGACCCATTAGCACTTCACTGTCGTAAATATTTTTTGAGCAACCAAGGGTAACAATATTAACCTTGTTTTTCTTAAGTGTTTTTGTTTTCAATGAAGAAAGAGGGATAGGATTCAGACGATCTCTTCTGAACGGTTTCTGGGTAAGGGTTCGTAGATCAATACATAAGTAAGGGCTATCAGAATGCCGCCGAAACTTTGTTCAAACAGCTGCCAGGGTATATCGATGATCATATTGGCCATACTCAGGTTCTTGGTAAAAGAAACGCCCAGGACAATCATAAACATATAGAGTAACACACCCACCACTGCGCCACAGGCAATACCACGCACAAAAAAATTGCGAAATATATTTATTGTAAATTGTAAGGAGAAAATACGGGTTAACAGAAAGCCAATAACCATATATACGATGGTTGATGCCATCAGGTAAATACCTTTGGGGTAATTGAGGTTGGTGATATCGTTTAAGAAAAAGCCGTGCCACAGATAGGAAATACCCCACATCCCGACGGAAGAAAATATCCACGACAGCAAGAATCTTCTGGTAGTCATAGCCGATCTGTTTGCCTATAGCTGCAAATTTACCGATTATTTCCCACTCCGGAAAGGGCCATTTATCAACCTGCTTGGGATATTTGCGATTATTCCTAAATTTACAAGATCATGATACGAAAATTGGTGCCTTTTCTGATGGCTTGTACCGTTTTGTTACTGGCCGGTTCTTGCAGAAAAAGCGGAGCATCATGGGATACCGATATCAGCAGCCCTATATTCAAAACTACTTTCGGTATTGATAAATTGATTGCCGATTCACTCCTTTCAAAAAACACGGATTCGAGTCTCACCCTCGTTTACAGTAAAAGCCTTACCAACTACGCACTCGATTCCCTGATCCATATACCTGATACTTCGGTGAGTAACGTTTATCATCTTCCGGGTGGCTCCCTTACCTTTGCCCCGGGTGCTGCCATAACACCCGGCCCACCCAACAATATTACCACTACCACCTACCCCCTTCATGGGGTTGGTTTAAAGACCGCTTTTTTGAGAACCGGGATCATGCACGTAACCATTAAAAACAAGGTACATTCAAAGATAAAACTCAATTACCAGATACCTTCTGCCAGCCTCAATGGTATTCCGTTTACGATTACGGTAATGGTTCCGGGTTCGGTAGGGGGAGTTCCGGGAAGCTATGTGGCGGATTATAATCTGCAAGCGTATACCATAGACCTGAGTGGTCCGGCTCATAATTCCATCAATACCGTTGTTACGGAAATCAATGCGAATATAGATCCCAATGCTCCGCCTTCTGGGGTACTGGTAACAAGCGCCGATAGTCTTATTATTAACTCCTCTTTCATCAATCTGGTGCCGGGATATGCAAAAGGTTATTTCGGACAAACGGTTCAGCATGTAGGACCTTCCGAAAGCGCCTTTGGCGTGTTTAGCAAATTCACTTCGGGAAGTCTTTTGTTACAAAGTGTTCAACTTAATTTCTATATTGAAAATGGAATTGGCGTTGATGCGCGCCTTATCATTCCGGATATCTATTCCAAGAATTCACGTACGGGCAATACGGTTCATCTTACGGCTCCTATTATTAATTCGCCTATCAATATTAACAGGGCCATTGAAACATTCAGTAATCCTCCTGCCATCACCTCGAATTATAGTATGATGCTGAATAATGGCAATTCCAATATCAAAGCATTGATCGAAAATCTTCCCGATAAAATCGGATACCAGATGAATATCTATCCGGACCCCAATGGGAATGTTAGCGGATATAACGATTTCGTATACTATGGATACGGTTTGCAGGCAGGGTTGGATCTGCAGGTTCCGCTAAATCTGGTGGCCACTAATCTTGCACTGGCCGATACCGTATCAGTTAACTTTGATAAGGTTTCATCCAATCTTCAGCAGCTTCATCAATGCAGCCTTACCTTATACGCTTCCAATGGCTTTCCATTAACAGCCGCTATTCAGATGTATATGGTGGATCAGAATAACAGGATCAGCGATTCGCTGATGGGGCCTGCTCATCAGATAGCTGCCGCACCATTGGATGTTAATTTAAGGGCCATTGGTAAACAGGAAACGGTTCTTACCATACCTGTTCCAGGTCAGAAAATAACGAACCTGATACATGCTCAGAAAATCATTATCACAGCCCGTTTTAATACATCAGCCAACCCGAATTATCTGAAAATTTATGATAATTATCAGATGGATTTTCAGCTTACCGGAGATTTTAATTATACGATCAAAGTCCATTGATGTGAAGCGGCTCCTTGTCTGTTTTTTTTCCCTGGTGGCTATGCAGGTTAAAAGTCAGGAAATCAATCCTTACTTTTCTGCTCCTGCCGATTCATCTGCTAAAAGAGAGACAGGTATTTTTGCCGGTTATTCTGCAGGGTCGAATGCAATTACCAATGGGTTTATCAATAGCTTCTATCTGGGACAGTTTATAAACAACAGTCAGAAACAAGAGGTAGAAAGCCGTTTACATGCCAGCAACCGGCTTGGAGGCGATGCCGATGGAGGCATTTATTATATGCAGAAAATAGATTCATATCATCATCATAAGATAAATGCCTCCTGGTTTGTTGCTATCAAAAGCCGTCAGCATGCCGACTTTTCATTTAGCAAGGATTTGTTTAAAGTTTGTTTTGAAGGAAATGACGGTTATCGCGGGCAGACAGCCGATTTTAGCGGCTTTCAGATGAATGTGATGCAGTATCAGCAATTCCAGGCGGGATTCATGGGTAAGTATTTCGGTTTTTCCTTATCCGTGTACAACGGTTCGCAATACCAGATGCTTCAGGCCAAGACAGCGCAGTTATACACGAGCCCTATGGGAGATTATCTTGATTTTAATGCCAATTATGCCATGACGGTTTCCAATCCTTCCAATTCACAGCCTTTTGCCAATAATGGTCTGGGAACAGGTCTGGATCTTTATGCACGTGTGCCGATTTGTGTTGAAACCAAACATGCAGGACAGCTTTATTTCGAGGTTTCTGATTTAGGATTTATACGCTGGAATAAGAAAACAGATCATTACGGCAATGATACCCTGTATCATTTCGATGGGATTGCTATCAATAATGCTTTTCAGGTAGCCGATAGTTCCATTCACTATTCAGCCAAATCCATTCTCAATGCAAAAGTGAATTCCCAATCGGCTTATACCGCTCCCCTGCCCGCCTCTTTTCATGTATGCTATATTCCCGATGGGGAGACATACCAAATTGTGCCCGGAATCCGTTATCGGGTTGATGCAAATTATATACCTTATGAATATGTGCAGGTTCGTTACCATATTCGCAAATATCTTACCCTGAATGCAGAGCTGGGATATGGAGGGTATGCAGGATTTCAGACCGGGCTTTCTGTGCAGACCATTCTTGGAAGAGGATTTCAGTTGAAAGCAGGAACAAGTAATTTTCTGGGTTATGCCTTCCCTGCCTTTACCTGTGGTCAGGGTGCATTTGTGTCCATCTCCAAAGTGTTTCGCTAAATGAGACTATCCATGAAATATATAATGGTCTTACTGCTCCTGACAGCTACGCTGGTGCATGGGCAGGCTATTTATTTCGGGACAACCATAGGGGGCCCATCTCAGGATATCGGCAGATCGGCTATACAGACGTTTGATGGTAAGTATGTGGCTACCGGGCCTACAAGCAGCTATGGGGCTGGCAGCTCGGATATATGGCTTGTAAAAACAGATCTGAACGGATGGCCGAGATGGTTGCATACTTATGGAGGTGCAGGGGTTGACTGGGGCAATTACGTAAGAGAAACAAAAGCCGACAGCGGTCTGATTATTTGCGGATATACCGACAGTTATGGTAACGGAGGCTATGATTTTTATCTGGTCAAGACAGACTCTGTGGGTACGATGCTCTGGAGCAAGACATATGGAGGAGCAGATTGGGATTTTGGATATATGGTGCAGCAAACAACCGATGGAGGATATATCCTTGTTGGCGGAACCTACAGCTATGGTGCAGGTGATGAAGATGTTTATCTCGTAAAGACCAGTGTTACCGGTGATACACTGTGGACCCGCCATTACGGTGGTGCTAAGCAGGATGAAGGACGGTCGGTAAAACAGACTCTGGATGGAGGTTATATCATTGCCGGGGTTACAAAAAGTTATGGCGATACAACCGGTGATGCCTACATCATCCGAACAAACGCCAATGGCGATACGCTCTGGACCCGGCATCCGGGTGGAACACATGCCGACTATGCACACGATATTATTCAGATAAGCGACAGCAGTTTTTATTTTGTGGGCGGAACAAATAGCTACGCAACAGGAACTGATCAGGATATGTTTTTCGGACACCTTGCGTCCAATGGCTCTCAGCTGGCAACTCAGCATGTAGGAAGTATCAATGGTTTGGACAGAGGAGAAACATTGCTACAGTTGAATTCCAACCTCTTCTCGCTCTTGGGTTCCACACAGTCGTATGGATATGGAGCGGGCACGTGGGATATGTGGATGACCTTATGCGATGCTTATGGTAATTATGTTCCGGGTGGAAATACATTTGGCGATCCGCACAATGCAAGTGATGAAGAAGGGTATTCCATGGTGCAGACTTCCGATCATGGATTTTTGCTTTGCGGTTATTCTACGGGATTTAAGACAAACGGTATTCCGGATTTCTTTCTCCTCAAAACAGATTCTCTGGCCGATAATGTACCCTTGATTGCAGGCATTGCTGTATTGCCTCAGGAAAATCTGAAACAACAACCTATATATCCCAATCCGGCAGCTGATCAGGCTATACTTCATCTCGTCAAGGCTGATGCACATACCTTGGTAAAGCTCTATGGTACAGATGGACGCGATCTAAGCAATGCCATCGTTGCGAATACGTCAAACAACGAGCTGACGATCGGTTTTGACCGAAATCTGTTGCCTCCGGGGATTTATTTTTATGAAGTAACTACAGCGGGAAATAGTACGAGGGGAAAAGTTATCCTACAGTGAAATCCTCTCCCAGATGATAAAGACATAATCCAGCCATAGGGTTTTCAATCACCTTGTCCAGTGTCTGGCCCTTTTCTTCTGCAACACGGCGAAGGATATTACTAAACCAGAAAGCCACTGATCCGCAGCAGGAAAGTCTTTGTTTTCCATAACCCGGATAACGGGAAATATGCTGAACAAAAAATTCACGGAATGCATCGGATACCAGATCTACACAATATTGTTCACTGATATTCTGGTAAATAAATTTGCTGAAAGATGCCAGAAAACGGTTGGGGAAAGGCTCCCGGTAAATAATGGAAATAATCTCTCCGGGTTTGAATGTAAAACGGGATTCAAAACGTTTTTGCATATCGGGAGGAAGTTGTCCGCTCAGATAATCTTTTATAAGCTGTTTGCCCAGGTAGGCTCCGCTGCCCTCATCACCCAGAATAAAACCAAGGGATGCTTGCTGAAGGGTAATCTCATTTCCGTTATAGGCACAGGAACTCATACCTGTTCCGAGTATTCCAACAATGCCTTCCGATTTGTTACAAAGCGCCCTTGCAGCGCCTAATAAATCACTCTGAACTTCGATGGAAGCAGCGTTAAAATTTGCTGCCAGTGCTTCCCGCAATATTTCCCGGTTTGTATCGGTGCCGCAACCTGCTCCATAAAAAAAGATTTGCAGATCATCCTCTTTTTTAATCTGCGTGAAGGATTCCGTTTCCTTTGCAAGCGTAGCTGCCAATTCTTCTGTTTTGTGGAAATAAGGATTGAGCCCGTGTCCCATAAAGGATTGAATACGATTTTGCTTATCAACGAGTCTCCACTCTGTTTTGGTGGATCCGCTGTCTGCAATTAATATCATACGTATGGAGCTTACCGGTAGGAAGGAATCAGGAAAAGAGAAATTTGTTTTGTGCCAGGATATTATTGCGCACAGCGTAAAGAACAAGCCCTGCTGTATTATTTACCTGTAACTTATTCATGATGTTTTTACGGTGTGTGGTAACCGTGTGGGTACTGAGAAACAGTTTGTCGGCAATTTCTTTATTGCTCATACCTTCTGCTACCAACCTGATAATTTCGAGCTCCCGTACGGTAATATTCATCCCTGCACAGGAATTAGGCTCGGGCAAACTCTCTTCAGAATCCATAATATTCAGCTGGGTGAGTATCCTGCCACATAAGAAACTACCCATCTTGGCTGTTTCCAGGATGGCTTCACAGATTTCTTCTTTATCACATTCTTTCAGCAAATAAGCATTGGCGCCGTAATCAAGGGCTTTACGGATATCGGCTCTGTCCTGAGGATCGGCAATTACCAGAATGCCCGTATGAGGGGCTATTTTCCTTATTTTCCGAAGAATTTCCACCCCGTCCTTGTATTGATGGTAGTTGACAACCAATACATTAGGCTGGTTAATCAGCACTGCTTCCAAAAGATCGTCGAGATTGGAAAGAGATGCAATTAACTCAAAACCAGGGGTATTGCTAATAATTGCAGCGATACCTTCCCTTACGAGGTAATCTGGATCTCCGGCAATTATATTGATCGGGTTCATTATTTAGAATAATTTTAAATAGAAGGACAAATGTAACAGGAGGGAATGAAACCTGCAAGCATTAGCTTTCAATTCTTATTAACGGAAATTGTCTCGAGGTTCACCTTTAGTCCTTCATGAGCCAGATGGGTATTTGGGAAGATAGCACGGGCTTCGTCCAGCAACGGATTTAAATCGGTGTAACGGGCCGAATAATGCCCGATAAGCAATTGGGTTACCCCGGCCTTCAGGGCCACCTTAGCTGCATCGGCAGCTGTGCTATGATGTGTTTCCTTGGCCCTTTGTTTCATATCCTCCGTAAACGTTGCCTCATGATACAAAAGATCTACGGCTCCCACCTGTTTTATAACCGTTTCGTCATAACAGGTATCCGAGCAGTAAGCATAGGAATGAACAGGTAGTTCGGGAAAAGTGAGTTCTGCATTCGGGATCGTTTTCCCATCTTCTCCTGTAAAATCCTTCCCTTTTTTGATGTCTGCAAAAGCAGCAATGGGTATATGCCGGTAATGAATCACATCTTTACGAAGGTTCAGTTCTTTTTTCTTTTCGCGGAATATAAAACCACAGCAGGGAATGCGGTGGTTGAGCAAAATGGTTTCGACACTTACTTTGTCATCTTCAAACAGCAGTTCCTGTTTGCTTGTATCATGAATACGGTAATGGATTTCATAATTCAGAACCGTTGCAGAGTATTTTAACTGGACATCGATAATTTCCTGTAATCCGTTGGGACAGTATATAAATAATTCTTTGGTCCGGCCCAGTAGATGCATAGACGATAGGAGTCCCATCAGTCCCAGGTAATGATCGCCATGGAGGTGGCTGATGAAAATATGATCTATACGCTGGAATTTGATTTTGAATTTGCGAAGCTGTATCTGAGTAGCTTCTCCACAATCAATAAGAAAAGAGTGACCGGCAACCTGTAGTATTTGGGCTGTTGGATTTCGGGTGGAAGTAGGTGTTGCCGAACTACAACCCAGAATGGTCAGCTCAAATCCAGACATCAATGTGCGGAAACAATCATCCGGCGTGACACAGACTTGTCGCCACAACGGATGGAGTACAAATAAATTCCGGAAGTGAGGTTGGATGTGTCATAGGTGAATTTGTTATTTCCTTTATCCGAATGAATGGAACGGGAAGTAACCAGATTTCCTAAAACATCATACACTTTGAATTCCACCTGACTTGGTGCTGACATGTAGTAATTGATGTCTGTGTGGTATGCAGCCGGATTGGGTGTGTTCTGGAAAACATTGAAATTATCCGTTGTTTCTTCGAGGATACCGGCTGATGCTGGCAGTACAGTAATATGGTATTTTTTATTGGTTCCGGCTACATTGGTAGCACCTACAACAGGAACCTGCACATTGGAGTGATAATAAACAATCAAAGGATAAATTCCGTTATGTGCGGGACCACCGAGCTCTTGTCCTGAAACCGGGTTTCCGGAAAGCTGGATACAACCGTTTCCTCCGCCGGGGAACTTGCCGGTAGAAGGAGTTGTGGATGTAGTAAATCCTGTTGGCATACCAATGATACTGTCCATTTGTACGTAATTAATGGTGATACTTCCATAAGGCGGAACAACGGTGTCGGCTACCACCTTTACCTGCATAACAGTATTGTATGCAATGGTAACGATAGCAGGAGGAAGACCCTGAGCGCTGTCGGGATAATATCCAGGAACGGTATAAGAAGTGTTTACCACACACTGACCAAAAGAAGAAAAGGTCAGACCACAGATTGCACAAACGATAAAAAGTATTTTTTTGTTCATAACGAAAGTTAAAGGGTTGTATCAGGCTTCATTTTCCATATCGCGTTCCACTTCTTCGCCTATCAGCAGGTCAATACTTTCTACGATGCTGGGGGCAATGCTGAGGATACTATCAAGTTGGGAAATTGCAATCAGTTTTTTCACAGGTTCCTGAAGTCCGGTAAGAACAAAAGAACCATTGGCGTTTTTGCACAAGCGGTTGGCAACCAGAATAGAACTTAATCCGGAGGAATCGCAATAACGTGTTTCACTCATATCGATGATCATATTCCGCACTCCGTCAGAGCTTAATACAACGAGCTCTGATTTTAATGCAGGAGCTACATTGCTGTCTAACTTTTCTACCTTGATATGGATGAGGCTGTATTTTTCTTGTCTGTCTATTTCAAACATGTCGAGGGTTGTTCTTAAGCAAAAATAGAAAAAATATGCAAGCCTGGCAAGAAGAAAAGGTGAAAAAGGATGTTAATTTTCCGTTCTGCCGGCCAAAAGAAAAAGAACTGCCATGCGGACAGCCACACCGTTTTCGACCTGATCCAGGATGATACTCTGGCTTGAATCGGCCACATCGCTGGTTATTTCAACACCGCGGTTTATCGGTCCCGGGTGCATGATCAGAATTTCTTTGCCGATGGAATCCAGTTTTTTCCTGTCGAGTCCATATTGCATGGTATATTCCCGTAAACTTGGAAAATAACGGGTATCCTGTCGTTCCAGTTGTATGCGAAGCATATTGGCCACTTCGCACCATTGCAGAGCCTTCATCAGGTCGTGCTCCACCCTTACGTTGAGTTCGGCAATATATTTAGGCATGAGGGTTCTGGGACCGCAAACCATGACTTCGGCTCCCAGTTTCTGTAAGCAGAAGATATTGGAGAGGGCTACCCTGGAGTGCATGATATCGCCTATGATGGCTACTCTTTTTCCTTTCAGATCGCCAAGTTTTTCACGAATGGAAAAGGCATCCAGCAGCGCCTGGGTAGGATGTTCGTGAGCACCATCGCCTGCATTTATGATTTTTGCATCTACGTGTTTGGAAAGAAAGAGTGCTGCTCCGGGATTGGCGTGACGCATCACTACCATATCCACTTTCATGGCCAGAATATTGTTGACAGTGTCAACCAGTGTTTCTCCTTTTTTAACGGAAGATGCAGAAGCGGAAAAGTTGATTACATCGGCAGAAAGCCTTTTCTCAGCCAGTTCAAAGGATAAGCGGGTACGTGTTGAATTTTCGAAAAACAGATTGGCAATGGTAATATCGCGGAGCGAGGGTACTTTTTTAATGGGACGGTTTATGACTTCTTTGAATGCATCGGCAGTAGAAAAAATAAGCTGAATATCCTCTGCAGTAATATACTTAATGCCTAGCAGATGATTCGTGCTGAGTCTTGTCATCGTTTGCCCTTTAATCGTTTGTTACAATCCATACTTTATCTTCTTCTTCACTTTCTTTCCAGTCTACCTTTACCTTTTCAGATGCTACGGAATCAATGGTTTGTCCTATGTACTTAGCCTGAATAGGCAGATTTCTGCTGAAACGCCGATCTATCAGTACGAGTAGTTCCACATCGGCCGGCCGCCCGAAAGCAAGCATAGCATCCAGTCCTGCACGGATGGTTCGTCCGGTAAACAAGACATCATCTATGAGAACCACATTCCGGTCTTCAATAATAAAGTCAATACTTGTTTTATTGGGTACCAGGTCTTTTTTACGAAAATCGTCGCGGTAAAAAGTAACGTCCAGATCGCCATAAGGGATTTTATGGTTGCCGGTAATTTCCATCAGATGTTGGTGAATACGGCGTGCAAGAAATACTCCGCGTGGCTGGAGACCAATAATCGCGGCCTGTTGAAATTCATCGTGCGTCTCTATCAACTGGTGGCAAAGTCGCTGAATAATGATCCCGAGTTGTTTACCTTCCAGAATAATGCGGGATGTGGGTGACATATTCGGCACAAATATAAAAGAAAACCCCCAATGATTACTCATTGGGGGCTCCAAAAACCATGGCGTGGTTTTTTGATCTCTCCGATATATCAACAAACGGAGAAACTATTTTTGCTCTTCCTTGCCTTTTTCAGATTCATGCAATTCAGAACGAAGGTTAGAAAGGGCCTCGATATCACCGAGGGTTGTCTTTTCCATGCTATCCTTTACTTTTTTCACGGCTTTTGAAGAAGCTGATTTCTCTGCAGATTTCTTATCCGTACGGGTATGTTCCCTATCCGGATTAGTAGCATCTTCATGAATACGTGAATGAGAAACGATAATCTTTTTGCCCTCTTTAGAGAACTCAATCACTTTAAATGGAAGTGTTTCTTCCACTAAAGCGGTTTTACCATCGGTTTTCACCAGGTGCTTGTTAGGAGCGAATCCTTCCACACCGTAAGGAAGAGATACAATTCCGCCTTTTTCATTGGCCGAAATGATTGTGCCCTGGTGGATGGAATCAACGGCAAATACCGTTTCAAACACTTCCCATGGGTTTTCTTCCAGTTGTTTATGACCGAGGCTCAGCCTGCGATTATCTACATCCACTTCAAGAACGACAACATCAATCTTCTCTCCTACTTTGGTAAACTCAGAAGGATGTTTGATCTTTTTACTCCAGGACAGATCCGAGATATGTATCAAACCATCAACACCTTCTTCCAACTCTACGAATATTCCAAAGTTAGTGAAATTACGTACGGTGGCTGTGTGTTTGGAACCTTTTGGATATTTATCCAGGATACCAGACCATGGATCAGGCATTAACTGCTTGATGCCCAATGACATCTTACGTTCTTCTCTATCTAAAGTTAAGATAACCGCTTCTACTTCATCCTGCACTTTCAGGAAATCCTGAGCGCTGCGTAAGTGTTGTGACCAGGACATTTCAGAAACGTGGATAAGTCCTTCTACACCAGGAGCAATTTCAACAAATGCACCGTAATCAGCAATCACTACCACACGTCCTTTTACCTTATCTCCAACTTTCATATTGGCATCCAGGGAATCCCATGGGTGCGGTGTAAGTTGTTTCAGACCTAATGCAATCCGTTTCTTGGCATCATCAAAATCAAGGATAACAACATTGATTTTCTGATCCAGTTTCACAATTTCTTCCGGATGCGAAATACGTCCCCAGCTCAGATCGGTAATGTGGATCAGACCATCTACTCCACCTAAGTCGATAAACACACCATACGAAGTGATGTTTTTAACGGTTCCTTCCAATACCTGTCCTTTTTCGATCTTGGAAATAATCTCTTTCTTCTGTTGTTCTAATTCTTCTTCAATCAGTGCTTTATGGGATACTACAACGTTTTTGAACTCATTGTTGATTTTAACAACCTTGAATTCCATTGTTTTACCTACATAAATATCGTAATCACGGATCGGTTTAACGTCAATCTGTGAACCTGGCAGGAAAGCTTCGATACCGAATACATCCACAATAAGTCCGCCTTTGGTTCTGCATTTAACAAAGCCTTTAATGATTTCATCATTGGTAAGCGCTTTATTAACGCTATCCCATGACTTCATCGCCCTGGCTTTTTTATGCGACAGGATCAGCTGACCTGTCTTATCTTCTTGATTCTCAATATATACTTCAACTTTGTCTCCGATTTTCAGATCCGGATTGTAACGGAATTCAGAAAGGGGAACAACACCATCCGATTTAAAACCGATGTTTACTACCACTTCTTTGTGGTTTTTGCTAACAACGACACCTTCTACCAGCTCATGTTCTACCACTTCTTTCATGGTACCACCATACAGCTCTTCCAGCTTGGTGATTTCACCAGAGGAATAGATATCCTGTTTTTTTCCGATTGAGTTCCAGTCAAATTCTTCGACCGGGTTTACGTGAGAGAGATTGTTTGCCATTTTGGCTTTGTATTTATAAGCTTCCTGTCGGTGTCAGAAGCAGGTTTGACATACCCTGTACCGAACAGGGCTCCCTTATAAAAGGGTTGCAAAGATAATGATTTTTCAGCCTTTTTCCTTCGACCTCCAAAAAAAATGGCTTTTTGCATGAAACATTTCAGGTTCAGGGCTGCAATTCCTTGGTATATATCACTATATTTGAACTCATTTCATCATAAACTAAACAAACACTACTAGATAATCATGAAAAAAACACTACTTTTTTCATTGGCGTTAAGCTGCGGCCTCTCTGTTATGGCCCAGGACAAATCGCAATACCTTTGTAAGAGGGTTCCGGCGGCCGCAGATAATATGAAATCGAGCCTCACCGCCCCTACTCCAACCATTCCGATGGTAAAGAGTGTTAAGAAAACAAACCCAACCGTTCTGTCGGGTGGTATCGTTAACCGGGTAATTGGTATGGAGCCTAATGCATTTGGTACCAGCAGCGGAACCCGTCAGTATGTATGGGCCGATCCTACACTCAACCTCGTTACTGTAACACATCGTCTTTCTCCCGGAACAGCTCCTTCGCTTACCGGTCAGTTTGCCTATGATGTTTCTAAAAACGGAGGATCTACATTCTTCACCAATTCAGGACCAGTTTATGTTCCTGATGGTGATCCACTGGGTCCAACAAAATCTCCGGGACGTTATCCTCAGGGTGGTATCTTTAACCCGACCGGAAACACCATTGCTGACTCTGCATTTCTGGTGTACTTTGGTCCAACAGAAGATCAGACCAATCCGGATAATTCTACCAGTCCTGCAGCACCCTGGGGCGGACATTGCTATGGTCTCAATCAGATTGGTACAGCACCTAATCCTACCCAGCATCAGATTTCTTCCAGTGGTGCCCATGGTCATTACCTGATTCCGGATGGATTTACCATCACCAAAGGAGGCAAGGTATATGGTCTGGACTATAATGCTCCGGGAGCTACTCACTATGATATGAATGATACCCTCATTCTTTCTATAGGTACTTACAATCCTGGTATCCGTGATTTTACCTATACCATTAATAAGGTGTATTTCCCTGTTGGTGTTACCGGTACCGGAACGCACAGTATTTCCTATGTAAAAATCAGCATGGCTGATGATGGTATGAATGGTTATATCACTGCCAATGCACACCCAGCATCTTATGTTGCTAATCCTGACTCTGCATACTCCCTGTTGGTTTCTAAAACCACCGATGGTGGATTAACCTGGGGCGCTCCTCAAATGGTGGATGTAAACATGGTAGATCCGATTCTTTTAAACAGCGGTTACGCTAGCCGTTATACTACGGCTTTCGACCACGATGCAGTGGTTGACGGAAGCGGCAATCTGCACATGATTGTTGATATCAGTTCTTTCAATAACACAGGTGCAGGTTTCACATTCACCAGTGCTTATGGTCAATATGGAGTATTTGATATCTACACAACCGATGGAGGAACAACCTGGAGAGGTAAGTTGCTGGGTATGCCCCATACGTTCCGGGGTACTTTCGGTGTATCAGCTACCGATCCTAACAACCCTTCTGTTGCAGAAGATCAGCGTGCTCAGGCATCGCGTACCTACACCGGTGGAAACCAACTTTTCTTCACCTATTTTGAAGGTGACTCCACCATGGGAGGCGGTCAGAACATTTATCCTAACATGATCAGCGTTGGATATGACGAAAGCACTTCTATGTGGACCAATCCTAAGAATTTCACTATGGGAACTGCGATTGATGGAAATATCATTCAGGGATCTGTTTCTTATTATGTGCTTACTCCAAGTGCCGGAGTTTACACGATTCCTTGCGCGTATGCAGGATTTAACCTTTCCAACCAACAGGAAACAGGTTCTCCTATGCAGTTGAATTATATTGACAGCGCTCAGTTTGTAACGGCCGATTTCAATCAAACTGACAACAGTATCCCGTTGGTAATGGGTATTCAGGAATACAAGAACAATTCTATTTCTGTATCCCAGAACTATCCAAACCCTTATACCGGTGTTACCAGCTTTGATGTTAGTCTTCAGAAGAGCTCAGATCTGAAAATAGAAATCACCAATATGCTCGGACAGCTTGTTTCTGTTCAAAGCTATAAATCAGTTGCAGCTGGTATGCGTACCTATACCTTTGATGGCAGCAATCTGAATTCCGGTGTGTATTTCTATACGATCCGTACCAATGATTCCTTCTTAACAAGAAAGATGACCGTGAAATAAAGTTCATTTCCGGTTACCAAATAAAACTCCCCTGTATTCAGTTACAGGGGAGTTTTTTCATGCTCTTAATTCAGGCTATGGATTCAGGTGAGGTCGAACAGGTTATTGACCCCTACGGTACGTTCTACAGTATACGCTTCGGCATAGTCGGCTCCTATATCCCTTCCGCTATGGCGGTTGCGGGCAATGATAAACTCCATAAACTGATTGGAGGAAATAGGTGTTTCGGGTTCTTTAGATGATGGATCAAAAAACTGGGACGTATAGGCTTTGATAGATTCCAGCTTTTTGGGAAACCAGGGAGTGATATCCACCACAAAGTCCGGTTTAATATGACGATCCTGCACGTAATGATAAATTGCTTTGGGTCTCCATGGCTCCTGTTCCTTCCCATCCGGGGTTGTCTTTACCTTTCTAAGTCCCGAATAAAAGCAGGATTCAGAAACCAAGGTTGCAGCCCGGCCATGATCGGGATGTCGGTCGCTGATAGCATTGCATAAAATGATATCGGGGCAATACTGTCTTAGTTTGGTAATAAGCTTAAGCTGATGTGCGGGGTTGTTTTCAAAAAAACCGTCAGCCATCTCCAGGTTATCCCTGAAACGGACACCGATTATCTTTGCCCCCGCTTCCGCCTCTTTTTTACGTTGTTCGGCCGAGCCTCGGGTACCCAGCTCGCCCCTTGTAAGGTCCAGTATTCCCACTGTTTTGCCGAACGAAATATGTTTGATCAATGTTCCCGAACAGGAAAGTTCCACATCGTCGGGGTGTACGCCAATAGCCAGAATATCTACCTTCATTTAGTCCCTTTAATCCAGTTTACGATTTTATCACAATTGGGTTCTTCTTTGGGAGATGCCACATCTACTAACACTCCGTTTTCATCAATCATAAATTTCTGAAAGTTCCATTTTACAGGGGCATCTATCTTTCCATTTTCCGATTTATCGGTAAGCCATTTGTACAGGGGATGGATAGAATCTCCTTTGACAGAAATTTTTTCCATCATCTGAAATGTAACGCCATAGTTTTTGGTGCAGAATTCTTTGATTTCCGAATTCTCGCCGGGTTCCTGTTTCATAAAATTATTGGCCGGGAAACCGATGATGGTAAACTTGTCTCCACCATAGGTTTTGTATAGTTCTTCCAGCTGTTTGTATTGTGGGGTAAAACCGCATTTTGAAGCGGTATTCACTACCAGCACCTTTTTACCTTTTAAAGAATGAAAATCAAAATCTTTACCGTCAATTGTTTTGGCGTGAAAATCGTAGAAGGTCTTGGTAGGATTTACCATCGATACAACGCTCAGTCCGAGTGCTGCCAGGCATATATTCCATAGTTTGCTTTTCATGTCTCTTTTTTTTGGTTAAGCAAAAGTACGTTTCTTTTCATGGCCCGGCAAGATGTATAATATCTGCCTTTTAGCTCCAGATCTTCTTAAGCGTGCGCCAGATGATACGCATATCGGTAGCCATATCTTGCTCGTCGATATATTTTCTATTAAGCAGCAGCTTTGCCGGCATGACCTCTTCTATATAATATTTCTCCGGGTCGGCAGCCTTGGCAAGCAGTTCGTTTTCTTCCGAATATTCGATGGATGCATAATCGGTGATGCCGGGTTTTACATTCAGCACCATTTTCTGGTCGGTGGTATAGTAGTTCACATATCTTCTCACTTCGGGACGGGGACCTACCAGGCTCATATCTCCTATCAGCACATTAAAAAGCTGGGGTAATTCATCCAGTTTGTATTTGCGTAATAAATAACCCGAGCGGGTAATGCGGGGGTCTCTGCCTCCTACTGTAAGCAGTCCATTTTTATCAGCCCCCACTTTCATGGTTCTGAATTTATAAAGGGTGAAATCAATCCCATTTCTTCCAACCCGTTGCTGTCTGTAAAATACAGTTCCCCATGAATCGATGCAGATCCACACGGTTACAAACAGGAATACGGGAAGTAACAGGATGATACCCAGGATGGAAAAAAACAGGTCAAAACACCGTTTTATCATTCAACCTATCACTTTTTGAACAGCCATTACCACAGCGTCTATCACTGTTTGTATTGATTCGGCATTAAGTCCATAATAAACGGGGAGGGATATTTCCCGGGAGTAATTATCATAAGCCTTTGGGCAGGATTTGATATCATACCCCATTTTTTTGTAGAAACTCATCATCGGCACCGGGATAAAATGAACATTGACCGATACTTCCTGATCAAATATGAGGCGGATAATTTCATCACGCTGGGCTTCTGAAATGCCTTTGATCCGAAGGGCAAATACATGGCAGGAAGAGCGTGTCTGGCCCTGACTGCGTTCAAACACCGGCACCTGGGCCCAGGAATAATTGGAAAATGCAAAGGCGTAAAGATCAAAAATATGGCGGCGTTTAACCAGGGTGTCGGTTTCATACCTCTCCAGCTCTACCAATCCCAATGCGGCCTGGATATCAGTCATATTACATTTATAGCCTGCTTCTACTATATCATAGCGCCAGTTTCCTTTTTGTGTTTTTGCCAGAGCATCTTTGTTCTGTCCATGCAATGATGTGATACAAAGTTGCTGGTACAGTGCTTCATTATTGAAAGGAGCAGGAAGGCGGAAAGCGATTCCTCCTCCTTCGGCAGTAGTCAGATTTTTTACGGCATGAAAGGAGAACACGGAAACATCAGTGAGCGAACCGGCTCTTTTGCCTTTGTAAACGGCTCCTATCGAATGAGCGGCATCTGCCAGAACAAGGATGCGGCCCAGTTGTTTTTGTTCTTCTGTCGTGGCTTTGAACAGAGATGTCTTCTTTGTTATTAAAGCATGAATCGCATCATAATCACAAGGCATCCCGGCAAAGTCAACAGGCATTATTACTTTCGTTCTTTCTGTGATTGCTTTTTCAAGTCCCGCAACACTTATATTAAAATCATCTTCATTAACATCTACAAAAACAGGAGTTGCTCCGCAATGCACAATAACATTTGCAGTAGCAGCATAAGTATATGCGGGCAGGATTACTTCATCGCCCTCTCCTACTCCGAACCAGCGGAGCATGAGTTCAAGGCCTGCAGTAGCCGAATTAAGGCATAAGAAAGAAGGACAGGCACAATAAGCGGCAAACTTTTTTTCCAGCAGTTTGGTTTTAGGGCCTGTCGTAATCCACCCGGAACGAAGGGTATCCGTTACCGCATCAATCATTTTCTGATCAATCCTCGGAGGGGAAAATGGAATCATACCAACATGGTTTAGGGACTCGTTACAACTTACAAGTATACGGATTTTCTTTCGTCCTGCCCCTCTGTAAACCATGATTTTAGGGGTCGGAGAAGGCTCAGCGCAGGGGCAGCAGAAAAGAGGAGCAAGCTGTTAAAAAAGCCAAAATACATGGATCCGGCTTGTGTCTCGAGCATAGACTCAGGCAAGAAATTAAAGACCATGAGCAGGATAAATCCGCAGAAAACAGCATTGTGTTGTTTTAATGCAACAAGAAAAGGTAATACCTGTATGGACAGCAGCAGCAGAAACCCGATTGCTCCCAATGCCACCAATATCTGCAGATAAGCATTGTGTGCATTGAGGTTGTGTTCGTAGGCTCCTTCTATCCCTTCGGCTTTGTATTTTCCCATGAGGGCATCTTTTGAATCGCCTGTGCCGGCACCGGTAAGTGGGTGTTCAGTTACAAGTTCCGATGCCGCACCCCAGATAAGCATACGCACCGCCGTACTTTCTGCATTGCCTTTATCTTTTGAATCGGACGAAACCGCATGAAAGGCAGTACGAAGCCTGACGGAAACAGTAGAGGAAAAATGAAAGAGCCCGAAAATAGAGGCTGCCAGCAGCAATACAAGTCCTCCACCCAGCAGGTATTTACGCTGACGTATAATAAGCCAGGTGAGCCATACGACAAGAAGAAGCACCAGACTGATAAGTCCTATTTTGGACGACAACAAGGCAATGGTTAACAGATGCAAAGGAACCAGCGACAACCAGAATGCATTGGGACGAATACCCGGGGCCACAAAAGCAAGAAGTAAAAAGAGCAGACTCATATTAAGGTACATGGAAAAATAGCTGGGATGCATAAAGTAGGACAGCTCAGTATAATAGAACTTATTAGCTCCCGTAAGGAAGTAATACAATACGGCCCGGATAAGAATTGCAATGCATGCCAGGCTGCAACCCCAGACAAAAAAGAGCAGGATACGATTTAGCTTAATGCTGTCGAATGGTCGCGTGGAGAATATCCAGGGAAAAACAAAAAGCGAAAGCTTTACTTCCAGATCAAACAATCCGGCCGGCATATTGGATGTCCAGAGGAGCCCTATGGCATGATACAGATAAAAGGCAATGTAAAGCACAAAAATAATCCGGTGCTGCATACTCCGGAATTTGTTTTTGAAGTCTCCTTCCAGGAGCCAGTTTAAAAGCAGCAGGGCAATAAGAACGGGAACAATCGTTTTAAACGGGAGTGCAAATGCGATCAGACAGGTGATCAGAAAATGAAGACGGGTATGTAGTTGAGCGGAAAACATCCGTGTTTTATTTTGTATTTACTGTTTCGTTCAGATATACCAGAAACTGATCAGTCAGTAAATCTCTGTTAAAGTGTGTGTAAACATAGTGATATCCGTTTTCTCCCATCGAATTTACCATGGCTCTGTTGTGGGCCATTTCAAGTGCTTTGGCTGCCAGATCCTGATCGTCTTCTGGAACAAAAGCCAAACCGGCCTTTGCTTCATGAATAAATAATTCCTTGGCCTCCCCTTCTACCCCCAGTAACAAGGGCTTTTTCATAATCAGGTTTTCAAACAGTTTGGAAGGGATGGCGCCTTTAAAAAGATCCAACTTACGTAAGGGTATCAGGGCAACATCGGTGCCTGCAATCACCGAAGGCATGTCTTTTTTAGTGACCGCATCCACAAAATGAACCTGATCCAGATCTAACGTTATTTTTAAATTCTGCAGCTTTTCTTTTTCAGGACCGCTGCCTACAATTACAAACTTAATGTTTTTGCGGTCTTTTATTCTGGCTGCCGCTTTCAGGATTACTTCCAGCCCTTGTGCATGACCAATGATACCGGCATACATGAATATAAAATCGTCGGCTGTAAAACCATTCTCTTTTCTCCAGGGTGTGCCCGATAACTCCGGTATAAAGCCACCCTGAATATCGGCTCCGTTGGGCAGCCAATAGACTTTTTTGTTGGGAAATCGGCCAAGGATATCGGCTACAATCCCTTTTGTCTGGCCCGTAATGAGTGCCGAATGCCGGTACAGATGCTCTTCCAGTTTTCGGGCCATACCCAACATGAGGGAATTGGTCACCAAGCCTAGCCTTTCAGCGCTTTCCGGCCATAGATCGGATACATTAAAAATCATTCCAGCTTTCATTCTCCTGGCCAGCAGACGTGCTGTAATACCCAGAAATAAAGGAGGACTCTCACAAAACACATAATCAAAAGGGCCTTTTATTTTTCTGCCGGCCCAATAGGATGAATAGACAAAGGAAAAATAGTTGCGAAGCCGGGAGATGATAGAACGGTTAGTGCTTACATAAATTCCCGAACGGTGAACAGGCAATCCGCCTATTTCTTCATAGACATATTTTTTGCCCCGGTAAGCTTCATAAATCTCCATCTGGGGATAATTGGGGAGTGCGGTAAGAACCACAATCTCCACTCCTTTTTGTTGCAAACGTGTGGCCAATGCATACAGTCTGTTTTGAGGCGCACCGGTTTCCGGTGGAAAGTATTGAGTAAGGATCAGTATTCTCATGCTATCAACGATTCATAAATCTGTTCCATACGCTGTAAGTTCCGCTCCCAGTTATAATCCTGGAGTACAAATTTCCGGCCCTCTTCCCCCATTTGTTTTCTTAATGAAGTATTCTCTGCCAGCGTTTCTAACGCTTTCAGCAAAGCCTGAGTGTCGTCGGGTGGCACTTCTAGGCCGCTTATACCGGGACGGGTTACTTCCTTCAATCCCCCTACTCCGGTTGCAATAACGGGCAGTCCGGATGCCTGAGCTTCCAGAACAGAAACGCCGAATCCTTCCCTCCTCGAAACATTTACAAAGATGTCCATTTCCTGATAATACCGGGGGGTGTCTTCAAACTCTACCCATCCGGTAAAAACCACTTCATCGGCTATACCCAGTTGCCGCGCCAGTTCTTTATATTCCATCTCCTTTGTTCCCCGCCCTATGATATGCAGCTTCATATCCAGTTCCGGTTTTTTATTTCTCAGCAAGGCATATCCTTTCAGGAGGGTATCAATGCCATATACTTCTTCCAGTGATTTAATGGTTCCAATAACAAGTCCTTGATGAGGCTGAGATGCCGGAACAAAAACAGTGGTATCAATACCAAAGGGAAGCACTTCGGCTTTTTTATCAGTAAAAGCGCTGACGGCTTTAGACAAGGCTTCGCTGGTAGCGAGAATCCGGTCGGCTTTGCGGAGATTATGCTTTAGTAATAAACGATGCAACAAGGAGCGATGAGGAAAAGACATCACATCACTGCCCCAGACGGAGATAATAAAAGGATGAAACCCGCTCCTGGCTCCTATCCAGCCATAACGGGTGGCATAATGAGCATGTACAATATCGGGATGAAACTCACGGATAACCTTTTTAATCTCCTTGCCTCCTGCAGGTGCATATACCTTTATGCCGGGCATGCTTTTATACCAGGGATGGGCGGGCACAGAAGAGGAAAACAGACCCACTTCATGCCCTCTGACGGCAAGAGAAGAGGCCCATTTAATCGTATGTGCCGAATTAATATCGGCAAGCAGTAATAGCTTCAAGTAATTTCTCTGGTTTGAGCATAAAAGTACGTATAAAAACAAAGACTGGAAGCCCCTGTTTCAAAGTAAACGACAGCATAAACAGGGGTAAAAAAAGAGTATCTTTACTAAACAAGATGTACAACGCCATCACCCGCTCCGTTTCATACGGAAATCCCGTTTCCTCCGCTACCGTCAAACGTTATCTGTTCCGGATTGTTTTTGGTTTGTTCTTATTTCTGACTGGCTTTTCATTTGCTGTTGCTCAGGATCTGACAAAGAATTATTCCCGGCTTTCTTCGTCCGGAAATCTTCCAACTTTCTTTGTTGAGAATTTTCAAACAAAGATCAAGGCGGAAGGAGAAATCATACGCAGTAAAAATGACAGTACGCTTCGGGAGCGGGAAGATTTTACTTCTGAAAACATCTTTGATACCGACCGGTTGATACGGAGCGGCAATGTTTTATTCAACGATTCCATCAGCCGTTATGTAAACCGGGTGCTGGACGAGATTCTTAAAAATGATGTGCCTCTGAGAAGTAAACTGCAGCTGTTTGTCGTCAAGTCTGTAAGCACAAACGCATTTTCATTCGATAACGGTATCATTCTTATTAATACCGGTTTACTTTCCCAGCTGGAGAATGAAGCCGAGCTGGCTTTTATTCTTTGTCATGAACTGGTTCATTATCGTAAACGTCATTCTGTAAATGCCTATCTGAACTATGTAAATTTGACTAATAACAGTTACCGGAAAACTTCTAACCATGAGGCGGTGCTGAATTATTCAAGAGATCAGGAAACAGAGGCTGATACTGCCGGTCTGGCTATGTTTAGAACCACTTCGTATGATTATTGTGCTGTACGATCGGCTTTTGATGTGATGCAGTATGCTTATTTACCTTTTGATGAACAGCCATTTCCAAAGACTTTTTTTGAAGACAAGAATCTTAAATTTCCGGCTGATTATTTTCTGGACAAAACAGCGTCTATTAAGAATGAAGATAATTATGACGACTCCAAAAGCACCCATCCCAATATTCGTAAAAGAAGAAGCAGTGTTCTTCGCCTCCTCGACAGTACCTGTTACAATTCAGGAAGAAAAAGGTTTCTTGTTTCTGAGTCCTCTTTTTTAAGAAGCAGGGAGCTGGCCCGTTTTGAGACCTGCAGCCTTTATCTGCTTAATCTGGATTATGCCGATGCCATCTATTCTGCATTCCTTCTTCAGCAGCGCTATCCCGATAATCTGTTTCTGAAAAAGGTAATTGCCAAAGCCCTTTATGGGATTGCGGCTTATAAGGAAACAAATTATGGGACACATTTCAAGAATGATGTATTCAGTGCTGATTCCCGTTATGAGCTGAAAGCCTATGATCAGGTGGAAGGATATTCCCAACAGGTATACTACTTGTTTCATAAGCTGTCATCGGAAGAAGCTACTGTACTGGCCCTGCGCTACTCCTGGAAACTACATACATCGCTCGACTATCGGGACAAGGAACTGGCACCCATCTGCGATTCTCTTTTTGCTTTTCTGGTGATGGCTGAACGAAAGGGCCCTTCTGACTTCTCTACAAAAACAAGATTGGAGGTGATTCATGATGATTCTTTGCTCGCGTTGACGACTTCGCATCATCCGGCATCTGATACTGCTTCCATAGCGTCGAATAAATATGAACGTATAAAAGCTGAACAGCGCAAAGACGGCTTAAAAACCGATGAGCCTGTTGATCTGGCTGATTTTACCGAATATGCTTTTGCCGATTTGCTGAAGGATAAAAACTTCTCGGCCCGCTTTCAGTTTTTCGTCAACCGGAAAGCAGAAAAAGGAAGTCTAGACAATTATGAATCTTATCAGGAAAAAGAAAAAGATGCACACCGGGAGCTCAAAAACGGGAAAGCCCTGGGAGTAAACAAAGTTGTGATTGTGGAACCCTTCTATTATCGGGTTAAGGCAGAAGGCAATCAGAAGCTGGATCTGGATGGAACGGCAAAAGGGATATTGGAGCTGCGTAAAACAATAAAAGAAGATGCCGCAAAAGCCGGAATAGATTATGTAGCCATTGATCCACAACAGATGACTGCAGGAGAAACAGATCGTTATAACGACTTTTCAAAAATAAACGATTGGTTCAGCGAACGGCTATTACATGGTTATCATGCCGGCATCCTGGCTTCCTGTTCGGAAGAGATGAAACAACTGGCAGCCCGCTATGGAAGCCCTTATTTTCTGTGGACCGGTGTTATATCCATGCACAAAGGAAGCCTGGGGAGCAAGGGGACATTTATTTATGTAGTGCTGTATGATGTAACCAACGAGACCCCTCTTTTTGCCGAATCGCGTCAGGTACATATGAAGGATAGTCCCGCTATGCTACATTCCAATTTTTATGACATATTCCATCAGTTTCATCAGCAGCCCCGGAAAAAGAAAGCGGACAAGGCTATAACGAATTGAAGACAGAACCATGAAAAGAAGTATTTGTATACTCTTCTTTCTTTTTATCGCCGCGGTATTGCCGGCTCAAAAAGCTCCCGGTTACAGGGGGCATCGGCTCTTTCTGTTATATGATTTTCAGTTTCATCCCGATATAAGTCATTACACCCCTTCCATTAATCTGCTGGTGAATGCCAATGCCTCTTATCCAAAGACAACATTTTTATATAGCCATTCGGTAGCCCTGGATTATGTCATCAACCGTCATTCTTCTTTGGGTTTGTCGGCACAGTTTCTTTCTTTTTCCGGCACCTATACACCCGAAACCATCAACTACAATGGAACCGGTTATTATGTAAGTTTTTATCTGAGACGTTTTAAAGCCCGGAAGAATGCGATTGCTCCTCTGGGTAAATACTTAAAACCGGAAATAAGCATGCTGTATTACTCCGGCATGCAAGGCACATCTGCTATGACAACTTTTCACAGCGGTCCACAAGTAGGGCTTAGCTATTCCGTTGGCCGTACCTATATTGTTTTCAACCATCTGGTCATAGATCGTGGAATCCGTTTTAGCCTGCTGAATCTGTATCATACCATGGAAGTACGCGATCAGGGTCATCAGTCCGCCGAGCCGGCAGCCGCGGCGGTGCTAAATAATCAGTATGTTAATTTGTATGTGGGGATCGGGTTGCTGCCCTAGCTGATTTAATACCCCCCATTCCTCTTCCGCATCATCCATTCTGCTGAAAGAAGCAGTAAGAGAATAAAGAAAATCCATTTCAGCTCGATCAGATCCAGTAGCTTTTTAGGGTTGTAAACAATGGGGCGGATATCTTCGCGTGTCAATATTTTGTTTGCGAGTTCTTCCATCTGGGAAGGATAAACCATTTCTCCGTTGTGTTTACGGGCCAGATTATAAAGCAGCTGATGATCGGCCGTGGTATTGATGGCTTCCAATACCAGAGGACTGATACTGAATGTACCGTTCTGGTTCATTACCTTATCTCCTATCCTGGTATGGGCCTTGAATTTATATTCTCCGGGAGGAAACATGCCGGCATTGAGACGGTAGGCATTTCCTGTTTTGGTGAAGGTGAAAGGATATTTATGCCCTTCCGCATTTTCTATTTCCAGATTTACTTCCGGGTCATTGATCAGCTCATAACTCTCGTTATATACTTCGGCTTCCATTTCTACCGGTTGTGTTTCCGGGAAATTGTTCTTACATACTATACGGAACTGACTTTTATCCAGCTTAACAGACAGGTATTGAACGGTTTTATCAATCAATTCATTAAAAATATCTTGGGTGTTATGATCTTCGAAATCCTGTAATCTCCAGCGCCAGATACCTTCGCCTGCAATAATGCCCACCTTTTTATTTCCTATCTGATTAAAAAGAAAGAGGGGATCTTTTGTTTTTACAATCCCTATCTCCTGATAAAAAAGCGGGAAACAGGAGGTACTGGCTTTATACGATCCGAAAGGACAAGCCAATGCAGGCAGCTTGGGAATATACTGCCGGGCTGCTTCACTAAGGGTAAAAAGCGGAAAATGATCTTCCAGCACAGGCTGCGGTTCATTGAAGCGCTGCCCTTGTCCATTGATTTGTAAGCCCAGCTGTAGCGCATTAAAATTTCGGATATTGGTTTGACTGCCTACAAGAAATAAAACCGGTACATCCGAACTGATGATATCATTAATCACTTTGGAGGTTTGATTCATGGAAGGCAACTGATCCAGGATAATCAGGTTGTAACCGGCAATTTTCTTGTCAAAATCTTTCAGAGGATAGGCATCCACTTCATAGTTCTGATTGTTTTCAATGGCTTGTTTAAGCGCTGCCACATCGGGATGAGGAGCATCGGCCAGGATCAGCACTTTTTCCCTGCTATCCATGATCTCCACAAAGAAATCCTGCACATTGTTTACCGTGCTCAGCTCTCCTTCCACCGCCGACAGGCGGGCACGGTAATGCTGCATACCCGGCTCTTTGGCATCCAGCTGCACCGGTATGGTTATATTATACGCATCGGAAGGGATATTGATCTTTTGGGTGAATAAGGTATTCTCCCCTTTGGTAATGGTGAGGACAGAGGATGTTCCTTTGCAACGCTTTGCATCAATCACCACTTCAGCAGGGAATTTATTGCCCAGATAAGCCAGGCGGTTATGAATCACCTTGCTGATGATCAGGTCCCGTTTAATAGTAGTATCGCCCAGGGCTATGGTAAAAAAGGGAGCTTTTAAACGGGATGTGGAAAAGACAGGATTGGCACCCTGGTTATAAATACCATCCGATGCAATGATGATGGCACCCAGGTTACGATTGCTGTACCTGGTTTCCATTTCATCAAACAAAGAGGAGAGATCGGTTTCTTTTTCCTTGTAATTGATCTTGTCTGCGGCCACATCAGTGCCTGCAATTTCCTTTACGCTTTCTCCAAACGTATACAGACGTACATCAAATTTAGCCGACAAGGCATCTTCCAGTTTCGCCAGATTTTTCTTGTACTCGGTACGATAAAAAGCAGAATCCTTCCCGATGACTATAGACTCTGAATTATCCTGTGCCAGTACAATCACCGGCTTCTCCACCTCGCGGAAGGTTGTTTTAAGCAGGGGATTCAGGAGCAGGAAGGCAATACAGGTGACAGAAACAAAACGCAGTGCTGCCATAAGCCTGCGAATCCATAAGGGGGTATCGGTAAACTGTTTTTCCCGGTAATAAAGTGCTACAGCATACGCTGCTCCAGCCAGCAGGCAGAAGATGATAAAGGCAGGCGGATATTCTGTAACGAGTTTAAAATTCATAAAAGAAGCATCGGTCGGGATCAGGTAAGCATTCCACCGCACACATTGATGACTTGTCCGGTGATATAGGCCGACAGATCAGAAGCAAGAAACAAAGTGAGGTTGGCTACATCATCCACGGTACCACCTCGTTTAAGCGGAATAGCATCTCTCCACGACTGAACCACTTTAGGATCCAGTGCTGCCGTCATCTCCGTTTCAATAAATCCGGGAGCAATGGCATTGCTGCGTATGTTACGTGATCCCAGTTCCAGCGCCAGCGATTTGGTAAAACCGATGATACCTGCCTTGGATGCCGCATAGTTGGATTGTCCCGCATTACCTTTCACACCCACCACCGAACTCATATTGATGATAGATCCTTTACGCTGTTTAAGCATAGGACGTTGAACAGCTTTACACAGATTAAAAACCGATTTCAGATTGGCATGAATCACTTCATCCCACTGCTGTTCGCTCATACGCATCAGCAGGGTGTCACGTGTTATGCCGGCATTGTTAACCAGGATATCCACAGTGCCGAATTCGGCACATACGGCAGTAACCAGTTCTTCGGCGGCTTTAAAATCGCCTGCATCCGAGCGGTATCCTTTGGCTTTTACCCCCTGGGCTTTTAATTCATTTTCCAGCGCTTCTCCTTTTTCAGGAGAGCTGAGATAGGTAAAGGCAACATGAGCGCCTTGTTTTGCAAATACTTCGGCAATGCCTCTTCCGATACCACGGGAGGCTCCTGTAATCAGGGCCACTTTTCCTTCCAGTAATTTCATAGAATAGTTGAATCGTTTATAACAACCAAATATACGGGTTTTTTATACCTTCATCTGGTAATCATTGATACTCGAAAGGTTTTAGTCCGGGCTTTATTCATGAAAAAAATTGCTTTTCTCGTTAACCCTGCATCGGGCGCGGCGCGGCGTCAGGACCGGACGGAGCTGATACGCCGGTATTGCCCTTCCGGAATTGCCTATGATATCCTGTTGTGGGAAAAAAGAGAGCAAAAAGAAGCATTGTTTCGTCAGGCCCTGAATGGAGACTATGAAGCAGTGATAGCGGTAGGTGGAGACGGAACGGTGAATGCGGTGGCTTCGGCCCTTACAGGTACGGATAAAGCGTTGGGTATTGTTCCCCTCGGTTCGGGTAACGGATTGGCCCGGCACCTGGGTATACCACTTGATCCTATAAAGGCATTGGGGATGCTTGATAAAGCCAGGATACAGAAAATAGATACCTGCTATCTGAATCAGAAAACTTTTTTTTGCACCGCAGGCGTAGGTTTTGATGCGCATATCGGAAAGCTCTTTGCCGAAAGCCGTAAACGCGGAATGGCTACCTATGCCGGTATGACCATACGGGAAATATTTTCTTACCAGCCTCAGTTGTATAAGCTTACAGTAGATGGAGAAGTATCCGAACACCGGGCATTTCTCATTGCTTTCGGGAATGCAGCCCAATATGGGGGGAATGCTTATATCACCCCTCAGGCCGATATACAGGATGGGCTCATTGATATCAGCATCATTCGTCCTTTTCCCATTCTCAAAGGTCTACCCCTGGCCTACCGCCTCTTCAACAAGAATCTGGGCGATTCCCGCGATGTGTTACAACTGAAAGGAAAACAAATCCTGCTTGAACGCCACGGAGCCGGACCGGTACACTATGACGGAGAACCGGATGTAATGGGCGAAAAGCTGGAAATAAGTATTATCCCCTCGAGCTTGAATGTGTTGATCCCGTGATTTTGCAAGACGTTGTTATACGCTGCAGATAATCAACCGCAGCCCGCAGATAAAAGAATCGTCCCTCCTGCTGGAAAAAGCGAAGCTACATTTGGTGTATAAAACAAACCCGCCATGAAAAACCTTCTGCTTCTTTCCATTCCGCTCTTTCTCTTTGCCTGTGGCAATCATGCCGGCACAGAAACAAAAACAGTTGCCATTAAAAAAGATAAACCCGATCCCCGGGCAGCATTACTGCAAACGATCAAGCATTATGATACCCTTACTCCGGGTGGATATTCCCTGCATTACACACTCGACAGCACCAATCAGCCTGTTATCACATTGAGTGGTAAAAAGTTTCATCGCAGCTTTCCCAGTTATCAGTTTGAACAACCCGGAACCTATGTGTTTAAAAATGAATGGAAGCATTTTATCGGTTTGCGTAATACCTGTGGCAGCAGTTGCTGGACATTGGCTTTACTGCCTCTGGGCCGGAGCGGACAGATAACCCATTACGATTTTGATATCAGCAGCGATACCAAACGGGATCTCCTTTTTGGAAAAAAGAATTATGATGGCAATGAGTATTATGTAGCCAATATCAAGACCGGAAAAAAGAAAAAGATCATCCTTTCCGACATCGCTGGTAAAGGTTTGCCCGGTAACGGAATTGACAGCGTGGCATTTGTAAAGGAAGGTATCTATATCAAATGGAAAAGCCTGGCCGGAAAGAAAGAAAAGGAGGAGACGTTTAAGTTTAAGATTTGAAAATAGCGGTGATTATTATATTTGTTAAACATTGATTCAGTTTCAGGGCTAAAGCCCATCGTAATGTACCCTCTCTAACCCCAGCCTTAAGGCTGGGGTTAGAACAGATCAATAGTCAAGGACTTTAGTCCTGAACTATTGCCCAAATCTATTTTCATCTCCACTTATTGGCTCATATATATACTTCATCCTCACAAATCTGCTCTTCTTCACCGATACACACAAAAGGTGCGTCGATACCACCTCCTTGTCCGCAAATACCTCCTGCAAGTAAACCGATCCGTACTAAACCTTCGCCTTTACCATCTCCAAGCATACAAATCCTATCTCTAGCTACGCCGATCGGTACTAAACCTTCACCGATACCACCTCCATGGTCACAAATCCTGACAATTCCTTCACCGATACCATCTCCAACTTCACGAATTGTATCTCTTCCTTTAGCCATACACTCTTTTCCTTTAGCTGGAGAGTCTCCTCCTTTAGCTATAGCACCTCTTTGTAAGTGGGGACATGCTCTGTTTGTAAATTTTGATCGGATTCTCGGACAGATTGACAGTATACTTGAACCTTTAGATCCAATCGGCGAAGGAAATGTTTCTCTTCCTTTACCAGGAGATGCTCTTCGTTTACCGAAAGGACAAATTCCTAAATAAATTGTCAGGATTTGTGACAAAAAAGACACTTTCTATTCACGAGGAGATACAATCGGTGAAGGAAAAGTGCGTATAGCTAAAGGAAGAGACTCTTTTCCTTTAGATGGAGCGTGTATCGGTGTAGCTATAGCACCTGTTCTGAAGTTTCGGAATAAAATTTGCTGACAGATTGTCTGACTCCATTTAAAAATATATCATTTTCTGGTTTCAAATGGGAATAAATAAAAAAGTGCAGCTCCTGAATGGGAAATGCACTTTTTACAATCTGCTGTGATAATCTGTTTCTCTTAATTCAACAATACCTTTTTTACTTCGTCCAGGATCGCGAAAGCATTTTCACGCGATGAAGACTCAGCATAAGTACGTAGTACCGGCTCGGTACCCGAAGCGCGGATCATAAGCCACTCATCGTTGTTAAAGAAATATTTCCATCCGTCGGTATCTTCTACTCTTTGCACTTTGTATTTGCCAAAAGAGGAGATTTTGCCTTTGCGGCAATTATCCACTATGGTATTTTTCAGTTCTTCTTTCAGATGCAGGTCATAACGTTCAAAAGCAAAAGATCCGGTAATAGCATATACTTCCTTAATCAGTTGCTTGAGACTCTTACCGCTTTTGGCCATGTATTCCCAGATGATGAGTCCCATCCAGATACCATCCCGCTCGGGGATATGTCCTTTAACAGCTATTCCTCCGCTTTCTTCCCCACCCAGCAATACATCTTCGGTAGTCATAATGCCGGCAATATGCTTAAATCCAATTTTAACCGTTTGCTGTGGCAGTTTGAAATGTTCGCACATACGCAATACGCGGGGAGTTACCGAAAATGCAGTAACTACTTTGCCCGTCATTCCTTTTTGTTCAACCAGATACTTTATAAGCAGGAGGATGATATGGTGTGAATCCACAAAATTACCATCGCTGTCGTACAGACCAATACGGTCCGCATCTCCATCAGTAGCTAATCCGCAAGCGATATCGCCTTTGGCATCCTTGATATACTTTGAAAACTCCATCAGGTTTTTGTGGATAGGCTCCGGAGCCTGTCCCATAAAGGATGGATTGTATTCACAATGCAATGTTTCCACTTCGGGGAAAAGGCGTTTGATCACATTCTGACCGGCGCCGTACATAGCATCGTAGGCAAAGTTGAGGCCGGAAGCACGAATGGCGCGGATATCGAAATGCTCTTTTACATGATCGCAATACATCCCTTCCAGATCAATATTCTCTACCAGTTTCTTTTTTACCAGCTCGGTCATGGAGATGGTTTCGGTATTGATGGTGGATTTGGCAGGGATTATATTTTCAATTTCCTGGATATGTTCGGTAAGCAAGGGGCCACCGAAATGACCTTTGAGTTTAAATCCGTTATAGGAAGGGGGATTATGACTGGCTGTGATAATAATGCCCAGGGATGCTTTCTGACGCAGTGTTCCCAGGGATACCATGGGTGTGGAGACAAAATTCTTTGCCATATATACATGAATACCGGCATGGCCCAATACTTTAGCTACTGTTTCCACAAAGAGTTCTCCTCCAAAACGGCAATCATGCCCCAACACAACAGATGGTTCTTTGAAATTCTTTTTTAGCCAGGTAGCGGTAGCTTCTGATACACGGGTTACGTTTTCAACGGTAAAATCTTTTGCAATAATGGCTCTCCAGCCGTCGGTTCCGAATTTTATTTCTGACATATTTCTTTGTTTATAAATGTTTTGGAGCACAAATGTACACGATTTTTTTCTCACTTGGGAACAGGGGCAGCTCCCGCTTTTTCAGCTTCCAGCTCCTTAAAAAAGGCAATAACCTTTGCCTTGTCGCTAGGATTCATCTTATGAAACTCGATACGGGTAAGTCCCTGCAAATGGAAAATGGAAATGGCTTTGTTATCTTCCCAATCAATGCTTTCGAAATCATAAAAAAACAGGATATCCTTTCGCAGCATATCGTGATGCACCACAATACGATCTTCATCAACCCGTATATAAGGAGAGAAAAAACAGACGAGGGTAAGGAAAAAGAAAATCATGGTAAGCAGTCCTAGGACAAACACATATCCTGCATCGCCTCTTGCCTGAATGGTTTGGATAAGACCATACAGGCTGGAGAGGAAAAAAATAAGATATAACGCAATCAGCACATAGCTTCTGCTGATTCTCATGTTTTTGTGTTTTTCATTCATGTGTCCCGTCTCCTTCAATCGTTATTTAATACACCTTACTGAAATAGGTAACCTGATTGTATATCGGTTGAATAGCCCATTTCCTTTTTTTGTTTTTAAACCCGCAGCGTCCGCCCTTGGCTACTTCAATGGAAAGACCATAGATGTATTTTTTATCCGGCGCTTCCTGTCCATAGTCTGCATTTACATGATTGATCAGTACATCTCCCGAGCGATTGATATACTTGGCCTCATCAAATATTTTTACAAATGCTATTCCTTTCTCGAAAGGACAAGCAAGCGAATAGAGGCAAGGAATAACCAGGGTGCCGTTCCGGTCTATATATCCCCATTTGCGTCCATAGGCGCTGTAACGCCGGGTGTTTTCATCTGCCAGCCGCTCTTCCACCACAGCAGCCAGTCCATCGCTGAAATCTTCTGCCACGGCAAAACGCGGGGGTATTACCCAATTTCCTTTTGTATCAATAAATCCATAATGTGTTTCACTTGCTGATGTATTTTCATCGGGTGTTTTACGGGCAAAGGCCATCCCTCCATAAAAGTCACCCACCTTTTCAAAATCGGGATGGATCGCCAGCTTTCCACTCTTTTCAATAAAGCCCCAGCGCTCCCCTATTTTTACCGCTGCCAGCCCTTCCCGGAACTCTCTGGCCATATTATAAACAGCTGGGATCACCTGTTTACCTGTTTTGTTGATAAAGCCCCATCGTCCGTGTAAACGTACCATGGCCAACCCGTCTTTAAACTCATAATGTTCCTGAGTATCATCATCGTATTGGGGTTTGATCACCCATTCTCCTGTTTTATCAATAAATCCCCATAAGCCTTTTTGATCTACGGCTGCCAGCCCATCGGAAAAACGACCTGCTTTGAGAAAGCGAAAGCTGATAACCTGTTTACCTGCCGCGTTTATATATCCCCAGCTTTCAGGTATGGTATCCGTTTGGGCGTCGCTCATCTTTTTGATATACTCTTCCGATGTCTTTTCAAATGTAATCCGTAACCGTTGGGCCAGGTCTTTATAATTGATATCCGGACTCGGGGAACAAGGTTTGGATTTCATCACTGCTGCCAGTCCTTCCGAAAAATGCTGGGCTTCACCAAAACCTGCGGGGATGATGGTATTTCCCAATGTATCTATATAGCCCCACTGAGCCGACTGACAAAAAGAAATCAATTTATCCTGTGGTGGTTTTGATGCCAGATCGATAGTTTGTGCAGGAGGCCCCGGAATATGTCTCCCTTTCTTATCCATATAGAAAGTAGTGTCGGATTTGGTTACATAAGCCACACCGGAATGAAAGTCGTCTGCTTTATCAAACTGAGGTGAAATAGCAATATGCCCCAGACTATCAATAAACCCCCATTTCCCATCGCGGAAACGATACGAAGAGGAATACAGATGCTCCGGAACCCATCTGCCACCGGTGTTAAATGCAGCCATCCCCTCCACCATCATGGAAATATAATCGTATTCAACTGGCAGCACCACCTTCCCTTTTTCATTGATCATGCCCCATTTGCCACCCGTTGTAACCTGCAGATCAAAGTCCTCATAAAAGCGTTCCAGCTCCCCTTTTTCTTTCTTTACCACAATAGCCATCCCATGCTGAAACGGAAATATAATCGCATATTCCGCCGGGGTAAGCACTTGTTCGTCGGTGTTCATAAGTCCCCAGAATCCTTCCCTGTTTTTGAAAATGGCTACTCCGTTATCATTGAGTACCAGTTTGCGGTAGGTAGGTTTTATCTTCCATTCTCCTTTTTGATTGATGAGGCCGTAAGTCATATTACCATGATCTACCAGCCCTTCAAACGTATCACCTGTTGAATCGTGCATCCCGGCAATGGCCAGGGATCCTGAAAAATTCTGCAGTTCATCAAAACGTGGGGAAATGATCCATTCGCCTTTACGGTTTATAAATCCCCATTTATTGTGATCCTTGGCGGCAGTCCACTGCTGTAGCGAGTCGGCAAAAGGCAATAAGCCTTCATATACAGCCGGAATCACTACGTTCCCGGTCTGATCGGTAAACCCAAAATGCTCGGGACATAATACAGGCGCCAGTACCAGATTTGAAGAGGCAGGAGCCTGAGCAAAACAAGGAGTAAGGGTGTATAGGAAAAGACAGACAAAGAAACCGATCCTCATAATTAGGTGTAAAATTACAGGATTTCTTAACTTAGCAGGAATGAAAAACGAGATACAGACATTTCATTCTTTTCGGGAGTTCTACCCTTTTTATCTTTCCCAGCATAACCATCCCATTAGCAGGAGGTTTCATTTCTTTGGTTTGTTACTGGCTCTCATTTGGATACCGGTGGTATTGCTGAATCAATGGCCCTTGTACTGTCTTTTCGGGTCGCTGCTATTCGGATACGGAGCCGGCTTTATCGGTCATTTTGTGTTTGAAAAAAATAAACCGGCCACCTTTCGCAATCCGCTTTATAGTTTCGGAGGCGACTTCCTGATGATGTTCGATATCCTTCGGGGTAAATTAAAACTCTGAGGATTTATTTTTCGTAATTTCACCCCTCTGAAAAGGAGATGTTCATAAATGAATGAAGGTATGAAGCGGTTAAGGATAATTACACAGCTGGGTGGTCTCTTGTCAGGGATGCTTTTGCTGGCAGGGTGTTCCAAGGAGCCTGCCATTTGTGATTGCTTCAAAGGTACCGGAATGGATTCGCATCAGTACAGAACAGCCACCCCTTTTACCAATATACAATTAGAAGATAAAATAGACCTGGTGCTTACCCAGGATTCGGTGGAACGTATCTATGTGGTGGCCGGTTCACACCTTATTGATAAGATTGAAACATCCATCAGCGGAGGAACGCTTTATATCCGCAACCACAATATCTGCAATTTTGTACGCAGTATGGGAAGACGTCTTACTGTTTATGTTTCCGTAAAAAACCTCAATACTATTAATTACGACGGAGCCGGAGAAGTAACCTGTACCAATACCCTTCGTGACAGTTGTATCGATATTGAATCGCATGACGGATCAGGATCTGTAAATCTGAATATCAATGCCCAGGTGATTCATGCAACTATTCATACCGGCCCCGCTGATATACGCGTTACCGGTACCACTCCCCTGCTTTATATTTATTCGGGTGGCAACGGGGTGGTACATGCCGAATCCATTGCCTGTCCACAGATATACCTGACCCAAGCCGGAACAGGAGCCCTTTATGCCGCTACCGACGGCAGCGTAAACTCCCTCCTGGATTATGAAATAGACAGCTTTGCCAATGTTTATTTTAAAGGACACCCGGCCCGGATAGAAAAAGTAATTACCGGCACAGGACAGTTGATATACCAATAACTCCGTTTACTCCCCTTCTCTTTTTGCCTTCTCATAATCCGGAGCCCGGAGCAGCTCTTTGTGATGATCGAGTTCTCTTCCCATCCAGAAAAAATCGGTACGGTATTTCTCCCAGGTCATGCTGTCGTAATGGATGATATTGGCTTTGGCTTGGTAAGATTGCATCCCGTTTAACAAAGCAAATACAGTACATAACGTAATCAATGCAATCGTCATTTTTTTACGTCCACTGTTGTATACAGCCTGCAGAACTGCCGCTATTGGTAAAGCAAAAAGTGCATAGAAATCGATATACACCCTGGCTCCGAAACTCCCCCCATACCACCAGCACCACCACGAGAACAGAACCCAGGTAATAATCACAAAGAATAAAAGGATAGGAAGACGCCATACACTCAAAGCGTCACGCATAAAAAACAATCCTGCAGCAAAGAGCAACATGGCCGGAGTATAAACAAACCATCCTTTGCGAAAACCAAACAAACCTTCCATAATATGAGGTTTATTAAAAAAGAATCCTTCGCCTACATAGGAATTGAAAAAGTAATGCCCTGTTTGCATGTGCCAGTACAAGAGCTGAGGCAGGAAAACGAGGATGGTAAGCGCCGGAATAAGCCATAATACCCTTGCGTGTGACAACAACAAACGAATCCTGGTTTTAAATGTAGTTCTGTCTTTTACCGTATAAAACAAAAAGATCAATACCACTAAAATATTGGTGGGTCTTACCAGGGTTAATAAACCCAGGCAAAGACCAAGAGCCAGCACATAACGTGTTTTAGGATTATCCTGCCAGCGCAGGGTATACCAGATAAATACATTGACCAGAAAAAAACCAATGATATGAGCCGACATGGTATCGACCGTGAAATAGAATAATAGATTGGTGGCCAGACAAAGCACCATCAGCGCCCATAAGGTGATCCGCTCGGTGAAATAGCGGAGCAGAATTTTTCTCAATATCAACAGCCCCAGGAAAAGATATAACAAGGCGCAAAAACCAACGATGAGTTGTGATTCGGGTGAGTAGCCGCTCACGGAAGTATGAGTAAGATGAGCATACGCCTGGGCAATGAAAAACAAAGGGGCATAAAAAAGAGCCATGCCCATACTGGTCTTGATTATCTTTTTTCCGTCGGCCGTTTTTTCGGGCCACATCTCCACCTCTTTGGGGCAATCGGGTTTATCCAGAAATCCCAGAGAGAGATCATGATAAACAAATACCGCCGGCAGATAAGCATAATAAGAAATAGAATCGGCTACGATCACGCCCTTTATCCTCCATTTAGCCAGGTTCAGATAGGTATAGCCTCCGATGAAGACTATGCAGAAAATAAAAATAAGGGAAGCCCTGGGTTTAAACCTTACCATCTTCCCGACGGGGTATTTCCTTTTGATGTTCCATTGTTTTCATTTTCTCCCGTGTCAAGGCTATTTCCTGTGCCAGGGTTTTGTTCTGATCCTGTAAGCCTGACACCACCATACTCAGATGCAGCAGATAGATCAGGATGGCAAAGATAGCACCGGTAAAAACCAGGTTGGGTGCGGCTATGATTCCCATAAGACGGGAGACTACTTCCAATCCGTTTCTCCAAAAAGAAAACAAAAGTAACACCAGCGTACAAACGACCCAGACAATGGCATATTCCTCTCTCAGCCTCCCTTTGACAATAAGGCGGGCTATGATAAGCAGGAATAATAGACTGGCGCAGATGGCTATTATTTGGATACGACCCATGCTGATTTAAGATTTATGATTTTAGGTTTTAGATTTGTTTTGGGTTCTGATAAAGGTAAAGAGGATGGCGAGACTTACTTTGATCATGTAGTAAATACTATCCATCCCTCCGATGGAAGATACGCCTCCCTGACGTTGTTCCATGCTTACCGCTACCTCTCCTATCCAAAGTTTGTTTCTGGCAAAATAAACGATGGATTCCGGTTCCGGGTATTCATCGGGATAATATACTGCTGCCAGGGCCAGGGCTTTTCTGTTTAGTAAACGCAAACCCGATGTGCTGTCGCTGAGATCAATACCCAGCAATAATTTATTGAGTTTACGGAAGTAGTTAATCCCTACCCTTCTCATAGCCGACGATTGAAATCCTTCCTTTTTAATAAAACGCGATCCGATCACCACATCCCATCCCTTATCCTGCTGTTCTTTAAGTAACAAGGGCAATGCACTGGCCGGGTGCTGCCCGTCCCCATCCATCTGCACGGCATAATCAAAACCTTGTTCAAGGGCAAAGATAAAACCTGTCTGAACAGCGCCTCCTATACCCAGATTAACCGGAAGATGAAGTTGAATGCAGTCCAGGCTATTCATCACTTGTGCGGTGGCGTCTGTTGAACAATCGTTTACAACTACTACCACAACTTCCAGCTTTTCCACAGCAGCCATTAATTGTATATCCCTTACCACAGCAGGCAGGGATATTTCTTCATTATAAGCCGGAACGATGACGGCAATCTTTGGCATACATTCGTTTTGAGACGGTTTGCTCAAAGATATTTGATTTTTCCTGTCACGACCTTTATCAGGTCGTAAAGTTCTGTAACTGGATTAAGAAAAACGCAGATGATTTATTCAATGCGTTTAAGCACTTTGGGGTTTCTGCTTGTATGGATAATGTCAAGAATAATGACCTCGTTAGCCGTATAACGGTAAATGATTTTGTAATGCCATTTGCATACGGAACGATAATCCGTCTTTTTGTGAGACAGTAAAGGTTCTTGTGGGAATCGGTCGGGAAATGTTTTTAAGCTTTTTATTAATTTCAGGAGGCTTATCCTTACATATTCTGCCGCAGATGGAGAATCTTTTGCGATATAAACAATAATTTCTTTTAAAGAAGCAGCGGCCTTATGGGAAACAATTATTTTATAGGGTTTCAACCTACCATTTTTTAGATTCCTTTTCCAAAGCCGCCAGGGTCATATAATCTCCTTTGGAGATTTCATCTTCGGCCTCTTCAATTCGCTTCACAAATTCCTTTTTGCTTATTGATTTTCCATTGACCAAATAACCGGGAGTATCTATCGTCAATTGCCCTTTCAGCAGTTTATGAACCGCTTTTAAAATCGTATTGTCATTTATCGTATCGATGAATTTGTGCAAATCCATCTTTAAATCAGCTGTGCTCATTTCCTTCTGTATCTACTCAAAGCTACAACTTTTTGATTAAAAATGAAAGCAGAAACGATGATGCAATTATATCCGGTTAACTGATTTTCTTCCACAATTTCAATAAGCCCTGGCATTCAGTCGCCTCAAGCGTGTAGCAAGGTGGTATTTTATCGGTAATGCCCCAGTAGGTTGCCAGTCGTGTGCCAACCGGTGCACGACTCAGCTGATCATACATATAATCATGATACAGGGTATATAAGGTGCGATCGGTATGCACCTGTTCATCGATGCGGGCCGAGTCATCAATCTGTTCCTGAAAGGAGTTAAAAAAATAGAATGCATCGTATCTGCTCATATCCATGGTGGTGATATTGGCGCAAATAAAATCAACACGATTCACTTTGTAATGCCGGGATAGTTTCAAACTAAGGGCTACCAGGTTTGATCTTTGTTCTATACCAGTAAAATGTCCGCTGGTGCAGCTCGCCCCTATCATACAAAACTTACCCGAACCGGAACCGATGTCCAATACCCGTGTGCCCGGTTTATCAACCAGATAAGCTGCGGCCAGTTTAGCCACTTCCACCGGCGTAAAATGCTGCTGTGCCATGGGACCAATCCATTCCGGATAAATGGAATTGAAATGATCTTCCTCTACAGGGATGTTAAGCTTGAGACATTCGAAGATCATAAAAGATACTTTATTTATAATGGCATTGTATTCTCACACATCTTAAGTATTGTCTCATGGACGTCCTAGCGTGATAGAACGCTGATTTTCATGATCATTATGATTAAACCTGATTTTGTGGTTTTATAATCCGCGAAAATCATGACAATCATGAAAATCAGTGGTCTATAAAAAGGAACAAGAGTAAGATCAATCTTGTTTCTCCGCCACCAGATAGATTTGAGGATCGCCCAACTTATATGTTATACCTACAGGAGAGCCATAGACTGCGGTTGTTACCAAGCCATATTTTTTAAGCAGTCTTTTTGCTTCCCCCAATGTGAATACATAATGTTTAAAGGCATGTGTTTCTGTTTTTCCTCCCTTTGTATACCGGATGGAGCTCGTCATGTAACTGTCCATTACTTCATACGTATTGGTTATATCCATTTGTATGTCCTGTACCGTGAAGGATTTGTTTTTTGAAAAGTTAGGCAGAATACTTTCTGCAATCATTCCTGAATTGATGATGAATTTAGAGCCGGATTCCAGACAAGAGGCAACTTTTTCAACCAATACATCCATTTTGTCAGCGCCGAAATATCCGAAGCTATTGCCCATACAAATAGCTCCGGAAAAGGAATGGTCAAAATGAACAGAAAGCATATCCGAGTGAATGGTCTTGATGGAAAGGTTTTCTGTTTGTATGGTTTTGTTCAGCGAAGTGAGAAATGTTTCGGAAATGTCTACCCCGGTAACCAGCAGATCTTTCTTTGCCAGCTCTATCGAAAGACGGCCATTGCCGCAAGGCATATCCAGCAGGTGCTGGCCCGGTTTCATATTCAAAATGCCAAACAGGAAGTCCGCTTCCTGCCGGTTCCATTCCGGAGAAACGGCTTTTTCCCATAATTCGCAGTTAATACCCTGGAAAAAGGATTCATACCAGTTGTCGCTGACCGTCTTTGGTGTTGTCATTTTATGCTTGTTCTCAGATTAATATGTTTGAAGACCCGAATTTAGTCATCAATTCGGGAGTCATAATTAAAAAAGCCCCGTAATCTGTTGATTGCCAGGGCTTCGTTTTGTATTCTTGTGGTCCTGAAGGGAGTCGAACCCCTAACCTCCACATCCGTAGTGTGGCGCTCTATCCAGTTGAGCTACAGAACCGAAAATTTAGGGTGCAAATGTATAAAAAATAATTCTTAACACATACATTTTCTTCATATCCCGGGTTTCATCGTTTTCTTTAATACATTAGTGCCTTAATCTAACCTTTCATTACAATGAAATTCCTTGAAGAATCGCCATTGATTATACTAGGGCTGATTGTCCTGGTTGTCTTCTTTAAATCCTTTGTCACCGTCAACCAGGGAAGCATGGCGGTGGTTACTGTATTTGGTAAATACCGCAGGGTGATGCGCCCGGGACTTAATTTTAAAGTTCCTTTTGTAGAAGCCATCTACCGCAGCATTTCTATTCAGAACCGTTCGGTGGAGCTGGAATTCCAGGCTATCACTATCGACCAGGCCAATGTGTATTTCAAAGCCATGTTGCTCTTTTCGGTATTGGACCAGAATGAAGAGACCCTTAAGAATGTGGCCTTTAAATTTGTGGATGAAAAAAACCTCATGCAAGGTTTGATCCGTACGGTGGAAGGAAGCATCCGGTCTTTCGTAGCCACTCGTAAACAGGCGGAAGTGCTTTCCTTGCGCCGTGATATCGTGGAATACGTAAAAGAACAAATTGACAAGACTCTTGAAAACTGGGGATACCATTTGCAGGATTTACAGCTTAACGATATCACCTTTGACGAAGTAATCATGAAATCAATGAGCCAGGTGGTTGCTTCTAATAACCTCAAAGCTGCTGCTGAAAATGAAGGACAAGCGCTGTTGATTACCAAAACAAAAGCAGCTCAGGCAGAAGGTAATGCCATCAAGATTGCCGCAGAAGCCGAGCGGGAAGCAGCTATGTTACGCGGTCAGGGTGTGGCTCTGTTCCGTGAAGAAGTGGCCAAAGGAATGTCGCTTGCGGCTAAAGAAATGCAGCAAGCCAACCTGGATACTTCTATGATTATGTTTTCTATGTGGACGGAAGCCATCAAGCATTTTGCCGAAAATGGCAAAGGGAATGTTATCTTCCTGGATGGATCAGCAGAAGGAATGGAAAAAAGCATGCATCAGATCATGGGGATGAACAAAACCATGGATATGAAATAATAAAAACAATAGATCATTGAAAAGCCCCGCATTCCGGGGCTTTTTTTATGGACAGGCTCTCCTCTTTTTAAGATATATTTTTTGTTTTATTTTTATCCTCACATCCAATGATCCATTGATAATCAGTATAATACTCCAGTTGTCTACCCTGTTCTATCCAATTCTTTTATCTGTTTAACAGTCTTATAATAGATTTCTAATTAATTTATAATCTCTTCCTGTTACTTTTGTAACCTCATTGGCAACAGGAACATACGGAAGTCCTTCCTCTGTAACCCGCAGACGAACGATTATTCATTGTAAACCAAACCGTATGCAGAACGAATGAATGATTCAATAAAATCTTCCCATTTACAAATGACACCGGATACCGTACGCAGTATAAGGGCCCACTCCTTGTTTTTTTTGTCAACTGTTACATCAAAAAAAAGAGCCGGGCTAAGAATCTTTTTATGTACTCTTTTATTTATAGCAGCTGGCGTTACCGCCTATGCCCAGGGACCTGTGCAGGATACCTTGCGTGTGACACTGCCTCAGGCCGAAAAGATGTTTCTCGACAGCAATCTTTTATTGCTGGCTCAGAAATATAATATTGATGCTCAAAAAGCTCTTATCCTTCAGGCCCGTCTGTATCCCAATCCTAACTTATCCTATAGCCGCGGTCCAGTCATTCCTATTAACGATCCTACTTCCCAATACCCTCACTCCGACTTCTTTACCAACAGTGAAAATGCAGCTTCCCTGTCCCAGATGATTTTGCTGGCAGGGAAACGTAACAAACAGATCAAGCTGGCTGAAGCCAATGCCAGTCTTGCTTCCTATCAGTTTTTTGATTTACTCCGCACCCTCAAATACACGCTCCGCACCGATTTCTTTAATATCTATTACCTCCAGCAAAGCGCCCAGGTGTATCAAACAGAGATCAACGCCTTGCAGCAGGTTTCGGATGCATTTGATGCTCAGCGCGGAAAAGGATATGTAGCCGAGAAAGAAGTGGTCCGGATCAAGGCCCAGTTATACAGCTTTCAGAATGAATACAATGACTTGCTGAACCAGATTTACAGCACCGAAGAAGAACTCCGCCTTTTGCTGAAATCAAAACCTATGCATTATCTGGTTCCAATGGTAGATACAGCTGCTGTAAGCAAGCTGGATCCTTTAAAACAACCTTATCAGGCGTTGCTGGATTCAGCGTATAAAAATCGCACGGATCTCCAGATGGCAAAAGAGAATACAGAAATCAACAAGCTGAACTATAAATACCAGAAAGCACTGGCTGTTCCCGACCTTACCGTGTTTCTGGCCTGGGATCATCAGGGTAGTTATGCCAAGGATTTTAACTCTGCCGGTATTTCCATGGATCTTCCTTTTTTCAGCCGTAATCAGGGAAATGTTAAAATGGCCAAGATCATGATTGATAATACCATCGCTCTGCAGCAAAGCGCCGAAGCCACGGTACAGGACAATGTATCCATGGCTTTGCAAAAAGCATTTAAAGAAACAAAGCTGAGCAAAGGCATTGACTCCAAGTTTCAGGGTGATTTTGACAGACTGATGCGTGAAGTAATGAAAAGCTATATGACCCGTCAGATCAGCATTCTCGACTTTCTTGATTTTTACGACTCCTACAAACAGAATGTACTTCAGTCCAATGCCATCAAATTTGAAAAAGTACAGGCATTTGAAGATTTGAATTTTTATACCGCTACAAACTTTTTTAACTAACGATTTTTCAGGTTATGATAAAGCTCCCGATGAAACGTAAGGTGTGCATGGCACTGCTGGGTTTCCCTGTCTTTTTATTGTCTCTCCAGTCTTGCAAAAAAGATGCGGAGAATGCAGAAGAACGTAAACACTATGTTATAACCGACTCGATATTGAAAACCATTACCATGGACTCCGTTAAAATGGGTCAGATGGTGAACTCGATCGATCTTACCGGTCAGGTGGATTTCAATCAGGATAATGTGATCAATATGTATCCCCTCATAAGCGGGGTGGTACAGGATATCCATGTGATGCTGGGCGATTATGTGACCGAAGGACAGGTGCTGGGTGTGATCAAGAGCTCGGAGATGGCTCAGTACAGCAGCGATATGGACAAAGCAAAAAGCAACCAGAGCCTGGCCGAAGTGAACTATGAGAAAACAAAAGATATGTATCGCCGCGGTCTGGCCTCTAAAACAGATTCACTGGGTGCGGCTGTAGCATTGGCACAAGCAAAGGCGGAAGTGATCCGGTCTGAAAGAGTGTTGAAGATAAACGGGAATAACACAGCCGGCGATTTTGTGCTAAAAGCCCCTATCAGCGGTTATATTGTTCAGAAGATGGTAAACAATAATCAGGTTATACGAACTGATAATACGAGCCCTATGTTTACCATTTCCGACCTGAAAGAAGTATGGATCTGGGCCAATGTATATGAATCAAACGTAGGAAACGTACACCTCAATGACGAAGTGGAAGTAACTACGCTTTCCAAACCCGAACGCATCTTTAAAGGAAAAGTGGATAAACTGATGCAGGTAATGGACCCTGCCAGTAAGGCCATGAAAATCCGGATCACCATACAGAATAAAGAAGGAGAATTAAAGCCTCAGATGTTTGCCAATGCCAGGGTAGTAACAACAGAAAACAAACAAGCGCTGTATGTTCCTAGCAGCGCCCTGATATTTGATCACAGTCAGTATTATGTACTTGTATATACAGCACACGGGATTGCCGATATCCGTCAGGTTTTTGTGCTGAACGGATATGGAAAGAAAACCTACCTGAGCGCGGGTGTCAATAAAGGTGAAAAGGTTATCACTTCCGATGCATTGCAAATCTATAGCGAGTTGAACAATTAAGAGGCTTTGAACTGAAACAGTATGAGAAAATTTCTTGAACGTATTATAGGGTTCTCGCTTCGAAACAAGTATTTGATTTTGTTTGCAGCGGTTTTGCTGGTTGTATCCGGGGTTATCACCTTTATGAATATGCCTATTGAGGCATTTCCGGATGTAACCAATACTGAAATCGATATCATTACCCAGTGGCAGGGACGAAGCGCTGAAGAAGTAGAGAAATTCGTTACCATCCCCATAGAGATTGCCCTGAATCCGGTGCAACAGAAGCTAAGTCTGCGATCAACCAGCATCTTCGGATTATCTTATGTAAAACTGATTTTCGAAGATGATGTACAAGACCGGGATGCCCGTCAGCAGGTAATGAACCTCCTTGCCAATGCTTCTCTGCCAGGTAATGCTATTCCATCTGTACAACCACCTACAGGACCAACCGGTGAAATTTTCCGTTATACTATTAAAAGCTCTTTTCGCGATGTACGGGAACTCAAAACCATGCAGGATTGGGTGATCGATCGTCAGCTGAGAAGTGTATCGGGTGTAGGAAACATCAACAGTTTCGGTGGTAAGACAAAGACCTATGAGATAAAAGTAAACCCGGAGAAATTAAGCAACCTGGGCCTTACACCACTCGACATTTTTACTGCCGTACAAAAAACAAATATCAATGTAGGCGGTGATATGATTATTCAGAACAACGAAGCTTTTGTGGTAAGAGGCATCGGGCTCCTGAATGACATAGAAGAAATAAAGAATATTATCGTAGCCAATAACAACGGCGTGCCGCTGTTGGTAAATGATGTGGCTACCGTTGAAATTTCCAATATGCCCCGCCTGGGCTGGGTAGCGAAAAGCGAACGACATACCGATGCATCTGGTAAATCTACTGTCAGTGATGAGACCGATGTGGTGGAAGCCATCATCGTGATGAGAAAGGGTGAGAATTCTTCAGAAGTAGTTAAACATATCGAAGAAAAAATTGCCTACCTCAATGAATCCGTTCTTCCTTCCGACACTAAAATAGTGTCCTATTACGACCGGGCCGATCTGATCAGTTATGCCACCCATACCGTGCTGCATAACCTGACCGAAGGTATTTTGCTGGTTACCCTGTTGGTTTCCCTGTTTATGTTTAACTGGCGCACCACCTTTATTGTGGCTGTGATTATTCCTATGGCTTTGTTGTTCGCGTTTATCTGTCTGCACTTTATGCATATGAGCGCCAACTTGCTTTCTTTGGGAGCGGTTGACTTCGGTATCATCATCGATGGGGCCGTCGTCATGGTGGAGGGGATGTTTGTCTTGCTCGATCATCAGGCCCGGGAACTGGGCATGATACGTTTTAATAAGATGACCAAGCTGGGGCTTATCAAACGTAAAGGAGCACAACTGGGTAAGGCTATCTTTTTTGCCAAGCTTATTATCATTGCCGGTTTGCTGCCCATCTTCGCTTTCCAGAAGGTAGAAGGAAAGATGTTCTCTCCCCTTGCCTACACCCTGGGATTTGCATTATTGGGAGCTTTGATCACCACGCTTACTCTGGTGCCTGTATTGATCAGTTTGTTATTGAAAAAGAATGTGCGTGAAAAACACAACCCGGTGGTAAGCTCTATTATGGGAGTGATGTTGCAGGGATTTGAAAAAGCATTTAAAAACAAACAGATCGTTATCAGTATTGCCATCATTGCCATGGTGGCCGGTTTCTATTCTTTTACCCACCTGGATTCGGAATTCCTGCCTCAGCTGAATGAAGGAAGTATCTGGTTGCGGGTACAGGCCCCTTACAGCATTTCGCTGGATAAATCGGTGGAGATTTCCAAACATGCACGATCCATCGTAATGAGTTTTCCTCAGGTTAAGTATTGTGTATCACAAACCGGAAGACCAGATGATGGAACAGATGTGGCGGGTTATTACAACAACGAATTCGATATTATACTCTATCCTCAGGAAGAATGGAAGCCGGATATAACAAAGGATGAATTGATTGATCAGATGAATGCCAAGCTGTCTGTTATTCCAGGGGTAAACCTCAACTTCTCCCAGCCTATTATGGATAATGTGGAAGAAGCGGTATCGGGGGTTAAAGGAAGTATCTGTATGAAAATTTACGGCGACTCGCTCAATTATATGGAGGAGAAACTGAACCTGGCTTACAACGTGATGAAGCATATTGACGGTATTGAAGACCTTGGTGTGATTCATAATATTGGTCAGCCCGAACTGGATATCAACCTTGATCAGCGTCGTATGGCCATGTATAATGTGGCTACTGCCGATGCCAATGCTGTGGTGAGTATGGCCATTGGAGGCCTTGGCCCCGGTGGTATTCCAGCAAGCACCCTGTACGAAGGAATTAAGACATTTGATATACGGGTGCGATTGCCCGAAGAGTTCCGGAAAACACCTTCACAGATTGGAGAATTACTCGTTCCTACTCAAAACGGAAGCCGGGTGCCGATCAAGGAAATTGCTACCATCTCTCAAAAAACAAGTACCTGTCTGGTGTTCCGTGATGATAACAAACGGTATGCAGCGCTTAAATTTTCAATTCGTGGAAAAGATATGGGAAGCACCATAGCCGAAGCTCAGAAAAAGGTGAATGCTGTTGTAAAGCTTAAAAGAGGTTATCAGATGGCCTGGCAGGGTGATTTTGAAAACCAGCAGCGGGCCATCAAACGGTTGACACTGGTGGTGCCTATCAGCTTGTTGCTTATCCTGGTACTTCTCTTCAGTATGTTTGGCAGTTTAAGAGATGCGCTGTTGGTATTTACCAACGTGCCTTTTGCCATCGTTGGAGGTATTGTGGCCTTACATGTGACGGGTACTAATTTCAGTATTTCTGCGGCTATCGGGTTTATTGCCCTCTTCGGAATATGTATACAACAGGGAGTCTTGCTCATCACAATGTTTAAGCTGAATCTGGATCAGGCCAGTAAACTGCCCAATCCGCTGTATAACGCAATAAGACTGGGTGTAAATTCCCAGATCCGTCCGGTGATGATGACCGCCCTGATGGCAGCCATTGGTTTATTACCGGCAGCTATCTCTCACGGTATAGGATCGGAAAGTTCCCGCCCACTGGCAAGGGTTGTGATAGGCGGAATTCTGTGTGCCATGATTTTCTCTTTATGGGTATTCCCGCTCATCTTTAACTGGGCGTATGGAAAGCGCTACCCTAAGAAACAGAAACCGGGAGCAGCAATAACGGATGCATCGGGGGCCTAAGCCTTCGGTTACAGCACAGCAGGTATTTAAAGTAAATACTACCTTTGGGCTCTTAAACCCGGAATACTTCCTGTACAGCTATGACCCTTTTAGACGGCAAAAAAACATCGGATAATATTCAGCAGGAAATAGCTGAAGAAGTAATAAAGATTAAATATAGAGGGGACAAAATACCTCATCTGGCTGCTATTCTGGTTGGCAGCGACGGGGCCAGCGAAACCTATGTATCTTCCAAAGTAAAAGCCTGTGAACGCATCGGTTTCGGTTCCACCCTCATTCGTTTGCCCGAAGCAGTTTCTGAAGCGGAGCTTCTTTCCCGTATTGATGAGCTCAACGAAAACCCGGAAATAGATGGTTTTATTGTCCAGCTCCCCTTGCCCAAACATATTGAAGAACAAAAAGTAATTGAACGCATCAGTCCCGAAAAGGATGTGGATGGTTTTCATCCGGTAAATATCGGTCGCATGGTATTAGGTTTACCGGGTTTTTTACCTGCCACTCCTGCCGGCATCATGCAACTGCTGGAACGTTATAAAGTAGAAACATCCGGTAAGCAGTGTGTGGTTATCGGGCGCAGTCATATTGTAGGTTCCCCCGTGAGTATCCTGCTGGCCCGTAATTCAAATCCGGGTAACTGCACCGTAACCCTTTGTCACAGTAAAACCAGAAATCTGAAAGAACTCTGTCAGCAGGCCGATATTATTATTGCTGCTCTTGGTAAAGCTGAATTCCTTACTGCCGATATGGTAAAAGAAGGAGCTGTAGTTGTGGATGTAGGTATTACCCGTGTGAAATCGGCTGAAACAAAAAGCGGATGGAAATTGTTAGGAGATGTAAAGTTTGATGAAGTGGCACCCAAATGTTCCTTTATCACTCCCGTCCCCGGTGGTGTGGGACCGATGACAATAGCTTCTTTGCTTATTAATACAATGCAAGCGGCGAAAAAAAGAAGTCAGAATAAAGAATAAAGAAGCTTTTGAATTCTTTCTTCTGACTTCTGAATTTTATATCATTACCTTTTCGGCATATTCTTCATCATCTTCATCATCTGATCCTTATTGCTCATCATCTTCATCATTTTGCGGGTATCCTCAAACTGTTTCATGAGTTTGTTTACTTCCTGGATATTAGTTCCGCTGCCTTTGGCAATACGTAGCTTACGGTTTCCATTGATCACATCCGGATTTTCTCTTTCTTCCGGTGTCATAGAATGAATGATGGCTTCAATACTTTTGAATGCATTTTCATTGATATCCACATCTTTCAGCGCCTTGCCCACTCCCGGAATCATCCCTACCAGGTCTTTCAGATTCCCCATTTTCTTGATCTGCTGAAGCTGGGATAAAAAGTCGTTAAAGGAAAACTGATTCTTGGCTATTTTTTTCTGAAGCCTCTTGGCTTCCACTTCGTCATATTGTTCCTGGGCTCTCTCAACAAGTGTCACCACGTCGCCCATTCCCAAAATCCGGTCGGCCATCCGTTCAGGATAGAAGACATCCAGGGCCTCCATCTTTTCACCGGTACCTACAAATTTGATCGGTTTGTTTACCACCGAGCGTATAGACAAAGCCGCACCACCTCGTGTATCTCCATCCAGTTTGGTAAGGATGACTCCGTCAAAATTCAATTTTTCATTGAATGTTTTGGCGGTATTCACGGCATCCTGCCCTGTCATGGCATCCACTACAAAAAGTATTTCATCGGGATTCACAGCTTTTTTAACTGCTGCAATCTCATTCATCATCTGTTCATCAATAGCCAGGCGACCGGCAGTATCGATAATAACTACCGTATTGCCATTGTCTTTGGCAAACTGAATTCCTTTTTTGGCGATAGATACTGCATCCTTGTTTTCCCGGTCTGAAAACACATCCACCCCGATTTGCTCACCCAGTACATGCAACTGATCAATCGCTGCCGGACGGTATATATCACAGGCTACCAACAATGGTTTCTTGCCTTTCTTGGTTTTAAGATAATGTCCCAGTTTACCGGTAAAGGTGGTTTTCCCCGATCCCTGTAATCCGCTCATGAGGATTACTGTGGGATTTCCGGTAAGTTTTATATCCGTTTTCTCCCCCCCCATCAGCTTAGTAAGCTCCTGGTGGGTTATTTTAATGAGTAATTGTCCTGGAGAAACAGCGGTCAGAACCTGCTGTCCCAAAGCTTTTTGTTTAACCTCGTCGGTAAAGCTTTTGGCTACTTTATAGTTCACGTCGGCATCCAGCAGCGCTTTTCGCACTTCTTTCAGGGTTTCCGACACATTCACCTCGGTTATTTTGCCCTGCCCCTTGAGCACTTTAAAGGCCCGATCCAGTTTATCTGATAAGTTCTCGAACATCTGTTGTCCTGTATTTTAAAGGAAAGCAAATTTAGATATTTTAGGACTGCTACAGATCCACAATCTTCATTAAATTTATGCCTTCATACTATGAAGCATTTTCCGCGTATTTCCATTGTTTTCATCCTGCTCGTCTGCTGTTACTTTATGGTAAGCGAGCGGTGGAACGGAAACAACGGTACCAATTGGAAATATCAATTCTCTACCTGCGATGGTCGCGGGTACTACGCCTACCTCCCTCAATTCTTTCTGAAACACGATCTGGGTCACCAGGATGAGAAAGAAATGTACGTGAATAAGACCCAGTACGGGAAATATGTAAACAAGTATTTTATCGGGAATGCCATTTGCTGGTCGCCTTTTTTCGGAGCAGCAGCTGTTTATACCCATATAAGAGGAGAGCAAAGCGACGGATATACGGGTGCTTATTGTAAAATCATCAGCCTTGCGGCCCTTTTCTGGCTTGGGCTGGCATTGCTTTGTCTGGTGGAAATATTGAAAATGATGGGAATAAGGGATCTGGTCATCGGTCTTACCCTTATTTTCATTTCACTGGGCACTAATCTGTTTTATTATTCGGTATTGGAGCCTACCATGTCTCACCTTTACTCCTTCTCCACCCTTTGTTGCCTCATCTGTTTCGGGATGAAATATTTCCGTACCGGACGTTCTTATTTTCTATGGCTTAGCATCCTTGCCTTTTGTTTGTCGGTCATGATTCGCCCGATAAACGGTGTATGGATCGTCTGCCTTTTACCCTGGATAGCAGGAGGCTTTGCTCCGCTTCGCGAAAAATTGCTGAATATCCGGGTTATTCTGATGGGGGCTGTGTGTCTGGGCTTTTTTATGTTTTTACAATTCGGGGCCTATTATCTGGAAACAGGTCATTGGTTGGTAAGAACCTATGTAGGTGAAGGATTTCGTTTTCTACAGCCTGAATTGATAAAAGTGCTTGCCGGATTCCGTAAAGGATGGTTTATATATACTCCGCTGGCTCTGGTGGCAATGACCGGTTTTATACCCTTGTGGAGAAATGACAAAAGGGCGGCCTACTCTATTCTACTGGCCCTGATACTCCATATCTATATTATAGCTTCCTGGTGGAGCTGGTCGTTTGCCGATAGTTTCGGTCACCGGGCATTTATTGATCTGTATGGTTTGGTAGCCATCCTCCTGGCCTGCAGTTTGAATTATTTCCCGGACTATCTATCTGGAAAAATAAAATGGCTGGATTCGGTAAGCGTAGACTTTGTCTTTATCAGCTTCTGTGTTATTTTGATGACATTTAACTTTATCCAAACCTATCAGTTTGACAAAGGTATTATGCATGTCAACAGCATGGACTGGAAACGATATAAGTATATCTTTTTGAAGGTAGCCCCTGAATATGAGAACTGTCTGGGAGGAAACAGCGATTTACTCCCTTATAGCAGCCGCAAACCGGAACTGATTTATTCGTCGGATAATGATTTCAGCCACCCCTTGCCCGATTGGAATGTACTTAAACCGGAATCCCTGCATGGTAAGTTTGCATTGCATTTTAATGGAGAAGAATACGGAGCTGTATTGACGGTTCCTTTGCAAAAGGAACTCTGCGATTGTAATAAGTTGTTTGCCAGGATATCCATTACCCGTTTTGAACCGGGGCGAAACAGTGCCAATGGATGCCTGCTCGTAGCCAACAGCCAGAATACAGCCAAACAAAACGAATACTATTATGCCTTCCCTATCAATAACCAGCCGGCTGATACGGAAGGATCGTTGCAGACTTTTACATATGAAGAAGAAATACCTTGTCTGAAAGCAGCAGATTCCCACCTCAGTCTATACCTCTGGAACCAGAAAAGACAGAATTTTTATATCACCCACATGAAGGTGGAGATCTTTAAGATCATTCCGGATTCAATGAATTAACCAAAGAGGCTACATACTCTGAGGAAGTTCTATTCCCAGTAAGCTCATTGCATTGAAAATCACTTTACCGGTCAAATTACTAAGCCGCAGACGGAAGGCCACCTGATCATTATCCTCATCTTTGAGTACAGGCACTGTTTGGAAAAACGTGCTGTATGACTTGGCCAGATCAAAAACATAGTTGGCAATCACTCCCGGATTGTATTCTTTAGCCGACTGGGTAAGTTCGGAAGGAAAACGATACAGGGTTTTAATCAGTTCCTTCTCAATAGGGAGTAACTCCAATCCGGATTCCAGGAAAGGCATTGTTTCAAACTGCATTCTTGTCCGGCTCTTACGGATAAGGGATTGGATACGAGCAAAGCTGTATTGAACAAACGGTCCTGTATTTCCGTTAAAATCAATGGATTCTTTTGGATCAAAGACCATCTTCTTTTTAGGATCCACCTTCAGGATGAAGTATTTAAGTGCCGCGAGGCCGATTTGGCGGTATAAGTTCTCCGCTTCTTCGGGTGAATAGTCATCCACCTTACCCAGTTCCTGTGTCATAACCCTGGCCGTGTTGATCATCTCATCAATCAGGTCATCCGCATCTACTACTGTCCCCTCCCTGGATTTCATCCTTCCTTCCGGCAATTCAACCATGCCGTACGAAAGGTGATAACAGTTTTTAGCCTGTTCATAGCCTAACTTCTGAAGGATCAGGAATAAAACCCTGAAATGATAATCCTGCTCGTTGGCCACGGTATAGATCAGTTGATTCAGTTCTGGGTATTCCCTAAAACGTTCGGAAGCAGTCCCAAGATCCTGAGTCATGTAAACCGATGTACCATCCGATCGCAAAAGAACCTTCTGATCCAGCTTGTCGCCAGTCAGATCGATCCAAACAGAACCGTCCTCTTTACGGAAAAAGACCTTCTTGGCAAGTCCTTCTTCCACAATCTTTTTGCCAAGCAGATAGGTTTCCGACTCGTAATAAGTCTTATCAAAGCGAACTCCCAGCTGCTTATAAGTAACTTCAAAGCCTTTATAAACCCATGAATTCATGGTTTTCCACAGATTCACAGTATCTGCATCCCCTGCTTCCCAAGATAATAACATATGCTGCACCTCTTTCATCAGAGGAGCCTGTTTCTCGGCTTTTTCTTTTGTAACACCTTCAGCTTCAAGCTTTCTGACCTCGTCTTTATAACGTTTGTCAAATTCTACATAATACTTGCCCACCAGGTGGTCACCCTTCATACCTGAACTGTCCGGAGTTTCGTTATTACCCCATTTCTTCCACGCCAACATCGACTTACAAATATGAATTCCCCGATCATTGACCAGGTTAGCCATGATCACTTTATCGCCATTTGCCTCCAGTATACGGGCAACAGAATAGCCCAACAGGTTGTTGCGGATATGACCTAAATGAATTGGTTTATTGGTATTGGGTGACGAATACTCAATCATCACTGTTTTTCCGGAACTTCCCGGAGTATGAATTCCATAATCAGGTGTGTTCCAGATAGACTTGAAGAAGTGAAGCCAAAAATCGGGTCCTATTATCAGGTTGAGGAACCCTTTTACGACATTATAGGATTCTACCTCTTTACAATGCGTTTGCAGGTATTCGCCTATCGCGGATGCGGTTTGCTCCGGAGTCTTTTTAGATGCTTTCAGATAAGGAAAAACAACAAGGGTAATATCGCCTTCGAAATCTTTATTAGTTTTCTGAAAACCAATAGATTCTCTAGATACATCTAAACTAAATAGTGAGGATAATGCTTCGACAATTTTTGTTGCCAGGAGGGATTCTAATTTCATTGTTATAACATCAATAAGTAAGGTGGCTTACAACCCTTTGCAGTATTTCAAAGGTGTTTTCGGCCATGAGGTTTTCATTATCCAGGGTAGGATTTACTTCACAAACTTCAAAGCAACAGATTTTGGCATTCTGAATAAGGCGAACACATAAGCTACCTGCCTCTTTTTCGGTTATTCCATTGCGAACGGGAGTACCTGTTCCTTTCGAGATACCGGCATCCATACTGTCTACATCAAAGGTTATATAGATATGAGTACAAGAGCTCAGATAAAGCAGGGCTTCTTTGGCTACCATCTCCACCCCGTTTCGTTTTATTTCAGGCACGTTGAAAACCTTTACTTTATGCTTTTTTAGAAGGTAGTTTTCTTCGTATTCAAGATCTCTCAGTGCTATGAAAACCAGGTCGGTATAAAGAATCTTAGGGCTTATCCCTCCCAGGTTTTTGAGTTTGTTCCAATAGTCGAGTGTATCCTTATCCGGGTTATTGATTTTACAATCGAGGTTGTCTTCAGCAAGGGATATGGATAAAGGCATGCCATGCATATTACCTGAAGGAGTCGTATAAGGAGAATGCAGATCGGCATGCGCATCAATCCAGATGACACCTAGTTTTGCATCGGGGTTAGCTATTTTAATACCAGCAATAGTTCCGGCAGCGGTGCTATGATCGCCGGCGAGCACTACAGGAAACTGTTTTTTCTTAAGAGAAGAACTTACTTCATTGGCAATACGTTCGCAAATGGTAAGTAAACTGTCGATTCGTTTGGCAAAAGGATGTTTAGGAGCCTCAAAAAGCATCTGATTCTCGGTTTTGATCTCCACCGAAGGCACCTTGGAAAAGAGAAAACTGCCAAAATCGAGGGCAGCTGTTTTCAGGGCATCAACACCCATACTGGCTCCGCGGGTGCCAGCCCCTATTTCCGACTTTACTTCAATAAACTTAACGTTAGCCACGTATATTAAATTTGTATTTATTGGTTGAATGAGTATCCGACTTAGTTACCTTTGTAGTATTATATCCATCTAACTAACCTGGATTTATCCTTTTTCTGCCATGGAAAACAAATATACCAACCTGATTAATCAAACATTCAACTTTCCACAGGAAGGTTTCAGAGTAGCGGATGATGAGCTTTATTTTAATGACATCCCTCTGATGGATATCATTAAGCAGTATGGTACTCCGCTTAAAATCACCTATTTGCCAAAGATTTCCGATCAGATACAAAAGGCTAAAAGGCTCTTTAATGTAGCGATGGCAAAGGCTGATTACAAAGGTACTTATACTTATTGTTACTGCACAAAAAGCTCACATTTTTCTTTTATTCTGGAAGAGGTTCTTAAGAATGAAGTTCACCTTGAAACCAGCTCTGCTTTTGACCTTCAGATCATTAAGGACCTGTATAAAAGGGGCAAAATAGATAAGAGTAAATTCATTGTATGCAATGGCTTTAAGCAGCAGATCTATGCCAATTATATATCCGAGCTGGCGAATGATGGATTTGTCAACATTATGCCCGTTCTGGACAACATGAATGAGATTGATTTCTACAACAAATCACTCAAAACAAAGACCAAGATAGGTATACGTATCGCCTCCGAAGAGGAACCTTCATTTGAATTCTATACCTCCCGCCTCGGGATACGATACAAGGATATAGTAGACTTTTACAAGGAGAAAATACAGAACAATCCCAAGTTTGAGCTGAAGATGTTACACTTCTTTATCAATACCGGGATCAAGGACTCTATCTATTACTGGACCGAACTGGCCAAATGCCTGAACGTTTATCTGGAGCTTAAGAAGATATGCCCTACCCTCGACTCCCTTAATGTAGGAGGTGGGATGCCTATCCGTACCTCCCTGGGATTTGAGTTCGACTATGAATATATTATCGAGGAAATCATCTCTCAGATCAAGAACTTTTGTGAGAACCACGACATCCTGGAGCCTAATATCTTCACCGAATTCGGTTCTTTTACTGTAGGCGAAAGTGGTGCAGCATTATATAAGGTAACAGACTTGAAGCTTCAGAATGATAGGGAGTTATGGTATATGATCGATAGTTCATTTATCACTACATTACCCGACACATGGGGTATTAACCAACGATTTATTCTGCTGGCAATTAATCACTGGGATAAAGAGTATCAACGAGTTAACCTGGGTGGTACTACGTGTGACAGCCTGGACTATTATAATGCCGAAGCACATGCCAACCAGGTATTCTTACCCAAAACAGAAGCCAAGACTAAAGATCCACTCTATATCGGGTTCTTCCACACTGGAGCTTACCAGGAAAGCTTAGGAGGTTATGGGGGTATTCAGCATTGTCTGGTACCTGCTCCTAAACATGTTCTGATCGATAAGGATGAAGAGGGTGAGATTGTAACCAAGCTCTTTGCCAAGGAACAAAGCTATAAGTCAATGCTTAAGACATTGGGGTACTAAACCCAGGTGTGGTTTTGGGAAGCGGGGTTGGTTATGTTATTAATGTAAAGGTATTCTACCCGAATATTTCAAAAATTATCGTAGCACCGTAATTTTCCATATTATTGGGCTATGCTATCCTCTTCGATCAAACGGTATTTGGGTTTCCTTCTATTTCTGACTTTGCTCGTAATAGGTATACGTACGTATAAAACCTATGGAGTTTCTTGGGATGAAAGGGAGCAGCGAACCATTGGCATGGTAAGCTATAACTACCTTACTCATGGCGATAACACACTTAGACATTATAGCAATAATGTATATGGTGTAGGGGTAGAACTGCCTTTGGTATTAGTTGAAAAGGTACTGGGAATGAATGACATGCGCAGTATATTTTGGATGCGCCACCTTCTGACTCACCTACTCTTTTTGTTCGGCGCACTTGCCTTTTTCCTACTTATTGATGATCTATATAAGAATAAACTCCTGGCCACCATCGGATTTTTGATGTTGGTTGCCATGCCCCTCATTTATACCCATTCGTTTTATAATACTAAGGACGTCCCCTTTCTATCTGTCTATATCATATGTTATTGGTTATGTTATCGCGCATTTCGCAAAAACACCCTTGGGGCTTACCTTCTTTTAGGTATCGCTTGCGGCTATCTTACCAATATCCGTATCATGGGCATCCTGCTCATCGGATGTATATGTCTGTTCTTTCTTACCGATTATCTGTTGTCTAAACCTAATCTTGTAAAAAGAAGACAGATCCGGAAGTCGTTCTGGATATTCCTGGGTGCAGCCTTTCTGACACTTTATATTACATGGCCCTTTTTGTACAACAACCCGTTTCAGAACTTTGCGGATGCGTTTAAGAATATGTCCAAACATGGCTGGGAAGGTGTTCTTCTTTTTAATGGACAGAACATAAAATCCACCGCCATTCCGTGGAACTATGCCATTATTTGGTTCTGCATCTCCACCCCGCTGGTGTTCCTTCTGGCCGGGCTAACAGGAATAATCATCCTTGCATGGCGATTTGTACACAAGCCTTTGTTTTTCTTAACGGATATCAAAGCCCGTAATCAAAGCCTTTTTGCTATTGGTTTTTTCCAACCCCTTGTTTCCGTGATTATTTTCCATTCAGTTATATTCGACGCCTGGAGGCATTTGTATTTTATCTATCCATCCTTTGTACTGCTGGCCATTTATGCCCTGGATATCCTTTTTAAAACCAGTCTAAAATGGGGTTATGTGCTGGTTATGCTTGGAGGCATTGCGATGAGTGCAGGCTTTATGTTTTCCAATTATCCCTATGAGAATATCTATTTCAATGCCCTGGCCGGTAGCCAGCAGCAGGAGGGGTTAAGAAAAAGATGGGAACTCGATTACTGGGGAAATTCTTTTAAACAAGTGCTGGAACACATTGCCAAATCGGATACATCAAAAAACATTGAAATTGCGGTTAGCCAGCCCTCTGTGCTTTTTAATATCTGTATGCTTGATCCGAAAGATTCAATCCGATTTAAACATGTAGGCTATACAGAAAAGGCAGAAAAGGCGGCTTATTTTATTACCGGCTATCGGAATCATCCGGACGACTATCCGTTTCAAGGGAAAGCAGTCTATTCCATTGAGGTGGAAAACAGCTCCATTGCTACCATATTTAAAGCCAAACGATGAAGAAGGCTTTTTTATCGAATTCTTTGGTTTTGTGATCGTTTTCAGAAAAAACCAAGTAATTTTGCTTTTCTGCATAAAAATTTAATATTTGCAGTCGGAATACTCCTTAGTATGAGGAAGTGTTTTAGGTTCATCCAGTTTTTTCTTATTTCCCTATCCAATTATGAATAGCTTTTCTTTCTCCAATACCTCCATTCGCAAATGAAGAAAAGCCTTTCTATCTGCCATCGCATACCCTTTTTTCTATTAATAGTTGCAATTACCGTTGGTCAGTGGGGCTGTTCGTCTCCCACCAATCCTAAATACATATCTGAAGGGGTGATTGAATATAAGGCTACTCCGGTAGATCCCGATAACTCCATGGCGGCTCTGGCACCCAGTAAAATGCTGGTTAAGTTTAAAGACAATTTTTGTGCAGCCGAAATGACAGCCGGTATGGGTCTCTTTACCACTTCTTTTGTATCCGATCCCAAACGCAAAACATTTACCCATATGGTAAAGCTGATCAATCAGAAGTTTGCTGTTATCATGGGGCCCGATTCTATCAAGAATGAAGTGGATGCCGATCCGAAGCCTATCATTCAAAAGATGGATGAAACAAAAAAGATTGCCGGTTATACCTGTAAAAAGGCACATGTTACCTATGCCAACAATGCTCAGGCACCTTTTGATATCTGGTATACCAAAGAACTGAATATAGAGAATCCAAACTGGAGCAATCCATATCATGAGATTGATGGAGTCTTGATGGAATATCAGCTAAAGCGTTATGGGCTGGAACTTCGGTTTAATGCCATATCGGTATCCAAAGCAAGTATTGATGAAAGTATTTTCTCTCTGCCTTCTGAATATAAAATCATCAGCCGTCAGGAAATGGCAAAGAAATTCCAGGATTTCTGATCCTGCATAACCTATTTGTATAAAACTAGTTCAAAAAACACCTACTCATGAAACACATCATTCGTCGCTTTGTACTGAGCGCAGCCCTCCTCTCTTCCGCTTTTATTGCCAACGCTCAGAAAGCTTTTGAAGGAAGTATTGTTTATACGATTGATATCAGCGGTGAAAGTCTTACCCCTGAAATGAAACAAATGATGGCTGGCAGTCAAATGAGTGTATACATGAAAGGTGAAAAAAGCCGCACTGACATGAATATGGCTATGCAGAACACTATTACCATTTCCGATGCCAAAGCAAAAAGCAGTTTCGTGTTGATGGATATCATGGGGCAGAAATACAAGATTGTGACCAAAGATGATGCAAAGAAACCGGAGATTACAGTAAAAGAGCTAACCGACACCAAGGAGGTTGCAGGTTATAAATGTAAAAAGGCAGAGCTGAGCACTACTGGTCAGGAGCCTATTACTGTTTATTATACAGAAGATATTCCAAACACGGGTTATAACACCCAGATCAAAGGCATTAAAGGTTACCCTCTGGAGTTTGAAGTAACTCAAGGCGGAATGAAAATAAACTATTCGGCCAAAAGCGTTTCCAAAGAAAAGATAGAAGATGCCAAGTTTGTAGTGGATGACAAAGATTACAAGGTAATGACCAAGGAAGAGCTCATGAAATCGATGGGCGGAGGGCAATAATCCCTCCTTTATCCACAACCGTTCGTTTAAAACATTCCCGGCTATTCTTTCTGGCACTAGTATATGAAACTAACTTTGTTAAGTTAGAATCACAAGTAATGGCCAGGAAAGAAAAAGAAATTCCCATACGGAATACCCTCAGAGAGCAGAACGATGCCGAGATTCCAGCTGGAGGAAAACCGGAAACGGATACTCCGCCTGAAAAGGAAAAAAAAGAGAAGGCCCCTAAGCCCGAAAAGAACCACCTTCACGAGAAAAGGGAAAAGGCAAGCCCTCCTCCTGCCCCTAAAACACCCCGCAATAACCCGCTGAAAAAGTTCATAGACTCTATCCGTAGCAATGAACGCTTACATAAAATAACCGGAGCCTTCCTGCTCTTTATTGTCACTCCTTATATGCTGGTGGCATTTACCTCTTATCTGTTCAACTGGCAAAGCGATCAGAATAAGGTAAGTTATGGCTTATCTCTCTTGTTTGATCCGACTATGGAGGTCAATAACCTCCTTGGCAAACTAGGTGCCCTGGTTGCCCATGCATTTATACACCGGGGATTTGGAGTAAGCTCTTATCTTCTCCCATTTTTATCCTTGGTTACCGGTCTTAAGATCTTGTTTCGAATACAGCTTGTGGATTTGTTAAAGGCGCTAAAGTTTACCGTAATTGCACTTGTAGTGGGTTCTGTGGTATTAGGGTATTTGTTTTCCGATTCCTTTTTTGTCCCCGGCGGGGCCTTTGGTTTTGAAGTAAGCTCCTGGCTCAATTCTGCTTTGGGACGTATCGGTACCGGATTCCTCTTAGGCTTTACCATCCTTACCTGGCTCATCATTGTTTTCAATATTTCCTTTAACTGGTTCAACCGTAAACCGGCTCTGGCTGAAGAAGAAGAGGAAGCTCCCGAAGCGGAACAAACAATTCCCGTTAATACCTTGCAGGGAAATAAAGCGGAACAGCCTGAAGTGGTTCCCGTTATGGTTACCCCTAAAAAAGAAGATCCCCGTCACGATATAGAACTATCCGTAACTGAAGAGGAAGAAGAATCCATTCTTTGGGAAGAGGATGAAACGCCCGATGCAGAAGAAGAAGTAGCACCGGCCGCTATACCGGTAAGCACCATCACTGTAGATGATACATTTCAGGTAACAGTAAAGAAGAATGAAGAAACACTGAGCCCCGAAGAGATAGCCCGTATGGATGCCGTGAAGGAGTTTGGAGAATATGATCCTACCCTGGAGTTATCCGAATACCAGTTTCCTCCAATCGATCTGCTGGAGAGTTACGGTGGCAGCAAGGAAATAAATGTAAATACCGAAGAGCTTACGGCCAATAAGGACCGTATCCTTAAAACGCTGGGCGATTATGGTATTGAGATTGATAAGATAAAGGCCACCATCGGTCCCACCGTTACCTTGTACGAAATCATCCCTAAAGCAGGGGTTCGTATTGCCAAGATCAAGAATCTGGAAGATGATATTGCATTGAGTCTTTCTGCGTTGGGTATACGTATCATTGCCCCTATTCCGGGCAAAGGGACTATAGGTATTGAGGTGCCTAATCTGAATCCGGAAATAGTGCCTATGCGCAGTATCCTGGCATCGGAAAAGTTTCAGAACTCAAATATGGATCTTCCGGTGGCGCTTGGAAAGACAATTTCCAATGAAACCTTTATTACCGATCTGGCCAAGATGCCTCACTTACTCATGGCAGGTGCTACAGGTCAGGGTAAATCCGTAGGATTGAATGCCCTGCTTGTTTCGTTATTATACAAGAAACATCCATCCCAGATCAAGTTTGTACTGGTAGATCCTAAAAAGGTGGAGCTAACACTATTCAATAAGATAGAACGACATTTCCTGGCTGCACTTCCAGATAGCGCTGAACCCATTATTACCGATACCAAAAAGGTGGTGCATACGCTCAACTCTTTGTGTATTGAAATGGATAACCGCTACGACTTGCTGAAAGAGGCACAGGTAAGAAACATTAAAGAGTATAACGCCAAATTCATACAGCGCAAACTGAATCCAAACAACGGACATAAGTTTCTGCCTTATATCGTGGTAGTGATTGATGAGTTTGCCGATCTGATTATGACAGCCGGTAAGGAAGTGGAAACACCTATTGCACGTATTGCCCAGCTTGCCAGAGCGGTGGGTATACACCTGATTATTGCCACCCAGCGTCCATCGGTAAATATCATTACCGGTACTATCAAAGCCAACTTCCCGGCACGTATCGCTTTCCGTGTAACATCCAAGATAGACTCCCGTACCATCCTGGATTCAGGAGGAGCAGAGCAACTGATTGGACGCGGAGATATGCTGCTGAGTACAGGCAACGACCTGATCCGTTTACAATGTGCTTTTGTTGATACACCCGAAGTGGAACGTGTTTGTGAGTTTATCGGTTCCCAGCGTGCCTACCCCGATGTGTTTCGTTTGCCGGAATATGTGGATGAAAATGAAGAAGGCAGCAAATCAGATTTCGACCCTTCCCAGCGCGATGCCATGTTTGATGAAGCAGCCCGTATCGTGGTTACTCATCAGCAAGGTTCGGCATCCTTACTCCAACGTAAATTGAAGCTGGGATATAACCGCGCAGGTCGTATTGTAGATCAGCTTGAATCCATGGGTATTATCGGAAAATTTGAAGGCAGCAAAGCCCGGGAGGTGTTGATCAAAGATTTGGCTTCGTTGGATCAGTTGTTAAAGGGGCCTGTTGAATAATCTGGCCCGACTTTTGAACACTCCCTCCTACCATCAAAACCAATTCAAAAATGTCTCCTATCTTTGGCATCATCCATACCGAACAGCCTTTACCGATGAACCGAAAAAAAGTCTTTAATTTATTGACACTCATAGCATTCGTTTGCTTTTCCATCAATCTTAGCGCTCAAAAGGAAGCACTAGATCCCAAAGCAAAGGCCATCCTGGACGAACTCAGTACCAAGACCAAGGCCTATAAAACCATCAAGGCCACCTTTACCATCACCATCGAAAATAAAGACAAAAAAAAGGACACCCAGGATGGAAGCATCCTGATAAAAGGGAAGAAATACAAAGTGAGTCTGAAAGGACAAGAATACTATAACAACGGCACCTTTATCTGGAACTACGTAGCATCTGCCAAAGAAACAACCAAGGACTTTGCCCCTAAACCGGATGATAAAAGCAAGGCCAAAAAAGGCATTGATGTAAGTAAGATGTTTACCATTTATGAAGACGGGTATAAATACCGTTTTGATAAAGAAGAACTTGAAGACGGGGTGAACGTACAGGTGATAGATCTATATCCTACCAATCCCGATCAACAGGATTTTCATACTATACAGCTTAGAATAGACAAAGCCAAGAAACAGATCCATTCCGTTAAATTTATCAACAAGGACGGCTCTACCCGTTATATCAAGATCAATTCCTTTACTCCTGATGCCGATATGGCCGATGATCTTTTTAACTACGAAGCTACCCCGCATGCCGGGATACATCTGGAGGATATGACTAAGGACTGAGTGATCTCTGCTAACGCACTTCCTCCCCCTTGCCTCCTCCAAAGGGGGATAATATTCCACTCCTCCTTAGGTTTGTCCCCTTTGAGGGGGCAAGGAGGAGGATAAAAAAAAGACCCTCTCACAAGGGTCTTTCGCATTTCAATAAAGATCTGTTTTAAGCCGTTACCTTCTTCAGCACTTTAGCCATGGTAAGACCGATGGTGGCAGGTGATTCCACCACATTTACTCCGCATTCACGAAGTATCTGCATTTTGGCAGCTGCTGTATCTTCTGCTCCGCCTACGATGGCACCGGCATGACCCATGGTGCGTCCTTTGGGAGCGGTTTGTCCTGCAATAAAGCCTACAACAGGTTTAGTTCCGTTTTCTTTAATCCAGCGGGCTGCTTCGGCTTCCATGCCTCCGCCTATCTCGCCTATCATTACAATACCTTCAGTCTGATTGTCTTTCATGAGCAGTTCAACAGCATCACGGGTAGAGGTACCGATGATAGGATCTCCACCAATACCGATGGCAGTGGTGATACCCATTCCTGCTTTTACAATCTGATCGGCTGCTTCATAGGTAAGGGTACCTGATTTGGAGATGATACCGATAGTACCCGGTTTGAAAACAAAACCGGGCATGATACCTACTTTGGCTTCGCCGGCAGTGATGATACCAGGACAATTGGGTCCTATCAGGCGGCAATCACGTCCTTTTAAATATTCTTTCACATAGATCATATCCTTGGTCGGAATGCCTTCTGTGATACATACAATAACTTTAATACCGGCTTCGGCTGCTTCCATAATGGCATCGGCAGCAAATGCGGGAGGAACAAAAATGATGGAAACATCGGCCCCCTCTTTCTTTACGGCTTGTTCAACAGTGTTAAATACGGGTCTTTCCAGGTGCATGGTACCTCCTTTTCCGGGAGTAACGCCACCAATCACCTTGGTACCGTATTCAATCATTTGCCCGGCATGAAATGTGCCTTCGCTGCCGGTGAAACCCTGCACAACTATCCTTGAATTTTTGTTTACCAATACGCTCATGAGATCCGGATTTTTTTCTTATTTTATCAAGTGTGCTAAATTACCTTTTTATGCCTTCTATACAAAGGATTTTGATAAATTTGTCTGAAAGGTAACCTGCTCCGTTTATTGTATAGTGAATAGAACCGGAAACCGGTATGTCCGCTTATGAACAAAAATCCGCTTCAGGACGATATCATTGTTGCACTGGCCACCCCACAGGGTAGCGGAGCTATTGCTGTTATCCGGCTTTCGGGCAAGGGAAGCATTAAGCTTTGCGACAAAGTATTCCGCAATACCAACAAACCTGATAAGAAACTGGGACAGGCAAAAGGCTATACCCTCCATTACGGAGAAATAGCCGAAGCCGATAATGTGCTGGATGAAGTAATTGTAAGCTTATATAAAAGCCCTAATTCCTATACCGGAGAAGACTGTGTAGAGATCTCCTGTCACGGATCGGTATACATACAACAGCAAATTATCCTGCTTCTGATTCGTAAAGGAGCCCGCTTAGCTAATCCGGGTGAATTCACCCTACGTGCTTTCTTAAACGGCAAGATCGATCTTTCCCAGGCCGAAGCGGTGGCCGATCTGATAGCATCCAACTCTTCCACCTCTCACCAGGTGGCTATGCAGCAGATGCGGGGTGGTTTCTCCTCCCGTATCAAGATATTAAGAGATAACCTGATCAATTTTGCCTCCCTCATCGAGCTGGAACTTGATTTCAGTGAAGAAGATGTGGAGTTTGCCAACCGCGACGATCTCAAAAAGCTGATCCTGTCTATTCAGAACATCGTTCAGCGTCTGATTGAATCATTCGAGATCGGAAACGTGATCAAGAACGGTATTCCGGTAGCCATCGTAGGCAAACCCAATACGGGCAAATCAACCTTACTCAATACCCTGCTGGAAGAAGAAAGAGCCATTGTATCGGAAATACCCGGCACCACCCGCGATACCATTGAAGATGAAATAACCATTGACGGCATCCTGTTTCGCTTTATCGATACCGCCGGTATCCGCAATACCACCGATGTGGTGGAATCCATCGGTGTTTCCCGCACCTGGGAAAAGATTCGTCAGAGCTCCATCATCCTCTATGTGTTTGATGTGCACGAAATAACTCCCAAGGAACTTTCCCTGATTGTGGAAGAGATACGCGGACATCTGCATAATTCCAGTCTGCTGCTGGTAGGAAACAAAATAGATAAAGAAGATATCCATTATACCCGCAAAGAGTTTCAGGCTTTTCAGGATATCATTTTCATATCGGCCAAAGAACATCTGTATATCGACGATCTGAAAGCTAAGCTCGTGGCCCTGTTTGACAGCAAAGCATTGAATGTGACGGAAACAATCGTCACCAATGCCCGTCATGTACAGGAACTGAAACACACCAATTCTGCCCTCACCAAAGTGTTTGAAGGACTCAACAGCCGCCTGAGCGGTGAACTCCTCTCCATCGAAATCCGTACGGCCCTGCAACACCTGGGCGAAATAACCGGTGAGATTTCCAGTGATACCCTGCTGGAGAATATCTTTTCGAAGTTTTGTATCGGAAAGTAAGAATTCAGAATTTCATTCCCTTTCATTAATCTACTCCTTCCTTCAGGCTCAAAATACAGAAACAAAATATTTTCGTTTTTGATAATTATATTTTGTTTTCAATAAGCGAATAAATACCTTTGTTTATATGGTGGTCATCACAAAAAAGCCAATAATTGACTTTTACACTATTGATTTTAAAGCAAAAGAACCTTTACTGAAGTGTTATTACGAAGTGATTCTGGCTGATTGGCAGAGTTTTCATGACGTTAAAAGATCCTTTAACAGTGTGGATAGTGTTGGGAACGACCGGTACGTCTTTAATATAGGTGGCAATAAATATAGAATAGTAGCCATGATTCATTTCAACAAAAGGACGATTTATATCCGGTTTGTTGGAACTCATAAACAGTATGATCAAATTAATTGCAAAATCATATAACAATGAAAAAGGAGATATCGAAAAGAGAGTTTCTGTTGGCTGAAAAAAAGATGTTTGATTTATTGTCTCTTGTCACACAAAAAGGAGGCTTTGACAAGCTTACCAAAAAAGAAAGCACAGAACTTAATAAATACACCCAGATAGTGAAACACTATGAAGATATTCATTACAAAGTAGAATTGCCTCAGACTGTACAGGGCCTGATAGAATTAAAAATGTTTGAGAATAAATTAAAACAAAAGGAACTGGCTAAGATGCTTCATGTCACCGACACCAAACTTTCGGAAATAATGAACAACAAAAGAAAACCCAGTCTCTCCTTTCTCAAAGCCATGCATGAGATTCTGGGCATTGATGGAAATCTGCTTTTAAAAATTGCTTAGCAGTTTAGTGTAATTACACCTTCTAAAACCGACTGCCTGACTTTTATATTCGCAAATGCTTAACTTAGTTTTATGAATTTATTCTGAATGAAATCAATACTGGGTGCATTCTTATTCTTTATTTGTTTTAATGCATACTCACAAATTGATTATGCAGGCCATAATCTGTCGGTATATGTGGATATAAACCCCGATACATTAATAAATGCTTATTGCACTGCTTCCTGGACTAACTCAACAGAAAGTTATTATTTAGACGTGAATGGTGACTCACAGAATGATTTTCAAATAAAAGCATATTGTAATATAGGAAGTGTGGCAAGCAGCAGTTTGATAACAATTACATCCTTAAACAGTAGTTCATATATCAGATTGGGGCGAATTGACTCTGTTTATAATGCCTATTATACCTGGTGGTGGGTTGACATAGTAGCACAACCTCTCCTGTATGGTGATTCCATCAACTCGCTGGCTGCAAAATGGGACAATTCAAATTTGTATTTAATTGACAATAGTTATATGACCGGATGTAGTCACATTGTTAATGATTGGAAGAGCTCAACGGATAAGTATATAGGGATCAAATATCAAAACACAACAGATACTATTTACGGTTGGATACGGGTTAATTGCCCGAATTCATCGAACTGTTACGTAAGGGATTATTCGTTAGAAGGGGGAGCTCCTTTAAACATTAATGAATTCGGGATAGGCCATATTAATGTTTATCCCAATCCTTCCTCGGATAAAGTATGTATAGAGCGCACAAACGTTGATGCGATGGATATGTATATGTACGATATTGTTGGCAAACAAGTGTGCTCGGCAATAAAAACAACAAATGCGAAAATAGAAATAGATGTGAGCCACTTTCAAGAAGGTATTTATTTTCTCAGCATTAAAACGGCAAAAGGGATGATTACAAGAAAAATAATTGTGCAGCGGTAAGTCGTTTTTGTTTGATCTGCCAAAGGCCTTCCCTCCAAACTAAACTAACACCATGTCCCAGCACCTCAAAGACTTTACCAGCGTCAGCCCTTCAGCCAAATCGCTTTTGATGATGAAGGGCTATACCAATATACCTTATGCGAAGGAAACGGCTGCCCTGATGCAGGGATCTGAAGTTTTCGGGTTGAACTTTGAGGATAAGGATTTCTGGTTCTGGATACGGGTGATGCATTTTGAAAGCCGCTATTGGAGTATTGATCAACTGCTGGCAAAGACGGATAGCAAGAATATACTGGAATTATCTTCAGGCTATTCGTTGCGGGGATTGGATCTATGCACGAAAGATGACCGTATGCATTACATAGACACTGATTTGCCGGAAGTGATACAGCACAAGCAGGATATGATTTCCAAACTACAGCTGGGTAAAGAAGCAAAGGGTTCCTATGAACCCCTGGCCTTAAATGCAATGAATGAAACGGCTTTTAACACAGTGATGGATAAGTTTACCAATGGTCCGGTGACTATTGTGAATGAAGGTCTTCTCATGTACCTGAATCTGGAAGAGAAAAAACAGTTATGCAAGACCATCTATAGCACATTGAAGCTACGCGGAGGCTCCTGGATAACGGCCGATGTATACGTTAAACGTGCCACCACTATGCGCATGCCTCAAAGCGAAAGCGAAGCGGCCTTCACCACTCAGCATCATATTGAAGAAAATAAATTTGAAAGCTATGAGGCTGCACGTGTCTTTTTTGAAGAACAAGGCTTTCTATTTGTTCAGGAGGCGGTTACCGACTATCAGAAACTGAGTGTAATTCCTCATCTCAGGAAGGTATTGCCTGAAGAAATCCGAAATAGCAAAGAGCCTCCTCCGAAAATTCAAGCTACCTGGATGTTGAAGGTGAAAGGGTAGCCAGAAGAAAGAAGTCAGAATTCAGAAATCAAAGTGGGATTAGATTCCACTGTTTGATTCTAATTCACTCAGGATTCAGGTCAATTACTCAATCAAAGCCACAATTTACTCAATGGGGTTGAAAGGATGAATAAATAGGCATATATTTATTTACTCCTTTTCATAATCCATTTTATACCGAACCGGATGCGTATACTCCTACTCATTACTCTCCAGCTAATCAGTATAGCCGGTTTTTGTGGTTTATCGGTTAGCACGACCCCCGTTTCTCCATCCTGTCACAATGCATGCGATGGTTCTGTTACGGCTGCTGCAACCGGAGGCACTTCTCCTTATCAGTTTAGTATAGATGGAGGCACTACCTGGCAAACTACAACCTTGTTTTCCGGGCTTTGCTCCGGTACTTATACTGTTACCGTTGAAGACGCAAGCACCGCTACAGCTACTTCAACTGCTACCGTTACCAATCCTGCAACCCTCACCTTTACTGCCACACCGGTAAATGCTTCGGCATATCTGGCCAATGACGGTAAAATAGTGGTCAGCGCCAGTGGAGGAACTCCAACTTATACCTATACCATCACCACCACCAATGGTTGCAATGCCGGATCCTATACCAGTTCTCCTATCTTTAACTTATGCCCGGGTACATATACCGTAACAGCCACAGACAGTCATAATTGCGGTGCCACCGGCGCTCCCCTGGTCGTAACCATCGGTTATCCTTCTACCACTTCCGGATCTAATCCACCAAGCATCAACAATGTATCCGGTGCGTTGGCTGGATGTAATACTACGTATGATATCTCTATCATTGCCAGTGGCGGAGTGGCTCCGCTTCAGTATAGTGATGATGGAGGAAGCTCCTGGTATTCCTCCAGTACCTTTATCAGCTATCATTTATATTGTCCATCTTCCAATGTCCAGGTGTGTGTAAAAGGATCTGACGGATCCGAAACCTGTGAAACCGTCATGGTAAATGTTCAATGCCCGTTGAGTTTGGCTACGGCTTCTACCAACTCGAACTGCACCTGTAACGGCTCCATTACCTTAACCGGCGCCAATGGTGGCGGATCGGGATACTACTATAGCATTGACAACGGGAGCACTTATACTTTTGGAAGCACGAGTTATACCTTCACTAATTTGTGTTCGGGTACCTATCAGTGTAAGATGACCGGTGGCACCGGATGTACGGATGGCCCTGTTCCTGTTGTGGTTGGACAAACAAGCTTGAATGTTCTAACAAGCCAAACCAATGTGAACTGCAATGGGGCTTCAACAGGTTCTGCCACCGCTACCCCATCCGGAGGAACAGGAAGTTATACCTATAGCTGGAGCCCATCGGGTGGAAACGGAGCCACAGCCAGTAATCTTGCAGCAGGTACGTATACATGTACAGTCACCGATGCAGCACCTTGTACAACTACTGCCAGTGTTACGATAACCCAACCTGCCCCTATCGTTGTTACGCTCGCTCTTCATCCCGATACGGTATGTGTGCAAGCTGCGCCCTACGCACTTACAGGAGGATCGCCTTCCGGAGGCAATTACAGCGGCACCGGTATCATCGGTAATAATCTGGATCCGAATGCTGCCGGAATTGGTGCCATGCTGGTGACCTATACAGAAGGCTCGGGATGTAACGTGAATCAGAGCGAAACTATTTATATCAACAACTGCGTAACCGGAATCGCTGAACAAGGGAGCCATAAAGCCGCGGAAATTTACCCCAACCCTACCCAGGGAGATCTGAATATTGATCTGAATATTTCCTCATTTGAAAAACCGGTATTGATTATTTATGATATCCTGGGTCATCAGGTGAGTGCAATTCCTTTGATTGCAAACCACACAGCTCTTCATCAAACAGGATTGATACAGGGAATGTATTTTTATCAAATAATGTCAGGGAAAGGGTTGATTGCCTCTGGAAAAATTACTCAGGAGTAAGTTAGAAACACCTTGGCGAAGAGTTAGAACTCAAAAGCTGATAGCATACGTTTCCTTTTGTTTTCCATCATCACAATTTGTGATGATGGAAAACCCTTCCAATTGCTTCACATAGAATACATTTTGTTTTTGAAATAGGGCTTTCCTCCTCTACTTTTATTTAAAGAGCAAAGAGGAAACAGGTTGTTTTATCTTTTCAAACACAAGAATGATGTATAAAAAATTGGAAATAATCAGAAGTATTCAAACCCGGATATATGAATTGCGTAATGTAAAGGTGATGCTGGATTTTGATCTTGCAGCGCTGTATGAAGTGGAAACAAGGGTGCTGAATCAGGCAGTAAAACGCAATGAAAAACGATTTCCAAGAGATTTTATGTTCCAATTAAAATCATTTGAATATGAGCGCATTAGCAAGCAAATTCAGGCCCTGAAAAAGGAGTCATCATCACAAATTGTGATGATGGAAATGTTGCCTCAAAACAGATCTGACAAGTATTTGCCATATGCCTTTACGGAGCAGGGTGTGGCTATGTTGAGCGGAGTTTTAAACTCAGAGAGAGCTATTAAAATGAATATTTCCATCATGCGTGCATTTGTGGAAGTCAGAAAAATAGTACTCACACATAAGGATATCAAAAAACAGATCCAGCAGATTAAAAAACAAATCGGAGATCATGATATTCAACTTTCTCATATTTACCAGGCCATTGAAAACCTGTTGAACGAAAAATCATCAGAAAGACATTGGAATGAACGAAAAAGAATAGGATTCAAAAAAGAGTGAACGCTAGTGTTTTCAACAAATTAAAGAGAATTTCCATCATCACAAATTGTGATGATGGAAATTGATGCGGAGGTTGATACGATCTTTACTTCCCAATCCTAAACCCAATCACCGTCACATCATCCACCTGTTCGTGGGTGTTTTTCCAGGTGAGGAAGGATTTGGAAATAAGTACATGTTGTTCGGCAACGGGTTCTGAATAAATAGAGAGCAGATCGGCCAGTAATTTCTTTTTTGAATATTTCTTCCCTTTGCTACCTCCGAACTGATCTCCGTAACCGTCGGAAAACAGATAAAACATATCGCCTGACTGCAGATCCACCTCTTGGGTGGAAAAGAGCTTATCTCCATAATGCTTCCCTCCTATCGGGAATTTATCGCCTTTTACTTCAAACAGCTCCTTGTTACGGATATAGATGAGGAGGCGGTTGGCAGATGCAAAGCGAAGCCGGCTGAATTTCTTGTCCATCACGCACAAAGAGATATCCATCCCATCGGCCGAGTTGGAATGAACATCATTCTGCTTCAGACTGATCTTGACCAGCTCATCCAGCTTGGTGAGGATCTTGCCCGGATCGGTCTGATTGCCTTCTATCACCACCTGATTTAACAAGTTGTAACCCATCACAGCCATAAAGGCTCCTGGTACTCCATGACCCGTGCAATCAACCTGAGCTAACACTATTTCGGTTTCTGTTTCATGAAACCAGTAAAAATCTCCGCTTACAATATCTTTTGGCTGGAAGAAAATGAAATTCTCCGGAAGCGCCGCATTGATCTTTTCCGCATCAGGAAGGATAGAATGCTGTATGCGTTCGGCATAAGTGATGCTTTCGGTAATACTCTTGTTTTTCTCTTCAATGATATCGAACGAGTTCTTAAGCCTTACGGAGCTGATGAAATTAGCCCGGGTAAGGTTATAGCGGGTGTGCATGCCCACAAAGGAAAAGATCATGAAGATGATACCGAAATAAAATGTGCTTTCTATATTGGGCAGTTGCAGCAAAGGCTCGGGCCTCATCAGTAATATCAACAAGATGGCCATGCCGTGATTGATGAGGGTAACAATGAGCAGAGTTCTTACCTTTCCGAAATAGAGCATACCCCGGATGAGAGTGATAGCACTGATACCCATGATATAGTTATGTACATTATCCGCATGTGTGCTGGCAGCCATATAGCTGAACAGTCCCGCTACAATTACCGATATGCCATACGCCTGAAACACGTCTGGCAAAGGATAGCGCTTTTGTACAAATACAGCAAGCAAGGTAAGAGCCGATACGGAAAGAAAGATATACAGAAAATGCAAGAACTGATCCATACCATAAGGCAGTTCCAGCAAAGAAAACAAGGGTATGATACAGGCGGCAATGATCCATATCTTGCTGACCGAACGGGTAGCGAGGCTACGTTCTTCAGCTGCCCAGGCAGAGGCATAATCATCCATTATTATTTCCGGCATAAAGCTGTAAGAGACTTGCTGAGGTAGCAAGGTAAGAATTTATCGTTTCAGGTGAAAATGATCACTTTTGCTAGTAAGCAAGTCTTCATTCAATTATTTCTCCATCTTTGTCTGATATATTGAACCCCTATGCATAGCATCTCTCTTTTTATTTCCTGCATCCTATCATTCTCCTCACCCGCTCCGAAAGATACATCCAATCTGGAAACGAAGACGGTCCAAAAAACCAAACATACAATTGAGGAGTATCAGGTAAATACAGGCACGGATGTAAAAAATGGTTTTTACAAAGCGACTTATGAGGGACAAATATTAACCAAAGGATCTTATTCTTCTGGAATGAAATCCGGAATCTGGGAATTCTTCTTTAGCCAGGATACCTTACAGGCTAGTGGAAATTATGTGGAAGGGGAAAAGAATGGTATTTGGACTTGCTATTACCGCAATGGGGTTATATCCAGCAAATCGAATTATATAGCGGGAGAAAGAAGCGATGAGTATATAAAGAATTACCCGGATGGCACTATGAAAGAAGAGAGTAAGCCCGGCCTGATAAAATACTATTATGAAAACGGAAAAGTGGCTGAGGAAATACACATGAAAGATGGTAAACAGAATGGTCCTGCAAAACGATATTATAATACCGGAGAGTTGAAAGAATCCCGCTTTATGAAAAACGGGGAACGAGACAGCACGTATCTGTTTTATTATGAAGATGGAACCCTTTGGGAACATATCATATACAAGCAAGGCGGGGTATGGAATGTACTTGCTTACAATGCTGCCGATGGCAAACCTTTAAATTGCTGTACTATTAAGGATGGAAACGGCACCATGAGGTTTTATGATGGGGATGGTAAAATTACCGAAGAATCGGAGTATAAAAACGCACAGCGGAATGGATCGTTCAAACGGTTTGGAAAATCAGGTATTCTGGCCGAAGGTTATTATTTGGATAATCAGGAAACAGGAGGCTGGAAATTTTACAACAACAAAGGCTTACCGACGAAAGAATGCAATTTCGAGCATGGAAAAGAAGAAGGGAAGGAAATATATTATTACTCCTCCGGTAAAGTTAAATCTGTAGGCTTGAAAAAGGCCGGTACTATGGATGGAGAATGGACCAATTATGATACAGAAGGAAAGGTAAGCTCGATTGTAAATTACAGGAATGACACTCTGGAAGGACTTGCCCGCAATTTCTATCATGGTAAACTGGATGATGCGGGTAAGTATTTACATGGACAAAAAGATGGGGTCTGGGTACGTTATGACAACAAAGAAAAACCTGTTTTCAAAGAGGAGTATACGTTCAAGCCAATTGAAAAGACAGAAAAAAAGGCTAGTCCTATAAAATACGAAAATTATCAGTACGCTATCAACGATGATAAAGTACCTGAATTTCCAGGGGGAGAAAATGCCTTGATGCATTATTTGGGGACAACGATAACATATCCCGGCGATTCAAAGGATAATGGAATTCAAGGTACGGTAGTGCTAACTTTTATAGTGACCAGTTATGGGGAGGTAACCGATATCAGGATTATAAAAAGTGTGGCTAAAGATATAGATAAGGAATCTTTGAGGGTTGTGAATTCTATGTCGCGTTGGACTCCTGGCACACAGAATGATATTCCTGTTAATGTTCAATATAACCTTCCCGTATCATTCGTGCTGAGATAGGATGTAATATACTCTGCTTGTTTCTTTCTTACTTCACTTTTCAACATCCTCTGTTTTAAACACATATCCCATCCAATGCTTGGTGTGAATCAGTTTGTTAGGGAAATCCTTATCAATTTTTCTTCTCAGATAAGTAACATACACATTCACAAAACTGGCCCTGGCAGTGAGTTTTGTGTTCCATACATTTTGAGCAATTTCCTCCCTCGATAATATCTTTCCTTTGTTCCGCATCAGGTATTCCAGCAAAGAAAATTCCCGGGGCGTAAGATTTATTTCCTTTCCGCTTCTCTTTACAAAACGGGTATCCAGATTCATTTCCAGATCTGAATAAACAAGTATATTATTGTTTGGAGAAGCAATGGCTACTTTTCTTTTCTCCAGCACTTTTACCCGCACCTTCAATTCATTCATATCAAAGGGAATTAACAGACAATCATCGGCCCCTGCATTAAAGCCTTCAGTCATTTTATCGCCTGGTTTATCACCTATCAACAGCAAAATAGGAATCTCTCCATTCAGCTTGCGTATGGTTCCACATAGTTCAATCCCGTTTACTTTGGGCAGTTCGCTATCCAGTATAACAAAATCGCAATGGGTTTTTAATACCATATTTCTACCTGTAACACCATCCATTGCTAATATACACGTATACCCTTCTTCTTCCAGCGCTTCTTTAATACGCTTGATAACACGGACCCGGTGTTCGATAAGCAGGATTTTCATTTTTATTTTTGGGTTGAATAAGTGACCTTATAGGGTACTGATGTTCAAAATTGCTTTCTGGTTTTAGTGTTCTTCCGGATGTGCCGGGGTATCATCGATCTGTTTATACTTATTGAGATATCGCTTCTTATAGGCCCAGTTAAATATCAATGGAAACACCCATAAGGAGAATAACATAGCACACAGGATACCGCCTATTACCACTCTGGCCAGCGGACGGGAGCTTTCCGATCCTATACCATGCGAAATAGCAGCCGGCAATAAACCGATGGCTGCCATCAGGGCTGTCATCATCACCGGGCGAATCCGTGAATTAACTCCCATTTTAATAGCTGAGTAAAGCGGATCTATTTGTTTGTTTTTTACCCGATCCAGATTTTGCTTAAACATGGTAATGAGGAGTACCCCATCCTGTATACAAATTCCAAAGAGGGCAATAAATCCTATACCTGCCGAAATGCTGAAATTTGTTCCGGTAACATGCAACGCGATAATACCTCCCACAATGGCAAAAGGTACATTGGTAAATACCAATAAGGCATCTCGGAAACTGCCGAACATACTGAAGAGCAACACAAAGATGAGCAGCAGACTGATGGGAACAACCATAGCCAGACGTTTCTGTGCACGCTGCTGGTTTTCAAAATCGCCTTGCCACTCCATGTTATAGCCTCTTTTTAAAGTAACGCGATCATCCACTTTTTTCTGTGCTTCGGCAATGGTACTACCCATATCCCTGCCCCGTACCGAAAACTTAAGCGCAGTATACCGTTTGTTATCATCCCGGAAGATGAGACAGGATCCTGTCTTTTGCGTAATGGTGGCTATTTCCTTGATAGGCACGCGGCTTCCACTTTGTGTTGGAACCAGCAGTTCGCCAATCTGTGTTGGAGTTCTTCTGAACTCCTCCGGCAGACGCACGCGTATATCGAATGTTTTAATCCCCTCGTACAACGTACTTGCAGGAACACCGCCGGGGCCCAGACCTCCAATGGCCATACTCACCACGGCATTGGCATCGGCAGTGGCTACATTATATAGAGCCATCCTTCGTTGATCCAGATTAATATCAAATTCAGGCTGACCGATATTATGAATCACCCCCAGATCTTCGATTCCCTTTACATGTTTCAGGATATCAAACACCTCCCCTACTTTCGTCTCCATATAATTGAGCGAGTCGCCGTAAACTTTCACACAGATACTTCCTTTTACGCCCGACACTGCTTCTTCCACATTATCCATAATAGGTTGCGAGAAATTGAGATTTACCCCGGGTATTACCGACAATTTTTTATTCATCTCATCAATAAGCTCTTCTTTAGAGATCCAGGGTTTCCACTCGTCCTCCGGATAAAGGATAACATCAAACTCATTGTTATAATAACCGGCCACATCGGTTCCGTCATCCGGTCTTCCTGTTTGTGACACACAATACCGGATCTGAGGGAACTGCATTACAATTTGCCTGGCCTGTTTGGATATCTCCACCGATTTTTCCAACGATATACTATAAGGAGCCTGTACCCGCAGCCAGATACTGCCTTCATTCAATTCAGGCAAAAATTCAGATCCCAGATACCGAAAAGAATAAAAACCAAGTACCATGGCAACGATTGAAAACGTGATCACCAATCGTTTGTTTTTAAATGCCCTCTCAAAACCGAAAAGCATATAAGTCATAATAAAATGGACAACGGGATTGTGCTTTTCATGCACGTTCTTTTTGAGTAACAGGCTTATCAATACCGGCACCAGGGTGAGCGTTGTGATAAGGGCGCCTAACAACGCAAACCCCAACGTATAGGCCAAAGGAGAAAACATCTTTCCTTCCACCTTCTGAAAAGCAAAGATGGGCAGCAAGCCTGCAATGATGATAAGCTTGGCAAAAAAGATGGCTTTACCCAGCTGAGCTCCATTGCGTTTGATGAGTCCCAGCTTGGTCATTTTGTTAAAACGAAGCATCCCCACCTCCCTTGCCTGATGATCGAGCAAGACAAACATCCCTTCCACCATCACCACGGCTCCGTCTATGATAATACCAAAATCAACTGCTCCCAATGAAAGCAGATTGGCGCTCATATGACTAAAGTGAAGGCAGCTAAACGCAAACAACAAAGCCATGGGAATAATTACAGCCACAATAAAGGTGGTGCGCCAGTTGAACATAAACAGAGAAACCAACAGCGTAACCAGCAAAATACCTTCGGTAAGGTTGTGCAATACGGTATGGGTGGCATATCCGATCAGATCCGAACGATCGTAGTAAGGAATAATTTTGGTATCAGCCGGCAAAACGGATTCGTTCAGATAATCGATCTTTTCTTCAATGTGTTTAACCACTTCCGAAGAATTCTCGCCCTTTCTCATTACGATGATAGCTTCCACCACATCAGGTTCGTCGGTTACGTTTATTTTCCCCAATTCGTCTGTATGCCGTTCGCTTTTAGCAACCCAACCCAAACGAGGCATATTGGAAATATCAACAGTAGCCACATCTTTTACCAACAGCGGTACTCCGTTGTTGTTTTCGATAATTATATTTTTAATTTCTTCAATGTCGTTCAGCAAACCAATGCCTCGTACTACAAAGGCCTGGTTGTTCTGAATAATCATATCCCCACCTACATTGATATTCGTTTTCTGTACAGCGGTAAAAATGTCGAGGGGAGTAAGTCCCAGGTTGGTGAGTTTCTCCGGGTTTACCTTTATCTCATAGGTCTTCGTTTTGCCTCCGAAACAGTTTATATCACCGATCCCCTGAACGCTTCTCAGTTGACGGTCAATCACCCAATCCTGCATGGTTTTGAGTTCCCGCACATCGCGAAAGGTGCTTTTGATGGTATAGCGGTATACTTCTCCTGTTGGTCCTATCGGAGGTTGCACGGCAGGTTGTGCATTATTAGGCAGATTGGCATTCAGCAAAAGGTTCATCACCTGCTGACGGGCATCACGGTCCATCACCCCGTCATCAAAAATCAGCTTTACATACGATAATCCGAATATGCTTGTTGATCGCAGACTTATTTTCTGCTGTACAGGATTGAGTGCAATCTCTATGGGAATGGTAACGAATTTCTCCACTTCCTCGGCGCTTCTTCCCTGCCACTGGGTAATGATATCGATTTCGGTATTCGTTACATCGGGAAATGCCTCAATAGGCATATTCATAAAGGTGATAACGCCCGCTATGATAAGCATAACGGCCATAAACAAAATGAAATATTTGTTTCGAAGCGAGAACCCTATAACACGCTCAAGAATTTTTCTCATACTGATTCTGTTCAGACACTTCTTAGTTGTTCAACTCGCTGTAAATCTGTAATGCGCCGGAAGCTATCACCCGGTCACCTTTATTCACGCCCCCGCTTAAATAGGCTTTCTTTGCATAAGTATCCAGATATTGCACCTGACGGATGTCGGCTATGCCATGTCCACTGTATACAAGCACATAATACTGGCTGTGATCAAAAATGAGTGCACTGCTGGGTATGCAAAGGGTCTGTTTATCCTCGGTATTCACTACCCTGGCATTGGCAAACATCTGGGGCTTTAGCAGGTAATCGGTATTGGGAATAGAAATGCGGATCTTAAGGGCTTTGCTTGCCGGATCAATTACCTGCATGATCTTATCCACTTTGCCTTTGAAAATACGGTCGGGTTTGGAAAGTGTGGTTACTTCCACTGCATCGTTCATATGTATATTATCCACATTCGATTCGTAAACATTGGCCAGTATCCATACTTCTTTCAAATCGGAAATGGTAAACAAAGGGCTTGTATTATCGGTTCTTATTACCTGATTGTTGTTTACCAGCTTCTGCACAATAAAACCACTGATAGGAGCCTTTACCACAAAATCACCGGCCGTATTATTACCGTTTATCTTCAATACCCTTTCTGACCGGATTACTTCCGCCTTGGCTTGTTCCAATGATACCGCTGCACTAAGCGAATCTGTTTTAGAGGCCAGCCCCCGACGGTACATATCTTTCGTTTTCTCATAATTTACTTCGGCCAGGCTTTGATTACTTTTCGCTTTTTCCATGTCGCTGCTATACTGGGCCATCTCGGAGCTCTTAATCATACCCAACACTTGTCCTTCAGTTACATAATCACCCAATACCACATGGATATCCTGTATCACCCCGCTGATGAGTGGATACATATTGATTACATTGTCCTGGTTAAAATCCACCTGACCGGTAAGCTCAAAGGAATGAATCATCTGTCCCATGCGAACCGAATCCATCGTAAGAGTTTTGAGCAGGGAGTCGGGTATTACATAATGTTTTCTGTCTTCTGACACCTTATCCTGATCTCCTTTGCAGGATGGAAGGCACAAAAGACATAAACCGAGAAACAGAAAGGGGATGCCATTTCTCCATTTGAATGAACGTGAAATCATAGCCTGTAAAATCATTAGTTAAAAAAGTGCGTTGCTGTATAATAATTCAACTCTTCAAATGCCTGAACTTTTCCGAACTTGATTGCATTGGATTGAAGTATGTTCTGTTTGTAGGAATCGTAAAAATCCAGGAAGTCTAGAATACTGATCTGGCGGGTCATATAGCTTTTCATTACTTCGTGTACCAACCGGTCAAAATCGCCCTGAAATTTAGGATCCATACTCTTGCTGAGTTTGGTTTGTTTAAATGCTTTTTGCAGGGCCATGGATACATTGTCCTGTACAGTGGCTTCGGCGCTCTGTTGCAAAGCAGTGGTGTTATCGATCATGATCTTTGCCATTTTGATATTTCCCTGATTCCGGCTAAAAACGGGAAGATCCATGGATATACCGGCCGAGTTAAAATCCTTGGCATAGCTGCCCTGATGATCCCAGGCCAGGAAGAGGGTCAAATCAGGTACAGCCAGAGCTTTCTGGTATTTATAGTTCAGCTTGTTGATCTCGGTATTTTCTTTGGCCATGAGCAGGTCGGTACGGTTTTTATAAGCCGAGTCTAGTAAGGTCTGGTAAGGTTGTTTTAAAGGATCCAGTTTGTTGATAGCAGCAGTATCGGCCTGGGGAACAAGATAAAATGCAGGTTTCACCTTTAATATAAGTCTCAGCTCCTGCTCCGCATCATTAATCTGATTGATCAGATCGTTGTATTCGCTTTTAAAACTATAAAGCTGTGCCTTAATCCGCACCACTTCTTTTTCGGCCACATATCCTTTTTCCTTCTGCTCATCAAAAGCATTGGAAACCTGTTCCAGCGCATTGATCTCTGTTTGATATACCTGTGCGCTTTGCTGGAGATAATAGATATTGAAGAAATCGGTACGAAGGGTAAATTTGAGTGTCCGGAGCAAATCAAAAAACTGATATTCGGCCAGAGAGGAGTTGGCTTCGGCCAGTTTGATCTGTTTATTCCGTTTACCTGCCAGTAGGATTAACTGAGAAAGTGCGGCTGCATTTTCGCTGTTATTGAAAAAATCAGAATGGGGATATTGTGAAGTGGGGTCATTGATAGGAATAACCGGTCCTCGGCTATATGACAAATTTGGATTGGGATACAGACGTGCCTGGATAATAAGGGCTTTTTGGGCATCTACATTATATTTCTGGGCCAATACTAAGAGGTTGCTATCCAGGAAATTCTGTTCTGCTTTTTGAAGCGTTATCTTTAACGTATCCTGTTTTAATTCCTGAGCGTGAAGCGAATAGCAAAAAAACAACAGGATAATAACGAGAAATGGTCCTGCTGCAGATTTTTTTTCAATACGTGATTTGTGGAATGCCATGATAGTTATCTCCCGCCCTTCCTTCTTCCTTTTTATAAAGGGAAAAGGCATATGTTCAACTGATTTCTTAATAGATTTTTGCACACCGCTTGATAACCGCAAAGCTATGGGGATGGTATTAGAAACTCATGAGAGCGGAATTATAAGCTCGTTAATTTCACCCTCCGAATATTTTAATTTGATTAGAGAATAATTATGAAATGATTACAAGCCACCCCACACATTTTAGAATACGTTTCTACAACAGAAAAACAATCAGCCTTATGGTTACTAAGCAGGATAAGTGTTTCATGTGATAAATACTGCTAATTTCGTGTCTCTATTTAAAACTATATGGCGGAAGAAAAAAAAGAAAAGTGGCTGAATTACCTAAGCGCAACAACCATTATTATTGCGGTATGTGCAACTTTATCCACCTTTAAAGGAGGCGGATACAGCACCCGATCGCTGCTTAATCAAACCCGGGCCAGCGACCAGTGGGCCTTTTTTCAGGCAAAAGGGCTCAAACAATACCTCTATGAAATACAGGTTGATAACCTGGAAGCTCAAAAAGATGTGCTTACCAATAAAGATCAGCTGGCTTCTGTTCAAAAAAGGATAGAGGGATACAAACAGAAAATACAGAAATATATAACCGAGAAAGAGCAGATTACAAAAGATGCTAAAGATCTGGAAACAGTTAGAGATGAAGCAAAAAAACATTCCGATGCTTTTTGCCTGGCCGTCATCTTTCTTCAGGTTTCTATTTTGCTTTCTTCCATTGCTGCCTTACTTAAGAAAAAACCGATCTGGTATTTGAGCATGGCTATTGGTGCTGCAGGGATTGCTTATTTTATAAATGGATTCTTTTTGTTGTTCTAGCCCCCGTTTCAGATCACAAAAACGTTAGATAGAGTAAAGGCATTTCGAGTATCTTTACTTCAAATCAAAAACATACGGAAATATGAAGATTCTTGTATTAGGAGGTGACGGATATTGCGGCTGGGCAACCGCATTACATCTTTCTGCAGAAGGTTTTGATGTAGCTATTGCCGATAATTTTTCGAGACGGCTTTGGGATCATGAACTGGGTTCCCCCACGCTTACCCCCATTAAAAATTTGAACGACAGGCTTCGCTTGTGGAAAAAGATAAGCGGTCATACCATTCCTTCTTTTGTAGGTGATATAACCAATTGGGAGTTTATCTCCCAAACCATCCGGAAATTCACCCCTGATGCCATTGTTCATTTTGCCGAACAACGCTCAGCCCCGTATTCCATGATTGACAGGGAACATGCTATGTTTACTCAAACCAACAATGTCATGGGTACGCTTAACCTGATCTATGCAGTCAGAGATTATGCTCCCGATTGCCATATCATAAAGCTGGGCACAATGGGAGAATACGGCACTCCGAATATTGACATAGAAGAAGGATTTATTGATATTGTACATAATGGACGGTCGGCACGTATGCCTTTCCCGATGCAACCCAATTCCATGTACCATTTATCCAAACTCCATGATAGCAACAATATTCAGTTTGCTTGTCGCGTATGGGGCATAAGGGCTACCGATCTCCATCAGGGAATTGTATATGGCACCAATACCGCGGAAACACAGCAGGATGAGGGGCTCATCAATCGTCTCGATTACGATGATGTATTTGGCACTGTGCTAAACCGTTTTTGCGTACAGGCCGCTGCCGGCATACCGCTTACGGTATATGGAAAAGGTGGACAAACAAGATCTATGCTGGATATCCGCGATACCGTTCAATGTATACGCCTCGCAGCATTAAATCCGCCTAAAGAATCGGAATACCGGGTTTTTAATCAATTCACCGAATCATTTACCGTGAATCAGATTGCCGAAAAAGTAAAGGTGGCAGGAGCCAAGCTGGGTGTGGAAGTAAAGATTGAAGAAATTGCGAATCCACGGGTAGAAAAAGAAGAACATTTCTACAACCCCAAAAACACCAACCTGCTGGATCTGGGATTGAAACCTACGCTGCTCTCAGATTCCCTTTTAGATTCTTTATTAAACATTGCGATCCGTTACAAAGACCGTATTGATAAAGATATTATCCATCCTAAAGTGGATTGGAGGAAAACTCATAACCAACGGATCAATATACCGGGGTTAAAAAAAACAGTGAAAGAATAATCGCTTGAATACCGACATGAACGTTAGCGAATGATGAAGCACCTGGCGCCCATTGTCCTTTTTGTTTATATACGTCCTGCCCATACCCGACAGACACTGGAAAGTTTGATGCAATGTGATCTGGCTGACCAGTCGGATCTGTATATCTATTCCGACGGACCCAAACACGATGCCAGCGAGGATGCTATTAAAAATCTGAATACCGTACGTGCCATACTGCATGAAAAACAGTGGTGTAAAAACGTACATATTATAGAATATGAAACGAATAAAGGCCTGCCCAATATATTGCCATCAACAGTAACACGTCTTACCGAAAAATTTGGAAAAATAATTGTACTGGAAGATGATCTGATTCTAAGCAAAGGTTTTTTGACCTTTATGAACGAAGGACTTGATCTGTATGAACACGAAGAACGCGTCATGCATATCAGCGGTTTTGTATATCCTTCCAGTGTAGAACTCCCAGAAACATTTTTTCTACGTCTGTCTTCCGGATGGGGTTGGGGTACCTGGCATAGAGCATGGAAATTCTTCAATCCTTCTCCTACTGTATTGCTCAAAGAACTGGTTTCCGAAGAAGCTTCCCTGGAGTTTGATTACGACGGTCATTACGCGTATAAGCAGATGCTTCAGAATTGTGCAGAAGGTCCCTGGAAATACTGGGATATACGATGGTATGCAAGTGTTTTTATCAAGCAGGGACTTTGTTTACATCCCGGAAAATCATTGGTACGGAATATCGGTCACGATAACAGTGGAGAACACTGTGGAGAGTCGCGTTTGTTGAGTGAACAACCTATTGCAAGCAGCATAAAAGTATCACCTATTCCGTTGGAGTATTCAGAAAACGGGAAAAAAGCGTTTATAGAATACTTCGAATCTCAGGCACCTTCTATTAATTTCTGGAGAAAGGCTCTGAAAAAAACTGCCAAAACAGTATTGCCTCAGCCCATATATGATAAAGTGCTGGTATGGAAAAGAAGAAACCAGGTGCAATTACCCAGACGTAACTATGGTCTCAACTGGCTGGATGCGAAAGAATACCTGGATACCTGGGGAAAAAACAGTGTCTGGAACGAAATACAGATGCTGCTTTCCACTCATCAGGGCAAAGTGCTGGATATAGGCTGTGGTACCGGCACGTGTATGAAACTGATGGCCCGCCTTAAAACGTTGGAAGTATATGGTTGTGATATTTCCCAAACTCTTATTCAACAGTGCATTCTGAATGGTATTGATACAACCCGGCTAAATGTGTGCAATGCAAAGAATATGGGCGGACTCCCTTCCGGCTTTTTTGATTACACCTACTCCATCAGCCTTTTTCAATTTATGGAAGAAGAGGATCTGATGCAGATGATTAAAGAAATACATCGGATTACAGGAAAAGTGTCCTTTCATTTTATCCCCACTTCGGTAAGCAGAAAAAATGAAGGATGGATAATCCGTCAGTTTAATTATATGAACAATACAGCAGAATGGTGGACGGTAAAGCTCGAAGAATCGTTTAGCAAGATCCATGTCATCGACTCGGCCTGGAGAGACGGAGATGTTTCCCTTGGCAAATGGATGATCTGTATCAAATCATAAAATCAATATCTGACTTCCAATATTCAGATCACACCACCATCATCAGCAAGGTCGCATTTGCTTCCTGGCACCTCTTGCTGCAACCCTGCAGAACCTATTTAGGCCGGATTTTAGTGGATATTGACAGCCTGTGTCTTTAAAAGAAACACGTTTATGCATCCTTCCTTTATTTTTCGATCAGAGTTCCAATTATAACGCACCATTTTTATCGTTTTTTTGATACGTATCCGGATTTTCACTAATTTGACATGTTCATCGGTTTATACCAACACCGCCGAACTCAAACCAACCTGATACGAAATGAAAAAAAAACTTACTCTCTTGGCCGCTTTTTGCGTTGCCGTTACTACTGGTCTTTTTGCACAAGCTACACCCAATGCAGGTTTCGAAAGCTGGACACACAATTCTTTTCCTTCTTATGACACACCCGACAGCTGGAACTGTACCAATTCTCAAACTTCTATTACAGGTGTTTATGCCTGTCTCAAATCTTCCTCTTTTCATACAGGCACCTATTCGGTACAGCTTATTACCAAAAGTATCGGTGCCCCGCTCAATCAACTTATCCCGGGAGTTGTTACTACAGGTACTTTACCCACTTCTTCTACAGGCTCCATTACAGGCGGTATTGCTTATACTTCCCGCCCCGATAGTATCACCGGATGGTATGGCTATACACCTCAGGGTGGAGAAACAGGAATGATTTCCTTTATGCTGTTTGGTTCCGGAGGAATGTCCGATACCATTGCCGTAGCACGTTTCATTACCCCCAGTGCTACAGTTACAGCCTTTAAACGATTCTCTGCACCACTTGTATACCGCTCGGCCAATGCCGTTGTAAATTCTATCTGGCTGCTGGCTTCCAGCAATAACGACGGAGCTACCGCAGGCGTTGGCAGCACTTTATGGGCCGATGACCTGAATCTGGTAACCAATCCTCTTGCGGGAATTACGGAATATGCAAAAGCGGAAATAAGCGTTGGACCAAATCCTGCATCAGATGTGCTATACATAAGAAATCCGGGTAATGCAAAGGCTTCTATTGCATTGTATGATGTTATGGGACGTAAAGTATCCGAACAAAAAATCAATGGTACTTCCATCAACGTGGATTTGAATTCCACTCCCGAAGGCTTGTATATCTATTCCATCACGGATGAACATACTGCCGTGTTGAAAACAGGAAAAGTAATCATACGCAAATAGGTTCCCTTATTTGCAGTTATAGATTGTCGCTGAACAGAGCGCAGATTAGTGTAATTGATTATAAGCATCTGCGTTCTGTCTTCAGCATCTTTTCCCTTATTGTATAACCCTGTTTTCTATTCTTCCGTTGCCCATCATGAAATTGAAATTTTTCATCCCCACCCTGTTTGTCTTTATTTACTCTCTGTTCTCCCTACAATTATACGGACAAGGAACACTGAAAGGAATTGTTAAGGATGCTGCCGATCAGGAATCGGTAACAGGAGCGGTTGTATTCGACCTTTTTGATAAAGCACATGGGGCGGTAAGTGATATCAATGGCATTTATCAACTCGCTTTAAACAAAGGGAAACACACCATTATCTGCTCCATGATAGGGATGCGTGCCGATACGCTGGTGTTGTCGGTTGATTCCGGTATGGTGATGCACGACTTTGTCATGAAATCTTCTTCGGTACAACTGCAAACCATGGTAGTATCAGCCGGTAAATACGAACGTAAGCTGGAAGACATGACAGTTTCCATGGAAGTGATAAAACCGGCGTTGATAGAAAATAAGAATTCGGCCAATATCAAAGGGGTACTTGAACAAGTACCGGGACTTAATATTCTGGATGGAGAGCCACAAATACGTGGAGGCAGCGGATTCGATTTTGGCGTAGGAAGCCGTGTAGCGGTATTGATTGACGGCTTACCGGCTTTGTCGGGTGATGGCAGCGCTCTTCCATGGAACTTTATTCCGCTCGAAAACATTGAACAGGTAGAAGTCATCAAAGGAGCCTCGTCTGTTACTTACGGATCTTCGGCTCTTAGTGGCAGTATTAATATTCGTACTGCTTATGCCAAAGATGAACCGATTACCAAAGTGGCTATCACTTCCGGATTTTACGATGCCCCTTCTGTTCCTGGCTCTAAATGGTGGACAGGTATGGCTAACTTTTCCAACACCAGTTTTTTACATGCCGAAAAGATCGGACAGTTCGATCTGGTTATCGGTATGATGGGAATATATGATCACGGATATATCGGTCCCCCGTCTTATCATGCCAACCTCGGAACCTTTAATGATACCACCATCAAAAACAATAATGTAGGTGAACATACAGGACGTTTCAACTTCAACCTACGGTACCGCCCCAAGAATATTCCTAAACTGAATTACGGAATCAACGGCAACTTTATGGAGTCGTCGAATAATCTCTCACTTATCTGGGACAATGACAGTTCTGGGCTTTACAGGGCCTACCCGCATACCATGACCTTGCAAAACCAGACCATGCTGTATGTGGATCCTTTTGTGAATTTCTTTAACAACGACGATCTTTCACAAAGTCTCCGCACCCGCTATTCCTACAACAAAACGGTTTCCACTAACAATACCACCACCGATCTGAGTACCGAAACCACCTTGATATACAGTGAATATCAAATTGTAAAAAAGGTAAATAAGAATCTGAACCTGACCGGCGGGGTGATACAAAGCCAGGTATATTCTCATTCCGGATTGCCTTATCCGGGGATATTACCAATGAATCATGTTCAGAATTATGCAGCGTATGCCCAGGCCGATCAGAAACTATGGAAGATTCTGAATCTTTCAGTAGGTGTGAGGGAAGAATCATTTATTGTAAACGGTGGCAAGACAGAAGCTAAACCTGTCTTTCGTACCGGTGCTAATATCAAGCTGGCTCGGGCCACCTTTCTCCGTGCGTCTTATGGACAAGGATACCGCTATCCATCCATCAAGGAAAAATTTATCCATTCGGATATAGGTGGATTAGCCATTTTCCCCAATCCTGATCTGCTACCCGAATCTAGCTGGAATGCGGAAATAGGAATCAAACAAGGTTTTAAGATTAAGAACTTTGTGGGTTATCTGGATGTAGCGTTCTTCCTGCAGGAATATTCCAATACCATTGAAATGACTTATGGTTTCTGGGATAAACGCAAAGATATTTTTGGCAACGACAGTCTTTCCGCAGGGTTCAAATACCTGAACACCGGCTTCACACAAGTAGAAGGATTTGAAATATCCTTGCCGGGAGAAGGTAAGTTGGGAAAGAATTTTACACTTGGCGTGCTGGCCGATTATACCTATATCCTGCCACAGGCGGTGAACCCAGCCGCTACCTTTGCCACAGACAGTACCCCACAGGCTATGTCGTACAACTTCACCAGTACCGATACAAAAAACAATATTCTGAAATACAGGTTTCAGAATATTGCCAAGATAGATATGGAGCTGGAGTATAAACAATTTGGTATCGGAGGCGACTGGCGTTCATACAGCTTTATGCAAAATATTGATGCAATCTTTTATCTCTTCGATCAGCAGGCCCATTATGGCATACAACAGTATAGGGAAACACACAATCAAGGAATCAATGTATATGACGCCCGCTTATCTATGCAGATTACCAAACGGTATAAGGTTGCTTTTATCGTCAACAACCTCACCAACCTGAGTTATTCCCTGCGTCCTTTAAAGATAGAGGCACCGAGAACCTTTTCCATTAAGTTATCAGCAAAATTCTAATCCCCACAGGGATCTTCTCCTATAGGACATTCTTTAAGGTGTCGTGCCGGCTGATGAATCATTTCTTCGGCCCATACTTTTTCCTTATGTCCAAAGAGGTCTGCTATAATAGGAGAAGATTCTTTGCCAACAAGCGACAATTCTTCTTCAATCCATTCTGTTGCTGCTTCCCTACCCCGCTCACGCAAACGATTCAGAAACTCCCAGGATGTATTCATTGTGCTGGAGAAGTTTAGTTCTTTGAGCCACCTATCGGCAGGAATTATCTGAAAACGGGTATCTGTTAGTTTCCCATCCAGGTCATATCCTTTATGAATCATTCTCATTTCAGCCATCAGGGCGGCATTGAAACTGATCTCGTTTACCCGGTCTGTTATTTCAGAAGGTGCGCTTGGAACTTCATCGGTACGTACGGGGTTGATTTGAACCAGCAGAATATCTTTTGCATCGGTACCATGTATAAGCGGATACATAGGAGGATTACCCGTATAACCTCCATCCCAGTATAAATCTCCATTCACCTCGATAGGTTTTGATAAGTTAGGTAAACAGGCAGATGCCAGTACCGCATTCAACGTTATTTCGGGCAATGAAAACACCCGGCATGAACCATCCTTTATTTTAGTGGCCGATACAAAAAGCTTGATACGGCTTTTGGGGAGTTCTTCAAAATCGATGAGCCTGATGAGTATATCCCGCAGTGGATTTACATCAAGTGGATTAAATTGGTGAGGAGCAATATAATTGGTGAGACTATTGAAAAAACGATAAGGAGCTGAATAGTCCAGATTGCCATAAAAAACATGATTATCTACCCAGCTTGCCTGAGGCATAATAAAGAAGCTGGAGATGCTAAGCTCTTTCCAGAACTTCTTAAGCAAGTCAATAGCCCCTTTCGTTCCATTCTTTTGAATGCCATGAACAATAAGCGCTGATGTAATAGCGCCTCCGCTTGTGCCGCAAAAACCACGTATATCCAATACGTTTTCTTCCAGCAGTTTTTCCATGACGCCCCAGGTAAAAGCACCATGTGCCCCACCACCCTGAAGGGCCAGTGATATTCTTTTCTTTTTCATCCGTTTAGTTTTAGTGAGCCGTCCATCCACCATCAATGGAAATGCCGGCACCGGTAATTGTTTTACTTTGATCTCCTGCCAGGTATAAAGCCATACTCGCAATGGCTTCCACAGGAGTGAACTCTTTAATAGGTTGCTCGGCCAGCATTACTTTATCAACCACCTCTTTTTCAGAAATACCATGCGCTTTGGCCTGATCGGCAATCTGTTTTTCAACTAATGGAGTATGAACATAACCCGGACAGATGGCATTTGCCGTTATTCCAAAAGGAGCACCTTCCAGTGCCAATGTCTTGGTAAGCCCCATTACTCCATGTTTTGCCGATACATAAGCGCTTTTAAATTCAGATGCCACCAGCCCATGTGCCGATGCTATCTGGATAATACGTCCGAACTTTCGTTCTTTCATTCCTTTCCATACTGCTTTACAGGTATAAAAAGAAGCGGTGAGGTTGATGCCAATAATCTGGTTCCATTTATCATCCGGAAAATCTTCAATCGGAGAAACAAACTGTATCCCGGCATTGTTTACCAATACCGTGATTCCTCCCAAAGCCTGTTCCCCATCGGTCACCATCTTCCGGATCTCTTCCGGCTTCAACATGTTGGCGGGAGAATAAAATGTCTTTATCTTGTATTTATCTCCCATGGCTTTTGCAATCTCTGGACCTTCTTTTTCCAGACCGTTAAACAATATATCATATCCGTCGGCAGCAAATTTTTCTGCTATTCCCAATCCTATACCGCTGGTACTGCCAGTGATGAGCGCTGTTCCTTTTTTCATATCTAATGAGTTTGTGTTGTTTGACTGTGTTTTGAAAATTCATTCAGTTTATTCAAAGCTTCTTTCCAGATCGTGTTTTTAAACTGACGACGAAAAAAGCCCATGTGTCCTACCGCTTTTACCTGGTATTTTTCGGGCACTACTTCCTGGGTCGTAATCGTCTTTGTACTACGGACATGCCGCAGGTAAGTAGCTACAGACTTGCTATTGGCAATAGGATCGTCGGTAGCCCAATATAAATGAACTGGAAACGTATACTGTTCGAAGCTTCCTTTAGGTACTGATACTCCTGCGAACTTCGTATCGAAAAAATAATCCGGTTTATGACACCAGGTGCCCCATTCCCTGACTACGTTTTTAGGAAGGTCTTCCATGTATCCAAACCGTTTATTGGCCACATAGCCTTTAATGGCAATACTTAATGGACCAAAGAGATAAAAGAAATAATAACAGGAAAGCCGGTATTTCCACGGCATGGTTTTAAAATATCCGGTAGAAACGGAAAAACCGATGAGTCCTTGTATATCCTTTGTTTCATCCATAAATCCCAACTGCTGACCGCCCACACTGTGTGCTATTACATAAAGCGGATATTCAGAAAAGCGGTTACGCAGATACGATTTAACAGCCGGCATATCTTTAACACCATAATCCGAAAAACGATAGTCGCAGTTTTTCAGACTTACAGGAGCCGACTCCCCGCTTCCCCTGTAGTCCCATAAACAACACAGGTATCCATGAGCGCAGATGTATTCCAGAAAAGGCAGGTAATATTCCTTTCGCACTGCAGTACCTCCGTTAAACTGCACCACCGCATGCACCTGTTCGGGTATTAGAAGCACTCCTTTCAGAAGGGTGCCATCTGCACAGGGGATGGTTATTTTTTCTTTTTTAATCGGTGTATTCATAAATTGGAAGCAGAAAGATCAAACAAGCTTTACTTGTTTCATATAATGTACAAATTTAAAAGACCTGAGGGAGGAAACCAATCTGAAGGGTTAACAAAAAAATAATTAATGGTTTAAAGAAGGTCGTGTCTGTTAAAGTTGGAAACTGACAAATCAGGGGGCTAAAATTCCGATTCATCTTGTTATAACTGAAGCAGATCGGAGCAAAGGTCTTTTTTGCCCAAAAAAATGAGTAATCCCTAATTAATCATTAATTTAGCCGTGGTTTTTCCTCAAAAAAAGACAAAAATATATGGAATTCACAGCCAAACAGATTGCCCAGCTCCTACAAGGAACGATAGAAGGGGATGAAAATGTGGTGGTGTCCAATCTGTCTAAAATTGAAGAAGGGGTTCCGGGGGCTCTGTCTTTTCTGGCTAACCCCGCCTATACCCCTTTTATTTATGAAACCGATGCCTCTATTGTTATACTCAACAGGGATACGGAGTTGGCCAAAGCGGTAAAGCCTTCGCTTACCCTGATCCGGGTTGATAATGCCTATGATTGTTTTGCCCGTTTGCTGGAAATGTATGACGCTTCACGCGTACAGAAAAAAGGGATTGAACAACTGTCCTTTATTACTCCTACAGCCAAAGTAGGCAGCGATTGCTATGTAGGCGCTTTTGCCTATCTGGGAGAGAACGTAAAGATAGGCAACCGGGTAAAAATATACCCTCAGTGTTATGTAGGTGATAATACCGTTATTGGTGATGATACGACTCTTTTTGCAGGTGTGAAAATATATCATGATTGCGTAGTTGGTAAATCCTGTACCATCCATGCCAGCACAGTAATCGGCAGCGATGGGTTTGGATTTGCTCCTAACTCGGACAATAATTACCGCAAAGTGCCTCAGATAGGCAATGTGGTGATAGAAGATCATGTGGAGATAGGTTCTAATACCTCTATTGACCGGGCCACTATGGGGTCAACCATTATCCGTAAAGGAGTAAAGCTAGATAACCTGATCCAGATTGCCCATAATGTGGAAATTGGAGAAAATACGGTGATGGCCGGAGGGGTGTTTATTGCCGGATCGACCAAAATAGGCAAGAATGTAATGATAGGCGGACAGGCCGGAGTAATCGGTCACCTGAAAGTAGCCGATGGAGTAAAGATTGCAGGCCAGTCGGGAGTAGGATCTGACATCGATAAAGAAGGAGAAATTGTGCAGGGATCACCTGCCTTTGCCATAGGAGAATATAAACGCAGCTATGTGCTGTTCCGTAATTTACAGAAGATGCATAACCGGGTAAGGGATCTGGAAAATGCAATGAAAAAGACGACACACGGATGACGAAATCATCTACCCCCTTACAAAAAGCGACTGATACCACCGGACCCCTACCTTCCGTGAATACCATATCCGGGAATGAAGTGCCGAAGTTTATTGATGTGGAGAAAGTGCTGGAAGAGAAAGCCCCTACCCTTAAAAAGTGGCTGCCTCGTCCTATCCTGCGCTGGCTCAAAAACAAGCTCCATGAACAAGAAATAAACCAGATCCTTTTTGAACTGAAAGACTATTATGGTCTTGATTTCAATGCAAAAGGACTGGAGAAATTCGGGGTTAATATTGTCTCTGTCAATCCCCATCATGTTCCTACTACAGGAGGTGTTATCGTGGCTGCCAATCACCCTCTGGGTGGCCTGGATGGAATGGCCTTGATCAAAGCTGTTGGAGAGATACGTCCTGATGTTCGCTTTTTCGTGAATGATGTACTTATCAAGCTCAAAAATTACGGAAGTGTATTTACCGGTATCAATAAGGTAGGTACCACATCGGCGGCTTCGCTTCGTACCATGGAAAACATTTTTATGTCGGAAGAGGCGGTTTTGTTTTTTCCGGCGGGATTGGTATCACGTAAGCAGGATGGCCTGATCCGCGATCTGGAATGGAAGAAAAGTTTTGTAACCCAGGCTATTGATCACAAAAGGATGATAGCTCCCGTATTTATTGAAGGAGAAAACTCCCCGTTTTTCTATCGTTTTGCCAATTTTCGTAAGAAAATAGGGATAAAAGCCAATATAGAAATGCTGTTTTTGCCCGATGAGATGTTCCGTCAGCGGGGGCATACCGTAAAGATCCATTTCGGCAGACCTTTCGATTCCGCCCTGCTCGACTCCAGCAAACCACACCGGGCCTGGGCTACGCAGATCAAGAAATACATCTATTCGGACGAGTTTCATAAGGGTATTCCCTTTGAAGAGTATATTAAGATCAATTAAAATCTTTTCATACATTTGCAATCCTTAAAATAAAGACCCGGAGAGATGCCTGAGTGGCCGAAAGGAACAGTTTGCTAAACTGTCGTACGGGAAACCGTACCGAGGGTTCGAATCCCTCTCTCTCCGCACAGATGCAGAAGCCAACCCCACGTAAGTGGGGTTTTGTTTTTTTAACCCATGGGAGCCAAACTTATTTGAGCGATCCATGGGTTAAAAAAATAAAATAACCCCAAAGGGGTTGGCTTCGCTTCTGTGCAGGCCCTCTCTAATGGGATCACGAGCCACCGAAGGGGCGAGTAATCCCCGGGGCTTTAACCAAAAAATTCATGAACCCAAGCCCCTTTTCCTTTTGTTTAATATATTTAGGTACGTGAATAGTCCATATACTTGCGAATCCGGATCAAATCCTGTATAACCAGATCAGATAACATGAAAAAAACGACATTAATAATTTTAGCAATCGCAACCTCATTCTGTGTTGGTTTCGCATTCAATCATATCATAACAAGACAATCGAGTGATGAAGGAAAAGTGAGAAAAGTTACCGGCATAGGAGGCATCTTTTTCAAATGCAAAGACCCAAATAAGATGAGGGAATGGTATCAAACACATCTGGGGTTAAATGTGAATAAATACGGAGCTGTTTTTGAGTGGAGACAAGGAACTGACACAACCAAAAAGGGATTTACACAATGGAGTCTGTTTGGCGAAAAGACAAAATACTTTGCACCTTCAGAAAAAGATTTTATGATCAACTACCGGGTCGAGAATCTGGTATCGTTGGTTGAAAGTTTAAAAAAAGAAGGAGTTACTATAACGGACACGATCGAATCCGTTAACTACGGGAAGTTTGTACACATCATGGACATGGAAGGAAATAAAGTAGAACTGTGGGAGCCCAATGATCTGGAGTATGATAAACTAGGCAAACAAATGGGGAGTAAGACAACCAAATAACAGGTTGGAAAGACTGTAATTAAACACCATTGGGTCCTACAACACCTGCAACGGGAAATCACTGTGTTGTAACAGATACTGGTGTGCATCCACAATAGATTTTCCTTGCTTCATCTGATCTGCTACTATCTTTTTCATGGTAAGAGCTCCAACCTTATAACATAAAGCTTGTCCGGGCCAGTTGGTGATTCGGGTTATTTCTCTTTCCGCAATTTCATCCTGCCCTTTGATATTATCTTTCCAGTATTGCAAGGCCTTCTCCCTGCTCCATCCATAATAATGTATTCCCACTTCCATCACCAGGCGGGCTGATCGCACCAAATCCCATTGCCACTTACCTAAATAGGTATAGTCATTTTGATACAGGCCCATTTCCTTTCCAAAATCCTCTACATAACACCCCCACCCTTCTGCATTTCCAAAATAAAAGAAACTGTTTGTAATCTTTAAGCTGTCTGCATGCTGGCTCCGAATCACATATTGAAGATGATGCCCCGGTATCCCTTCGTGCATATAGAGCCAATCCATGGCTCTGACATTGTGTTTTTCTCCATAATAATTGAATTGAAATATCGCTTTCCCCGAAGGGCTATTTTCCTTATCCATATACATGCCAGGTGGTGTGCTGGCATTGGCATGAGGCCATTCAATAATACTTACTTCCGGCACTTCGCAATGGGGAAACAGTTTATCCAGATTACCCCTCACCGTTTTGTCAATCTGAGCATATCTGTTTAAAATGCTCACACTGTCATGCAGATAAAACGTATCTGTTTGAAGAAATTGGTAAAATGCTTTATCATCAGAATAGCCCGCATGTGTTTCGATATTTTTTATTTCATGTTGTATCTTCTTTACTTCCCTATCACCCATTGCATAAACCTGCTCAGGGCTTATATCCATGCTGGTAAAATGCTTTACGTAATAACCGTACCAATCCTTATAATTGCTCATAGAGTGTAATCCGTTTTCCGGTGTCTTCCGTCCTTCCGCATCCCACTTTTGCTCCAACTCAATCCGACACAGATTCATCCTGATCTCATATTGAATCTGATGATAACGCAGCAGATCTTCCTGAATCAGTTTTACAGTATCTATAGAAGCAGTCAGTTTTGCATACAGTTTAAAATAAGTTTCTTGCTTTTTTAAATCCTCTGCATCCTTTATATGAGAGAAATTGACCTTATAATCCATTTCTGTTTCGGGTATGGATAGTCCTTTATAACCATCCATAAAGGCATTGGAAAAGTTGCTGAACGACTTGGTTTGTGAATAGAGAGTATGAGACGGAATAAACAAATTAAAAAGAAATATAGCCGTCCAGATCAACGAATTTCTTTTAAAGGCAAGGAATATGCCGGAACGTTTGGTTTCAGGAAAAGAGAGCGAAGGAATAATCATATAGCTAAATTAGCCATTTTATAAAATGTAAGGGCTCGTCAGCAGAATACTGAGGAGCCCTTGCTACTGAAAAGATAACTTCCCTACCTTACCTGAAAATGAAGGAAGTATGTATCACTTCCCTGATAATAAGTAAGCCAAAGCTCGGTGCTGGACAAACGATCGATCAGGTAATTCTTCACCTCATTATTAATATTGATGGATATGCTCTTTTTGCTGTCTATAAAAGACCAGTTACCATCGCTGGATGTACGAACTGCAAAACCGAACATCGTACCTTCTTCTGTTTGTGTAAGGGTTGAATTTTTGTGGATATCCCATTCGCTGTATGTACCTGTAAGGTCTATCACCCCGTCATTCTTTTCGTATTGAACCAACACCCAGTCTTGCGACATACGTGTCATGCGTGTTTCAAGAGAAATAAGCGGGTCGTCGGGACCTTTTTTAATACAACCGGTTTCAAACATAGTGGCCATGCCAACCAGGATAACAAAGGAAATTTTTTTAATATGGTTCATAAATTTGTTTTTTTGGGTTTTATATCGATGGGTAGTTCCCCTCGTTGTATGCGTTCTTTATTTAACGTTGCAAAGGTGGTAACTGGATCTCTAATCCTGTTACATAACAACGGTATCTAGTTGTAAAATTCACATATTTGGAGGGTAAATGCTTATCCAACCAACCACTATGGCCTTCTGTAAAGAAGGAATTGATGTATCTTTACCGGCTAAATAACCCACTATGAGCCCTTTTAAGCTGCTGATTGATAATAAAGACGAAGATTTTACTCCTCCAACGGCAGATTGGAAGATAGGTACGAGCCTGGGAATAAAAGATGAAACGTATCTGAAATTTATTCCGGTGATGAACGGGGGCTATTATTTTTCCCGTGCACTTCATATTTACGGACTTTGTGCCGAACCCGCCAGTCATAGTATTTCATACATCAATGAGTTATTCAATAAGGAATATGAATCCATCATTGGCCCCCACCTGTTCTTTGCCTGTGACTTGTTTGGAAATCAGTTTAGTTTCAGCGACAAAGGCATATCATTTTGGAATATAGAAACTGCTGAATCGGAAATAGTAGCGGCTGATTTTAAAGAATGGATTCAGGTACTGGAGTTTGAGCTGGATTATTTTACTGCCGAACCTCTGGCTCTTGAATGGCAGGATGGCGAAACTCTATTGGGCTTTGACCAGCGCCTTACCCCTAAAGAGTTGTTTGTATTGGGAGGAGAATACGGCCTGGACAATTTAAAAGCTGAAACACTGGATAAAATCATTCATTTCAATTCCGTTATTGCCAAACAAATTGTCGATCTCCCGGATGGAACCCCTATTGATACTGATTCCATATATGTACCGGATGACCTATAATATCATACCTCATTCTCCGCATCCATTCCATGAACTTGATTTATCTTTGTATCAATGAAACAAGCTAAACCTGCTCCGATCCCTTTTACAGGCTATCAGAAATTTGTCATTTTCATATTAGCCATCACACAGTTTACGGTTATTCTCGATTTTATGGTCATGAGCCCCTTGGGCGATATGCTTATGAAATCGTTGAGCCTTAAACCGGCACATTTTGGAATAGCTGTTTCTGCCTATGCGCTCAGTGCTGGTACAGCAGGACTTCTTACCGCAGGTTTCGCCGATCGGTTTGATCGTAAAAAACTCCTGTTATTCTTTTATATTGGTTTTATTGCAGGAACCATATTGTGTGGTATCGCTACTTCCTACTATTTGCTTGTAGGGGCACGTATCATTACCGGACTATTTGGCGGAGTAATCGGTTCTATCTCTATGGCCATCATTACCGATTTATTTGGTCTTCAGCAACGCGGCCGTGTAATGGGTTTTGTGCAGATGGGCTTCGGTGCCAGTCAGATATTGGGTATTCCAGTAGGTTTATACTTTGCCAATGCCTGGGGATGGCATGCTCCTTTTATCATGGTTGCATTGCTGGCCATCGTTATAGCAGTATTTATTGGTATTAAGTTACAGCCCCTCACCCGCCACCTGGCTATTCAGCATGATAAAACGGCTATAACCCACCTGTGGCATACCATTGTTAAAAAAGACTATCGCATCGGCTTTACTTCTTCGGCCCTTTTATCCATAGGTGGTTTTATGATGATGCCGTTCGGTACAGCCTTTGCCATCAATAACCTGAAAATTACTCAGGAACAGCTTCCGGTCCTATTTATGATTGCCGGATTAAGCACCCTGGTCATTATGCCTATGGTAGGACGATTAAGCGATCGTGTTGATAAATTCAAAATTTTTGTAGTAGGCGCCTGCTGGATGATTGTAACGGTAGTTCTTTATACCAACCTTTCTGTTACTCCCTTCTGGCTGGTTATGATCTTTAACATACTGATGATGGCCGGCATTATGGGCAGAATGATCCCTTCACAGGCTCTTACCAGCGCAATTCCCGAAATGGAAGACAGAGGTGCTTTTATGAGTATCAATGCCTCCATACAACAATTTTCAGGAGGTATTGCCGCCATCTGCGGGGGACTGATTGTGGTACAAAAAGATAAGTTCAGCCCCCTGGAACATTATAACACCCTGGGGTATGTTATTGTGGTAATCAGTATCATCAGCATGGTGCTGATGTACCGGGTAAGTCAGATGGTTAAAAGAAAGCAAAGGGCCAAGACCGAACAGAACGGACATGCTCCTGTTGAAGATGAAGTGATAGTGGCATCTGAAGTATAACCACAACCCGGCTTGTTGACCAAGACAACTAATTATTGTTTAGCAACTGGATACAAGATTGCATTCATCTGCAACTTCAATGACTCCATCTGTGCCGATAAATCGGTTTTAAGAGTTCCGTTTTCTTTTTTCAGTGCATTGATTTCTTCCTGTTGTTTCACCAATAGTTTATATAACTCCTGGGTAGCTGATATATTCAATGTGGAAAGACCTTCATAATCCACAACCCTGAAATCGTTTACTTCCTGACCATATACAAAGACATTCTCCCCTTCTTTTACTTCTGGTAACTCCCCCTTTAAGATTAAGGTTCTCGCATCGGGTGATGATACAAAATCCATATCGCGGTTTCCATTATTGGTAATTATGCGAATCCGTTTGGTGTCCTTATTGATACTGATATCTGCAGGGAGACGGAGTTTAAAACAAGAATCCGACTGTGATATGGTGGCTGTGGCATAGATATCAGGAACAAAACCGGTAGTTTTATTTACCACTTGCGGATAAACAGCTTCCACCTCCTGTGCAATGATTTTTTTGAAACGGGTATTCCCCCATAGGACTTTGTCTTTCATTTCATAATCGGTAATCTGAATGGTATTCAGCAGTTTCAGATCATCTGCAGAATTGCTTCTGCCTTTAATATCTTTTATGCGAATATCAGACTGAGCCACGAATTCAGGACTTACCACACGCCCTGAAAAGCGGGCACTGAAATTCATAGCACCACTGGAACCAGATACATAACCCGATACACCGGAAGAGTTGAGATATCCGAAACTGGAAACACTGGTGCTGTAAACGGCTTGTACATCTAAAGGATATGTAGGGCTGGCTGTGCCGATACCCACATTTCCGGCATTGGTGATACGCATTCGTTCGTTAAAATACGGTGAGCCTGCTTTACCTGTAGAAAAGATGATGGATTTGGTATTATTTGCATTGGCTACATACATATCCTGCCCGCTACCCAGAAGACTCACATCATTAGCTCCTCCTATATTATAGGCTGTAGGGTAATTAAAGGCCGAATTGTTGATCCCCATCCATACAAAACCAGTGGTGGAAGTTCCATTATCAGCGGTAGCAGAATATCCGCTTTGTGCGTTGGTTCCGTTACTTAAATTCTGCACATTAAACTGAAGAAAATCGTTGATGGTGCCGCTTGCATTGACAACGGTATTGTTGGTGGTAGCGCCAGCTCCCACATCCAGGGTAGCTACCGGAGAGCTGGTGCCAATACCAACAAGGCCTCCGCTGGTAATACGCATCCGTTCACTGAAAAAGGGAGAAGCAGAAATGCCGGTAGAAAAGATAATGGATTTGGTGTTGTTGGCATTAGCTACATACATATCTTGTCCGCTGCCCAAAAAACTCACATCATTGGCCCCGCCTATGTTATAGGTGGTAGGGTCATTAAAGTTGGAATTATTGATCCCCATCCAGGCAAAACCTGTTGTATTGCTGCCATTGTCGGCGGTGGATGAATATCCGCTTTGTGCATGCGTGCCTGTACTGGTGTTCTGAATATTGTATTGCAAAAAATCGTTGATAGACCCGGTTGCATTTACCACTGAATTGATGGTAGTGGTTCCTGCGGCAACATCAAGTTTGGAAACAGGGACCGCATTGCCTATACCAATATTACCTGCTGCACTAACCCTCATGGCCTCAGCATTATTTGTCTTGGTAACGAAATCAACCGCATCGGTAGTACCGATAAAATTGGTTCCGGCAATTGTTCCGGTGCTGCCGTTTGTGCCCCAACCTGCGTTACTGCCGGTAACAAAAGACACCCATTTGCTTCCGTTCCAGTAATAAAATCCAGGGATTACGTTATTAGGGCTCGATCCTGCTGTAGCCGTATTATAAACGATCAATCCTGTTTTGGGGGTAGCAGCAATAGGTGAAGAGCTATTGGTCCCAGTCAAGGCAATGTTTGGAATAGACAACCCCATCGTAGAGGATTGAATATCCAGCATGGCCGAAGCATCAGGAGCAGTTCCGTTGGCAGTGATGGATACATTCTGGGCTGTAAGTGTGCATAACTGAACACCGGCCAGAAAAAGGAGCAAACAGGTAATTTTTTTCACGGTAATTGATTTTAGAAGACGTTTATTGGATAAATAATTTCTGCGTATAGGAACGTGTTGCTGTTTCAACCTGAAAAAGATAAATGCCGGCAGAAACAGGCACATTAAAAATGGCATTGTTTTCGCCTTGCTGTACACCTAATGAGTTTTGATAGATCCGTTTTCCGCTTACATCATAGCCAGTCAAAAAAATTGTTTCAGTTCCGGCAGCAAGAAATGATAAGTGTACATTTCCCTCGCTGGAATAAAGCTTCAAATTTTCCGTCTGCGGCCCTCCATCGCATTTAGCGTCAATTATTTTCTGGTACGAGCTGTTTCCATTCTGATCGATTTCTGATAATCTGTAATAAACAGTTCCGGACGTATAGGAAGCATCGCTATAAGAATAGGACTTACCTGTAGATGTATTTCCTTCCGCTTTTACTCTGGCAATAGCTTCGAAAGAAATGGCATCTGTTGATTTTTCAATATTAAAGTAGGAACTGTTACTTTCTGACCTGGTAACCCAGTTAATGACCACAGAGCTGTTCACGCAATTATCGGTAACCGATAGCATATCAATGGCTAAAGGGCTGGAATTATCCACCAGCGTGAAGGTGCGGTAAGTGCTTCCCAATAATCCTGCGTTCAATGATACTCCGTCTACAATACCACCCGATGCTCCGGAAGTATTCACTCCTGAAATAGGATAAGTACCCCAGCTATCCAGCCCCTGGTCATATGCCTGAGTCTGAAGATTAGGTACCACAATATTATTGCCTCCGTTTACATCGGCTTCGGCACTTATAAAGGAGAAAGTAAGATTAACAGCCGGGCTGGTTGAATAGCGCTTGGCATCAATCAGCCAAAACCGGTCTATTACATTGGCCGAATTGTCTGTAACACCCCAGGAACCCACATTATGCACATCATCTGGCAAATAACTGGCATTGTCCCATCCGGTAGAGCGGTTTGCTGGTCTGACCGATGAAAACTGAATAACTCCGCTGCTACCTACACCGGCACTCGTGGGTGTGAGGGTAAGGGGAAAGGATTCATTATAAGAAGAAACATACGGAACTGTGATGGCTGTGGTAGCTGTT